>Ga0247817_10001880_pt1 | contig 10882 bp, 11 predicted proteins | sample UWRJL212509R1_FD_178010 | JGI IMG/M metagenome (GOLD analysis project Ga0247817, IMG submission 178010) | Plant litter microbial communities from Arlington Agricultural Research Station in Wisconsin, United States - UWRJ-L212-509R-1 | ecosystem: Environmental > Terrestrial > Plant litter >... | reverse complement strand
CCTCGGCGTCGACCGCATCGACCTTCTGCAGCTGCACCGTATCGACCCGAAGGTCCCGCTCGAGGATCAGCTGGGTGAGTTGAAGGCGCTGCAGTCCGAGGGAAAGATCCGCCACATCGGGCTCTCTGAGGTCACCGTCGACGAGGTCGAAGCGGCCCGCAAAATCGTGGACATCGTCTCGGTGCAGAACCTGTTCAACCTCACCAACCGCAAGGCGGAGGCTCTGCTCGACTACGCCGAGGCCAACGAAATCGCGTTCATTCCGTGGTTCCCGCTCGCCACCGGAAAGCTCGCCGGAGAGGGCAGCCCGCTCGCCGAACTCGCCGCAGCGCACGGCAGCACCCCCGGCCAGCTCGCACTCGCCTGGCTGCTTCGTCGCTCGCCGGTCATCACGCCGATCCCCGGAACCTCGTCACTCGACCACCTCGAGAGCAACGTCGCCGCGGCGGAGATCACGTTAACCGATGATGAATTCACCGCACTGAGCGCGATTGCCTAGCCCGCGGCATCCGTAGGCTGGAGGTATGCGCCTCATTCTCATCCGCCACGGCCAGACCACCTCCAACGTTCTGGGGGCGCTCGACACTGCCGTGCCCGGCGCTGACCTGACCGACCTCGGGCGGGAGCACGCCGCGGCGCTGCCCGGCGCCCTTGCCGGTGAGAACATCGAGCGCATTTTCGTTTCGACCCTCGTGCGCACGCAGCAGACCGCTGCACCGCTCGCCTCGGCCCTCGGTCTCGAACCGGTCGTGCGCGACGGACTGCGCGAGGTCGAGGCCGGCGACCTCGAGATGCGCAACGACCGCGAGTCGGTGCGCGCTTACCTCGCCACGTTCATCGCGTGGGCCGACGAGGATTACGACGCACGGATGCCGGGAGCCGAGAGCGGGAACGAAGCGTTCTCGCGGTTCGACTCGGTCGTCGCGGAGGCTGTGGAAAGCGGACTCGACACCGTCGCGATCGTCAGCCACGGCGCGATGCTTCGCTACTGGGTTGCCCGCGCGACCACGAACGTCGACGCCGATTTCGTCAGCACAAACGACCTCACCAACACCGGCGTGGTCATCGTCACCGGATCGCCCGCCGAGGGCTGGTTCACCGAAAGCTGGACCGGCCAGGCGGTCGGCGGCCCCACGGTCACCGACCTCACGGCCGATGGTCCGGCGGCGGACACGCTCTAGAGGATTTGCGCGGTTTCTCCGCTGATCACAAGATCGGCGCGGGAGCTTGAGGCGTTGATGACGAGTGCGTTCGCGCCATCGACGTGAGTCGCCCAGTCTCGCGCGGCCTCGGGGGTTCTGCCGTGGCGCTCGTGACGATCGACGAGTCGGCGAAGGCGTTCGGCATCCGAGGTTTCGCAGAACCAGGACTCGGTGAAGTGCGCTCTGAGAGCTGACCACGGTGCCTGGTCGACGAGCAGGTAGTTGCCCTCGACGATGACGAGGCGGGTGGCCGCGGGGATGGCGATCTCGCCAGCGATTCCCTCATCAACGGAACGGTCGAAGCTCGGCGCGTAGACGACGTGGTCGAGGTCGGTGCGCACGCGCTCGATGAGAGCGAGGAAGCCCCAGCCGTCGAAGGTGTCGATCGCGCCCTTGCGGTCGTGGATTCCGAGCCGGTCGAGTGTCGAGTTCGCCAGGTGGAAGCCGTCGAGGGGAAGGTAGGCGGCATCGGTGGTGCCCCGCGCCCGGTTGACACGCTCGGTAAGTTCGCGCGCGATCGTCGTCTTGCCGGCACCCGGGCTTCCCGCGATGGCGAGGATGGCGCGACCGTCGGCCGGGATCAGTCCGATGGCCCGCTGCACAAGGGCATCGAGGCGAGCGGAGGTGGCCGGATCGAATCGTGGCACGGGGTCCTTTCGGGCGGTTTCGTCGAACGCTACCAGTTCGCAATTAGGCAAACTGTCGGCAAACTCGCAAGCCTGCAACCGGGCCGCGACCGCGTGCTACGTTCAGGCGATGACCCGTATCGTGGCGGTTGCGCCCGTGCTTCCGGAGTTTCACTACACCCAAGCCGAGATCACCCGCGAGCTCGGGCCGCTGCTGACGAGCGACCCGTCCCGGCGCGCGGTACTCGAGCGGATGCATTCGTCGGCGCGCATCGGCACCCGTTACACGGCGCTTCCGATCGAGCGGTATCGCGACCTCGGCACATTCCGCGAGACCAACGAGACCTTCATTCGCACGGCGACCGACTTGCTCGAGCGGGCACTTCGCACCGCACTGACGGATGCCGGCCTCACCGCCAGCGACGTCGATTACGTCGTCTTCACCTCGGTCACCGGCATCGCGGCGCCTTCGATCGACGCACTGCTCGTCTCACGGCTCGGCCTGCGGCCCGACATCAAGCGCATGCCGTCGTACGGTCTCGGCTGCGTCGGGGGAGCCGCGGGGATTGCACGAGTAAACGACTACCTCGTCGGTCACCCCGGCGAAGTCGGGGTGCTGCTGAGCGTCGAACTCTGCTCGCTCACACTGCAGCGCGACGACGCCACCATGGCGAACTTCGTCGCGACCGGTCTGTTTGGGGATGGAGCCGCTGCCGTCGTGATGGTGGGGGATGAGCACCCGGCAGCGTCCGGACCCGTCATCGTCGACACGAGAAGCGCGATCTACCCCGACACGAGCGAGGTGATCGGCTTCAACGTCGGCGGAACCGGGTTCGAGATCGTGCTCACCGCCGGGGTTGCCGACGTGATCGAAGGCAATTTTCCGATCGAGGTCGAGGAGTTCCTCGGCGACAACGACCTGACGCTCGAGACGATCGACCATTGGGTTGCGCACCCGGGAGGCCCGAAGGTCCTCGATGCTTTTGGCGTCGCGCTTGGCCTGCCCGAGGCCGCGTTCGAGCTGAGCTGGGAATCGCTGGCGGCGGTGGGTAATCTGTCGTCGGCATCCGTTCTTCACGTGCTCGCCGACACGATTGCGAAAAAGGCGCCGGATGCCGGTGACACCGCCGTGCTGTTCGCGCTCGGCCCCGGGGTCAGCGCCGAGTTCGTTCTTCTGAAGTGGATGCCATGATTCCGTACCTCGTACTCATTCTGCTCACCGGTGCCGAGCGCATCGTCGAGCTCGTGATCTCAAAGCGCAATGCGGCGTGGGCTTTCGAGCGCGGGGGAGTCGAGTACGGCTTCCGGCATTTTCCGTGGATGGTCGCGCTGCACACCGGGCTGCTGCTCGCCTGTATCGCCGAGGTATTTTTCGCCGATCGCCCGTTCATCCCCGCTCTCGGCTGGCCGATGCTCGCGATCGTGGTGCTGTGCCAGGCCGGTCGTTACTGGGTGATCGCGTCGCTCGGTCGGCAGTGGAACACGCGGGTGATCGTGGTTCCGGGGCTCGCCGCGGTGAAGCGCGGGCCGTACCGCTTCTCGTGGATGCGCCACCCGAACTACATCATCGTCGCCGTCGAGGGCATCGCGCTTCCTCTCGTCCACAGCGCGTGGGTCACGGCGATTGTCTTCACGCTGCTCAACGCGATCCTGCTGTTGCGGTTCCGTATCCCGATCGAGAATGGCGCGTTGCGCAGGCTCGCATGACGACGGATGCCGACCTCGTGATCGTCGGCGGAGGCCCGGTCGGGCTGTCCGCGGCGATCGAGGCGCGGCTGGCCGGCCTCAGCGTCGTCGTGATCGAGGCCCGCGATGGCACGATCGACAAGGCTTGCGGTGAGGGGCTCATGCCCGGCGCGCTTCCGCTGCTCGAGCGACTCGGTGTCACACCGGCGGGCATGCCGCTGCGCGGGGTGAGCTACCGCGACGGGCACCGCGTTGCCGATCACCGCTTCTCGAACGGAAACGGCCTCGGCGTGCGTCGGCTCGAACTGCACGACCGGCTGACCGAACGAGCATCCTCCCTCGGCGTCTCGCGTGTTACCGCGAAGGTGTCGACTGTGAATCAGGATGCGACGGGCGTGACTGTGGGGGAGGTGAGGGGCCGCTGGCTCATCGGCGCCGACGGGTTGCACTCGACCGTTCGCCGGTCGACCGGCCTCGAGGGTCGCGCCGGGCGCTCGCGCCGGTTCGGCCTTCGGCAGCACTTTCGAGTCGCGCCCTGGAACGACCTCATCGAAGTGCACTGGAGCCCCGGCGTCGAAGCGTACGTCACACCGGTCGCCCCCGACGTGGTCGGCATCGCGATGCTCGGACGCAAGGGCACCAACTTCGAGACGGCGCTCGCCGCCATCCCGCAACTCGCTTCACGATTGACGGATGCCGAACCGGCCAGTTCGCTTCGCGGCGCCGGCCCCCTCCGGCAACGGGCGACCCGTCCAGGAGCCGGTCGCGTACTGCTCGTCGGCGATGCGTCGGGCTACGTCGACGCGATCACGGGCGAGGGGCTGCGGCTCGGGTTCGAGCAAGCGCGGGTTGCCGTGCAGAGCATCGTCGACGACGCGCCTCGCGCCTATGACGCGGAGTGGCGACGGGTCACCCGCGACTTCCGGGTGTTGACGAGCGGGTTGGTTGCCGCGGCCGGTTCACCGTTGCGCGGGGCGATCGTGCCGCTGGCCGCGCGACTGCCGCGCCTCTACGGCACCGTGGTGGAGCGCCTGGCCCGCTAGCCCGCGGCCCGCCCGTTCCCTCGAGCCCCCGCTCCGTTCCCTGAGCCCCACTCCGTTCCCTCGAGCCCTACTCCGTTCCCTGAGCCTGTCGAAGGGCAGAGACAGTCACTATCGCGTTCGTTCCTATGGCTGGGCGCTCATTCGACGCCCCTTCGACAAGCTCAGGGAACGGTGGTTGTGGCTCAGTTCTAGAACCGACGACTGCGGAACGCCCACTCTCACCCCGCCGCGACCGCCGCCGCGATCATCCGCGTCAGCGCATCGCGAGTGCGCTCGAGCTCTGCAACATCCATGCCGAGCCGCGCAACAATCTCCCCCGGAACCTTCTCGGCCTCTGCGCGAAGTGCAGATCCCGCGAGAGTGAGTGCGACATCCAGAGCCCGTTCATCGACCGCGCTCTTGGTGCGGGTCAGCAGGCCGTTCGCCTCGAGCCGCTTGAGCAGCGGCGACAGTGTGGCGGGTTCGAGCATGAGCGCTTCGCTGAGGTCGCGAACCGTGCGCGGGCTGCGCTCCCAGAGGGCGAGCATGACGAGATACTGCGGATGCGTCAGCCCGAGCCGCTCGAGCACCGGCCGGTAGACAGAGATGACCGTGCGCGACGCGACGGCGAGGGCAAAACAGACCTGGCGGTCGAGCGCGAGCGGGTCGACGGCAGCATCTGTCGTGGCGATGGATGGCATTTAGTTAGCCTACTCACTATAATCAGTTAGTACACTAACTAAATCGAAGGAAGACCCCATGACAGAGCGACGTCCCTGGTGGGACCGGCTCAACCGCGCCCTGTTTCCATACATCGGGCCTCCACCGCTCGGCCCGTACGGCGAAGAGCCGCTTCCGCCGACCAGTGCGAAGGCCTGCCCGATCTGCGGCAAGCCAATGGAGCAGCACACCTTCGACCGCTCGACCGATCACACGGCGACGCGGATGTACTGCCCCGCCTGACCCTTTCCTAACCCGTTTCAAGGAGATCCGGGTTCTCTCCGGGATTTCAGGCGGCAGGATCCGGGTGCCCCACAAAATCTCCTTGAAACGGGTTAAGCCACCTGTGGAGGGGGAGAGGGTCTAGCCGAGGAGGAGGGGGATGAGCTCGCTCGGGTGGTCGACGACCGCGACGGTGCCCACCTGTTCGGCGGGGGAGCCGTAGCCCCAGGTCACGAAGATGGTGGGCACGCCGTGAACGGCCGCACCCTCGACGTCGTGCTTGCGGTCACCGACGAGAACCGGGCGTGAAATGTCGGCACCCGAGGCGGCGAGGCGCTTGAGGGCCTCTTCAACAACATCCTTCTTGGCGCTGCGCACCTCGTCGGCGGATGCCCCGGTGATGATGTCGAAGAACCTCGCGAAGCCGAAGTGCTCGAGAATCAGCGTCGCGGGAATCTCGGGCTTCGAGGTCGCGAGCGACATCGGGATCGGGCTCTCGTGGATCGCGCGGAGCACCTCGCCGATGCCGTCGAACGAGGTCGAGTCGTACACACCGTGCTCGAGGTAGTGCTCGCGGTAGAGCTCGAGCGCGCGCTCCGACTCGACGGGCGTGAATTTCGCCAGCTCGCGGAACGACTCGAGAATCGGCGGTCCAACATATTCGAGCAGCTCAGACGGCGTCGGAATCGGTTTGCCCATTCGCTCGAAGAGGTAGGCGAGGCTCGAGGTGATTCCGGGGGCCGAGTCGGCGATCGTGCCGTCGAGATCGAACAGTATGCAGCTATAGGGCGAAGTCATTTGGAAACCAGCCTAGATGCCCTAGATGAACGCTCTTAGAAGAGGCGGTGGTGGCTGTCGTCCATGCCGCGCATGGCGTCGTAGTCGAGCAGCAGGCACCGGATGCCACGATCCTGCGCGAGCGTGCGAGCCTGCGGCTTGATTTCCTGGGCGGCGAAGACGCCGGTCACGGGCGCGAGCAGCGGGTCGCGGTTCATCAGTTCGAGGTAGCGGGTGAGCTGTTCGACGCCGTCGATGTCGCCGCGCCGCTTGATCTCCACCGCGACCGACTTGCCCGTGGCATCCGTCGCGAGGATGTCGACCGGGCCGATCGCGGTCATGTACTCGCGGCGCACGAGGCGATGCCCGTCGCCGAGCAACTCGATCTGTTCGGCGAGGAGTTTCTGCAGGTCAGACTCGACTCCGTCTTTCTGCAGCCCGGGGTCGATGCCGAGCTCGTGAGTCGAGTCGTGGAGGATCTCGTAGATCGAGATCATCAGCAGGTCGTTGGTCTTGGCCTGGGCAACGCGCCAGATCTCGGTGATTCCGGCCTCGGCCTGGTCAGCGTCGGGCTCGACGTGTGAGAGCGTGCACGGCGGGCTCATCCAGTTCATCGGCTTATACGAGAGCGAGTCAGTGTGAACGAGCACGCTTCCGTCAGCTTTGACGACAAGAAGACGGGTGCCGATGGGAAGGTGCGCGCTGAGTCTGCCCGCGTAGTCGACGGAACACTTAGCTATGACAAGACGCACAGAACGAGGGTACCGCGACCGCGCCGGTCACGAGACCGGGGCGTCGCTCGCGACGGGCTCCGGCGTGCGCTCGCGGGCCGCGAATGACACGACGCCGGCGAGGGCCGCCAGCACGAGCACGAGCAGGAGCGCGTACAGGATGCCGAAGTGGTCGGCGAGCAGGCCGAGCACGGGCGGGCCAACGAGAAACGCGACGTAGCCGATCGTGGCGACGGCACTCACGCGGGCCGCTGCCGTGCGGGGATCGTCTGCCGCGGCTGACATTCCGACCGGAAAACCGAGGGCCGCGCCGAGTCCCCACATGACGACTCCGACGACGACTATCCACAGGACGGGAGAGAAGATCACGAGCAGGAGCCCGATGAAGGCGAGAATGGCCGAACCCTGCAGAACCGGAACCCGACCGAACCGGTTGAGCAGCACAACACCGGCGAGGCGGCCGATGGTCATTGCGGTCACGAAGACACCGAAGACAAGGGCGCCGGTCGCGCCGTCGGTGTTGTGGCCGTGCACCATCGCGTACGACAGCCAGTCGTTGGCCGAGCCCTCGGTGAACGCCATCCCGAGAACGATGAGTCCGATCAGGATGGTGCGGGGGTCGCGCCAGATCGCGAGGCGGTTGCGCCAGGTGTCCTTGTCGTGGCCGGCTGCCTCCGCCTCTTCGGCCGAGACACGCTCGGGCATGAGGAAGCGCACCGCAACGAGCGCGACGATGATGACGAGGGCAGCGAGGATGGAAATGTGAATTTCGAGCGGTAGCGCGATCTTCTCGGCGACTGCTCCCAGACCGGCACCGGCGATCGTTCCACCGCTAAAGAACGCGTGGTAGATCGGCATGATGGCCTTGCCGAGCGCGCGTTCGTTGGCCGCCCCGGAGACGTTCATGGCGACATCCGTTGCTCCCGAACTGAAGCCGAAGACCACGAGGCCGGCGAAGGCGACCCCGAACTCTCCGAAGATCGTGACGCCCACCGACGCGAGCACAAGACCGAGCGCGGCGATCGGGAGCAGGATCGCTATGGTCCGGCGGGCGCCGAGCAACGCGACGATGTGGCTCGAGGCGATGAGGCCGACGATCGATCCGGTCGCGATGCCGAACAGCAGCGCTCCGACCTGGCCGGAGGTGAGGCCGAGCTCCGAACTCACGGCCGGTACCCGGGAGGCCCAACTGGCGATGCAGACGCCGCAGAGCGCGAAAATGACGAACAGCGCGTTGCGCCAGGCCGCCACTCCGGCGGGGTAGCGCGAGATCCTGGTCGTCGTCGACTCGGTGGTGTGCATGGCAAATCCTGAAGAACGGGGCCGAGAGCGGCTATCGAATCGATTCGATCAAATCGATTCGACTAAGCTACCAACTCATGACAGCCGAGGCAAGCAGCACCCCGATCTCGCGCCCGACGCTCGCCGCCGTAGCCCGCCGCGCCGGTGTCTCGCCGTCCACCGCCTCCCTGGCGTTCAGCGGAGCCGGCCCGGTCTCCGACGATGCCCGCGCCCGCGTGCTTGCCGCCGCGGCTGAGCTCGACTACGCCGGCCCCGACCCGCGCGCGCAATCGCTGCGCCGCGGACGCTCCGGCATCATCGGCGTCATCATGGAAGACCGTCTGCGCGATGCCTTCCGCGATCCGATGAACATCGCAATGCTCGACGGCATCGCCGACGAACTCGGCGTGATCGGCGCCGGGCTCCTGCTGCTGACCGATACGGGCGATCACACGGGAACAATCCGCACTGCGCCGGTTGACGCCGTCGTGCTGGTCGGATGCAGCACTCGCCTCATCGACTCGGTGGTCGTCTTCCGCCAGCGCGGCGTGCCCATCGTCGCGATCGAGGCCGAACGAATGGACGGCGTACTCGCCGTCGATCTCGACAATGTCGAGGCAAGCCGTGCTCTCGCCACTCACCTGAAAGATCTGGGCCATGAACGCGTCGGCATCGTCACCCTCCCGCTCGACCCGGCGCACACCCGCGGCGAACTGACCCCGCAGCGCGAGGGCGAGAGCGAGGGATACACCGCGACAAGTCGCATTCGCGGCGTGCGGGACGTCTTCCCCGACGCGACCGGCCGCTCGGCCGCTGGCAGCTTTATCGAAGAGGGCGAGATCGCTGCGCGCCTCATGCTCGCAGATCCCGCCACCCGTCCGACCGCGATCATCGCGCAGAGCGACCTGCTCGCGGTCGGCGTCATTCGCGCGGCCGCCGAGTTCGGACTGACCGTGCCAGGCGACCTCAGCGTTGTGGGGTTTGACGGCATCCGTTCGAGCAGTGTCGCTCCTCATGACCTGACCACCATGGTGCAGCCGGCCGTCGAGAAGGGTCGCGCCACCGGCCGCGGCATCCTCGCGCTGCTCGCGGGAGAGTCGCCGGAAGCGATCGAGTTCCACTGCGAATTCCACCGCGGCACGACGACGGCGCCGCCAGCCCTCTCACGCTCGTAACGAACAACCAGCGCTCGCGCACGCGGCCCCAATAGGCTGGGCACATGACTGCCGAATCGCCTCTGAACTCCGGTATTGATACCGACGAACTCGACCCGAACATTCGTCCGCAAGACGACCTGTTCCGTCACGTGAACGGCAAGTGGGCCGATCGCACCGAGATTCCGAGCGACAAGGCGCGCTACGGCTCGTTCTACGTTCTCGCGGAAGAGGCCGAGAAGGCTGTTCGCGACATCATCATCGAGGCGCAGTCGAGCGAGCCGGGCACCGAAGAGCGCAAGATCGGCGATCTCTACGCGAGCTTCCTCGACGAAGACCGCATCGAAGAGCTCGGCGCGACGCCGCTCGTGCCGTTGCTCGCCGAGGCGACCGCACCGACGTCGATCCCCGAACTGCTCGTCGCCCTCGGCCGCCTCGAGCGCAAGGGCACGAGCGGATTCCTGTCGATGTACGTCGACAACGACCCGGGAAATCCCGAGCGCTATCTCGTCGTGATCGGCCAGGGTGGGCTCAGCCTGCCCGACGAGTCGTACTACCGCGAAGAGAAGTCGGCTGACATCCGTGTCGCTTACCGCGCATACATCGAGCGGATGCTGACCCTCGCCGGTCTGGACAACCCGGCCGACCGCGCTGGCCGTATCGTCGCGCTCGAGACCGAGATCGCGGCGAAGCACTGGGACAACGTCAAGTCGCGCGACAGCGAAGCGACCTACAACCTCAAGACCTGGGCCGAGGTGCTCGAGCTCACGAGCGCGGTGGACCTCGGCTTGTGGCTCGACGCTCTCGATGTGCCGGCCGGCGCTCTTGACGAGGTCGTCGTGAGCCAGCCGAGCTTCTTCGAGGGGCTCGCCGAGCTGCTCACCGACGACCGCCTCGAGAGCTGGATCGACTGGCTGTCGTGGCAGGTCATCCGGTCGAACGCCGCTTACCTGTCGAAGGATTTCGTCGAGGCGAACTTCGACTTCTACGGTCGCACCCTCACCGGTACGCCCGAGATGCGTGCCCGCTGGAAGCGCGGGGTCTCGCTCGTCGAGGGCGCCCTCGGTGAGGCGATCGGACGCATCTACGTCGCGCGCCACTTTTCCGAGACGGCCAAGACGAGCATGGATGTTCTCGTCGACAACCTCGTCGAGGCCTACCGCCAGAGCATCACCAAGCTCGACTGGATGACCGCCGAAACCCGCGGTCGTGCCATCGAGAAGCTCGAGAAGTTCACGCCGAAGATCGGCTACCCGGTGAAGTGGCGCGACTACTCGACCCTCGAGATCAACGCCGCAGACCTGCTCGGCAACGTGAACGCGGCCAACGAGTTCGAGTTTGCCCGCGAGCTCGGCAAGATCGGCAAGCCGCTCGACCGCGACGAGTGGTTCATGACGCCGCAGACCATCAACGCGTACTACAACCCCGGCTTCAACGAGATCGTCTTCCCGGCCGCCATTC
>Ga0247817_10001879_pt1 | contig 10889 bp, 8 predicted proteins | sample UWRJL212509R1_FD_178010 | JGI IMG/M metagenome (GOLD analysis project Ga0247817, IMG submission 178010) | Plant litter microbial communities from Arlington Agricultural Research Station in Wisconsin, United States - UWRJ-L212-509R-1 | ecosystem: Environmental > Terrestrial > Plant litter >... | reverse complement strand
CGGCCGGGTCGTCAAGGGCGTCAACTTCCTGAACCTTCGTGACGCCGGCGACCCGATTGAACTCGCCCGGAAGTACTACGAGCAGGGCGCAGACGAGATCACCTTTCTCGACGTGAAGGCAACGGTCGACAATCGCGACACGATGTACGACGTCGTGACGGCGACGGCCGAACAGGTCTTCATCCCGCTCTCGGTCGGCGGGGGAGTTCGCTCGAGGGAGGATGTCGCGAGACTCCTCGGCAGCGGAGCGGACAAGATCGGCGTCAACAGCGCCGCGATCGCCCGCCCTGCACTCATCGGCGAGATCGCCGACCGCTTCGGAGCGCAGGTCGTCGTGCTGAGCCTCGACGTCAAGCGCAGCGACCGTACGGCGAGCGGGTTCGTTGTCACAACGCACGGCGGCCGCACCGAGACCGATCTCGACGCGCTCGACTGGGCCCGCGAGGCGATCGACCGTGGCACGGGTGAACTGCTTGTCAACTCGATCGATGCCGACGGCACGAAGCAGGGCTTCGACCTCGAACTGATCACCGCCATGCGCGAACTGAGCCGGGTGCCCGTCATCGCGAGCGGCGGAGCGGGCGCGGTCGAACACTTCGCCCCCGCGATCGCGGCCGGCGCGGACGCCGTGCTCGCGGCATCCGTCTTTCACAATGCAGAACTCACGGTGGGCGACGTCAAGCGCGCCCTCTCGAATGCTGGAGTGGTGACACGATGACCGACAGCTCACTGAACGGCGACAACACCATCGAACTGACTGCCGAGACGGTCGGCGCGGTCATCGAGCGCGCGGTGTTCAAAGACGGCGGACTACTGCCGGCGATCGTGCAGCAGTGGGACACCAAAGACGTGCTCATGCTCGGCTACATGGACGCCGAGGCTCTTCGGCGCACCCTTACCGAGGGCCGGGTCACCTACTGGTCGCGCAGTCGCCAGGAGTACTGGCGAAAGGGCGATACGAGCGGCAACGCCCAGTTCGTGAAGTCCGCCGCACTCGATTGTGACGGCGATACCCTTTTGGTTACGGTCGAGCAGGTCGGACCTGCGTGCCACACCGGCGCGCACGCCTGCTTCGACGTCGATCCGCTGCACCCACACGTTGGACACTCATGAGAAACAGCACAACCCGCTCTGATTTTGACGCTCGGCTCTCCGCCGGTCACCGGGTAGTTCCGGTCATCCGCGAGCTGTTCGCCGACGGTGAGACCCCGGTCGGTATCTACCGCAAGCTCGCGGTCGGCGCGCCGGGTACCTTCCTGCTCGAGTCGGCTGAGCAAGGGGGCATCTGGTCGCGCTTCTCGTTTGTCGGCGTTGCGAGTTTCGGTGTGCTCACCCAGTCGGTCGATGAGAACGGCACGGATGTCGCGAGCTGGCTCGACTACGGACTCCCGGCTTCCCGCGCCCTCGGCGATGACGCGCCGACCGGCCCGCTCGACGCCCTCGCCCACCTCTACGCGCGTTGGAGCACTCCGCGCGTCGACGGGCACCCGCCGCTGACGGGTGGACTCGTCGGTTTCATCGGCTGGGAGGCCATCCGCCAGATCGAGAACCTGCCCGCTATTCCGCCAGCCGACTTCTCGGTACCCGGGCAGGCGCTCAGCTTCGTCTCGGAACTCGTGGTGATCGATCACCGCGATGGAACGGTGCTGCTGATCGCTGCCGCCCTCAACGACGGGGTCGACGACGCCGACTCGCTGTGGAGCAGCGCCCAGGAACGACTCGACGACCTCCAGGCCCGCCTTGCGCAGCCGTCCGAGGCGTGGCTCGCCGACGTCGACCTGACGATCCCGTCAGAGCCGATCCCGCGCACGACGCCGGAGGAGTTCCACGCCTCGATCGAAAAGTCGAAACAGTACATCCGCGACGGCGACGTCTTCCAGGTGGTTGTCTCGCAGCGTTTCGACCACGAGATCTCGGCTGACCCGATCGATGTCTACCGCGTTCTGCGCACGCTCAACCCGTCGCCGTACATGTACCTGCTCACGCTTGTCGGAACCGACGGCGAGCCATACAGCATCGTCGGATCGTCGCCGGAGGCGCTCGTGAAGGTCGACAACGGTCGCACTTACATGCACCCGATTGCCGGGTCGAGGCCGCGTGGCGCAAGCCCGGAGTCCGACCAGGAACTCGCGGAAGAGCTGCTCGCCGACCACAAGGAGCGTTCGGAGCACCTCATGCTTGTCGACCTCGCCCGCAACGACCTGCTGAAGGTCTGCGCGCCGGGAACCGTCGAAGTCACCGAGTTCATGCAGGTCGAACGGTTCAGCCACATCATGCACCTCGTCTCGAGCGTCGAGGGAAACCTGCGTCCGGAGGCGACCCCGATCGACGTGTTCAAGGCGACTTTCCCGGCCGGAACGCTCTCTGGGGCGCCGAAGCCGCGCGCTCTCGAGATCATCGACGAGCTCGAACCGGCCCAGCGCGGTGTCTACGGGGGAGTCGTCGGCTACTTCGACTTCGCCGGTGACCTCGACCTCGCGATCGCTATCCGCACCGCGACGATCGTCGGCGGAATGGCGCGAGTACAGGCCGGCGCCGGTCTCGTGGCAGACTCCGTTCCCGCGGCCGAGCACCTTGAGGCCCAGAACAAGGCCGCCGCGCCGCTGAGAGCAGTAGCGATCGCCAACGCTATGCGACGGGTCGGCGCGTGAATCCCCGCCGGCTCAAACTCCTGACGATCCTCGTCTCTGCGCTGCTCGCCGGTGTCATTCTCGGCGGGTGGACTCAGACCTGGTTCGACGCGACCCTCACCACGCGCCAGGAACTCGCGGTCACCGGCGATATCGCCGCGCCAGCGCTCACCGCCCTCGCACTGTGCGTCCTCGTGTTGCAGGGTGCGCTCGCGATCGCCGGTCCGTTCTTCCGCGTTGTACTCGCGATTATCGAGGTACTCATCGGAGTAGCCGTGGTCTACTCGGCCGTGCTGGCGATCACCGGGCCGGCGACGGCATCCGCTGCGGCAATCACGACAGCAACCGGCGTCGGAGGCAAAGAGTCGACCGCGGAGCTCGTGGCAACCATCAGCCCGACCATCTGGCCGTGGATCACGGTCGTCGCGGGCGTTCTGCTCATCGTTGTCGCGCTGTCCGTTGTGCTGACCTCCCGAGCCTGGCCCGGGTCGTCGCGCAAATACCAGGCCGTTCGCCTCGAACAGCCGGACGGCGGAAAGGCTCCGACGGCCGAGCGCAGCGCCGTCGACGACTGGGATGCGCTGTCGAGCGGTGACGATCCAACCGGCAGGTAGCGCTCAACGGCAATACCGCCGCTCACCGCACGCCGGGGATCGTCCGGCCCGACCTCACGGTAGGCTTGATTCGTCAAGCCCACGAAGATTTACAGGAGAACCATGACCATCGAGTCAGAACCCGGCCACGGCAATTCCCCGGCCGCCTGGACCGCCGTCATCATCATGCTCGTCGCTTTTGCGGCCGGCACGCTGTTCTTCTGGTTCGACCTCCCGATCCTCGTCTGGGCGTCTGCCGGTCTTCTCGTGATCGGTGCCATCACGGGCGTCGTGCTCGCGCGACTCGGTTATGGCGTCGGTGGCTCGAAGGTCACCACCAAGGCTCACCACTAGGGTGCTCGACTCACTCGTTGCCGGAGCCCTCGCCGACGCTTCGGATCGCCGTGCTGCGCGCTCGATCTCTGAGGTCGAGGCGGATGCTCTCGCGCGCCCCGCAGCGCTCGACGCTCTCGCGTTCCTCGCACCGGCCGACCGCGTCAAGGTGATCGCGGAGGTCAAGCGGGCGAGCCCGTCCCGCGGTGCTCTCGCCGAGATTCCCGACCCGGCACTGCTCGCCGGCAAGTACGAGACCGGCGGCGCGAGCACCATCAGCGTGCTGACCGAGGGTCGTCGATTCGGCGGTTCGCTCGCTGACCTCGAAGCCGTGCGCTCGGCCGTCTCAGTCCCCGTGCTCCGCAAGGACTTCATCGCCGAGCCCTACCAGGTGCTCGAAGCGCGTGCTGCTGGTGCTGACCTCGTGCTGCTGATAGTCGCAGCGCTCGAACAGCCGCTTCTTCGCGAGCTGTTCGCCCTCACCAGCGAGCTCGGCATGACCGCGCTCGTCGAGACCCACAGCGCCGACGAAGTGACGCGCGCCGTCGACCTCGGTGCGCAGCTCATCGGCGTCAACGCTCGTGACCTCAGCACGTTCGAACTCGATCAGGACCTGTTTGGCTCTCTCGCCGACCAGATTCCGGCCGGAGTCATCCGGGTTGCCGAGTCCGCGGTCAAGACGCCGGCGGATGTCGCGCACTACCGTTCGGCGGGCGCCGACGTCGTTCTCATCGGAGAAGCCCTCGTCACGGGTGACCCGATCGCTACCCTCACAGAATTTCTTGGTTCCTAATGGCACTTCGCGATGAGCACGGCCCGTACTTCGGAGAATTCGGCGGGCGGTACGTACCCGAATCACTCGTCGCGGCCCTCGACGACCTGAGCGCGGCCTACGAGGCCACGAAGACCGACCCGGCGTTCGCAGCCGAACTCACCGAGCTCCACCGCAGCTACACGGGTCGCCCGTCGATCATCACCGAGGTGCCGCGCTTTGCGGAGCACGCCGGTGGAGCGCGCATAATTCTCAAGCGCGAAGACCTCAACCACACCGGTTCACACAAGATCAACAACGTGCTCGGCCAGGCGCTGCTCACCAAGCGCATCGGAAAGACACGCGTGATCGCCGAGACAGGCGCCGGCCAGCACGGAGTCGCCACGGCGACCGCTGCGGCGCTCTTCGGCCTCGAGTGCGTGATCTACATGGGCGAAGTCGACACGGAGCGTCAGGCGCTCAACGTGGCTCGCATGCGACTGCTCGGTGCCGAGGTCGTCGCGGTGAATACCGGGTCGCGCACCCTCAAGGACGCCATCAACGAGGCCTACCGCGAGTGGGTCACGAGCGTCGACACCACCAACTACATTTTCGGTACGGTCGCTGGTCCTCACCCGTTCCCCGCCATGGTGCGCGATTTCCAGAAGATCATCGGTGAAGAAGCTCGCCAGCAGGTGCTCGACCTCACCGGCAAGCTTCCGGATGCCGTTGCCGCGTGTGTCGGCGGAGGCTCAAACGCGATCGGTATCTTCCACGCCTTCCTCGACGACCCCGACGTGCAGCTCTACGGCTACGAGGCCGCCGGTGACGGAGCGGAGACCCCGCGTCACGCTGCAACCATTACCAAGGGACGCCCCGGCGTGCTCCACGGTGCCCGCAGCTACCTCCTGCAGGACGAAGACGGCCAGACGATCGAGTCGCACTCGATCTCCGCTGGCCTCGACTACCCGGGCGTCGGCCCCGAGCATTCCTGGCTCAACGACCTCGGCCGGGCGACGTACCGCCCGATCACCGACGACGAGGCCATGCAGGCCCTTCGCCTGCTCAGCCGCACCGAGGGAATCATTCCGGCCATCGAGTCGGCTCACGCCCTCGCCGGTGCGATCAAGCTCGGCAAGGAGCTCGGCCCCGACGCCGTCATCCTGGTCAACCTCAGCGGCCGTGGCGACAAGGACATGGAAACCGCGGGGGAGTACTTCGACATCCTCGACAAGCAGGCCCTTCTGAACGAGATCGCGGAACCTGCACCAGAGGGAAGCCGGGGCGACAACGCGTGAGCGCCGTAGAAACAACCATTGCCCGGCGCAAGGCCGCCGGCTCGGGCGCCCTCATCGGTTACCTTCCGGTCGGCTACCCGACCCTCGACGACAGCATCGCGGCGGCGATCGCCCTCGTCGAGAATGGTGTCGACGTTCTCGAACTCGGTATTCCCTACTCCGACCCGGTCATGGACGGCCTCGTCATCCAGAAGGCCACCCAGCAAGCGCTCGCCAATGGCACGCGCCTCGCGCATGCCTTCGAGGCAGTTTCCGCGATCACCGCGAAAGTATCCGCCCCGGTTCTCGTAATGACCTACTGGAACCCCGTCGTGCAGTACGGCGTAGACCGTTTCGCCGACGACCTGCTCGCAGCGGGCGGAGCCGGCCTCATCACGCCAGACCTTATTCCCGACGAAGCGGGCGACTGGATCGCGGCATCCGATCGCACCGGTCTCGACCGCGTTTTCCTCGCCGCGCCGTCGTCGAGCGACGCCCGCCTCGCGCAGGCCGTTGAAGCCAGCCGTGGATTCGTCTACGCCGTATCCACCATGGGCATCACGGGTGCCCGCACCGACGTCGACGCCGCTGCCCGCGGTCTCATTTCCCGCCTGCGTGCCGTTGGCGCAACGAGCGCCTGCGTTGGCGTGGGAATCTCGACCCCGGAGCAGGTCCGCGAGGTCATCGGCTACGCCGATGGCGCTATCGTCGGTTCACTGCTCGTCACCGCGCTCGCCAACGGCGGTGTCGAGGCCGTTGCGCGTACAGCGTCGGAACTCGCCAGCGGTACTCTTAGTTAGTTCGCCGAACCTCCAGCACGAAAGGCACGGCCACTCTTGTTCGTACCACAGAGTATTCCCGCACCAGACCCCGCCCTCAAGGGATTCAGTATCCCGATCGGCGAGTGGCTGCACGCTGTCATTCCGGCTGTCTCCGAGACGTACGCGCTCAACATCTACACGTACGCCCTGTGCATTCTTCTCGGCATCGTCGTTGCAGCGCTGCTCACCTCGTACCGTCTGACGAAGCGCGGCGCTGAGCCGGGAATCGTGCTCGACGTTGCACTGCCGACCGTCATTCTCGGCATTATCGGTGCGCGCGCGTTCCACGTGGTGACGCACCCGAACGACTACTTCGGCGAGGGTAAAGACCCTCTCGCGGTCTTCTACATCTGGGAGGGTGGCCTCGCCATCTTCGGCGGCCTCATCTTCGGCGCCATCGGCGTCTACATCGGGTGCCGCTGGACCGGGCTCCGCTTCTGGAGCTTTGCCGACGCGCTCGTCCCTGGACTGCTTCTTGCCCAGGCCTTCGGACGCTTCGGCAACTACTTTAACGAAGAGCTCTACGGGCTTCCCACCGATCTTCCGTGGGGCCTCGAGCTGAACGATCCGCAGACGCCCATCCCGCTTGGTCTTCCCGAGTCGACGCTGTTCCACCCGACCTTCCTTTACGAGTCGCTCTGGAACGTCATCGGCGTGCTGGTTCTGCTGGCCGTTGGACGCACGTTCACCCTGCAGTGGGGCAAGCTTCTCTCGGTGTACCTCGTCTGGTACGGCGCCGGACGTATCGTTTGGGAATCGATTCGCGTCGACCCGAGCGAGATCTTCCTCGGCCTTCGCGTCAATGTCTGGGCGTCGATCGCCGCAATCATCCTTGGTATTGCCATTTTCGTCGTCCAGTCGCGTCGTCACCCTGGCCTCGAGCCCTCGCCATACGTCGACGGTCACGAGTGGGTCAACCCCGCGTCTGAGGTAGACTCGGAGGAGACCTATTCGGACAGTGACGAGCTCGGCGATGACGCCACGGACACCGACGAAACTCTCGTGAAAAGCGAGCCCGCCACAAGCGGAGCAGGAAAAACGTCCTAAAAGCCAGGGCTTTATGACCATTCATGGGCCGCTGAAGTCCCACATGTACCAGCTTTCCATCGTGAGGACGGTAATCAATGGCTCTCACGCCACCATTTGAGCGCTTCAGCTCTGTTCCCCAGGCGACCGGTCTCTACGACCCGCGTCGCGAAAAGGACGCCTGTGGTCTTGCCATGGTCGCGACCCTCCGGGGCACGGCCGGGCACGACATCATCGACGCTGCGCTTGGCGCGCTCCGCAACCTCGAGCACCGCGGTGCGATCGGGTCGGATGCCGGCACCGGAGACGGCGCTGGCATCGTCACGCAGATTCCCGACGAGTTCCTCCGGGCGGTGGCCGGTTTCGACCTGCCCGCCGTCGGACAGTACGCCGTCGGAATGTCGTTCCTCCCGGTCGACGACGCGGAGCGCGAGGCCATCAAGACCGGCATCTCGAAGCTCGCCGAAGAAGAGCACCTCACGGTGCTCGGCTGGCGCGATGTTCCCGTACGCCCGGAAGAGGTCGGAGATCTCGCCCGCGGCGCCATGCCGGTGTTCGAGCAGCTCTTCATCATGTCGACCCGCACCGACGAGTCGGGTGAGCCGGTTTCCGGCATCATCCTCGACCGCCAGGTCTTCCGTCTGCGCAAGCGCAGCGAGCGTGAACTGAACGCGTACTTCCCGTCGCTGTCGAGCCGCACCATCGTCTACAAGGGCATGGTCACGACGCTTCAGCTCGAGCCGTTCTATCCCGACCTGTCCGACCCGCGCTTCGCCTCGAAGCTCGCGCTTGTCCACTCGCGCTACTCGACCAACACCTTCCCGTCCTGGCCGCTCGCGCAGCCGTTCCGCATGATCGCTCACAACGGTGAGATCAACACGGTGCAGGGAAACCGCAACTGGATGCGCGCCCGTCAGTCGCAGCTCGAGTCGGAGCTGATCGGTGACATCCGTCCGCTCCTCCCGATCAACAGCCCCGGTGCAAGCGACTCCGCGTCGTTTGACGAGGTTGTCGAGCTGCTGAGCCTCTCCGGTCGCTCGCTGCCGCACTCGATCATGATGATGGTGCCGGAGGCGTGGGAGAACGCCGCCGACATCGACGCAAAGCGCAAGGCGTTCTACGAGTACCACGCCATGCTCATGGAGCCGTGGGACGGCCCGGCCGCGCTCGTCTTCACCGACGGCGCGCTCGTCGGTGCAACCCTCGACCGCAACGGGCTCCGCCCCGGCCGTTTCCTCGTGACCGACGACGGCCTCGTCGTTCTCGCGAGCGAGATCGGTGTGCTTCCCGAGATCGACCAGGCCAAGATCGTCCGCAAGGGACGCCTCCAGCCCGGAAAGATGTTCCTCGTCGACACCGAGGCCGGGACGATCATCGAAGACGAGACCATCAAGGCGGAACTCGCCGACGCCGCTCCGTACACCGAGTGGCTGGATGCCGGACGCATCCACCTGAAGGATCTCCCGGAGCGCGAACACATCGTTCACACCCCGGCCTCGGTCTCTCGTCGCCAGCGCACCTTCGGTTACACCGAGGAAGAAGTGCGCATCCTCGTGATGCCCATGGCCAAGGCCGGTGCAGAGCCGCTCGGAGCGATGGGGTCGGACACCCCGATCGCCGTGCTCTCGCAGCGCCCGCGCCTGCTCTTCGACTACTTCACGCAGCAGTTCGCCCAGGTCACCAACCCGCCGCTCGACTCGATCCGTGAAGAAGTCGTCACGTCGATGAAGCTCGGTCTCGGCCCGGAGCGCAACCTGCTCACGGCAACGCCGGAGCACGCCAAGCAGGTCATCCTCGACTTCCCGGTCATCGACAACGATGAGCTCGCGAAGATCCAGCACATCGACCCGCTGCCCGGCAGCCGACTCACCACGACGATCAAGGGTCTCTACCGCGTCGACAAGGGTCCGAAGGCGATGCAGAAGCGCCTCGCCGCAATGTGCGTCGAGGTCGACGAGGCGATCGAGGCCGGAGCACAGTTCATCGTGCTCTCCGACCGCGACTCGACCCGTGATCTTGCTCCCGTGCCGTCACTCCTCATGCTCGCGGCGATCCACCACCACCTCATCCGCAACGAGAACCGCATGAAGGTCGGAATCATCGTCGAGGCAGGGGATGTGCGTGAAGTTCACCACGTCGCGCTGCTCGTCGGGTACGGCGCTTCGGCGATCAACCCGTACCTCGCGATGGAATCGGCCGAAGAACTCGTGCGCAGCGGCATGCTGCAGGGCGTCACGCCGGAGAAGGCCGTCAAGAACCTGATCAAGGCACTCGGCAAGGGTGTTCTGAAGATCATGTCGAAGATGGGTATCTCCGTCGTCGGTTCCTACGCTGGTGCGCAGGCGTTCGAAGCCGTTGGACTCAGCCAGGAATTCGTCGACCAGTACTTCACCGGAACGTCGAGCCTGCTCGGTGGTATCGGCATTGAGGTCATCGCAGCCGAAGCCGCATCGCGTCACGCGGATGCTTACCCGGAAGACGGCGCGACCAGCGTTCACGAGCGACTCACCACGGGTGGGGAATACCAGTGGCGCCGCGAAGGCCCACCGCACCTCTTCAACCCGGACACCGTGTTCCGTCTGCAGCACGCGACCCGCTCGCGCCGCTACGACATCTTCCGTGAGTACACCAAGCTCGTCGACGACCAGGCCGCGAACCTGATGACGATGCGCGGACTTTTCTCGTTCAAGCAGGGCGTCCGCCCGGTTGTACCGATCGACGAGGTCGAACCGGTTTCCTCGATCGTCAAGCGCTTCTCCACCGGTGCGATGAGCTACGGCTCGATCAGCGCGGAGGCCCACGAGACGCTCGCGATCGCGATGAACCAGCTCGGCGCAAAGAGCAACACGGGTGAGGGCGGAGAAGACATCGACCGCCTTCTCGACCCGACCCGCCGCAGCGCCATCAAGCAGGTGGCATCCGGTCGTTTCGGTGTGACGAGCATGTACCTCACGCACGCCACCGACATCCAGATCAAGATGGCCCAGGGTGCAAAGCCGGGGGAGGGCGGCCAGCTGCCGCCGACCAAGGTCTACCCGTGGATCGCGCGCACGCGCCACGCCACAGCGGGTGTCGGGCTCATCTCGCCGCCGCCGCACCACGACATCTACTCGATCGAAGACCTCAAGCAGCTGATCTTCGACGTCAAGCGCGCCAACCCCAAGGCCCGCGTACACGTCAAGCTCGTCAGCCAGTCCGGAATCGGTGCTGTCGCTGCCGGCGTGACAAAGGCTCTCGCCGACGTCGTACTGGTCTCGGGCCACGACGGCGGTACGGGTGCAAGCCCGATGAACTCACTCAAGCACGCCGGAACCCCGTGGGAGATCGGCCTCGCCGAGACGCAGCAGACGCTCATGCTCAACGGCATGCGCGACCGTGTTGTCGTGCAGGTTGACGGCCAGATGAAGACCGGTCGCGACGTCATCGTCGGCGCACTGCTCGGAGCGGAGGAATTCGGT
>Ga0247817_10001877_pt1 | contig 10890 bp, 22 predicted proteins | sample UWRJL212509R1_FD_178010 | JGI IMG/M metagenome (GOLD analysis project Ga0247817, IMG submission 178010) | Plant litter microbial communities from Arlington Agricultural Research Station in Wisconsin, United States - UWRJ-L212-509R-1 | ecosystem: Environmental > Terrestrial > Plant litter >... | reverse complement strand
TTGAAATATCGGAAGTACTTTTGTAGACTGTAAGAATTGTGAAGGAACAGGTTTAGTAGGAGAATATGAATGTACAGATTTATCTCCTGTATATCATGGAGAAAGAATAGGAAATTTAGTAGAATTGTATTTAGATCTTCCTAACAGAGAAGAAAACAGATTTACAGATGCACATACTAGAACATTTGACATAAGAGTTGGACAAGTAGTTAATATGCCACAAGAAGAATGTAATTGGAATACAGCAGATTGTGGTCACTCAGGATTACATTTTACATCAGATGAAATACACTATGTAGGTTGTGGAGATCAATCTGTACTTGTTCTTATAAATCCAATGAAAGTAGTTGGTATAGGTTCTCATAAGGGAAGATGTTATGAATATCTTCCAATTATGACTGTTCCTAGAGAAGAAGCTACAAGAATTTTGCATGATAGAGAGTTTGACACATTACAGTTAGATGAAGAGTATGCAATTAAAGAACTAGAATCATTAGCAGAAAGAGCTCAGGAAGGTTTTACAATTGAAACAAAAAAACATGAGTTTAATATTCCTTCTATTTCAGCTGATGAAATAGGTAACATTGTTGTTAGTCTTGGTGATATGAAAAAAGAAATCATTGGACGTATAACAAATATTGAATAATTAAAAATGTTGAGTCACTTATTTTTGTAAATTTGTGACTCAACTTAATTTAAATATATGGCAAAGAAAGTAGTAAAGAGAAAAGCAACAACAGTTTGTTCTAGAAATGGAGGTACAATGACAGAGAGCCAATATTTTAGTAAAATTAGAAGTATACTAAGAAGTGGATTCAGATATTGGAAACCTATGCAAATGGCATTAGATAATGCTAGCAGACCTTCTCAAAATGTTAATAAGAGAATAAAAAAAGAGTATCAATGCGCTAAATGTAATAAATGGTTTAAACGTGCAGATGTAGAAATAGATCATATAGAAGAAGCAGGAAGTTTAAATAAGTATGATGATATTGTTCCTTTTATACAAAAATTAACAAAAGAAGAAGTAACTGCATACCAAATTCTTTGTAAACCACATCATAAAGAAAAAACTGATTTATATAGAAAATCTAAAAAGAATAAATTATGAAATTTGTATTAACACCTGTAGATGAAAAAGGATTTGAATTGAAAATTACAAAATTACAAGGAGGAGTAGAAATTATTCCTAATGGTTTTGTTGAATTAGCTATAACAGAAGAACAATCACAATTTATGGAGGAATTTTGTGATATTATTTGTTATCCTCATAATAAAGTATATGTAATAAATAATCAAAGATTTACTAAAAAATTAAAATTATGAAAGATAAATATTTTACTCCAGATATAGAAGATGTATATGTTGGATATGAACTAGAATGGAAATGTAAAATTAGAAATCAAGATTGGGAAAAAACAACTTGTGATACAGATTTAATTTCTATTATATATGATGAATATGAACATGCTGAGGTAGATGAACCATTTATTGAACAATTTAGAGTACCTTATCTTACTATGGAACAAATAGAAGCTGAAGGATATAATCATGTTGGTGGTAAATTACAATCAGCTGCTGAACAAATTTATGAGAAAGATTACTTTGAAATAAAATATACTGAGTATAATGAAAAATTAATTATACAATATAAGAATAAGTGTAGAGACAATTCAGGTAATTTTGATGGATACATCATAAAATATGATGGATACTGTAAAGATATTAACACGTTTAGAAAAATAATTAAATCATTAAAATTATGATAAAATGGATTATAAGTAGATTAACAATGATTAGAGGAGATAGTGCTCTTTATGATAATATTGGAAAATTAAATGTTTATTATTATAAAGATTATTATTTTGATACTTATTTAGCTTCTTCTAGATTTGGAATGAGAGTAAAATTAGAAAAAGATGAGCAGAACAATCAAACAGAAGAAAACAGGTGCTAAAGCTGTAAGTCATAAATGTAGAAACAACGGAACCTGTAAATGGTGTTATATGAACAGAATGTATAAGAATTTAAAAAGAATACTAAAGTATGAATATATTTAAAATAATACCACTTGATATATATGGACATGATATAGTAATATCTATAGGACAATCAGATAATGATCTTTATATGGAAATTAAAGAAAATGTATCTAAAAAAGAATTTAAAAAGTATATGTCTAAACAAATAAGTATAGCTACTACTCATAAAATGAGTAGTGGTGCTATTCTTATAAGATTTAAAGAAGATATAGATGATCCAGGTATTGTAGCACATGAGGCTTTTCATGCTGTTATATTTCTATTAGAAAAAATAGGAATGAAATTCTCTTCTGATTCAGAAGAAGCTTATGCTTATTTAATAGAGTACTTAACTAATCAAATATTAAAAATTAAAACAGATAAAATATGATAAAAGGACCAACAAAAACAGAGGAAGAATACAGAGCTGTAAGTATGGATTCTTCTAGTTCTTTAAAAGTATTTTCTCAAGATAGAAGAAAATATTATAAAAAATTTATTCTTGGAGAAGATGTTGAAGAAAAAGAAAATCTTGCTGCTAATATGGGAAGAATTGTAGAAACACTATTAATGGAACCTGATGAATTTGATAATAAGTTTTATATGTCAGCTTGTATGTCCACCCCTACAGGATTAATGTTAGAATTTGTAGAAGCATTATATCGTGTTACTAAAGAGACTACAGATGAATTTGGAACTATTACAAAATCTTTTGCATTATTAGCAGAAGAGGCATACAAACTATCAGGATTTAAGATCAAATTTGAAGCTGTATTAAATAAATTTACAGGAAGTGATGCTGAGATATACTATAATGAAATTAGAACTGTTAGAAGCAAAAAATTAACAGTAATAAATACTACTGAATTATCTATTGCTGAAAAAATTGTTCAACAACTTAAAACTAATAGTATTACTTCTCAAATTGTTAATTTGGTTAATAGTTCCAGATATACAATTCTAGATCAGTTTCAAGTAGAAGGATTTGATATTGATGATTTTCCTTTAAAATCTATGTTAGATAAAGTTATAGTTGACCATGAGGAAAGACTAATTAAACCATATGATTTAAAATGTACTTGGAGTGTAGAAAACTTTTATGAAGAATATTATCTTTATAGGAGAGCATATATTCAAGCATATTTATATTATCATGCTATTTTGTCTTTAACTAAAGACACACAAAGTGAATATTATGGATATAACGTTGAAAATTTAAGCTTTATTGTATGTGATTCAAGTAATTACTATTCTCCTTTAATATATACAATTGATAATACTGACATGGAAGATGCCTATAATGGATTTAGTCATAAAGGAAGAAATTATCCTGGAGTTAATGAAATAATCTCAGGACTTAAATGGTCAATTAACACAGGTATTTGGAACATAAGCCATAAAAATTATTTGTCTAATGGTGTTATAAATATAAAAGAATAATATGGAAGTAAAAAAAACTATAACAAGTATATTTATGGTGCCAATTTTAAAAGTACCTAAAGATGCATTAAGAAACAATGGATTTATTAATGGTTACATAAAAGATGAATCAAGTGAAAATGAATATGAAGATTGTATATATTTACTATTTCGTCCAGAGAATATTGATAAGTTTAGGGAATTTTTAGATAATGAATACGAAAGAACAAAAGATATAATTGAAGATTATGATTATGAAGGAGGATATGTAGTTGTTGTCTACAAGCTTGATCACTCTTACGAAGAAGATTTTAAGCTTGTTAGACAAGGATTATATTCTAAAACATCAAAAACTTTTCAATTACAATTTCCTAAAACTGTTAAAATAGTAAAAAGTGGGTTAAATAAAGAAGAAATATCTTTACAATATAGAATATTTAATAAAACACAAGATTTAAGAGACTTCTGGGAAAATAAATTAGGAATTGATTTTCAAGAAGAATGGGAAGTGTGGAATGGATTTGATCCAGAAAAAGAAATGTTAAACATTAAAAACTTTAAAGAAAATGTATAATGAAGAAATTTATAATAATCTAGTTCAAGAATTTGGAATAGGAAAAATGGCAAGTATATGCTATATTATCTCTACATATCAAAATATAAGATTTACCTCAAGTAAAACTCTTGATGTTTTAGATGAATTTGATTATGAAAGAGATTGGTGGATGAATAAACATGAAGAATTAATTAAACTTAAAGAAGTAAATGTATGAGTGGATTAGAAATATTAACAACATATCCAATAGCAGCTAAAGTTGTTAAAGATTGGATACTTAGTCAAATGTTAGAATCTTTTAAAGATGAATCTGTACCAGATTCTTTTAAAGATTTTATTTTTCAACAAGGATTAGAGGATGATAAAATATCTGTAATGATAGATGCAAATCCTAGATTTTTATTTGATGTTTTTGATGATTGTGATATAATTATAGAAACTATTGTATTTCCAGATAAAACATTCTCTTGTAAAATAGGAAAAGAAGCAACTACAAATTCTTGGAAAACTAGAAAAGAGTCTGAGATGTTTGCAATAGAAGCTGCATTTCAAATATTAAATAATAGAATAGAAGATGAGAACAAATAAAGAATTTAATAGTAAGTATTTTAACTATTTAGAAGAGGGGCATTATGGAATATCTATAGAAGTGCCTGCAGTTCTGCAATATGTTGATGAAATTTTTAATGATTTAATAAAAATACCAGGATTTAAATATTCGCAAGTTAAAACTAAATTTGGACTATCTAGAGTTTATACAAATTTAGATGAAATCCTACCATTTGTAGGACATATTATACATAAAGAATTAGAAGAAAAAATAAACCTTATATTAAAGGTTGAGTATGAAATTGAAAAAAGATTATTAAGCATTAATTTAGATAAAAATGGAAGAAATATTCAACCAGTACAAGGGAATGATAATAACACATAAAAATTATAAAGGTGTTTTATGTGGATATAATGATGAACATTTTATACTTGCAGTGGACAATCATCCAGATATCTCATTTAGAAAGTTATCAAAAACATCAATTATTGTTTTAGAACAATATAAAGATTCTAAGTATAGATATATCTATGAAGATGAATCTGTCATAATTAAACAACATAATGAACAAAGAAATAAAAAAGGGTAGAAAATATTTATCAACTAAAACAAAACTTTTAATCTTTGAGTTTAAAGAGAAGTTTTCTCAATTATCTCCTGAAGAACTTAGTGAGTTATTAGATATAAATATTGATACTATAAAACGTTTATTTGAAAAACAGTTTATAGTAGTTCCATCTAAAATGAATAAGAAGTAGCCTCTGATTTTTCAGGGGCTTTTTCTTTAATTAATTTAAATTATATTAAAATTTTTTGTATATTTGAACAAACTTAAAACATAATAAAATGGCTAAAAAACAAGCAGAAAGTGGTGACAAATTTCAGGATGCATTAGAAAAACTAAATAAAAAATATGGTTTAGGTACTGTATTAGCTTTAGATAGTAAAGCAGGAGGAAATTATGATGTAATTAGTACAGGATCTATAGGTTTTGACTGGATTACATTAGGAATTGGAGGATTTGTTAAAGGAAAAATGTATGAGTTAATGGGATGGGAAGGTACAGGAAAATCTACTATATGTGGACATGCTGTAGCTAATTGTCAAGCTAATGGAGGAAAAGTTGTATATATTGATGGAGAACATGCTGTTGATAAAAATTATTTTAAAGAACTTGGTGTAAACACAAAAGAAATGATAATAGCACAACCTTCTTCAGGAGAAGAAGGCTTTAATATTGCTGTTGAATTAATGGAAAGTGGAGAAGTAGATCTTGTTATTATTGATTCAGATTCTGCGTTAATTCCAAAATCTGTAGTAGATGGAGAAGTTGGAGATAGTTCTATTGGTAAAAAAGCAAGACTTAATAGTTCAGCTTATCCAAAATTAAAAAGTATTGCACATAATAACAATGTATGTCTTATAGTTATCTCTCAATATAGAGAAAAAATTGGAGTGATGTTTGGAAATCCTACTACTACACAAGGAGGACATGCTCTAAAATTTTATTCAGATGTTAGAATTGAAGTTGCTAGAAGCCTTGCAAAAGAAGGAGATGTAACTTATGGTAATATTACTAAAGTTAAAGCTACTAAAAACAAAATGTCTCCTCCTTATAGATTATCTCAATTTGAAATTGTTTATGGTCAAGGTATAGACAAATTGGAAGAAATGATGAGTTTGATTAATGAGTTTGAAATAGGAAGAAAATATGGAAAAACTATGACGATTGATGGAGTCAAGCATGATCTTGAAGAATTTAAAAAATTAGTAATAAATGATCCAAAGTTTTATGATGAATTAAAAACAAAAATTATAGAAAAAATTAAACAAGTTGATATTACTCCAGAAGTAGATAATATTGATGATGAATTAAAACAAGATGAATTATGAGTATAATAGGAATTTCAGGAAAAATTGGATCTGGGAAAGATACAGTAGGTAAAATTATACAGGCATTTTCTAATTATAATTATGCTAAAGAAAGTAATCTATTAGAAGAAAATGAAACTATAGAAGAGTTTGTATTACGTAGTTATGATAAAAAAAATTATTTAATAAGTAATTTTCAGATAAAAAAATTTGCTGATAAACTTAAAGAGATAGTTTGTTTACTTATAGGTTGTACTAAAGAACAACTTGAAGATAGAGATTTTAAAGAAAAAGAATTAGGAGAAGAATGGAATAAACTTGAAGTTACTTACTCTGATGGATATGATGAAATAGTTGAAATTTTTGACTATAATTTTAATTTTGAAACCTTATTAGATGCTAAAGACAGAGTTGCTCATATTCATAATAAAAAGGTACTAAAAATGACACCTAGATTATTGTTACAGTTACTAGGAACCAATTGTGGAAGAGATATTATTCATCCTGATATATGGGTGAATAGTTTATTTAATGAGTACAAAGAAAGAAAACCAGGTAAAGGAGTATCTTTTGATTATAGAAACTCTGAATGTATAGATTGTAAAAAACCTTTTAATGGAGATAAAAGACAATTTATTTGTAATGATTGTCATGATACACATAATTGGTATCCTGACTGGATAATTACAGATATGAGGTTTCCAAATGAATTGAAAGGAGTTAAAGATAAAGAAGGAATTACCATTAGAATTAATGGAAGATTACTATGTAGAGATATATCTGGAAAAAAACATAGTTTAACTCAGGAAGAATGGAATATAATCAAAAAATCAGAAGAATCTAAAGGTTGGAATTTTACAGAAGAACATGAATCTGAAACTGCTTTAGATAACTATAAATTTGATTATACTATTGATAATTATGGTACTATAGAAGATCTTATAGAGGAAGTTAAAAAAATTTTAATTAATGAAAAAATAATATAATGGAACTACTAACACAAAATAGTAAATTAAAAAATACTAGTAAAGAACTAAATGTTAGAGTCTTTAACTTTGGTATTCCAGCATATAAAACAGCATCGGGTAAGGTAACTTGCCCTTTTGCTGATAAATGTGTAGAATTCTGTTATGCGCAGAAAGGAGCATATGCTTGGAGCAATGTTAAACCAGCATTTGAAAAAAGATATGAGTTAACAAAACAAGATGACTTTGTTAAATTAATGTCAGAAGAACTAAAAAAGAAAAAACCAGACTATGTAAGAGTTCATGATTCTGGAGATTATTACAGTTATGACTATCTTAAAAAATGGATTACTATAGCTAAGTTGCACCCAAATATTAAGTTTTATAGTTATACAAATTCTGTAGAAATGTTAAAATCTACAGTTTTACCTGATAATTATGATATAATATATAGTGATTCGGGTAAACAAGTTGATTTAATAGATAAGTCTAAAGATAGACATACTAAGATATTTAAAACAAAAGAAGCTTTAATACAAGCAGACTATATTGATTCTAGTAAAGTAGATTTATATGCTACTAAATGGTTTAGTAATAATCATAAAGTGGGATTAATTTTTCACTAATAAAATTAAATAAAATGGCAGGAAAAAAACCAATTGAAGTATTTGTATATAACACTGATGGTAGTTATATATGTAAGTTTGATAATATGGCAGAGTTTAGAAAAGTATATTATCCCAATGATATAGGAAAAAGACCTTTATTTAATAATAAAGAACTTGGCATAAAATACCATTATATTCCAGAGTGTGAAGTTATTGTATATCCAGAAAGAGTTGGAAGAGATACAACAAAACAATTATTAGCAATACATAATTCAGAGTATTGTAAACAAGAAGATAATTTTGAAGATAGAAAACCAGTACAAGTTTTTAATTTAAAAAATGAACTTATTGCTGAATTTAAAACATTAAGGCTGTTAACTAAAATGATGCCACATATATCTCATTCTGTAGTTGCAAGAAAACTAGTTTTTGATGAAAATCATGAGGATAGAGTTTATAAAGCTAAAAAGTTTACTTCTTTAGGATTATTTTTTAAATATAAAAAATAAAGTTATGAGTTTAGATGTAATGCTTTATAGAACTTATCATGTTAGTTATGATAAGGGAGAAACTTTAGAAAAAAGGGAAGAATGTGTATATGATTCAAATATTACACATAATCTTGGAAGAATGGCAAATAAAGCTGGAATATATGAAGCTTTATGGAGACCTTATCAATTAAAGAAAGAATATAATATTGATAAAGATGATTATGAATCTGAATATGAATTTGAACAAAATAATACAGTTATAGCTGAAGATATAATTTCTATTATAGAAATAGGTCTTGATAAATTAAAAACTGAACCAGAGTATTTTAAGAAGTTTGATTCTGAGAATGGTTGGGGAATATATGATCATTTTGTTCCTTTTGTAGAAGAATATTTAGAAGCATTGAAAAAATATCCAAAATCAACAGTAAAAATTAGTAGATAATGAGTAATAAAAATAAAGTTAACCTTATTGGTTGGTATGGAGGAGATATTGCAATTGCAAGAGCTGCCTGGACTTCTACACAGATTGATGTAGAAGCTAAAACAGATGTACAAATAGAAGATTTAATTGTTAATAAATTATGGAATAATGGATCTGGAAAACCACATAAAACTCCTTTTGAAAGGGGTATTGTGGAATTCAATATAACTTGTGAACAAGCTTCTCATATACATTTGCTTAAACATCGTTTAGCTAATATTAATGGAGAGTCTGCTAGATATAAAGAATTGAAGGAAGATAAATTTTATCTTCCTCAAGATTGGATTGGAATTGAAATAGGTGACAGTATTGATGAAAAAGATGAATTAGTTCTTGATTTTTTAGATAATTTAGAAACATGGAATCAAGCTTTAGAACAATATAGTGAATTAGGAAATGATTTATATCATTACTGCTTAAAAGATTTAACTCCTATATTAGGACGTAAAAGAGCTAAAGAATCAGCTAGATACTTTAAAACAATGAATAGTCAAATAACCTTATCTGTTATGATGAATATGAGTTGTTTTTATAACTTTTTTTCACTCAGAGCAGATGGTGCTGCACAATTTGAAATACAAGAAATAGCAAATATGATGTTAGAAGAAATTAGAAACATAGAAGGAGCTCCATTTAAGCACACTTTAAAAGCATTTGATTTGTTATGAGTGCATTTTTTATAAGTGACTTACATTTAGGTCACACAAATATGGCAAGAAAAAGAGGATTTTCTTCTTTTGAACAAATGCATGATGTTATTATACACAATTGGAATAATGCAGTTTCCAAAAGAGACCATGTATTTATATTAGGAGATATAACAATGGAAAAAAGTATTTATTATCCTTTGTTAAATAAACTAAGAGGAACTAAAACTGTAGTACTTGGAAATCATGATGAAGCTCATCATGTAAAAGACTTATTAAGATATGTAAATAAAGTAGCAGGAATGATAAATTATAAAGGACAATGTATATTAACACATTGTCCTATACATCCTTCAGAACTTGAATTTAGATATAAGTTTAACATTCATGGGCATGTTCATGAAAAAAGTATTAATGATCCCAGATATATAAATGTATCAGCAGAAGTATTAAATTACACACCTATAGAATATTCACAATTAATTAAATAAAAATGAAATACAATGAACTAGAACCATTAGTTATAAAATGGGCACAAGAAAAAGGAATATTAGAAAAAGGTACTCCTACTGCACAGTGTAATAAAACACTAGAAGAAGTTATGGAACTTTCCACAGCATTATTCTCTAATGATAGAGAAGAAATTATTGATGCTTTAGGTGATATTCTTGTTACAATTATTATTCAAGCAGAAATGCAAGGTTTAAAACTAGAAGATTGTTTGGAAAGTGCATATAATGTAATTTCTAAAAGAAAAGGAGTTATGATTGATGGTCAATTTGTGAAAGATGTAACACAAACTCCTTGGTTTAATAATGAAGATAAAACTACTAAAGAGTGATAAAAACTTGCAAAATAGAAAATTGTAATAATCCTGTTTGGAGTAAAAGTTTATGTAAAAATCATATAAATAGAAAACCCTTACCATCTGGTAGGGGTTTAACTAATAAAAAATTAAGTTTTTCTAAGACTAAATCAAAAAAAGAAATAAACTCTGAACAAATGCATTTATTTTTTATAGAGTGCTGGAAAAAAAGACCACATTATAGTGAGATTAGTGGAAAATTTTTAGGAAATGAGCCAATGAGTACTTATTTTCATCATATACTTCCTAAAAATAAATATCCACAAATTGCATTAGATGAAGAAAATATTGTATTTTTGACACTTGATGAACATACTAATGTCGAATCTGATATGTATAAGTATGAGGAAATAAATAAGAGACGTGAATTATTAAAAACTAAATATGGAATCTTATGAAAGAAGCTAACAGA
>Ga0247817_10001876_pt1 | contig 10893 bp, 6 predicted proteins | sample UWRJL212509R1_FD_178010 | JGI IMG/M metagenome (GOLD analysis project Ga0247817, IMG submission 178010) | Plant litter microbial communities from Arlington Agricultural Research Station in Wisconsin, United States - UWRJ-L212-509R-1 | ecosystem: Environmental > Terrestrial > Plant litter >... | reverse complement strand
CTAACCCGGTCGCGAGCACAACTAGAGAGGATCCCGACTTGTCCTCGGCCCAAGAGTGGACGATTCTGTCGCATGCTTGGACTTGGTATTCGCGTAATGCGAACTTTTCTGGTTGATCTGCGACGGGCGAATTTTCGGAAAGCAGACTCTTTTGACGATCCAAGGACAGCCTGTCCCAAAGCTGAACTCGGATACCTTCTGAGGCCAGTCGTAGGCGCTGTTCGATAAGGCCCGCAGTAAATCCCGAGCGGCTTACTATGACTGGTATATCCGCCTCGTATGTTTTCGCTGCAGCTATCGTTCGCTCGATTACGTCGGACCCAATGGGATTAGTCCACCGTTTCACTTGAACCAGCCATCGTTTTCCGCTTTTGATGGCCAGGATGTCGGCACCACCGTCCCCGCTAGCACCGATAAGGGAAACGTGCTCATAGCCGGCGGCCATTAGAAGTCGGGAAATACCTCGCTCAAAGGCCTGCCAAGAGGTTGCCGCACTCGCGAAATCCCCTAGAAAATGGGTCATTGTAGCTTCGCTTCTAGAAATTCTCTTGATGCGAGCGCTCGGGAGACCACTAAAGTGTCCCGATACACAAAGCGCAGGTACGCCGCGCAGTCCTCGAGACACCGGGAGTAAATTCCTACTTTTTGCTCGCGCGCGGTCGCCGCTGCGGCCTCTCCGACATCTGCGGCGGATGGAATTGAATCAGTCCACACTGGACCAAACCAAGCTTCCGGGCGGTGCCGGAAGTATTTCGCCAAAACGCTCGGGCCGGTGAACCTAAGGTAAGTACCGGCACGCTTCAGATCTGACAGCTCGTCTAGTCTTCCGAGCGAGATCAATCGATCCGCAAGATCCCTCTGCTCGTAATCGTCCAACTCACCATAGAAGTCCGAAGCGTCCGGTCCTGGCTCCAACCTGTCCGCAATGCGTTCAAACAGAACCCGCACGCTATCTGCGAGCAATTCCGGGGTGACACTGAGCGACTCGGTCCATACGTCCGCAAGAATTGACGACGCGATGTTGGAAACAGAATGGCCCGGTCTTCCGACGAGGTCCGAGCGCATGCTGTATATGTACTGCGCGGCTTCTATTGCTGCCACTTGATGTGGCTTCGTACCGATGACGGAGAACATCGGGTGAGTTTCGTTCAGGAATAACTTGATTCGCCCTGCCGATTTGAAAGCGATCGTCGGAAGAGGCTCGCCGTCCCAGTTCGGCTTGATGGCACTAACTCTGTACGTGAGGAGGTCTAAGGGTTCAGTTTTCCGCCCGTCAGCCAGAGTAAACACGCGATCGCGGAACGAGTATTCCTCGGCCTCGATTCCGTGTCGCAGTAGGACCTGCATATCTGTCGGGCTCTCAGCACCTCGGATGGATTCACAGCGCTCACACACTTCGTTGTCAACACCGTTTACCTGCTCACATACTGCGCATATCCACGGTTCTTCCACTTGCGGAACTTGAGAAGCGCCACAGTCCGCGCAACTGACAGCGCCTTGCGCAATCAGCCCCTGACACGAAATGCAAGCTTTACCGCGAAGGATCGAATCACAACCCTCGCAGACCTCAGTTCCTGGTAGGTTCTCGAAAGCGCATTGCGGGCAGATTTCGAATCCAACTATTGGCTGAACGGACGCTTGTTCTACGAGATCCCACCAGCGCGTATCTTCAAAATACCCCGGCTCGCGAGCGAGAAATTTTGCAAAGTAGTCTGCTTCGAGAGCGCGCGAAACTCGCGTAGCTTTTCTTGTTGCCTCGTCCCATCGCCCCATGTACATGTCTGCGGTACCGGGAGTCCTAACTTTCCGGTATCCCTGGAAGAGTTTCGAAACAGGACTCTCGTTTCGTAAGTCTCGCTCCCAATTACTTGGCAGCAGTGAGCCGCCACGCAAGAAGTCAATGGCGCGCTGCCACTCTTTGGTAGACCGCTCAAAGTCCTGCTTCTGAAAGTCGACGGGCACGTGATCGAGATGAATTTCTCCCACGATGCGCCCGGTCTGCTGATCAGTTGGGTACTCCTTCACTGCTTCACCGACGTCGTCGACAAAATTGAAGAAAGCGTCCTTCTCGCCGACGCGTATTGCGCGGCCCTTTCTAACTAGGTCTATGCCGAATCGGTTGTTGTCGTCAAAACGCTGAATTCCAACCCACCCACTTACGCGTTCCTCGACGGTGCGAAATTCTTCGGAGCCGCACTCTACGCACGCGACTTCGCCCTCCGGTATTGCTGAGCTATCTAGAACGCATCGCCGCTGTGTTGAAATCACCGCGTTGAAATCGAAGCGCGCCGGGATGTTTCCCCATCCTTTTCGCTCCACGAAACGCTGCTCAGACCATACGCAGTGTTCGAACGGCTCAAGAGAGTCCTGGTTGACCACGATTCGGACTGATTCATCCGCAGTCCGCCGCAAGATGGAGGCGTAGCGACGCCCCAATTGCTGGCGCAGCTGCGCCCTTTGAATACCTGCAAGCTGAAGCGCAAACCCGGAATTTGCGTTGCCTTCGGGCCACCAATCACCAACCTCGACAATTGTGCCGTGATCGAAGTTGGCCGGTTTGTCGACCCTCTCTACTGGCACCTCGAAACGTCGACTCTTTGCGATCTCCGACAGGTCAAGCGTGACTCGGAGCGCAAAGGCATCGGAGCTTCGGGCAGTGGTGACCGTTGTCCTCCGCCCCAGTTTTCCAGTCGCAATGTTAAATCCCATTCCGAAGAGACCCAGAGTGTCGTACTTGTTCTTCCCGCTGAATCCCGCACGCAGGGTATTCGCCAACCCCTCGCGATCTAGACCAGCGCCATTGTCGACAACGCGCACAACACCCTCACGACGACGGATAACACTTGCCCCGGGAATGGTCACCTCGATCAACCTGTGGCCAACTGGCTCTCCAGCAATACGCGCCGCGGCGAAAGCATCGATCCCGTTGTCCAGCAACTCGCAAAGCGCATCGAGAGGCTTCAACGGCGTCTGGGTGAGAGCGATCAGGACCTTAGGGTCTGGGGTGATGTCCAACACATCGTCTGACATTCTTGCCTCTCCAGCTTCTTAGATGATTCGCGCCCCCTGCTATCAGCAGAATCTCGAAATTTGGCGGGAATTCTTTCGGTACGCGAGGCATGCTCGACGTATCTGTCACATTAGCTGGCTTCGTCGACAACCGAGTCAAGCAAGGAGAAACGAAACGGTGACGCGCCTAGCGACCCGGGCAGTGGATTCTTACGACTAGCCGACCTCGAATATAGATATGGTGCGCAGACCCACCGACCTGGTCTCGACTTCGCTCGACTACCGGCTGTGCAGACGCCCGGCGGGCTGTCGGTCGGTGCTGCCACACTTGGCTGCGTGACATCCACCCGATCTAATACCCGCAGCGACGCCCTCGAGATTTTGCGCACCCTTGTGGGGCGCGACGATGCCGAGTTCCATGAGGGGCAGTTCGAGGCCATCGAGACGCTTGTCGACGGGCGGCGGCGCGCGCTTGTTGTGCAGCGCACGGGGTGGGGCAAGTCGGCGGTGTACTTCGTCGCGACGCTGCTGTTGCGGCGCCAGGGCAAGGGCCCGACGATTCTGGTTTCGCCGCTGCTGGCCCTGATGCGCGACCAGATCGCGGCCGCGGCCCGGGCCGGCGTGCGCGCGGTGGCGATCAACTCCACGAACGCGCACGAGTGGGACGACGTTCGCGAGATGCTGCGCAATGACGAAGTCGACGTGCTGCTGGTGTCGCCGGAGCGACTCAACAATCCGGCGTTCCGCGAGAACCAGCTGCCCGAACTCGTTGCTCGCACGGGCATGCTCGTCGTTGACGAAGCGCACTGCATCAGCGACTGGGGGCATGACTTTCGCCCCGACTACCGACGGCTGCGCGATCTGATCGCCGAGATGCCGGCGGATGTTCCGGTGCTGGCGACTACGGCTACCGCGAACTCGCGGGTTGTGGCGGATGTTGCGGAGCAGTTGGCGGGTTTCGATACGGCCGCGGACGGCCTACTCAACCAGCAAGGCGTGGTCACCATTCGGGGGCCGTTGGCCCGGGCCTCGCTGAGGCTGGGCGTTCTGCGACTGCCCGACTCGAAAGCTCGGCTGGGCTGGCTGCTCAGCCACCTGGGTGATCTGCCCGGCAGCGGCATCATCTACGCGCTCACGGTGTCGGCCGCCGAAGACACGGCGCGATTGCTGCGCGACGCGGGTCACGAGGTGCGCGCGTACACCGGGCAGACCGATACGGGCGAGCGCGAGGAATCCGAGGAGTTGCTCAAGAGCAACAAGGTCAAGGCGCTCGTCGCGACAAGCGCGCTCGGCATGGGATTCGACAAGCCCGACCTCGGCTTCGTGATCCACCTCGGCGCGCCCTCCTCCCCCGTCGCCTACTACCAGCAGGTCGGACGCGCCGGCCGCGCCACAGCAAACGCCGACGTGCTGCTGATGCCCGGGCCGGAAGACGAAGCAATCTGGACCTACTTCGCCACCGCCTCTATGCCTTCAGATGAGCGCGCGACGGCGATTATCAACAACCTGAGCGACAGGCCGCTCTCGACCCCGGCCCTCGAAGCGATTGTCAACATACGCAGAACGCCGCTCGAGCTGCTGCTGAAAGTGCTCGATGTGGATGGCGCGGTGCGCCGGGTTCAGGGCGGTTGGGTGTCGACCGGCCAACCCTGGACGTACGACGCAGAACGCTACGCCCGCATCGCCGCCGAACGCATCGCCGAACAGCAGCACATGCTCGACTACGAGACAACGACCGACTGCCGCATGGAATACCTGCAGCGCGCCCTCGACGACGATACGGCTGTGCCGTGCGGACGTTGCGACAACTGCGCGGGCACGTGGTTTCCTGTCGATATCGGGGTGGATGCCGCAGCCAACGCCGCATCGTCGCTCGACCGGGTCGGCGTTCCGATCGAGCCCCGCGCGCAGTGGCCAACGGGTGCCGACAAACTGGGCGTTCCCGTGAAGGGACGCATCCCGGTCGAAGAGCGCGCGCTCGAAGGTCGCGCACTCGCCCGGCTCACCGACCTCGGCTGGGGCAACACCCTGCGGTCGCTCTTCGCGGTCGGCGTACCGGATGCCCCCGCAACCCCGGCACTCATCGCCGCATGTGTTCGCGTGCTCGCCGATTGGCCATGGGCCGAACGGCCGGTTGCGGTGGCCGCACTTCCGTCGCGGTCGCACCCTCGGCTCGTCGCATCCATCGCCGAAGGCCTTGCAACTGCCGGGCGTCTCGAGAATCTGGGCAGCCTCGACCTCGTCGGCGACGGACCGATTGGCGAACCCGGCGGCAACAGCGCGTACCGGCTTGCGGCGGTGTGGGAGAAGTTCGACGCGAGCTCACTCACGCTGCCATCGGGCCCGATTCTTCTCGTTGACGACCTCGTTGACTCACGCTGGACGCTCACCGTCGCCGCCCGCGCGCTGCGGCGAGCCGGGGCATCCAACGTATTGCCATTTTCGCTGGCGATGCGCGGGTAAGAATAGACCGTGCTCTCCCCCACCAACCCGGCGACCCCGTGGATTCTCGCCATCGCGCTCGTCGCCCTGATCGTTGTGATGGTGATCCGCGCCTCGCGCAAAGACAAGCGCGAGTACCGCCGGTTCAAGATGCTGCGCACAACGAAGCGGCGGCAGGCGATGTTCCGCCGCTGGGTGCTGCAGTCGTTCGCGCTCTTTGGCGGCGCATCCGTTGTGCTGCTCGTTCTCGACGCGCAGTTTGTGCCGCTCTTACTCGCCGAGGTGCGCACCGTCGAGTGGATCGCGAGTCCCATCACCCAGCTCATCCTCGCCGGAGTGCTCGTGGTCGGCGCCATCGTCACCGTTGGTGGCATCATCGCGGCGCGCTCCGAGACCGAGATCCCGTCGATCGGCGACGTGCAGGCCCTTCTCCCCCGCAACCGCGCCGAACTGCGTTGGGGCGCCGCGCTGTCGATCAACGCCGGACTCGTCGAAGAACTGCTCTTCCGCCTCGCGTTTCCCGCAGCAATCTTCGGCATCACCGCAAACGCGATCGTGGCAATCGTCGCGAGCATCGTGATCTTCGGGCTACTGCATCTCTACCAGGGCGTACCGGGCATCGTCGGATCCATGCTGCTCGGCGCCGTGTTTATGGCGATCTACCTCATCTCCGGAAGCATCCTTCTCGCCATCGTCGTTCACGCGCTCTTCGACCTGCGGTCGCTCGTGCTCATCCCGATTGTGCTGTTCAAAGTGCACCTCGTCAGGCAGGGCAACGGACTCGCGCCGAAGCGCCCGACTGCGGCGGTTCCTGCAGTAGCTAAACCGGTGGATGTCGCGGAGGCGACGCCCACGCCCGAAGCTCCTTAGGCTGCCGGGCGGGACGCTTCAGGCTGCGGGTTGCGGGCCGCTTCGAGTTGTGGGCCGCTCGGCCGCTCGCGTTATTCCGCCGGCGCCGGGCTGCGGGCGCTACGCCGCTGCGGCCGCCTCGGTCGCTACGCCGCTGCCGCCGCCTCGGCCGCGAGCGGACTGACGGGTGTGCGCGGCATCGACAGCGCGGCAAGCAGCGTGAGCCCGGCCGCGACGGCAACAGCGACAAACACGGCTGTCGACGCGGATGTGACGGCCGCGGCATCCGGACTGCTCGACGAACCACCGGCAGTCACAAAGATCGCGTTGGCGACGGCGCCAAAGATCGCGACGCCGACGGCGCTACCCACCGAACGCGCGAACATGTTGGTGCCGGTTGCGACTCCGCGCTCGTTCCACTCGACGCTCGACTGGGCAGCGATGAGCGTGGGCGTGGCGACGAGTCCCATGCCGAGCCCCATCACGAAGCAGCTCACCGCGACGATCGCGAGCGACGGGGTCGAAGCCGTTGCGGCGAGAATTATGGCGCCCACAATCACGATGCTCATGCCGAAGAGCGCCGTGTTGCGAAAGCCGATGCGCAGATAAAAACGGCCCGAGAATGTTGCCGCGATCGGCCACCCGATCGTGAGTGCGGCGAGCGCCAGACCCGAGACGAGCGGCGAGGCGCCGGTCGCTCCTTCAAGATACGTCGGAACGTACGACGTCAGGCCGATGAGCGTCGCGCCTGTGCCAACCGCGATCAAAGACGTGGTGAGGAGGAGAGGACGCGCGAACACCCAGAGCGGAAGCACCGGCTCTGCGGCACGCTTCTCGGCGAAGACGAATGCGACAAGAAGTGCTGCTCCGACAGAGAAAATCGCGATGCTCTGTACGGAATTCCATGCCCAGGCTTGCCCGCCCTCGAGCACTCCGAGAATGAGCAGAGACAGGCTGGCGGTCAGGAGGCCGGCGCCGAGATAGTCCACCGTGTGCTGCCTCTTCTCGATCTTCTCGTGGAACGATCGCAGCAGCATCCACCCCGCAATTAAGCAGAGTGGAACGTTGACGAAGAAGATCCACCGCCACGAGACGTACTCGCTGAAAATGCCGCCCAGTGTCGGGCCGACAACCGACGAGATCGCCCAGACGCTCGCGAGGTAGCCCTGCGTCTTGGCGCGCTCGGCGAGGGTGTAGATGTCGCCGGCGATTGTGATCGCCATGGGCTGCACGGCGCCGGCGCCGAGACCCTGCACCGCACGGAACGCGATGAGCGCGGGCATGCTCCACGCGAGCCCGCACAGAATCGAGCCGAGCAAGAACAGGCCGACTCCGATGAGGATGATCGGTTTGCGCCCCACGATATCGCTCAGCTTGGCGTAAACGGGAACGCTCACCGCTTGTGCGAGTAAGTAGACCGAGAACAGCCATGGGAAGGAGGAGAAGCCGCCGAGCTCCTCGACGATTGTCGGCACCGCCGTCGCGAGAATTGTTGCATCGATCGCAACGAGCCCCGTGGTGAGCATCAGGGCAATGAGAATGGGGCCGCGCTCTGAGCGAAAGCCAACGTCGAGGGTTGTCACTGTGAGTTCAAGTCGATGGATGTCGCGGGCATTCCCCGGGCCGCCCGCCGTGCCCATTTCGCCGCATCTCTTCCTCTCCTCCACAATCCAGTTTTGACAATGTTATCCACAGATAAAGTGCTGGTCAGAGGCTTATTTACCCCTTGTAATTGTCGGCGGCATGTGTCACTCTTTACGCATGGAAAGCACAACCCTCGCACCCGCATCGCGGCTCCCGGTGTCGTTCAGTGACGCCGAGCTCACCGATGCGCTGGCGAGCGCTTTCCAGGCTCGGCGCGAGGTGGATGCCCAACTTCTCGCCCTGAGCGGCGAGGTCGCGGAACGCTCACGCAATAGTCTCGGTCCCGCCGGCCTCGCAAGCCGCAGCGGCTGCACAAATGCCCCGGCACTCGTCGCCGAAATCGGGCGAATCACAACGGCCGAGGCATCCAAACTGTGTCGGCTGGGTGCGGCGATCTCGCCTCGCCTCGGGCTTATCGGCGAATGGATGCCGCCACTCTTCCCGCACGTCGCCGACGCGCTGGCTTCCGGGTCGCTGTCGCTCGAGTCCGCGTCGGTGATCGTTTCAACTCTCACGACCGCGTCGCCGCGTGCCGAGGTGCAGCTGCTCGATACTGCCGAGCGCTGCCTCGTCGAATTCGCTGCCGAGCACCCGACCGACCCCGTGCGCAAGCTCGCAATTCACTGGCGCGACGCGCTTGATCCCGACGGCATCGAGCCGCGCGAGGCCGAGATGGTCGAGCGGCGGTCGCTTAAGAGATTTCTACTCGCGAATGGGATGAAGCGGTACGTGCTTGAACTCGATCCGCTGAGTGCTGGCTTTCTCGACGCAGCGATTGATGCGTCGGTGGGCAAGGCGATACGGCGCCCGCAGTTCGTCGATAGCGATGGGCGACCGGCGGATGCGGGCGATGCTGATGGTGCTGGCAATGTCGGCGGCGATGGCGGTGCTGACGTCACTTGCGCTGCTGATGGAGCTGATGTCCCCGGCGGCGAGTGCTGCGTCACAGATGAGCCCTCGCCCGCGACAATCGCCCAACTGGGTGCCGATGCTCTCGTAGATCTCGCCCGCCACGCCGCGGCGTGCACAGCAAAAGTTGTTCCGCTCCCCTCGGCAACGATCGTTGTGCGTATGACGCTCGAGTCCCTCCTCAGCGGACTCGGCATCGCCACCATCGACGGCGCCGAACAGCCGATCTCGGCCGGCACCGCGCGGCGACTGGCCGCCGATGCGCACATCATTCCCGAAGTGCTTGGCGGGGCCAGCGAGGTACTCGATTTCGGCATGTCGCGGCGGCTATTCACGAAGGCGCAGCGCATTGCGTTCGCAGAACGTGACGGCGGGTGCGCCTGGGGCGACTGCGGGCGACCACCCAGCCACACGGAAGCACACCACATCAGGTGGTGGTCGCACGACGAACCGACGAATCTCGACAACGGAATCCTGTTGTGCTCAAAGCACCATCACGCCCTTCATCGAGATGGGTGGCAGATCACGATTCGAGACAATGTGCCGTGGTTCGTTCCGCCGTCGAGTGTTGACGTGCAGCGACGCCCTCGTCGCGGAGGTCGCGTGAGGCGGGCCGAAGAACTGCAAGTCGCGTAAGCCAGCTCGCGAAAGGCGCCACGCATGCGCGGGCTCGCACGCGCTCGCTCGGGGTCTCGCGGGCTCTCGCGGTCGCGCGGGCTCTCGGGCTCTCGGGCTCTCGGGCTCGCGCAGTCTCGCGGTCCCGCGGTTTCGCGGGCTCGCGGCCTCGCGGGCTCACGGTCTCGCGGGCTCTCGGGCAATGCCAGACGGGTCAGCGGCGTGGTCTCGCACGCGGTCAATGCCAGATGGGGTCAGCCGTTCGGTCAATGCCGAGGGCATCGAGCGCATCCTCCATAAGCACATGCAGCACGATGTCGTAGAGCTCGTCCGAGGTCAGAGCCCGATGCTCGTGACGATGACTGCAGTTGACTTCTGACTCCATGACCTCAAACTCGACACGCTCATAGGCACGGTTGAATAGCTCAAGGTCTTCGCCAGTGGCGTTGTTCTCGATGACAACTCGTCCGTTGCTGACGCTCAGGGGAAACTTCCTAACGATTTCGACAATGCGCCTCGCCGGCTCCCCGCCGACACGCGGATCGTGCCTGGCACGCTCAAAACGCTCACGCTCACGCTCCCGCTGTTCGCGCTCACGACGCTCTCGATCGAGCCGGGCAAAGTAGGCGTTCGGTCGTCCATTCATGACGGCGAGAGTACGCAATCAAACAGTCGCCTACACGGTCGTCTCGAGCAGCAGTGCACAACCGCAGTGCAACGGGTCGTGGTGAGGAGAAGCGCTAGTTCTCCGGGTCGGCAGCGAGGGTATCCGACACGATTTCGGCGCCGAAGATCGCGACGAGCAACTGGCTGGTCCACGCGATGAGGTCATCATCGGCGAGCGGTTCACCGTTGACGACAGGCATCGGCACAGCGACGGTCGAAGTCTGGGTGAAGTAGCGCGAGCCCTGGTACATACGCTGCAGGCGCACCTGCACCGAGTCGGCGAGCACAGCGGGCGACACCCGAAGGTTTCCACCCATCGTGACGACCTCGCTCAGTCCGGCCTTTGTGGCCATGCGACGAAGGCGAGAGACAGCGATGAGGTTCTGCACCTGCAGCGGCGGCTCACCGTAACGGTCGGTGAGCTCGTCGAGCACAAGTCCGATCTGCTCGGGCGCCGATGCGGGAGCAGACGCGGTCGACAGCTTTTGGTAGGCCTCGAGGCGCAAGCGCTCACTCTCGACATAGTCGTCGGGAATGTGGGCATCGACCGGCAGCTCGAGTCGCAGCTCGGTCTGCCCCTCCGCGACATCCCCCCTGAATGTCGACACTGCCTCGCCAATCATGCGCAAGTAGAGGTCAAAACCGACGCCCGCGATGTGGCCCGACTGCTCGCCGCCGAGCAGGTTTCCGGCACCACGAATCTCGAGGTCACGCAGAGCAATCTGCATACCGGCACCGAGCTCGTTGTTTGCAGCGATC
>Ga0247817_10001875_pt1 | contig 10903 bp, 10 predicted proteins | sample UWRJL212509R1_FD_178010 | JGI IMG/M metagenome (GOLD analysis project Ga0247817, IMG submission 178010) | Plant litter microbial communities from Arlington Agricultural Research Station in Wisconsin, United States - UWRJ-L212-509R-1 | ecosystem: Environmental > Terrestrial > Plant litter >... | reverse complement strand
TAGTCAACAAAAAGATAGCGGAGGTACTGATGCGCCAGATAGTGCTTTATCTTGCCAGTCTTATAGTTCACCTCTGCTATCACTTTTCTAAGATAATTCTTATGAAACAAATATAAAGGCCAGTCTTAGCGTAGCGGTGACTGGTGCCTATCATTTAGTAGTCTTTGACTACATTTTACGACATGGATGGTGTTTAGCCTGGAACAATTTTAATAAGAGCATACATATATCCCAGGCGTCAGCGACCATTTGATGGTTGGCATCGGTGGTTGGCAGTTTATGCCGAATACATCAATTCTTATTATGAAATTCATCTGGCATAAACGTTCCAAACCACGGCATGTATCGCCCGCCGTGGGTTTGGCCACGTTTGCGTGTAATGATTTGGGCTTAGTGCTGAGAAGTAACTACGAAAACTGCCAAGTACTAAACTACTGACTCCTGTCAATGCCCGCCGTGGTTCGGCACGTTTGCATATAATGTTGGGATCTAGGTCTGAGAAGTAACTACAAACGTCCCACCACTGCCTACTGTCTACTGACTCCTGTCAATGCCCGCCGTGGTTCGTCAAGTTTAGGTGCTATAAATCTTACTTTAGTGATTTGATGTTACCCACGTAAACTGCCAACCACGCTCTTAGTATTATCCAGTTGTACTATACCAATCACCTTTTATTATTGAATAATTCAACTTTTTCTTTAGAAAACTATTAGTGAATCCCTAAAAATTGATAAAAATGCCTTAAATGATAAATATCATTATATGTTGTAACATTTTAATTGTAGATTACATCAAGCATTTTTATTAAATATTTTATGATTATACAAAGAACTATTTATTTGAGTATCCTTTTATTTTTTGCTGTAGTTAATTTGTCATGCAAAAAAGATGCACCTGAACCTTCATTAACAAATGAACCAGCAAAATTGCATTTCTATTCTGTTGTTGCATCGCCCACAACCAGTGAATCCATTACATTAAAAAATAACTCCGGCGGTACACTTGATGTTAGCGGTTGGACAATCGGTGACAGCAATGCTCCAAATGCATATAGCATTCCGGCTAATTCTATATTAACGCAGGGACAATTCATAACATTTTCTCATACAACTTTAGGCTTTCAGATTAATGACTCAGGTGAAGTGTTGTATCTCAAACACGATGGTGTTGTAGTTGACACGTGGAGGAATTGAGGAAAATATAACTAATTATTTAATAAAGATATTATGCAAATAGAATTAAAAGATAAAGCTTTCGGAAGTGTGATATCAATATCTGGCTTAAATATTACTATAGCCGTTTTTGATGAATTTCTTATTTCAAATTTAGAGATTGATATTGTAAAAAATGATGGGACTAAAAAGTTTTATATTGGTACAGTGGGGGATATTTTTTTAATCGGAGGTCCAACAACACATGACGCTATTCATTACGGAATGTTTGAAGAAGTTAAATTAGTTCCAGATGAAAAAGACTTATCAAAAAATAAAGCTTTAATTACTGCTAAAGTAATAGGATATCAAAACGCTAAAGTGACAAATGAATTAAAATTTAACAGAGGTGTGGGTCATTACCCTAAATTTAATTCTAAATGTTACATTTTATCATCAGAAGAAAAACAACAACTATTTTCATTAACAGCAGGTGAAGGTATATGTGTTGGGAAAGTTCCTGGAATTCAAAATGAAGATGTAAATATAAATATTGAAAAATTTTTAGGAAAACATTCCGTTATATTGGGATCTACAGGCTCAGGGAAATCATGTACTGTTGCAAGTATTTTACAAAAAACTTTGCAAGCACATTTATTCAGTCATATTATTTTTTTTGATTTGCATAATGAGTATTCTGCTGCTTTTCCGACTATTAAAACAGACTTGTATAATGGAAATACTTATAATGTTAATAAGGTGGATGCTAATAATTTTACGTTGCCATTTTGGTTTTTAAATTTTGAAGAATTTCAATCTATTTTTTTAGGAGATATTGATTATGCTAAAAATGGTGAAGGTATTAGAATCTTAAGAGAAGAAGTTATTAAGTTAAAAGTAAAGAGTCATAATTTAATTATGGATGATATTGGGGAAATTGAACGTATTAATATTAATTCACCTTTACATTTCGATTTCTCAGATCTTGTTATTAAGCTTAAAAAACTTAATAAAAGTACATTATGGAAATCTGATGGAGCATCCACATATAATGAATCTACTGGTAATTATGTAGCTAATTCTGGTGCTAGTAAGGTTGATAGAGATGGAACCTCTGATCAAGCCTTACAAGATCCAAATTATTATGACAAATTACACAGCGTAATAGAGAAACTAGAAAGTACGAAATTAGATAGACGCTATCAATTTTTATTTCCTGAATCATATATAACTTCAAAAAATATTTATGAATATCTTATTTCATTACTTTGTCTACCTAAGGATCATATTCAAAATCAAATGACAATTCTTGATTTATCCAAAATACCATCTGAAATAATACCTATAATAATTGGTTTACTTTCTAGAATTTGTTTCGAATATAAGTTGTGGGAAGTCGACCCTAAAAAACTTCCATTATATTTAGTATATGAAGAGGCTCATAACTACATTCCTAATGATGTAAATGCCATTACTGCATTATCTTCCAAATATATAGGACGTATCGCTAAAGAAGGTCGTAAATATGGGATAAGTCAATTAATTATTAGTCAAAGGCCATCGGATTTATCCCAACTGATAGTTTCTCAATGCTCGAATTTTTTTATTCTACGTGTGACAAATCCCAATGATCAAGCTTTTATAAATCATGTTTTACCTGATCATTTAAGTGCATTATCGAATATGATTCCATTTTTTCAAAATGGAGAATGTTTAATTGCCGGTGAATTGGTAACGATTCCTACAAAGGTAATTATTGATAGACCTGCACCTGAGCCTAATTCTAATGATGTAGCTTATAGTAAAACTTGGAAAAAAATATTAATTGATTACAAAGTGCAAGAAACAGTACACAAATGGTGGGAAATAAAAGAATGAGGTATGTCTAAAATTATAGAATCAATATCAATTGAAAATTACAAGGGATTTAAATCTTCACAAGTTTTAGATTTAGCAGATCAAAATTCTATTTGCTTTCTCATAGGGCAAAATAATTCAGGTAAATCATTAATTGCTCGAGTTATTACACTTTTAAATAGCGCACATACTCATAAATCACAAATTAATTTAACAGACAATGACTTTCATGATGCTATAATTGAAAATTCTATAAAAATTAAATTTGAAATTTCGAAAGAAGTATTCTTGGGATCAAAAAATGCTGATCTTTCAAGAATCTCTAAGCTTGATAAAATTATTCTGTGTTTAGAAATTGTTAAAGAAGGAGAAGTATTTTCTTGTTACTCCTTTATAAACGATGGTCAATATAATTCACATGATTTAAGCCATAATATAGGTTATGATAGTGACTATAATTCTAATTTTGGAGATAAATATGATTTAACTAAAGATAGTATTGAAAAATCATGCCATGTTCTATCTAACTATTTGAAAAGTGTTTTTCTAGTATTTGCACCTATTAGAAATTTTTCTAGTACTTCTCAAACACCATTTAATACAACAGGAACTGAAATTATTGGTTGGATAAAAAATAATAAAGATCAAGCTCTTATTAAGTATGCGAAGATTAAAGTTGGAGAATATCTTAAGCGTTTAAATCTGGAAGCCCCTGTTGACGTTAGCACAGAGAAAGAGTCAGATTATTTGATTTTTACTTTTGAAAATCATCTAAAGTTAACTTCAAATGATATAGGAACAGGATATACAATGATATATATACTTCTCATGGAAATAATTAGAAGTAAAAAGAAGATTATAATAATTGATGAAATTGAAAGTCACTTACAACCTGGCTTGATAAGAGAGTTAATCAAAATAATTCGTGAAATTGGTCAGGAACAATTTATCATTGCAACACATTCACCTACAGTTATTGAATCTGCTAAAGAAAGTGATTACTTATACCGTTTTCAAAAAATTGAAGGCGCTACTTTTATAAATAAATTTTATAAAAATAATGCTGATGCTAAATTATTACGAACAGTTTGCAATGATTTGGGAATAATACCAGGAGATGCTTTACTCAGTAATTGTGTAATTTGGGTTGAAGGTCCTTCTGATGTATTATGGATTAGAGCTTGGATCAAAAATTATTTGCCTATTTATAAAAGTAATAATAGTATGAAATCAAATATAATTGAAGGATTACATTATTCCATTTTAATGACAGGAGGCGGGCTAATTGCAAATATTTCATATGAAGAAGATTGTATGCCTGTTGATGAAATTGATGAAGAATATAAATTAAAAGTACTTAGGATTAATCCTAATCCTTATGTAATAATTGATTCCGACAATTCTGATTCTGGATCAGAAAAGTTTAAAAGATGCATTACAATAGCTGAGGAAATAAATTCTCAAAATAAATCAAATGGGAATGGCATAGCTGAAAATATAAATTTAAATAATATTAAAAATATCCATAATTTATGGTTGCTTAAAGGAAGAGAAATAGAAAACTATTGCCATCCTGAATTACTAAAAGAATTTTATAAAAAAATATCATCTCATGGTAAGTCTAAAGTGAAAAATGCTGATAAAATTTCTGATTGGAATGTTTACGATATTGCTAATGGTGCAGGTAAAATTTTAACGGATAGAGGTATGGAAGGAATAAAAGAGGACAGTGGTACAATCAAACATAAGTCAGGGCTTGCTCAATATATATTTAATAATTTTTCTGAAATTCATTTCCAAAAAGAACCGGTTGATATTGAAAAGCCTAACACAGATATGATTGAAGAATTAACTGAAAAACTTAATTCTCTTTTAAATTATTTAAAAAAAATAAATTCTCTTACTTGAAATTCCCATGCAGACAATACTTCTCGCAATAATTCTTTTGGTTGTTCTGGCTACACTCTACTTCGCTCTCAAAGCATCCGGCAATACAATCGATACTCCGCTGACAGACCTTCGTTATAGGCTTGATAGCTTTCAGAAGGAAATTGGTCGAATTGAAACTTCTGTTAAGACTGAAATCGGTACTAACCGTAGGGAAAGCAGTGAAGCTTTAAAACAAAGTCGCGAAGAGCTATCCAATAGTCTCAAAGCTTTTGGTGAACAACTTTCAAATTCTATGAAGGATACTAGTATCCTACAGAAAGGCCAGCTGGAAACATTCTCTAATAATTTAAATACGCTTACGAAATCCATTGAAGAAAAACTTAATACATTAACATCCACAATTGATACCAAGCTTACGAACTCGAATGAAAGTAATACAGTAAATTCTAAAGAAAGCAGGAAGGAATTAAAAGAAGCATTAGACGCATTTAAAACAGATTTTTCTAAATCTGTAGATAGTTTTAATAGTGCACAGAAAGATAACTTCTTTGCATTACTCAATAAGCAAGGAGAACAAAATACTAGCACGTCTGAGAAACTAGATCAGATGCGTGAGACCCTTGAAAAGAAGATTGTCGACATGCAGTCCGGCAATGAAAAGAAACTGGATGAAATGCGAGCAACTGTAGATGAAAAATTACAGAAAACTTTGGAAACACGTTTGGGAGAATCATTTAAGCTAGTAAGTGAAAGATTAGAAGCTGTTCATGCAGGCCTGGGTGATATGCAGAAACTTGCCACTGGTGTAGGTGATCTAAAGCGTGTATTGACAAATGTTAAAACTCGTGGCATTTTGGGAGAATACCAATTGGAAAATTTATTAGAACAACTGCTCACCCCAGAGCAATATGAAAAAAACCGTAAGACTAAAGCAGATTCAAACGCGATGGTAGAGTTTGCGATCAAGCTTCCAGGCAGAGGAGAGAAGGATACGTCGATATGGCTGCCCATAGATTCCAAGTTTCCAAAAGAAGATTTTGAATCGCTTATGGAAGCATATGATCTAGCCGATCCGGATTTGGTAGATGAACGCAGAAAAATTTTTATTCGTGGCATTAGAAAATGTGCTAACGATATTTGTGGAAAATATATTGATCCACCAAATACAACAGACTTTGCTCTTTTATTTCTTCCTTTTGAAAGTTTGTATGCAGAAGTATTGCGATCGCCTGGTTTATTTGAATCCATACAACGTGAATGCAAGATTATTATAACTGGTCCTACAACATTGTCAGCCTTGTTAAGCAGCTTACAAATGGGTTTTCGTACACTTGCCATAGAGAAACGCTCTAGTGAAGTATGGCAACTCTTAGGAGCTGTTAAAACCGAGTTTGGTTCCTTTGGTAATATTCTTGAAAAGACACAGAAAAAATTACAGGAAGCAGGCAATGTAATTGACCAGGCAGGAAGACGTTCAAGAGCAATTGAACGTAAGCTAAAAGATGTACAAGAATTACCTAAAGAAGATGTAGCAGGGTTGCTTGGAGAAATTTTGGATGTACAAGAAGATGCTGAAGAAAATGAACAAGATGAATAATAACCATAAACCTAAATTATATACATGCGAATATTTATGAATAAATTTTTACTCATAATTTTACTTTATTTCTTTGTAATAGACCTTTCCAATGCACAAACAGATGGGACTTATGCTTTAATAATAGTCAATATGAATGCCAAGGTTTATGTTGATGGAGTAGAATCAGGAACTATTAGTGCAAATCAACCATTAAAAATAGCTGTAACATCAGGAGAACACTACATTCAGGCTAAAAGCAGTATTAATGAAACTCAAGAAGCCAATCAGATTGTAAATTTCGAAGTTGCTAAACAGAAAATAGTAAAGCTAGATATTGTAACTGCTTCTCAAGCTATTTCTAATGCTAATACAACTATAGAAGTTGCTAATCTGAATTTCAACATTAGAGGATCATTAACAGTTGCTACTTGGGTTGCTAATAATCCGGATAAAGCATACCCTGATTACCCAAATTTTTATTATGCTTTTGAAAAAGGCGATGAAATTGTAGTTGACTTTTCGATGTCAAATACGAATGGAACAAATATTCTTATAATATCTAGTCATCCAGATGACATTACGAAATATTCTAATCAAACATTGGTTTCTTTGTCTGATCATCGAATTAAAGTAGAAGAAAGAGGTATCTATAGATTTTCATTTGCTACAAATCATTCCTTTGATAGAAATTGTTCTTTGAAAATCAAAAGATTGCCATTGGATCCAGCTAAAATGTTTAATCCTACTGTAAGTTTTAAAAAGATTTATACACCTGTGCAGGTTCAACAAACACAGGAATATTTTGTCAATAGCGGAAGTAATGCTACGTTTAAAGGTGGTAATTCACGAGTTATACTTCCAATTAAATTGCCAGCAAATACTGTTCAATGGTATTATACATTTTCTGCTGCTAGAGATTTAGCAGAAGTTAAAAAAACAGGAGAAGGATTTCAGTTATTGGGAAATTTAACGAAACTAATAGATGAAACGGGAGCTTTATCTTTTGGTATAAATCAATTAACACAACCTAGCGGTGCAGATTATTGTGAGATTTACTTAATTGATTATACTAATATTACCCCATTTGAGAATAAAACAGAATATAAATATTTTTTGAGTGGATCACGTAAAAATTTAAAATCTGGAGTCGTAAAAGTAGAAGATACAGTTCATGGGAATTTGTATATTGGCATTATAAATCCAGACAGGTATTATGGCATTCATGTTTCTATTGAGGCAGTTGCTATTGTGGAATCAACGGGGTATGTAATGACACAGCAATGATATATAATACTTATTATTTGGATTCTGAATTTAATTTTATTGATAAATTGAAATGGTATCCTTGGGTTGGAGAAAATTATCAATTAAGTGCAAATAATAAAATGTTGGTGATTGGAGAAAGCCATTATATGTGGGAAGAAGATGGAGTCGAGGATATTATTAATTCAAAATATTTTACCAGAAATTACATTTATGATATTGTATTAAGAAATTTGAAGAATGTAAAACATGTTTCCAAGACACACAGAGGATTTGAAAGAGCTTTTTATCAAGTTAAAGATGTTAATGAAATACATGCTAATGAATTATGGAGCAATGTGTGTTATCAAGTTCTAGTTCAAAAGACACTTAGTGGTATTCAAGAACGTCCAGATTATATTGATTTTTATGAAGGGTGGTATGTCATTTCTCAATTGCACAAATATTTAAAATTTGATTCTTGTATAGTTTTTGGGGTAAGTTCTTATCAGGCTCTTTTTGATATGTGTAAAGAAAGTAATATAAATATATATCATAATGACATCAAAGATCCTGTTGGCAACGTTCGCGCTAAAATTGTAAAAATTGAATTGGGTGGCAAACCGGTAGAGTTTATTTTTATAAAGCATCCTGGTAGATATTTTTCATGGATGAAATGGGGAAGTTTTTTAAAGAAGAAACTGACAAATTGAACTTATTAGAAAGCTTGTATGGTAGAATATTTAAATTAAAGAAAGCAGGTGCATTAACACCTGCTTCTTTAATTTAAATACCCATAATATCTACAAAAGTTGATTTGCAAAGTATATCACTATATAAGGTAATGTGAATTGAATGAGTTTCTGCTCCAATACTTTCGGTAATTTTAAGTACTTGCCATTGAACTTCATCCATATCAATTTCTTTAAAAATATTGAGGGTATAACTCAATAAGATCACTCTCTAATTTCATGATAGTACCTATAGTAGGTATTATAGTCATTACTGAAAGATGAGTGAATCCTTCTACATTTTCATATTCGTGAAAATGTAAGTAAACATTAGATTTATTTTTCATATAACAATGCTAATTATAATCACATTTATATGAAAGGACAGGGTTTACAGCTCTAAAAAGGCTTCTTAATATTGGAACATTGGCCGACTATATGGTAAATTCATAGCTTTTCCCCTTTGTCAACCTACCGTATGACAACATTCTGATTTTTTGTATTCATTTTTGTAATGTCAGTTAATAAAGACATATATGACTTTACATAACAAATAATTTTTTTCGATCATTGTATTACAACCCAAAACAGCTATGATAACCCAAACCCAAATCCCAAACCTTACTCAAAAAGAACTCATTCTAACCCTGATCAAGGCAGATATGCGCAACGTAAAACTCATTCAGGGTTTGGAACATGCCGGTGCATTGGTTGAGCATTTTTACTCAGATCTAAGCGTGGTTATTTTAAAGTTGATTGGTTTTGAAGATGCCGAGCGTACAGATGAGTTGTATGCTTTATACGATACAAAGATGCATGCACTTGTAGATGTGAGCGTAGAGGTGTTTCGGGAGAAGCTGCCGTATCTGGCAGTTGATTTTTATAATGAGTTGCTGTTATTGAAGATTAGTCGTCAGTAAACGAAGAGTCAAAAACAATCAATTCTTAATTAAGGAAATGATCTTCCTGATAGTATTTGTTTATTTTCAAGTATTTTTTAACTTTTCAGCTTACACATTAAACCACGCTATTATGAAAGAATTACTGATTACCTTCCTTACAAAAATGATTGACATGCTTAATGCTGATAAGGGAAATAATATTTCCATTAAGGCAAATCAAAAGAGTCACATTAAGAATACCAATGTGCGGGTTTATAGTCCCGACTATCACTTTCAAACACATGTACATGTTGCTGCTTCATCTGATTATGATCCGCAGGAGCAAATCATGTTAGATGCACGCATGATGAAGCAAGAGAAGGTCGCTGTTGTGTTTTTATTTGCAGCACCAATATATTTGCCCTTGCAATTTTATTTTTTCTCTTTTTTTATACAGCATAGTTTTTTAATCTATACTTTTTTATTCGCAACATTTGCTATCGCATTTCTTTTTAGAAAGAGTATTCTGCAATTCAGAGATAAAATATATTTGTCTTTGGAGCCTTTATTTATAGGCTGTATACATACACAGTGGGATATGTATCGAATAAAAAACATGATTTTATTGGGTGGGTCAGTACTGCTTTTATTGATTCATATTGGATTTTTATTTGCCATACACCACGTGTAAATAAATCCAATAGTCTTTAACTACAACAGATCCTACCGGAAAATGGAAAATCCATTCCTTGCAGGATCTGTTATAATAATTAAAAGAAATCATTCAGCCGAACAACTCATAATGCATTCCACCGCGACGGGTTATAATTCATAATTCATAATTTATAATTAGCGTAAGCTCACAAACCCCATTGCTTTGCCCGTCTCCAGCGGATACGTTTTAAACCCCGTCTGCTGATGAAAGCGGATCCCTAAGACCGATACCAGTGCGCTTTCTTCATACAGAGAATCAAGATCAAGAGGAGAGACGGGTAATGAAAGATCCATTGCTTCATCTGTAAGAGGAATTACTCCGGAAGAAACTGTTTTCATATAATGGTGATCCAGTCCGTCTGTACGTTTGTATTTTTTTGTATGCGCATCGTATTCAAATGCAGGCTGTACAGCAATAGCATAGATCAGTTCCACATGAGTAGCCCCCGGGCTTGCAAATAAGTCCGTAGCAGGATTGAACCCGGCAATGGATAAGGTTGCCGCAGTGCGTGCTGCATTCACAGTTATAACAGGCTGTACACGCAATACACTGTCCAGGTGGAATTTCATGTCAAAGGGAATGGCAAGTAGAGCCGCCGCATGAGCTAAGGGTTTAAATACCCGCTGTCCGCGTTTGCCGGGTGCCAGAGAGATCATGTCGCGGTATTTGCCTTGCAGCCTGCCTGTAAAATTGGTGTCAGTGAAACCACGGCTGATGGATGCAATCGATTGTCGCAGTATTTTTGAAGCAGTAACCCCGCCGCCAAATTCCGACATATTCTCACGTGTGCGTTCGTAATTTTTACCCCGCATCATTTTCTTTTTGCTTATGCTGCTTTTTTGTCTGATTACACGCTC
>Ga0247817_10001874_pt1 | contig 10904 bp, 18 predicted proteins | sample UWRJL212509R1_FD_178010 | JGI IMG/M metagenome (GOLD analysis project Ga0247817, IMG submission 178010) | Plant litter microbial communities from Arlington Agricultural Research Station in Wisconsin, United States - UWRJ-L212-509R-1 | ecosystem: Environmental > Terrestrial > Plant litter >... | reverse complement strand
TCTGCCTTTCTTATAGGCTCATTAGTTACATAGTATATAGCACCTGATTTAAGCGCTATAACATCATTCGGTTTAAGCTTTCTAACATCAAACATTACATTGTACCCCTTGCCCAGCTTATGGCCCCTGTTGCCGCTTGGTAGCGTTGCATGTCTTCCCGCGCCCTTTGGTGAGCAGCTTGCATTTCTGCTATTCGCATTTCTTCATATCTCTCATATAGGGCGTTTCTCATTGTGTCCTCTTTAACTCTTGCCGAATCGGGTCTGGTATTTACGACAATGCCAGTACCTAGAATCGTTACGTAATACTTATAAGCTTTTCTTTCAGAGCTTACAATGGGTAAATCTCTTTTTATAGTTATAGGATTAGTCATGGTGAGGGAATTTACCATGCTGCCGCTTAAGCGCCTAGAATAATACTGTACTGAGCTTGCCCTAGACCAGTCTGCTGATAGCGCGTCAGAATAATGTAAGAGATTAACAGGTACTTCACTTAAGTTTACATTAGGCATGACTATATTCCTTTTCGTATGTAGTCAGGTAATGATTAAAGTCGTATTGGCGTTTAGTGCTAGTTTCAGTAGCGTTGATTCTGTTAAATACTCGCTTAGTTGCAAACCTATTAGGCTTTGCTGTAACTAACACCACATCGGCAATCTTTAACCCATTAACTGTATCAACATAAACCTTGTCCTTAGGTTTAAGTGTAGTTATATCAGATAGATAATAATAAATTCTACTGTTAGGATAGAACATAACCCCTACGCCTATCATGCTATCTCCTTAAGAAACTTGTTAATTCCTTGTTTAGGCTTATCATAGCCCCTAGCCTTTGGCGGTGTATATCCCATTATATCTAAAGCATGGCCGTTCTTGCCATCTCTACGATAATTACAATGCCCACAACCTTCCCAGTATAAGCACCAAGATAGGCCATCCCGGCTAGGCTCTATCTTGGCTATAGTACTATGTACAGGGTCCCAGTTAGGTCTGTAAACCACGCCACCGACTTTAAACTTTGATACGTCTATTTTCATGCCGTTGCCTTTATGAACTTAGCAATTCCCCTCTTAGATTTAGGGAATACCTCTCTTGTATTATGAAACTTACCATTAACCTTAATGATTTTCATTCCTTTGTTTCCCGCGCTAAACCATGTGCCATCCTTAAACCAATGACCATTTCCCTTACATACTACAACTAAGTAGTCACCTCTGGCAATACTATATATTATTGGCCTTTCTACTACAGTGTAAATTGTACCGGTTACAACCTCCACTGTATCGCCCTTTTTTAACTTACTAACGTCAATGGGCATGATTAACCTCTAAATTCCAGCCATAAGGCTAGGGTAATGAAAGGACTAGCGGTAAGGATAAGGCCTAGTAATTCACTATGCGACATCTCGAACCTCCATGTTGATTCCACATTCGCGGCCTAGATCATTATCATACGCTAGGTCAAAATAATCTAGGCTATCAGCATACTCGTTAATAGCTTTGTCGCGGCGATCTGCAAGGGCCATTAGTTGTTTCTTGTCTGACATTGGGCTTGTCTCTTTCTGTTAGTTAATCGCTTCGATGGCGAATGATTCTGCGTCTGCGAATCGGTTAAATGGTGTAGACCATACTCCTTTTAACTTATCCTTTAAGAAAGTCAATGCATAAAATCCCTGTTTAGGAAAATCATCGCGATTGAATTTAGCGGCATGATCTGCCACGAAATAGACTTCAACTTTTCTATCGTTTAATTCGTAAATGCGCTCTAGTTCCATAGTATATACTCCATTGTAGTGTTAAAAACCCGACTCAGTTTCGATGATTAATCTATCCGAGTCGGGTTAACACTAGGTTAAAATGCGTGAGTTGTACAGCCTAATAATATCATTGCGGCTAATAAAATTATAGATACATCCCTCGTTAATCCTAACCAATATTTAAGCCGCTGATTCCTTTGGTAGATCATTGGTTTTTTCCTTATCGGCTTGTGTTTCAGGTTCAGGGATAGAACAGCAGGACTCTACCTTCTTCACCTTTCTTTCCACCTTATAAACTTTCTTGTCTGATAGGTGGTAAGAGTTTTTCCCCATAGGCTCGAGGTATTCGTTGTAGGCGTCCGGCTCATATTTGAACAGGTAGCACATGTATAAATCACGTACCACGGCAACCTTTTCCTTGTTTACGGCATGTAAGTCATACAGGTAAAACAAGGTTGTTAGGGATAGCATAGGGTATGATTCGATAAATTCAAACAAGTCTCTTGCACAGTCAAACGGCATTGATTTAGCGTCTGCGCCAGCGTCTGCGTAGTCATTGCGCTGCAAAGCTCGTGAAGGTGCCGGAGTCGTTTTCTTTTCATCCTTCTTATAGTTGTACTGATCTCTCCAATCATTGTTATATGGCACAGGCGGAGGCGGCGGAGGTGGTGCCGTTCCATTAGCCTCTTTAATACTATAAGCGTAAGAATTAGAAACGATAACTTCGTCACCCGTCTTGCACCATAGCGAATCGGAGTAGCGAACAATCCCCTCGCTATCAGCAAGTAACAGCTTGTTACCTGACCCGGCGATTGACTCCATCATGTTTCTAAACCATTCAGAACGAATAACTTCATTAGGGTTTTTTACATTCTCTAGCAATGGCTTAAGTACCAATTGAGCAACCCGCATTGTATCGGACCAAGTAGAGTCATCAGCTTTAGGGGCGTTTGACATTACGCCATTGTGCATAAACCATATATCTTTGGTAATGTAAAACGGGTGAGTCATTGTTTCGTCTTTAGCGCCATGCGTAGCCATGCGGAAGTGAATAGCCATGCGCAAGTCATTGCGTTCAGCCACAGCTTCCTGTATGCCTTGTAAAGTCATACCACGTAGCACTTGAATCTTACCTTCTTCAGGGTAGGACACAATGCCCCAGCCGTCATTGTTGCGTTTCCATACATCCGCCAGAAATTCCGGCGAAATAGGTTGATTAGGTTCTTTTACGATGATTAAGCACATTTTTTAATTTCCTTGTTAGTTTGAACATTAGGTTTATAAGCGATATATTTAAGCGTATCAAGGAATATTGATAACTCAACCCATCGTTTAAGGATATGCGGGGCCTGCATTACATACCACGCACAGAAGTTTTCGTATTTCATACTCTTTAAGTCATTGTTTTCGCAGAACTTAAGAATAGCGTCAACAAACTGTAGACGCTGCATAAATTCGGCTTCGTCTTTTGTACTGGAAAAGATTCTGAACTCAATAGTTTCTTTTCTTACAGTATTGATAGCACGATATTTACCGCCAGAGCGAACAAGCTTTTCCTCTTTGTTAAGAGTAATTTCTTCGCGGCTAGTCTTGCGTTCACAATACTGATTCGCGGAACGCCCAGCCATCTGGTCAATAAATACTTTATTCTTAGAGTCGGCCATAAAGTGAATTAACTTAAAGACGGTTAATTCTGACAAGCTCTTACGATTGACATGAACGTGAATCCCCGCGTTTCGCAAGTCGAATTGAGCAAAGATAGGCGATTCTGAGATACGTCTAAACCCTGCCCGGTGATCTTCTAGGCTTGCGGGCATGGAAACAAACTCGACCCCTCCCCCAACGCTGCCATCTTGCTTTGCTGCCCAATGTGATTCGCAAATATCTACAATACGCTTTGAGATAAGTTTCTCTTGGCCGGGGCCGTTAAACTCTAGCTCAACACCATAAAGACGTTTAGTTCCAATATCTTCAGGCTTCAGGCCATGTAAACGAATCGGATCGTTATAATGCTCTTTGTTGTTATCGCGCATTGTTTGGCGGAATCCTTCTAATCCTACACATCCGCCGCAAACTGTAACAGTTTCTTCGCCATCGTCTACAGTATGCGAATCGGGATCGAGTGATCCACAGCTTGCGCATACTTTAACGCTCTTACGGCCTTCAGTAAACAAATGGCGCTTAATTTCATCCTTTTGATAGAAATTACCATTACGCATGATAAAGATATCTTTAAGAGAGACAAGACTCCATCCGGCGTTAGAGTTTTGGTCTCTTACCATTTCAACGCCGTAAGGTTGATAGATATGAGCCGCCTTTCTTGCAGCGTCTACCGTTAGATTAATAGCGTGATTCGATCCTCCAGAACGCAAGTTAATGTTAGTTTTGCGTCTATCTCTCTTATGAGTGTAATTCTTATCAGAATCAACCAAAAATTCTTGCTCTAGTACATACTTGTTAACTATCTGATTCTTACCGTAAATCTTGGCAACCACAGTTTCGTTAGTACCTAGTGAAAACTCTAGACTTACAATATGGTTAACAAACTTCTTGCCTGATTCCTGTGAAGAAATAAGATTAAGCTGAGTATTCAAGAATGTTAAAATGTCTTGTCTTGTGTTTTCTGGATTTTCAATAAGCTTTTCCAGCTTATCCCGAAACTTTTCTAGGCTACGCAAGTCATCCCGTTCCAGCTTAGACCCTTTAAGCTTTGAGTTCTTAGACTCAGCAACGATTCTATCAATAGAGAATATCTGTTTCTTAGCCTTAGCTAAACTAAGTTGATATTCTCTATAGAATAAATCTTCAGGCTTAGGTGGGGACAATTCACCTTGTAGCTTTGCAAATTCTTTATGAACTTCTATAGGGAAGTTACCATTAGATAGCAAAGGTTTTTTACCTTCACCGAATGACGCCATTACCGAATCATAAGCTTCTATAGTCAAACGGCCTTTTTTAGCCTTTTCAACAAACTTCGCCCGATAATCTTTTAAGTTAAACATTTTCCCGACTCCTGCTAGTTAAGGGAAGTAAACCCCCGCCGCATAACAGCGGGGGTTTCAGTTAATTTAGATTAAGCAGCCGCTAGATCAGCTTTGTTTACAATAGTTTCAGTACCGCCATAACCAAGAGGTTTAACAACTACTTTAGTTTCGCTTACATTAGCAATAAAGGAAACATTGGCCGAAATAGCCCCACGGTATTTCAAACGAGTACCAGCAGCTAGTGTTTCAAAGTTCAATGCAGCTTTCAAGATATCAATGATATCATGAGGCGAACGGCCACGGCTAGGAAGTGCAGCGCCATCAGCAGCATAATGAGAGAAGGCTTCGCCGCTTGCGAATGTGATTTTAACAGGTAGATTGCCAGAACGGCGTTCTACTTGAGTCACAGTGTCCATACCGCCGGAACGGAATTGAACTTTATCGCCTACGGAAAGTGTTTTGGATTTAATAGTAATCATGTTATATTCCTTATAAGGTTGTTATGATATCGAATCGCTGTAGCCATCCGATGAATGTAAGTTACCCGATTCGCCAAAAATTGCAAGATGTATTTTTGCCACAGTACCCTGTATATAATATAATGACTCGTATATCTTTTAGCCTAAAATAATTTTATTGTTGACATTAACGGCGAATCATATACGATACGAATCGAGTTTAACTTACAGCAGGAGTCTAACATGTCTAACTCAACATCATCAACAGGGGGCATTGGTTTTTGTGGCCTTTTAACTATCGTATTTATTGTGCTTAAGCTTACAGGCTTTATTGCATGGTCTTGGCTATGGGTCTTATCGCCTTTCTGGCTACCTATTGCCCTTATCATTATTCTTGCTATCATTGCGAGTCTATATCTATGAAATACCGAATCAAACAAAAGGCTTCTTCTCTTAATGAGGATACTGCAATATTTCTGCCTCAAGTTCGCAAGTATTGGTTTACATCTTGGCAACATCTCAATAAGAGAGGTGAGACTACTGATTTTAACTGTGAATGGTCTATAGCTGACGCTCTTGAGTGTATAGAACGCCATAAGCTGTATAAGCCTCCAGTACAACTAAAAGAAAAGATCATAAAAGTTGACTAAAATTGTAGGTAATTAAATAACAAAAAGACCCGCTTCGCGGCGGGTCTAATTTATATAAAATTTTAACTAATTTTTACCTAAGCGCTCAGCGTAGCGCTATTTAACAGGCGAGATTTGAAACCTCTATTAAGCTGTGAAGTTTTCCTAGAAATAGTTCCCTAGAATCATAGGCTTGGGGCCATAGCCATAGGTGGATTAGGACAACCCTTATCAGCTTTTCCGGCATTTGTTTGGCAGGCAGCCTTACCTAACAGTTCCTCCGTGGATATTTTAATTCTTTCAACCTTGCTTTCAGCGTAGGCTTGCTTTACACCCCCATAGCTCTCTCCATAACCGATCAAGGCGAATGGAATAAGGATAGCCATTAGGGTAGTCTGTTTAATTGTCATTCTTCGGCTCTTTAACCAGTTTAGGCTTCTTTTCCTTAGGTTCATAGACTTCATTAGAAACAATTTCCTTGTTGTTGTGAAGGTAGACAATTAACTTATTGATATAGTGTTGATTCACTTTGTGTCCCATAATAAAACTCCCAGAAGGTTAGGTCTGGGAGCTATTATATCATAAGATATGGCCTTTGTCAACCTTAAAAAGGTGACCGCCAGCCGTTCAATGCTCGTACCAAGAAGGTAACGATAATCACCAATACAACGATTTTCAGCAAAGCTGCTGTAGTGATAATGGCTAACCCGGCCCCGCCGGACAGGATAAGCAAGATAACAAGTAAAACGATTAAATCATTCATTGATCTTCTCCAAGGGTTTTAAGGGTTTCCTTGACGGTAGCGTCAAAGTCTTTGAGAGAAGCACCCTCTCTTGCATCTCGAATTGCTATTAAGGTATTGAGAATTTGCTGATAAGCTTCAGCTGTGATAACTCGTACAGCTACGGTATCTAGGCCAGTTTCCTTGTAGTCTTCCAACACCTTCTCTTTATAATTATAGAGGTCTCCGAATACAATCTCGTTACCAAGATAATACTCAGCCTTTACTACCGGGCAAAAAAAGATGTCAGATACGTTTTCCATTATGATTTCCTATATATTTCAAAGATGTGGGCTTCTTCTAGTTTGTCTTTATTCGTAATACCGCGAACCTTCATTTGAGCATACTCAAACTTATAACCAATCTTGGCAAAGTGACGTTGCATGTAAATCCACACATAACGTCTATTCTTTAACCCAACATAGATAAAGTCCCCCGGTTTCTTAAGGAGGAACAGCATCTCTGCTATTGGTTGTCTAAGGTGTTTAGGTACTCTCATGGGTTAGACAGGCCCTCGGTAGCAGCCGATTAAAATTGATCCGTAACGCGTATCGCCAATTAAGGTATTCGACCTGTCTATAAGAACCATCTGGAGGGTAATTAAACTCTCACTTGCCAGCAAGAATACCTCGTTACCACTTTGCAGAGCAGAGATGGTTCATATAGAAAGGTGGTGTCAGCCGGGGAATTGAACCCCATCTTGCGCCAGTCACCCAGCGCCGTGCTATCCGTTACACTAAGCCGATCATGTTGAGCAGTTTACATTCATGCTCAGGAACTGGTTATCTATATGGAGATACAGAAGATGTCACTTGTTCGTTGACTATTAAACTATATAATGATTCGCATAAAAAGTCAAGTAGTCTTTAAGAAAAAGCTAAATCGTCCATTCCACCTTCAATGCCGCCAAAAGAGTATTCGCTACCTTTACCTTCAAAGAAGTTCTGGTGCTCTTTGGCGTACATTGTGTCTATAATCCACGGGAAAGGATTTGAAGCAGCATATAACTGGCCGATGCCAATCCGGCTGAGGCGATCATTAGCAAGCCATCTAATGAATTGTTTAACTTCAGCTGCCTCCATCCCCGGTATATTGTGGTTAGCGATAGCAAAAGCACGATCAATAAACGCATCTTCTAGCTCCACCATTTTCTTACATGTTTCAACAACTTCAGACTTAAGAGATTCTTCATCAATATCATATTCTCGACAAAGAATCTTATATAGTTCTACACAAGCATCTATATGCACCTGCTCATCACGAATAGACCAAGTAACTACTTTGTTCATCCCCTTCATCACGCCGAAGCGTGAGAAGTTCATAAGCATTGCAAATGATGCAAAGAGCTGGAGACCCTCCGTGAAAAGTCCGTATAAAGCAAGAGCACGAGCAAGCCCTTGTGGCGTTTCTGTTGCAAATGTTTTAACGTAGTCATGCTTGTCCCGTAATACAGCGATATCCATAAATTCACTATAAGCACTATCGGGCATGCCAACAGCAGTGTTAAGGGCAGAATAAGCATCAGCATGGACAGCTTCACGACCAGCAATAGAAGTAAGCAACATAGTTGCTTCTGGACAACCAGCAAAACTCTGACAGAATCTCGCGTAACCTCCCATAACGTCCACATCTGCTTGAGTAAAGAACTTAAATAACTCTTGGAGGAAACGTTTCTGGTCTTCTGGGAGTTTATGGTCATAGTCCTTCTTGTCCTCTGCAAACTCTAAAGTGATCTCATGTCTAGTCCAGTGAATAAGCTCATGCCGCTCAAATAGCTGGTACAGTTTAGGGTACTGGAAAGGCTTGAATGTGTTGCGTGTATCTAAGATCATTTAGCCCCAGCGTATTCTGTGTTGAATTTCATTAATATTGCCTATCATAACTTTATTGTTAGGTCCATAGGCTCTGCACTCAAGACCGTACTCGTAAAAGTCCCAGCCTCTCCATCTATAGAGAAACATACTTCACCTCAACCTTCGCATGCTGGACAGGAAGATTCATCAACTTCAACAATTCTTGAAGCTCTAGTAAGTGCACTGGATCGGCAGTAGTAGAGTGTTTTGAGCTTTTTCCTCCACGCCATAAAGTGAATGTCGTTAAGGTATTTGATCGTAGTTTGTGCAGGTACGTAGATATTGACCGATTGGCCCTGATCGATATAGGGTTGACGATCTGCGGCATGTTGTATAACCCATAGCTGATCGACTTCAGGAGCTGTTTTGAATACGGCTTTATCAACTGAATCGAGGAATACGAGTTCTTGTACTGAACCTTCATTTATTGCAATCTCCTGCCAAGCTTTGAATAGTGCGTCTTCATCAAGGTTGTACTTGATTCGTAACACTTTGTCAAGTATTTTGTTCTTAACAGAGAAGGAACCAGATAAGGTCTTTTGTACGTAGTAATTGGTAGGCATCATTTCGATGCCCGGAGAAGTCTCTAGGAAGATAGAGCTGGTAGCATTAGGGGCAATAGCCAACATATGAGCGAATCTCTTACGGGAGCCCTGTAGGTCAGGCGGAGAGCCTCTTTCATCAGCCAGTAGACGGTTAGCGTCCTGAGAAAGGTCCCAGATGTGCTTAAACATCTTCTTGTTCTGGCCTACAGCCATAGGAGAATCGAAAGGAATACCCTTCTGCTGGAGGTAGGAATGAAAGCCCATAGCCCCGAGGCCCACAGATCGCTCCATAGTGGCCGAATATACTGCGGCTACCATCGGTGCCGGAGCATCCTCAATGAACACTGTGAGGGCGTTATCGAGCATCCTGTATAGGTCGATGATGAATAACTCATCCTGCTGCCACTCATCGAACTTCTCAAGGTTAACCGAACTTAAGCAACAAACTGCTGTTCTACCCTCCTCAGTTGGTAATAATATTTCAGTGCAAAGGTTAGAATGGCGTACTTTCAAGCCCTTAGCTTTAAGCTCTGGGGACAGTTTACGGTTAGATTCGTCGATGAAGTGAAGATAGGGTTCGCCCTGCTCTTTACGCTCACGAAGAACTTCAACCCATAACTGTCTGGCCTTTAATACTTTTTTAACTTCTTTAGTGTGAGGATCAATCAGTTCCCAGTTATCATCAGCAACCACAGCTTCCATGAACGAATCAAGTATATTCAAGGCAATGTGGCTGTTACGGTTCATACGGTGCTCGTTACCACCCGTAGCCCTGCGGCAGCGGATGAACTCCTCTACCTCTGGATGGCTGATATCCAGATACATTGCATTGGAGCCTCGTCTGGTAGAACCTTGGTTGGCTGCGAGGGACAGACTGTCTGAAACGTGCATGAAGGGCAGAACCCCAGTAGTTTCGTTCCCTTTGGAAGTGCGAGTGCCAACACTACGAACAGTAGACCAGTCTGAGCCAATGCCACCGCCAGAAGTTGATAGCCAGATGTTTTCCGCATAGTGGCTAGCAATACCATCACGAGAGTCAGGTACAAAATTAAGGAAACAGGATATAGGTAGACCACGTTGAGTTCCTCCATTGGAAAGCAGGGGTGTAGCAAACATAAACCACTGATATTTAGCACAATAATCGTACAAGCGTTGAGCGTGGGCTGCATTGTCCGCAAAGGCGCAGCTAGCTCTAGCAAAAGCCTCTTGGATCGTTTCCGAGCCAACGGTATACCCGTCTCTCAAGCGAGTTTTAGCGAACTCAGTTAACAGCGAATCATTCGCTGGGTCAATAGTTATTTCCAAGTGTTTGTATTTGTACGAATATTTCATTTATTACCAGCAGAATCAAGAATTTCAAAGGAAGTAGATACTATCATAAATATTAACAAATATCAAGATTAAAATAGTTAATTTATATATTATATATAATATACCCCGAAGGGGTATATATTAATATATTATAATTATATATTTATTATATAATATTCTATATGTGGCATGCCACAATTACCACTGTAACATGAGAATCGTGATTCGTCAAGTAAATTGTTTGCTTGACTTTAATCCTCGAATCATGTCTAATACCTCAACACTGGAGATAAACAATGGATTACCGTACTCGAAAGGACTGGGTTAATGAAAATTATTCAACGCTTCGCGAAGGCCAAAAGGCTACTGCTAGCTCTGATTGCAAGTGCTTTCGTACGGAAATCGAAGGTATGCCCGCCGACTGGGCCTGCGGTAAGTCTGTCGAAAGAAGAGATGGAGACCTGTATTTCTATTGCTTCAAGCCTAGCTGCTCTCTCGGTGGTGGAGTGTCTGACGACAGCAGCCCAATGGAGAAGCTACAACGGAAGCGAGAGCTCGTCCAAATTAGCAAAGCTGACTGGCAATGTG
>Ga0247817_10001870_pt1 | contig 10915 bp, 10 predicted proteins | sample UWRJL212509R1_FD_178010 | JGI IMG/M metagenome (GOLD analysis project Ga0247817, IMG submission 178010) | Plant litter microbial communities from Arlington Agricultural Research Station in Wisconsin, United States - UWRJ-L212-509R-1 | ecosystem: Environmental > Terrestrial > Plant litter >... | reverse complement strand
TAGCGACCACGTCGGTTGGGCCAGCGGCTATTGCAGATTGGACGGGCGTTGCGCCAATTGTCGAGGCGTTGGTGTCGAGGCGAGTGGCGCGAAGCGTTGCTGAGCGTTCAACGGTACGTCCTGCGACCGATTGTGCGGCGGTGATTGAGATTGACGCTGTTGGGGAGCTCACCAGGGCTGCTGCACGGGTTTCAGCGGTAACTCCTGTGTCTGAGGCATTAGCGTTGGCAGTTGTTGAGCTAGCAGAAGTAAAGTACTGCACTACAAAATTTGCAGCACTCACTCCGGCCACTAATTTAATATCATTTGTTTTGCAGAAACTTGCTGTATTGTTCGCCATGTAATAGGGGAGACAACTAGGTTGCTGCCAAGGTTCGGCGCAGCGCTGGGCAGGATCGGCGTAGGTAGAGGGCATAATGGTTCGGCGCCAAAGCGTCGGGAGATTATTGTTTGCTGGATCGTTCTTTACAAAATACACGACATTCATTGTCATAGGAGTATTATTTTGTACCTGAGCGCTCGCGCAGTCGTTTGGTTTATTAGGGAGGTAGACGATACCACTGCTTGTAGAAAGGGGGTTGCCGGTTGTGACGAGCTGATTCAAGATGAGGCTTGTCCCACTTGTGCCACCGACATTGGTGAAGTTTGAGGTGTTGTCGTTATTGTATCCCTGCGCTCCCCCAGCAGTGAGGGGGACATTATTTGTTTCAAGAAATGTTGTGCTGAGTTTAATGTCGGCTTCAATACGATTCATAGCATCTTGAACATCGTACGCAAGTGCATTCGCACCGCGCGAAGAAAGGACCTCGCCGGTCATACTAATGATCACTGTTAAAAAAGCACCAATCGCCAAGACAACAATTGGAGCTATTACTAACATTTCGATGAGGGTGAATCCTTGCTGGAGTGATTGGCGCATCTTCATTACTTCGCCCCATTCGAAGCAAGTTGGCTCACTTCAAGTGCTGATAGAGCACGGTTGTATAGTCGCATGTCGTCGATCGCGCCATTAAAAGCGCGGGTCGTTGGTGTGCTTCCGCTTTGTCCGCTTGTAACAGAGGTGGTTGTGGGAGCAATAGCGCCAGCTCCGGGTGAAGAGCCTTTCAAAGCACCGTCGTAATAGGCGGTAGGCACGCTGCTCGAATCAAACGTGACAACAATGTGGTGCCACCCGGTGGAGATTGTTGTGCTAAGGTTAGTGATCCAACGGACGTTTTCATAGAGAACGATAAGATTTGACCCCGCACTCTCAAATGAGCTACTTCCCATGCCAATTCCAATACCATTAGCTGCACTAGCGCCAATTTTAAGGAACTGACCAGTGTCGGATGCAACCGCTGGGTTTACCCAGGCAGAAAAGGTGAAATTCCCCGTTCCTATCCCGAATGTCGAATTATATGAAATATATTGGCTGGCGGTTCCATTGAAGGCGTAGGCTCCACTGGCGAGACCATTCTGGCCAGTGGTGAGTGTCGCGCCGGTCACAACGCCGTTTACTGTTCCGACAGAAGTATTGGCATTCCCATTAAACTTCCACCAGGCGACAAGACCATCGGTGACATCGGCTGTGCCAGCCGAGCTGCCATCGGTAAAGGTTGAGTATTTGACTGTTTGGGCGTTGTTATAGGTGACAGTTGCCTCTACTTTAGAGATCCCTGTTGTTGTGAATTGAGGGCAAGTGATTGCGACGGTGATCTTAACATTATTCAAGCCATCGACAGTAATTGATGAGTTACTTAGTGGTGTTAAGGCCGTGCAAGGGTTAGTTGCATAGGGCGAATACCGGCGTAGATAGTCGTAGGCAACGTTACCCGCTTTTGTTTCAGCTCGAGCTTGCCCGCCATCTTTGATCACCACGTTAAAGAGTTGATAAGCGGCTACTAAAAAGGCAGCTGCGACAAAGAGGGTCACGAGAAGTTCAACCGCAGTGAACCCTTGCTGATGCTTGCTCATTGATTTTTACTCGTGATCATGTAGGTCATATCGTCAGATTCAAGGTGGTAATAGATATTGAACTTTCGGCAATCGGTATCGCCCGTCACACACAGGGAGCCGTCGGGTTTAATAGGCTGGTACACGTATTGGTTGATGGTGATAGGTTGTGGCGTGACGCCAGCAGTCGTTTGAATGTTATTTGTCGCGGCAATGAAGCTTTGTAAAGGATCAGAAATGCCTGGAGCGGTAAGTGATTTTGGGTCAATGTCGCGCAAGGTTGATTTCATGAGGGCAGCGCTACTGACTAAGTTCGTGGTAGGGTAGCGATTGAAGTTTACCGAGCCATCTGTTCCGGTTTTAAAGTATGATTCGAGCTGCGATGCGATTGCTTCGACATCGGCTTTGCGTTCGTCGTCGCGGGCCCTCGCTTGAGTGCCGCTAATATTAACGACCGCCACTACCATAAGAATACCCATGATGGTAATTGTGATAATCACTTCAACTATAGTAAAGCCTCGCTGCAGCATGCTTATAGCATAAGGGGTTTGGCGACAAATCGCAAGCTGTTAGATCTCGAGCGGTTCTTGTTCAATTTCAATACGAAATGTGTCACGGACTTTGGTGATAATTTCTTCTCGGGCGGCAGCTAAATCACTATAGCTGGTTGCTGATTCGTTGATTAAAACGAGGGTATTTTTATCATGGACGCGCATACCATGCAGTAGCTGGCCTTTGAGGCCGGCATTTTCAATGAGCCAGCCAGTGGGTATTTTAAATTTACCCTCGGGCATGGTGAAATTCTTCACATCTGGATGGGTTTTTTTGATTTCGTCGAGTTGCCAGCCTTCAATGATGGCGTTTTTAAAGAATGAGCCGGCGTTTGGTCTGACGGCGGGGTCGGGGAGTTTGTCGGCACGAATGGCCATCACGGCAGCGCGTACAGATTGTTGCGTAAATAAAGTAATTTTGTGTTCGTCAAAGTAGGTTTGCAGTGCTTCGTAGAAGGGCGGCTGGGGTTGGTTTTTTGAAAGTCTCAGGGTGACGCTTGTAATGATATAGCGGCCTTTGGCCTCGCCACGGAAAATGCTATGGCGATAGGCAAAGCCACAGGCAGCATTGTCGAGGGTGACGATTTGATTTGTGGTGGTATCGTAAGCCTCTACAGAGGCGAGGGTCTCGGCGACTTCTTGCCCGTAGGCGCCAATATTTTGAACCGGTGCCCCACCGATGGTTCCCGGGATTGCAGAAAGCGCTTCAATGCCGCTGAGATGCATATCAACAGTTTGCCTTACTGTTTCGTCCCAGCTCTCCCCTGCCCCAATTTTTATTGATGTTGTATTTATGTCATCATTAATAATTTCAAAACCGGGGATACGGATATGGATCACAAGCCCAGCAAAGCCTTCATCTTTAGCGATTGTGTTGCTGCCGCCGCCCAATATGTATACAGGAAGATTTTTAGAAACAGCGTTGCGATAGACGAGGATGAGCTCATCGGTCGAACGAACTTCGACAAAGAAGCGTGCTGGACCGCCAAGTTTCATGGTCGTAAAGTTTTTTAGTGGTATGTTTGTGCGGACTTCCATTCGAGCTCGATTATATCCTTTTGCCTGATTTTATGCTACAATCACCCCTGTACTTTCGTACAAGATATGCACCCGTAGCTCAGTGGATTAGAGCATCTGTCTTCGGAACAGAGGGTCGGCGGTTCGAATCCGTCCGGGTGTACCAAAATTATTAAGAAGACTGCTTATGCGAGTCTTCTTCTTTTTACGCTTATGCTGCATACTAATGGAATGATGCTGCCTCCAAGACAGAGAAACGGGTTCACGATTGTTGAGCTCCTCATTGTTATTGTCGTGATTGGCATCTTGGCGTCGATTGCACTGATTGCATTTAGTGGGATTTCTGGACGTGCCGATGTAGCTGCGATTCAGGCTGACCTTGGGAATGCAGGGCGGCAAATGAAAATTTTCCATGTGGATAATGGCTCGTACCCGACTGCAAATGATTGTACGGCCACGCCGGTTGCTGGGAGTGTTTGCTTAAAGCCAAGCGGGGCAACGTCTTTCCAGTTTACTGTAAATAATTCTGTTGATCCAAGGACGTTTTGTATCACCGCAACGAGGGGTAGTATTAGTTATTATGTGACACAGGAGACGGGAGCACCACTTCGCGGAGCATGTCCTGGGCATATTGCCGATGGTGGCCCGACGCCCAATACATTTACGAGCGTAACCATCACGCCACAGACTAGTACGGGTACAAAGGCGTGGACAGGCGTCGCTATGTCGGCTGATGGCACAAAAATTGGAGCCGTTGCAACTTCGAACAGAATCTATACATCGTCTGATTCAGGTGCGACCTGGACAGTTCAGGCGGGCTCACCATCGGCGTCTTGGACGGCGATTGCGATGTCGGCCGATGGCACGAAGCTCGCCGCGACGGTCACGTCTGGAGATATCTGGACATCTGCTGACTCTGGAGTGACCTGGACGGATCAGACAACGGCTGGGACGAAGCCGTGGACCTCGATTGATATGTCTTCTGATGGCACAAAGATTGTTGCGGGGGCGGCAGCGACAAGCTCAAACGTCGTGATTTCGAGTGATTTAGGGGCAACTTGGACAACTCGTACGGCAATCGCCGCCAGCGTGACGGGCGTCGCTATAGCAAACGACGGGTCTACGATTCTCGCAGCGCCGACGAGCGGTAACAATATACGTAAAACGGTTGATAGCGGCACGAGCTGGACAAATCTTGGCGGGATGGGTGGCGAATATTGGAGGTACATTGCTTGTAATTCGACGTGTTCAACGTTTATGGCAAGTACGAGTACGACGTATATGACGTACTACTCGATTAATGGTGGCGCATCTCGAGTTGCGACCACGATTACGACAACTTCGTCGGCCTGGACATACGGTGCTAGTGTTTCTGACGATGGCAGCAAGATGGTAACCGGAACGACTGGTGACTATCTTATGACCTCTACCATCAACGGGACTTGGGTTGCGCGGACGAGCATTGGAGTTCAGGCTTGGCGTGGCTTCGCGAGCTCAAGTGATGGAGGAAAGTTTGTCGGTGTTGCATCAAGTGGCTACATCTATGTCGGTACCTGGCAGTAGTTCATTTAACAGATTGAAAAATAGTCTTAAAAGTAGTAGAATGGGGAAGTTCACTTTATGGGCCAGTAGCTCAGCTGGTTAGAGCGTCTGCCTCTTAAGCAGAATGTCGTGGGTTCAAGTCCCACCTGGCCCTCCAAGAAATATATTCAATGAACATAAAATACGCCTCGGCATCCGCCTGGCGTTTTTTATTTGCGATTCTGATATAGTCATAAGCATGAATAAGAATTATCTCACTGGATACAAGTTAGTTTTTGCATTACTAGGGTTTAGCGCACTTATTACTGAAGTCGCCGCAACGGTTGAGCGGGGATCATTTACGCCTGCCAACTTCTTTAGTTTCTTTACGGTTGAAAGTAATATCATTGCAGTTATTGCGCTGCTGGTGGGTGCATTTGCAGTGTATGCAAATAAAAAGAGCATAGCAGTTGATTTCTTCAGGGGAGCGGCCACATTATATATGGTTGTTACTGGCGTCGTATTTGCGTTGTTGCTTTCGGGCCTCGAGGGTGTCGCTTTGACTGCCGTTCCTTGGGATAACATAGTTCTGCACTATATTATGCCGATTGCCGTGGCGCTGGATTGGATTATGAATCCCCCATCTCGCCGCATCGAGTTTAAAAAAGCCTTATGGTGGCTGGTATTCCCACTCGCCTACTTAGCGTACTCATTAGCGCGAGGCCCAATCGCCAATTGGTATCCTTATCCATTCCTTAATCCAGCTAACGGTGGGTACGGACAAATTGCGGTCACGAGCGCATTGATCCTCGTCTTTGGCGTCGTCTTGGTATACGTAGTCACCCGAATCGGGCGACCAGCCGTAGCGAAAAAGAAGTAATTATTTTGCGAGTGATGGAGCGGTTGAAGCTTTGTCGTTCCACTTTGACTTGTCTACGGCGAGCCAGATAATCCACACAATTGGAACAAAGATAGCAAGGAGGACGAATGTGCCGTCTTTACCAAGTTTCTTGCCAATGTGATACATGGCGATGTACATAAAGACGGCCGCAACGTAATTGATAATAGGGACTATAGCTAGAACTGCCCAGAAACCTTGTTGGCCACCGAGTTCAAGTAGTTTCCATGTGTTGTAGAAAGGAACCCAGGCGATCCAACCATCGACGCCAGCTTTTTTGAAGATACGAGAGAGAAAGATTGCAGAAAGAACGTAGGCGATAATTCCCGCAACCAAAATGAGGCCGATTGAGGCAATGGTGACCGCGGCGATTGCGGCGTAGCCCTCTTCGCTTGTGATAGTGTTTGAGTTAGTAGATACGGTTGTTGTGTACTCGGCGAGGGTTGATAAAAATGTCATAGTGGTTTCATTGTAGCATACGATTTGTTAAGCTGAGAGCAATGAGAACCCTTGATGGAAAAGAGTTAGTTGGCTTTATGCAAGAGCGCCAAGCACGGCAAGTGCGGGCGCTTCGTCAGGCATCGCGCGTCTTCCCGAAACTCGCGATTATTCAAACGACTGACAATTCGGTGATCGATGTGTATGTGCGACTGAAGCAAGAATATGGCGAAGAAATTTTGATTGAAGTTGAGGTTCGCAAAATCGAACAGTCTGAACTCATGAATACGATTGGGCAGTTAAACGATGACGCAACAGTACACGGCATTATTATTCAGCTGCCTTTGGCTGATCCTGCCCAAACTGATGAAGCGGTGAACGCTGTTTTACCGGCGAAGGATGTTGATGGGCTAGGTGAACATGCAACGTATACGCCCGCAACAGCAATGGCGATTGACTGGTTGCTCGCTGGCTATAATGTTGAACTGCGCAATAAAACAATTGCGATTGTAGGCAATGGTCGCTTAGTCGGTGCACCGCTTGCCAAGCTTTGGCGAACGAATGGGTTAGAAGTGAACGTGTACGACGACACGACGGATAACTTGGGTGATGCTGTGCGCGAGGCTGCTATTGTTGTCACCGCAACGGGCGTACCCGGGCTTATTACCAGCCAAATGTTACAGCCCGGTGCCGCAGTGGTTGATGCAGGGACCGCCTCAGAAGGCGGCAAAATTGTAGGGGATATTGCTGATGATGTCCGCGAACGAAATGATTTGACGATCACTCCTGTAAAAGGCGGGGTTGGCCCACTGACGATCACCGCCCTATTTGATAATGTGATTCAAGCCGCGAGCGCGACAATCTCTAAGACTTAAACGCTCTTAAACGCCGAGGGCTTCTTTGACGCGTTGGACAACTTGGCGCGGTGTGAGTTCTGCTTTGACGATGTAACTATGAATACCGAGCGTGCGGATTTCTTTAGGGGATTCTTCTTCGCCGAGGTTGGTGAGGATGATCACGGGAATATCTTTGCCCCATGATTTTTTGCGAATCACGCTGAGTGCTTCGGTGCCGTCCATTTCGGGCATTTGGAGGTCCATCAAAATCAGGTCGGGCGAGAAACTCTCGACCATGGCGACGCCGCGTTTGCCGTTATTCGCAAGCTCCACTTCAAAGCCATCGGCTTCAAATTTCATGCGATACATTTGGCTAATCACTGGGTCGTCTTCGATGATGGCTATTTTGGTCATGGTTATTGTAATATGATAGCAGATATAGATCGAACATCAAAAGGAGAGCAGGTGACTTTAGTAGGCGAACGAACAACTGGGGAAAGAGAGCCGGGAGATCTTCAGGTAGGTGAAGTTTTTGTTCGCTCAAAGGGTCAAGTGAAGACTGAAAGTGGTCGCAGCGTTGAACTCCGCAGGGTTGCGGTAGGCGATATTAGCACTCCCGAAGGCAAGAAAGCGATGTTAGAAAAAGTTGAAGTGGGGAATCAGATTCTCAAGGATCACCCCGAATGGCCTATCCCCGACCGTGATAAAGACGGTCCTGAACCGAGCAACCCTGTAAGTAGAGAGTTCTTTCGAGGGACTATGTTGTATTGGAAGTTGCATAATGTGCCTTACGCCGAGGCGCTCTTTCCTTTGCAGAGGCCTGATGATGCGGGGAGGTTTATACCGGGTGGTTTTGTTGATGAGCACGCCATGGATATCTTTATCAACCATGAGGATAGTATTGCGATACGCACTCGTGGCGCGATTCACGAAGAGCTTGTCTCTAAGAAGGTGATAGCGTCTGACCAAGAAGAGTTCGTGGCAGTCGCCGCAGGTGCTGGGGCGGGCGTACCTAACATCGATACCACCGTGAAAGTGAAAGAGCAGTACGGTAAAAGGATTACTTGGACGATGCTTGATACGCGCTATACATCACTTGAAGAGGCTGTGAAGTTAGCTGCAGAGGCTGGCATTCCGCCTGAGGACATTAAAACGCAACGGGCTGACTATAGGAGAGCTTTTAGGGGAGAAGATGAGTCGGTTGATATTTTCGATATGCTGGGGCTATGGGAGTATCTTCCAAGAGAGCAATGTGTTGAGGTAGTGCGTGAGGCCTATCGACTTTTGAAGCCGGAGGGCGTTTTTATTGCTTCAAATATGCTGACGACCCGACCTAACCTCGATTTCCATCAGCGCGGTGTTGAGTGGCCATATGTTGAGCCGCGCGAATTTGATGACCTCGTTGATATCATTGCGGAAGCCGGGATTGATTTAGGGCATGTGACGATGACTATTTCTGACGAAGGGGTCTACGCCGTGATTGAGATTCGTAAGCCGTGATTCTCAACATTCTCATACTACTCGCCGGTGTTCTTTCTATTATCATGGCAATTATTGTCTTGGTTGGGGGCACTAATACAAAAAGCATGCGCATTGCGTATGGAATGTTTGCGGGAAGTGTGGGGATGTGGGCGATATTTCTTGGATTATTTTTGGTTATTACTTCAAACGAACTGGCGCGTATCTCGGTTTTTACATATTACAGTTTAGGGCTGTTGATCCCCTACTCGTTCTTATTCTTTAGCCTTGCCTATTTGTCTATCCCGGTTTCGCGGTTCGTGCGGTTCTTTGCTTTATTACCGTGGATTGCGATGTCGGTTCTTATTGCCGTACCTGGTGGCATGTACAGTGCAATTGACGCCAGTTCTGCGAAGACAGTTGAGCTGATTTTTTCAACATATCTTTTGTATAGCGCCGTGTTTGTGTTGTATGTTGCGCTTGGTTTGTGGTTATTGATCACCAAAGCAGCACGTGCACGTGGTGTATTGCGACACCGCCGGATAGTTGCCGTTTCATTACTTGTTGGATTCGCAGGTGGTGGCTATTTCGATATTATCTTACCGCTTTTTAATAATTATGAACTGATTGCGTATGGTCCACTATTCGCTTTTGTGACATCTGTTGGCATCTTCTACGTCATTGCCCGGCATGGCTTGTTTGATGTACGGCTTGCAGTTGTGCGGACGGTTTCATATTTGCTTGCACTCGCAACATTAGCCGCCTTGTACTACGCGCTTGCTTTGGCAATATCGAACTTGTTCCTTCGTGACTATACGCTTGTACAGCCAGCGGGGATTGGGCTGGCAATTGTCTTGGCTTTTGTTTTCCAACCAGTGCGGCGATTTTTCGATCATTTTACAAACGCAATCTTTTATAAAGATGGTTACAACGCTGATGATTTTTACGCTAAGCTCAACAAAGTTTTGACATCAACGACAGATTTGAGGACGTTATTAAAACGTGCGTCAAACACGATAACGGAAACTTTTAAAAGTGAGCAGGCATCTTTCTTTGTGTATATGACCGATGGACGATTCGTATCAGATGGGACGGACGGCCATAGGAAGGTTCCGTATAGCGATGCCGAATCGTTGCGGGTGTACACAGATATTATTACCCCTGATCTGCGCGGCGTATCGCGATCGACGCATAAGCTATTAGTGAGTCATAAACTTGGACTCGTGATGCCGCTTATTCGCGAAGGGAACGTTATTGGCTTTTTTTGTCTTGGTGATCATAAAACTTCAACCTATAGTCGGCGCGACAAACGAGTCCTGCGCACGATAGCGGATGAATTAGTGATTGCGATCCAGAACGCGCTTTCGATTGAAGAAGTGAAAGTTTTGAATGCCACACTCCAGCAGCGTATCGACAGCGCCACCAAAGAACTGCGCGCCAGCAACGCTCAGCTGCAGCGCCTCGATGAAGCAAAAGACGAGTTTATTAGTATGGCCAGTCACCAACTCCGGACGCCGCTGACGAGCATTAAGGGCTATATTAGTATGCTCGTTGAAGGTGACGTCGGGAAAGTTTCGCCACAGCAAAAGCATCTACTCGATGAAGCCTTTTTGAGCAGTGAGCGCATGGTCCGTTTAATTGGTGATTTCTTAAATGTGTCGCGCCTGCAAACAGGTAAGTTTATAATTGATAAACACCCAATTAATCTCGCCAAAGTGGTGGCGCAAGAACTTGAGAGTCTGCTACCGAATGCCGCCGCGCGGGGCCAGAAATTTACGTATAAAGAACCAAAGAATTTTCCAGAACTCAATCTTGATGAATCGAAATTCCGCCAGGTGATTATGAACTTTGCGGACAATGCTATTTATTACTCGAAAGATAATTCGACGATTAAGGTAAGCCTATCGGTTGAAGGCAAAGAAGTGATGTTCACGGTAAAAGACACCGGGATTGGCGTGCCGATAAAAGAACAGGATCAATTGTTTGGGAAGTTTTTCCGGGCAACCAATGCACGCAAGCAACGACCAGACGGTACAGGTGTCGGATTATTCCTTGCCAAAAAAGTAATTGATGCCCACGACGGTAAAACTATTTTTGAATCAAAAGAAGGCAAGGGAAGTACGTTTGGCTTCCGCATACCCATTCCTAAAAGCTAAGCGCCCGAGGCGATGCGAATAAGTTCGACGATTAAAACGATAACGAAAGCCACGACGCCAGTGCCGATGAGGACTGGGCGAGCGATTCGTTTGTGATCAAACCACCAC
>Ga0247817_10001868_pt1 | contig 10918 bp, 10 predicted proteins | sample UWRJL212509R1_FD_178010 | JGI IMG/M metagenome (GOLD analysis project Ga0247817, IMG submission 178010) | Plant litter microbial communities from Arlington Agricultural Research Station in Wisconsin, United States - UWRJ-L212-509R-1 | ecosystem: Environmental > Terrestrial > Plant litter >... | reverse complement strand
CTACGTGCGATTGCTTCGTACCTCGCAATGACAAAAACGAAAAAACAGGCGTCAATTAATCATTACTGATATACCTTCTGTCTTCTTCACTTAGTGTATCGGGATCATCATCCTCCAAATCTTCCTCCCGATAATTTGGCGCTATCTGCCGCGCCCTCTTTGGGCGGCCAACCAGGTAGCCTAAAACAAAGCCAACCGCCGCCGTTGTTGCCATTGCCGCAAGTTTAGACATCCGCACATCCGAGAATAAAATGGTAAACCGTACCGGGTCCGTGTTCTGCATAAGTACGATGGTTAGTAATATAGTGATGACGATGATAAGCATTGTTGTTATACGCATGGCAACTCTGGGTTTTATTGTTTATCCAATATCCGATTTTTATTGCTGTAAATAAAATTCAATTTCTACGATTCCCCATTTCGCAAAAACTACGTCGGGTTTAGCGCCTATCAGATGGCCCGAGCAAATCATAACCATTGAGAGATGCGTTCTGTAGATGGATCAATAAACAAATGACAATTCAGTACAATCACTGCCTTTCTAAAAAAAGCCGCTCTCCACCACCTTTACCCGCCAAAACCAACAAAAACCCTTCTCAAAATTTCGCGCCGCAACACACCCTGATTTTTAGCTAAAACTGAAAACAGGCGTTTTAATACACTAAGCTTAAAAAAATCCAACCATTTTCTTAACCTAAAATAAAACTTTATTTAATAACCATATTTATACTCATTATTAGTGTTTTAAATGGCTTATTTATCAAATTTAAAAACAATACTAAAATATTTAGTTTTTAATATATTAAGTTAGGAGTAAATACTTCTAGTATAACTTTTAATAATTTATTATAACTAATTGATTTATAACTAAATATAGAATTTAACAAATTGAATTTAAAAGACAAAAAAATGAGATTTTAACTATAAAACCTGCCTGGTATTGAAAAGCAAGCACAGTTAAAATATGGCCAATTCAGTACACAAATAACAATTAGAAATTTGCGCTGTAAAAGGTTATTTTTCTGAAAGTGTATACAAATGCAGCTTAAAGCTAGAGTGGCTTAGCGGGCTTTAAAACGCGTTAAGCGGGACGAGAATGTAAACCCCTACCCTGCTTTTAAGTTCGGCGTGATGTTAAAAGAAAGATCAAAATTAAGCTGCTTTGCGGCTGCTGATATGTTTACGCGCTACCGGAAACAGAAAGATAGTAGACAAAATAATCAGCGCTCCTACCCAAAAACCGGTAGTCATTTTATCGCTGTTACCAAAAAAAAGAAAGGACATCAGGATGCCATAAACCGGCTCGAGGTTGGTTATAAGCGCCACCCGGAACGCCGAAAGTTCGCGCATTACAGACACGCCCGCAACGTAAGCTAGCGATGTGCAGACCGTTCCCAGCAACATTAAGTAGCCAATGTCTGCAGGATGTAACAGCATGTTTTTATCAAACCCGGAGGTGAATAACAGGTACAAGGTAGTCCAGAAAAAGGCGCCCGTCAGCTCGTAAAATGCGATTACAGGTGCCTCATATTTTTTGATCTGGACGGAGTTAGCGATAGAAAACAACGATGCAAACAAGGCGCTGCATAGCCCTGCTATAATACCCTTAGTGTATCGTATCTCAAATTTAAAAATAATAATGATGCCTATTATGATTAAAACTCCGGCAATGATCTCGAGTTTTGAAATTTGCTTTTTGTTGAGGATAGGATCAAGTACAGCGGTAAATAAAGTGATAGAAGAAAGGCATACCAACGCTACCGGAACGTTAGCCAATTTGATAGATGCGAAGAACAAGATCCAATGAGCCCCTACCATCCCTCCTATTAAAGCCAAGTGTAAAAAACTCTTTTTTGATACACTAAAAGCCGTCTTGTTAAACTTAAAATAAAGGAATAAAGACACTGCTGCTATAACCACCCTGTACCACACCAACTGCACTGCAGATATTGAAATTAGCGCGCCAAGGATGCTTGTAAATCCCCATATAAATACGGTAAAATGCAGAATAAGCAGGTTATTATTAAGGGCCAGGTTTGATTGCGAACGCCCTGCCATTATTTAGGTGCTTTATAAAGCAGGTAAGCCCCTATCAGCCCAAAAAAGGCATTAGGTATAATGGTGGCGATAAATGGCGACAGACCGCCTTTAATGGCGAATACAAGGGAGAACTTATCAACCACTATATAGGCAAAACACAAAAACAGCCCGATACCCAAAGGCATACCTATGCCCCCCCTAACCTTTCTGGAAGAGATTGACACCCCAATTGCTGTAAGTACGAAGGATGCGAAGGGATAAACAAAACGGCGGTATTTTTCAAAAAGCATATCCTTCAGATCACCAGATCCGCGAATTTCTTCCTGCTTGATGCGCTTGTTCAGCTCTGACAGAGCCATGGCAGAATAGGTATTGCTTATTATTTCAAAGTCCGAAGGCTGCATATTCAGCACGGTGTCTTTGCTAAGGTTCATTATCAGTTTTTCTTTCAAACCGCTTACATATCGCACAGAATAATCGCGCATACTCCATACCCGTTTTATCGAATCATAGGCTATAGAATTAGCAACTATCCGCTCTTTCATTTTATCACCATCAAACTTTTCAAGCACAAACTGATAACCTGTTTTTGAAAACTTATCAAAAGATTGCACGTAAACATAAGTGCTTTTATCCAGTTGCAGGTGCACTTCGTTTTTAACGTTGAATTCGCCGTTAAAGCCATTCTCGTTCTCAAAACGAACCTTTATTTCGTTAGTAAAAGGGATAATGTAAACCTTCCCCACTAAAGAAACTATAAAGATGAGGGTAGCAGCTATTATATAAGGCCTTAAAAAGCGCATAAAGCTAGCCTTGCTGCTCAATATGGGCACTATCTCTGTTTGATTGGCCATTTTAGCTGTAAAAAATATAACAGCCAAAAAGGTTATCAATGGCGATAGCATGTCAATAAAAAAGGGGATGAACCCCATATAATATTCTGCTATCTCAAAAATAGTGCGGTTATGCGTTAAAAAGTTATCCAGGTGTTCTGATATATCAAACACCACAGATATGGCTATAACTATAAACAGCGTAAAAATAAAAGTGCCCAGGTACTTTTTAATAATGTACCTGTCAAGTATTTTAAGATGCTGGTGTATAAATGCCTTCATTTAAAGCCTTTGGCCCAAGCGTTTAACCATTATATTTTTCCATGCGGTAAATTCGCCTGCTATTATCTTAGCGCGTGCCTCGGTTACCAACCAAAGGTAAAAGTGCAGGTTATGCAGCGTTGCTATCTGCGCGCCCAGCATTTCGCCTGAGTGTATAAGGTGGCGTAAATACGCCTTTGTATATTGTTTATCTGCAAACAAGGTACTATCATCTTCAATGGGAGAAAAATCAGCCTTCCACTTTTCGTTTTTTATGTTGATAACCCCATTTTTTGTAAAAAGCATACCGTTACGCGCATTGCGCGTAGGCATAACACAATCAAACATATCTACACCCAAGGCAATATTCTCTAATAAATTAATAGGCGTACCTACACCCATTAAATAACGTGGTTTTTGCTCCGGTAATATATCGCAAACTAATTCTGTCATGGCGTACATTTCTTCGGCAGGCTCGCCTACTGATAAGCCGCCAATGGCATTGCCTTCGCGCTCAAATGACGCGATAACTTCTGCCGAGCGTACGCGCAGATCTTTATAAACCGATCCCTGCACTATCGGGAAAAATGTTTGGCTGTACCCGTATTTTGGCTGCGTACTATCAAACCTGTCGCAGCAGCGTTTAAGCCAACGATGCGTCATTTCAATTGATTTTTTCGCGTAGTTATAATCGCACGGATATGGGGTGCATTCATCAAACGCCATAATAATATCCGCGCCAATGGTGCGCTGTATATCCATTACATTCTCCGGCGTAAACAGGTGCTTTGATCCATCAATATGCGAGCGGAACGTAACGCCCTCCTCTTTTATCTTGCGCACTTCGCTTAGCGAGTAAACCTGATAGCCGCCACTATCCGTCAATATCGGCCCTTCCCAACCGTTAAATTTATGCAGACCGCCAGCGCGTTCAATAACATCCAAACCCGGCCTCAAATAAAGATGGTAGGTATTACCCAATATAATTTTGGCTTCAATATCGTCTTTCAGCTCGCGCTGATGCACTGCTTTTACGGTACCCGCGGTACCCACAGGCATAAAAATTGGAGTTGGTATTTCGCCGTGGTCGGTTGTGATGTGGCCTGCCCGGGCTTTTGATAGCGGATCTTGTGCTGTTAAATTAAATTTCATTTGCAGGGGGCAAAAATAGTGATTAGTGAGCAGAGATTAATGATCAGTAGAAGTTTGAGCAGAAACATATCGCTAAAAATTATATAAATAATAAAAACTAATCGCTAATGTCCAATCACTATTCACTAAAATTTAACAACTTTGCTCCCTTATTTAATTTAGGTGTTAGATCTTTATTTACGCGTTACCCTACTGGGTATTTTTTTGCTAACGTTTGTTATACAGCTATATTATCTGATAGCCAATCAACGCTCGTTAGCAACCTACAAGCCTGCCGATGAACTACCCGAAGCCAAATTACCTGTATCCGTTATTATCAGTGCACGTAACGAACAAAAGAACCTACGGGAATATCTACCTGCTATATTAGAACAGGATTACCCAAACTTTGAAGTTGTTGTAGTGAATGATTGCTCTACCGACGGGTCTGACCTTGTTTTGGAGGAAATGCAGCAACATTACCCGCATCTTAAAATAGTTACTAAAACCGAACACGTACGTTTTAAAACAGGCAAAAAATTCGCGATAACACTTGGTATAAAAGCTGCCACGCATGAGCATCTTTTGTTTACCGATGCTGATTGTGTGCCGGCATCAAAAAACTGGATAACCTATATGGCCGCCGGGTTTGAGCAGCCGCAAACACAAATTGTGTTGGGTTATTCGCCTTATTTTGAAACAAAAAATTTCTTAAATTCGATCATTCGTTTCGAGACCCTAAAAACAGCTATAAATTACTTATCGGCAGCATTAAATGGCAATGCATATATGGGTATAGGCAGAAATTTGGCTTATACCAAAACTTTATTTTTTGCAAGCAAAGGATTTGCGGCGCACATGCACGTTTTATCTGGCGATGATGATCTGTTTGTTAATCAAAACGCTACCCCTGCTAACACAGCTATTGAGATCAATCCTGATGCTTTTATGTATACGCCGGCAAAAACATCGCTGGGCGGGCTGTTTCGGCAAAAAAAACGGCATATGGGCGTTGGGAAGCTTTATCGCGCCACGCACCGCCGCATGCTAAGTGCCGACGCTCTAAGCGGATTGGTATTTTACGGCGTGTTTATAGCCTGCCTGGTTTTAAACATAGAACCTTTGTGGGTATTGGGTGTTTTTATAATGCGATGGGCTTTACAGCTGATAATTTACAGCAAGATATTTAAAAAATTGGCGGCAGGGCCGCAACTTTGGTACGTGCCCCTGATTGATTTTGTTTATTACATTTACATCACTGTGTTTGGCCTTATTGGCGCACTTGTTAAAACCAGGCAATGGAAATAAATTCCAATTTTACCGAAAATGCAAAAAACGACTTTCACCTGGTGGTGAAAGCGCGCGAAGGCAACCAAAAGGCCTACGCAGACCTGATGCAACGGTACAAGGACTCTATTTACTTTATGGTGCTTAAAATGGTAAACAACAAGGAAGATGCCATGGACCTTACCGTTGAAACCTTTGCCAAGGCGTTTGAAAAGTTAGAAAAATACCAGCCCGATTATGCTTTCAGTACGTGGCTGTTTAGGGTGGCTACCAATAACTGTATTGACTTTATCCGCAAAAAGAAGCTGAATACGCTTTCTATTCATGGTATGATGAATGATGATGGCGATGAGAAAGAATTACAGATAAAAGCAGACGAACCGAACCCGGAAGAAACATCCATAAAAAAGCAACAAACCGAAGAATTAAAGCAATTAATACAGAATTTGCCGCAACGCTACCGCAATTTGATAACGCTGCGCTACTTTGATGAGCTATCATACGAAGAAATTGCGCAACAGCTTGACCTGCCTTTGGGCACAGTTAAAGCACAATTGTTCAGGGCTCGCTATCTGTTAGGTAATATTATAAACCGGGGTAACAGGGATGACATCTAACGCGCTATTCTCTTACTTTCCTGATCTTACCCAAACGCAAAGACAGCAATTTGAGCGCTTGCCTGAGTTGTACGAACTTTGGAACAACCAGATCAATGTTATATCGCGTAAGGATATTGATCAGCTATTTGAACGTCACGTACTGCACTCGTTAGGTATAGCCAAAGTAATGCCTTTTTTACCCGGCCAAAAGGTGCTTGATGTTGGCACAGGTGGAGGCTTTCCGGGCATACCGCTGGCTATAATGTTTCCGGAAACGCAGTTTTTCCTGGTAGATTCTATTGGAAAAAAAATAAAGGTAGTACAGGAAGTAGCTAAAGCTTTGGGGCTCGAAAACCTACGTGCGGCCCATATTCGTGCTGAGCAGGTTGAGGAAAAATTTGATTTTGTGGTATCGCGTGCGGTAACCCGTTTAAAAGACTTTCATCCCTGGATAAAAAACAAGTATAATAAGCAATCAAAAAACGCACTCGCAAACGGGCTACTTTATTTAAAAGGTGGCGACCTGACTGAAGAGATAGCTGAGTCGGGCCTGAAAGTGCAACAATATTACCTTAAAGACTACTTTAACGAAGAGTTTTTTGATACCAAACAGGTTATCTACGTAAAAGGTTAAATAAACAATCCTAAACAGGTTTATATTTCCTGAGTTTCTTGTCGGACATTATAAGATGCCTCACCTTTAAGCATTTAGCACAAAAAAATGACTTTATTGGCAGAAAGAAAAGCACATTTCTTATAAACCAGTTTGGGGGTACTTTATAATGGTAAACGGTTGAGCACTTGTTGCATTTAAGCACCAGTTTTTCCTTCTTCTCCATATCTGTTTTTCTCTTTGGTAGGCTGTTAAGCAGGGCGAAAGTACAGTATAACTACCAATTTCGTTATAGGTATTTGTGATTATTTAAGGCTTATAGGAAAAAAAGGCTGTCTCTCTATCAGAGACGGCCTTTTTTATCATTTATTTTCTTACTACTTAGTGACCTTCGTGTCCATCGGCACCATGTGCATGGCCGTGAGATAATTCTTCCGGAGTAGCAGGGCGAACGTTAAGGATAACGCCTTTAAAGTGAAGTTCCTGACCAGCCATTGGGTGGTTAAGGTCAACAACGATAGCGTCTTCAGCAATAGATACAACCTGACCCTGAAAACGGTTGCCATTGTTATCCTGCAAAGGTAAAATAGAACCAAGTTCGGGCGTATCCGCTCCGGCAAACATTTCTTTCGGCAAGTTTGCTACGGCTTCGTCATCATAAGTACCATACGCGTCTTCCGCACTTAGTTTAAAATCATAGTTATCGCCGGTTGACAGTGTGCTCAAATTTTCTTCAAATTTTGGCAGCATTTGGCCAACACCAAATAAAAAGGTTAGCGGCTGTTCTTCTGTGGCGCTTTCTACCAGGTTTTCTGTTCCATCCTGGTCTACATACAGATCATATGTTAATGATACTACGTGTTGCGATTCAATTTTCATTAGTATTAATTTTTAATTTTCAATACGCCCCCCATAGTGTTAATACCTTGAAGAACTGTTTAAATGCCTTGCTTTTACAAAAGGCCGGTTTTATAAATAATGTTTCAATTACTGATTTGTTTTAGCGCGCCGGCTACATCTTTTACCGGCAAACTACAGGTTTTATCTTTACAAACAAAAATTTGTGTTGCCTGCCCAAACTTACCTTGCAGCAAAGGTAAACTTCCTTTTTTACCACCCAACATTATTTTGTTAGGAATGTAATTTTTTTCCATTTCAGCACGTAAACCTTCAGCGTTACTGCCGGTAATGGCCACCTCATACGTTCCAAACACTTCATCGGTAAGCAGCGCGAACCAGTTGGAGTAAGATGAGCCGAACTTAACCATATGCGGCATCACATTACGTAACAGTTGTGCAGATACTTCCAGGTATTGCTCATTATATAATAGCAGGCCCAGTTTTTTAAGATTGCGCGCCATTACCGAGTTGGATGCCGGTATTACACTATCCATTATCTCTGATTTACGGGCTATTAATTGTTCGTCGTCGGCACCGGTATAAAAGAAAATACCATCTTCAGGATTGTAATAATATTGAAGTGTACGTTCTGTTAAAGTTTTAGCCTTGTTAAGCCAGTTCTCATCAAAAGTAACTTCATACAGCGCTATAAAGGCGTTTATCAAGTTGGCATAATCATCTAAAAAGGCCACATCAGGCGCGGTGCTGCCGGGCTTTTTGTAGATGCGCTGTAGCCTGCCATTGTCATCTATCAAATTATCTGTAATGAATTTGGCATTCTTTAAAGCCAACCCAAGATAATATTCATTGTTAAAGGCCCTGTAAGCATCGCAAAGGCCTTTTAGCATTAAGCCGTTCCATGATGCCAGTATTTTATTGTCCAAACCGGGGCGAACCCGGTGGCTGCGTGCTTCAAATACCTTTGCCCGTGCTGTGGTTACCCTATCAAGCATTTCTTCAACAGTTAGTCCTAAAGCTTCGGCAAGCTCATTATCGTTACCGCGTTTAAACAACACGTTGGTTTCCTCTTCGGGCCAGTTGCCTTCGTCGGTAATGTGATAGTAGATACAGAATACATCCGCGTCATCACCTAAAATGGCAACTATCTCGTCTTTAGTAAAGGTGTAGAACTTGCCTTCTACGCCTTCGCTATCGGCATCTAACGCAGAATAAAAACCACCATAGGGCGAGCAAAGCTCTCGCACGGCAAAGTCAATCGTCTCCTTTACCACCTGCTGATACTGAGCATCAGGGCGCCAGGTGTAGGCTTCGGCATATAAACTTATCAACTGGGCGTTATCATACAGCATCTTCTCAAAATGCGGCACATGCCACAAGCCATCTACCGAGTAGCGGGCAAAGCCACCTCCAACATGATCGTAGATCCCACCATTTGCCATTTTCTGCAAGGTTAGCTGCACTGCTGCTGCTATATCTTCATCGCCGGATAAGTGCGCGTAATGCATCAGGCTTATCCAGTTATTAGGCATCGGAAACTTGGGGGCCTTGCCTACGCCACCCTCAACCCTATCCAGGTATTTCTTCCAAACGGTTATAATCTGCGCCAGATCAGTTTTGGTATATTCAGGCTGTTCTTCTATTCTATCAAGCGTTTCGTAGCGTTGTATGCCATCGGTAAGGCGTACAGCGTAATCCTCGGCTTCTTCTGGTTTTTGCTTGTACAGATCGGCCAGGTTAAACAGAATGCTTGTCCAGTCCTGCTTGCGGTAGTAAGTACCGCCGTAGATAGGGCGCTGATCTGGCAGGCAAATACAGTTAAGCGGCCAACCGCCCCTGCCGCTCATTAGCTGTATGGCACTCATGTAGATCTGGTCAACATCCGGGCGCTCTTCCCTGTCTACCTTAATACACACAAAGTATTCGTTCATTACGGCAGCGACTTGCTCATCTTCAAAGCTCTCGTGCTCCATTACGTGGCACCAGTGGCAGGCCGAGTAGCCTATGCTTACTATTATCAGCTTATTCTCGTCTTTAGCTTTTTGCAGCGCCTCTGCACCCCACGGGTACCAGTTAACCGGGTTGTTGGCATGTTGCAGCAAATATGGCGATGTTGAATTGGCCAGTTTATTCATAGATGATAGATATTATACAAAGATGGTGAAAGCAATGCTAAAACATCGTCAAATTTCAGCGGTGTGTTATGATAATGCGTGTTGCAGAAAAACATACAACACTTTGCAACACTTGCAACAGCATTTTTTGTAAGTATTTAATGCATAGATATTTATAAATATTACAAGTTTAAACATGCAACAGTTTGCAACAGACTTATTCGTCAGGAAGATTAGCTGTAAAATATTATCAACTTATTGAATACCAATGAATTGAAAATCGGCGAAATTTGGCTAGTTTTTTTGTTTGACTGCAACAGACATTCATGTGTTAATGATTTGAGAGTTACAGATGTTTGGAGATCAAAAGAAGCAGTGGGTGGCGCTATTCCCCTCTTGAGAGGGGTGTAGGGGTGTGTTATATCGCCGGTTTAACACACCCCTGCAACCGCGCTGGGCAACGCGCCCCCTCTCAAGAGGGGAACTTTAGTTGAACCGACTCCAAAAAATTTGGCAACATTATTGTATTAAGCCAATCACTATGAAAAATATAACTTTTGAATACATAACTGACGCCTACCAACTGGTAACCGGCGCTAAAATAAAAGGCAAAAATTACGACGAAATCTTCGAGTTGGGCAGTTACGATGCTAATAAACGGGGATACATTTTGTACGCTTTTGAGAACGGAATCCGCTTTGACGATTTTAACGTGGTAATATCAGAAATGGAACTTAAAAACCACTACCTGATTGAAAATGTTAAAGTGAGCCAAAAATTAGCAGCATAAGCGTTCTTTGCGGAATATGTTAATTACTAAGTGCACTGAGAAGTCGCAGAGAAACGCAGAGTATGTTCGTCATGGATGCTCAAAATCTCGCTTAGAGACACAACGACACCAAAGGTTTAACCCGCGAAAATTTATCTTAAATTATCCGGTTTACAGGTAAACCCGGTTAAACCCGGCCGCTTTTTCATCGTCATAAATGCAAATAAAGACGAGAAGGATATGAAAAAGTTAGCCATAATATCAGCATTAGCCCTTAGTGGTTTTGCTTTCAATAGCGCAAACGCGCAGGTACATGTTAGCGTAGGTTTTAATTTAGGTGGGCCCGTTGTAGTACAAAGGCCTGTTGCCGTTTACGGCGATTACTATTACTTACCAGACGTTGACGCTTACTA
>Ga0247817_10001867_pt1 | contig 10921 bp, 15 predicted proteins | sample UWRJL212509R1_FD_178010 | JGI IMG/M metagenome (GOLD analysis project Ga0247817, IMG submission 178010) | Plant litter microbial communities from Arlington Agricultural Research Station in Wisconsin, United States - UWRJ-L212-509R-1 | ecosystem: Environmental > Terrestrial > Plant litter >... | reverse complement strand
GTTGACGTACAAACCTCACAATGGGGAATTGACGTTGAAAACGTGAAAATGCAAAACATTGAACTTCCACAAGACATGAAACGTGCCATGGCTAAACAAGCTGAAGCCGAGCGTGAACGCCGTAGTAACGTCATTAACTCACAAGGTGAGAAAGAGGCCGCTAAAGCACTTTCTGAGGCTGCAGCCATCATCTCAGGCACTCCTGGTGCATTAAACCTGCGTACGCTAAATACAATTGAACGTATTAGCACCGAGCCAAGCCAGAAGACAACAATGCTCTTCCCAATCGAATTCATCGACGCGATGCGTGACATTGGCAACGGCCTAAACCGTAAGTAGCCTTGTCAGAACGCTCTACCTCTAGTAAAATAGATAAAGTTTCAAATTATGTTCGGCTCTTTAGCGATTAAATATATAATCGTAGAGCGCCGCGCTAAATGAACAGTGTGGCTCTTTAGCTCAGTGGTAGAGCGCTGCCCTGAAGAGGCAGGCGTCCCCAGTTCAAATCTGGGAGGAGCCACCAAAGAAATACTCTCATCGAAAGATGGGAGTCTTTCTTTTTACGACCCCAATACATTTGCATTTTACCCTCGGTCACGCTATACTAATTCAGGTTATGCGGGTGTAGCTCAGCTGTTAGAGCGCATCCTTGCCAAGGATGAGGTCCAGGGTTAGAGTCCCTGTACCCGCACCAATAAAAATTGCCTTAGTGAATGCTAAGGCTATTTTTATTGGTTTGAATATTGCGTCTCTAACCCAGACCTTATCCAATCGATAATGAGTCCAGCAGCCCGGCGAGCAACAGTGAGCTGGGGTTAGAGTCCCTGTACCCGCATAAATCACAACTGTTATAAGCTATACTGATTCTATGAACGAAAAATTAACTAATCCATCACTTAATTTTCGCTACTCGATACTTATATTACTGGGAGCTCTATGTATCACTTTGATTGGCTTCGGTATTCTTTTGGCTACTTTGCATTTAGGTAATGCCTCTCGGGGTACATCATTTATAACACTTGCGTTTTCAGTGCCTGCACTCTCTATATTGATACTGGTCTTTGTCCGACAGTTTTTACAGATACACGGTTTGCGATGGAACGCTCTCGGTTTTGTGCGTCCGACTAAGAGCTTGCTCCACCTGTTATGGCAGTTGCCTGTAATTCTGCTAGGTTTAATCATAGTTCAGGCTATAGTGTTCGGAGTTATGGGCGCACAGCCCGCCTCTCAGGTAAACGGGCTTGACGCGATTATGGCAGAAGTACCACTCTATGCTGTAGTTATACTTTTTGTAGGCGTGGCGATACTTGTTCCTTTATGGGAAGAGATGCTGTTTCGAGGAGTAGTCTATCGTGGGTTACAGAGAAAATGGGGTATAGCAATTGCACTTATCTTTTCTAGTGGACTATTTGCATTAATACACATTGCACCAATACTGTTACCTTACCTTTTTGCTATGGGTGCAGCTTGGGTGTGGCTATATGAATCACACAAAACTCTATTCGCACCAGTGATTGGCCATATCTTTATCAATACTCTCGTGACGGTACCTGTTTTGCTGTTTGTTCTTGTCTAGTGACTTGAATAGTTTGAAAGTTAGTAAATTATTTTTGTCGGTACGGTTCTTTTAATATTCAGCTGGCTAGTGTCTAAATTCATCTCATTGGGCGTTTTGTATATGTAGTCTAAAAGTTTGAGGAGTGTCTGTTCAGGCGCACCAAATAATATTCCTTCCATCAATATGTTAGTAGGGAATGAAGCACCTAGACTATACTCTCCTATATGAAGTCCCACCTAGTTTCTCAAGTCATTCTAAAAGAGTTTACCAATGAAGCTGGTTTATTAACTATAAATTACAAAGATGAAAGTAGGCTGCCTGAACAAAAAAGTACAAGAGAAACCGCCTTTGTGGAAATAAGCTCAGAATATATCGAAAGGTTAGAGCGCGACTGGAACAAATCAATAGAAAACGATGCAAAGAAAACGTTGAGAGTTCTACGAAATGGGGACGTGCTAATTTACGAGAAGCACACAAAAATCCTAAAGAAATTAATGTCCCTTCATTTTATACGTAGCCAAATATTGATGCGCTTGTTTAACGAGATGAGTCTGCATCATTTCAATAAAATTATCGATGAAGCTATGCCAGCCTTTTCTGGAGATAGGCAGTCATTAGAGGCGATGGTAAAAGAGCGACTACCTGATGTGCTGACTAAAACCCTCGTCACATCATTAGAGGATTTAATGAAAAAGGTTGACGCACATATTGAGCCGTATGGTTTAGAAATTGGCGTTGCTCCTAAAGATGCAAACTTTGTTTTAAGTGACTCGCCAGCAATGACAATGGATAGAGAAGGGAACCTTGGAATATTACAGGGCGTGGCCATACTTCAGGCGACAGAGTTCGCAATGGTTATGACACCTAAGCATGTGATTACGTTAAAGTCCGGTCAACAAGGTATTAAATATGTCTACCTAACATCAGTACAGGTAGATAATTTGAACAAAAAACAGATTGACCATTCATTGCACGAGTACTACTCTGTACCGAGTTAGAAAGCGACGATAGATAATATAGAGCTATTGCTTTTTACCTAAAAATATGCTATAATCTACTCATTAATCACACCCCGTGATTACGCAGACTTCCCCAAGTCTTTACAGAGAGGAAACAAGATGACCGACGGACCATACCTCGTCCAGTGCATCTCCGGAATCGGGTACCACACCAAGGAAGTAATTCCCGGTACCGAGCTCGAGGCGAAGTGCATCGCGCGTGCGAAAGCAGGCAAAATCGACGCACTCGTCTTGTACTACGACCAGTGCCCCGAGTGCATCTACGACAGCCGCATGAAGGCCGAGAAGGACTACAGCGTCCTCGGCTGCCCCGGCATGGACATCTACGACAACTGCGTCGAAGACTGCACCTTGTGTGCACAGCGTGACGCCGGAATCCCGGACAGCATCTACCAAGGTCAGATGCAGATCGTCAAACAGCTGGCCTTCGCCGCCTAGTTCGACATGTTCAACAGCAAAGGCCCGAGCGGTTAAAGAAACTCACGTTTCCCGCTCGGGCCAAGGGCCTATCCGCCCATCTATTTCCTCTCACTTGCCCTAGTTTAACTAGGGTATTTTTATTTGGAAGGCTAGCTGTTCTTTAGCTTCTCATTCAACTTATTTCGCTGCTCGCCCTGGTAAGACTTCGCGTCACGTACTAACTCATCTACAAAGGCCGCAACGTCCGGCCCAGTCACTTCCAAAACCTGCTTATCATTAGCTGCTGCTTCTTCAAGAATATCAACAAGGTCCTCTAGTGGTTTCATTGATACAATTCCCGATGTTCGAAAGATATAATTTTTAATATCTTTATACGCAGTGAAATATTCTTTTGGCAATGCTTTCGCCCGTGCTTCATTCTTTTTGTACTCTTGTTTTTCTTCTAAACTACCAATTAAAGTGTCGATGATTTTACCCATTATTTACTCCTTAACTCATTAATTTTTGACGATACAAAATCCCACTTAGCCCAGAAGGTTTCTAATTCTTCTACACCAAGGTCGGTTAAACTATAAAATTTACGTGGTGGCCCAACGGCTGAAGGTTTCTTCTCGATACTTACCAGGTAGTTGTTTTCAAAACGTACGAGGATTGTATAGACAGTCCCTTCAACAACGTCTTCGAAGCCAAGCTTACGAAGTTGTTGAGTGATGTCATACCCATAGGTGCTGCCTCGTTGGATAATTTCAAGAATACTTCCTTCGAGGATACCTTTAAGCATTTCGGTGATGTTATTCAAATTAGTCAAACTCCTATATAGTATTACGTATTACCACTACATTGTATCACTATGTAGCTACGCAGCAAAGCGCAATAATCTCATAGATATTCTCACTAATGTTTTCTATACTAGATATGAATATAAATGGAGGCGCATATGAAGCTGAAAATTTTAAGTATAGTAATACTCTCTTTAACCCTGGCGACCTTTGGGTTGGTCGCAGTATCAGGTGCTCAATCATTTAGAACAGGCGACACATCAACTATTTCAAGTAGTGAAGTGATTGACGGCTCAGCGTATATTGCCGGTTCAATTGTCGATGTTGCGGGCACTATCGATGGCGACCTATATTGTGCTGGTGAAAACGTCACTATTAGCGGTACTGTAAAGGGTGATATTATCTGTGCCGCTCAAACACTTAACTTTACCGGTACGACTACAGGTGACATTCGACTCGGCGGCCAAACGGTTACTGTCGGTGGAGCTGTCGATGGCAGTGCGACCATTGCAGGCCAAACCATCACACTTGAAAGTAAGGGAAGTATTGGTCGGGATGCGACATTCGCAGGCCAAAATACTATCATTCGAGGTGAAGTATCACGCGATATTAATGTTGGTTCAGAAACACTGCTACTAGATTCAACAGTCGGTAGGAACGTGACGGCAGACGTGAACTACTTAAAACTCGAAGCAGCAACTGATGTTGGTGGTGTGTTCAACTACACAAGCCCGCAAACGTTTACAAAAGCTGATGGTGCGAACATTGTTGGTGCTGTTAACTACACTGAACGAAGCGAAGAAGCTACAAGTGCTGCTAACTTTGACCCAAGCGGCGTAGTAATTGCCATATTGATGCTACTCGTTAGCTCAGTTATGTTTGCCCTCGTATTCCCTCAGGTATTACATAATGTAACTCGTAAAAGTGTATCGTCACCATCACAAGCCCTCGTGTCGGTATTTGTTGGGTTTGTTGCAGGTATCGTTATGCCAGTTGTGATTGGGCTAATTATGGTGACCATACTCGGTATTCCATTTGGCATCGTTGTACTCATAGCTTGGTGCTTAATAGTCGCGTCAAGCGGCGTGTTTGCGGCGTACTCTATCGGTCGCTTTATGTGGCCAAGCCAGCGCAATATTATTCTTGCGACACTTATTGGCGCACTTATTATCTCGGTGTTACTGTTCATTCCGCTTGTTAATATTTTCGTAGTTATTGTAAGTGTATCTTACGGTAGTGGTGTAGTGCTAAGGTATTTGCAAAAATACTTTAAGGCGCCAAATTACAGTTTAACGACAACGCCAACTAAAAAATAAAGCATATAGACTATTAGTACTATATTAAAGAAACGAGGAGTGAAGGTGCTACTAATTATTATCGGTGCCTTACTACTTATTGAAGTGGTCGCCCTTATTTGGCTCGCTAGCAGCGTTAATCGCTATCACGACTTTTGGGCTGCGAAAGCTAACGAGACAGGCGAAATTACTTACTTAGCACTCGGCGACTCTGCAGCACAAGGTATTGGTGCTACGAATCCAATGAAGGGGTATGTTGGGCTGATTGCAAATAGTGTTGAAGAGAAAAGTGGCAAGTCGGTACGCACAGTAAACATCAGTAAAACTGGTGCAAAGTTTGATGATTATTTAAAAGACCAAGCGCCGATTGTTGCCACTCTCAAGCCCGATTTTGTCACTATCCAAATTGGTGCCAACGACATCAAGGAATTTAACGCTGAACAGTACCGCGCAAAATTTAAAGAAGTTCTGAAAACACTTCCCGAGGGAACGTTCGTTTCAAACATGCCACTGTTCAATAGCCGACCCGGTAGTACCGAAAGTGGCAAAAAGGGAAGTGCTATCATCCACGAAGAGCTGCGCAACTATCCTAACCTTCGCTTTGTCGACCTACAACTAGAAACCACTCAGCACCAAAGTGTGTTTGGGTTTGCGCCAGATTTATTCCACCCAAATAATATAAGTTACAAGAACTGGGCTAACGCTTTTTTGAAAGAAATCGATAAAGTTTAAGTGCTATACTAAAAGCTATTATGGCAATCAACAAAAACCTCGAAACCAAAAAAATCCACACTAAAAGCGACCGCATTTCAAGCTTTGTGACTAAAGTTGCGGGCTCAATGCCATTCCTTATTATTAACGTCACATTCTTCGCGTTCTGGATTCTCTTAAACTCAGGCGTATTCGGCCACGACCTCATAATCGACAAGTACCCATTCAGCTTCTTAACGACCACCGTATCAATTGAAGCTATCTTGCTATCAACATTCGTTATTATGAGCCAACGGCGCGAGGCGAAGCTGTCTGAAGCTCGTACGGAACTTGATTACCACTCAGACCTTAAGGCTGAAGTGGATATTAATACTATCGTAAGTATTCTCCAACGACTTGCTGAGAAACAAGGTGTCGATGTGTCAGATTTACTGACTGATATGAAAAATACCGAAGACAAAACCATTGACCAAGCAATTCGAGATGAAGCCAGCAACGCATAGAGTAAGGCTTCATACCGCGCTGGGCATTTTGGTTGTACTAACGGTCGGGTTTATCATCTTTCTTTTAAGTGTTATTTATATTCCTTATGAGCTAACGAAAAATGACATCATTAAAGTAGCTGCTATTGGGGATAGTATTACTCAAGGTACGGGCGTTGATGGTGATGCTAGTTTAGAATCCTATCCTGCTCAACTTCAGGTGTTACTTGGTAGTAAGTATCAAGTTGCAAACTATGGGCTTGGCGGACGTTCACTATTGAGTACGGGCGGCCTACCGTATATAGAAGAAAATTATTATAAACAAAGCCAAGCTTCGTATCCGAATATTGTATTGATTATGTTGGGTACAAACGATTCCGGTCGTAATAATTGGAATGCAGCATTGTACGAAAAAGAGCTCACTCAATTTGTAGCCGTATATAAAAATTTGCCGACTAAGCCTACTGTATATCTACTGACGGTGCCAGCTGCGAATATTGATGATACTAATCCTGCTGTGGGTAGTGTGAGTGGGGAGATTGTAAAGAATGAAGTCGTTCCTACAATCTTAAAGGTTGCCAGAACAACCAATACGCCGGTTATTGATATCTACGTTGCAACAAAAAACCATTTGAATTTGTTTCCCGATGGAATTCATCCGAATACTGAGGGCTATACAATTATTGCCGATACAATTTACGAGGCGATAAAGTAAGCGCTACGCCTATTTTGCCTTGTGCGCCCTAGCGAGTGCTTGATAGTCTAAATCATTCTTCGCTTCTTCGTATCGCTTGTAAAATATCCTGGCCGATTCAGCTTTTACCGGGTCCTCTTCGGTCCGTGGTAATTCTTTCCGTCCATGCGCACCACTCTGTCCTTTCTTGTCGTCAGGTACTGGTCCGTCATACTTCTTGCCACCTTTATGGTTAGCGTAGCGCCTAGAGCGAGTAAAGCCCATTTGAAGAAACTTGCGGGCCATGTCCATGCCAACAAAGTCATTTTGCTTTTTATATTCGTAAAAGAGTTCGAGAATTTTATCGGCTGAGGCTTCGGCTTTGTCTGGTGTTGCAAACTTCCAGTAGGGGAGAATTTCACTTTTGTATGGCTCTGCTGAAAGCACGCCTAGCTCACCACGCCCGATTTGATATTTCTCGGGGTGTTTGCGAAAGTCGGTGGTCCAGTCAATATCTTTATAATCCATAACTTAATACTATAATAGAATAATGCCCCGCAAACCCAAACCGCAACACTACGCAGCTGAATTCGACCTCGACGTGCTTTCTGGCGATAACGACATGTTTCGCTGGTTCTTGTTGTCGTACTTATTCGGTAAGCCGATTCAATCAACGGTTGCGGTGAATACTTGGAAGTTATTTATTAAAAAGAAAATCGATACACCTTGGGCAATTTTAGAATTAGGCGAACGGCGATTAACCGGTGTGCTGCACGAAGGTGGCTACACTCGCTATGAACACGTCACTGCCAAAGGCTTGCGTGTCTGTATGCAACAACTTGTCGATTTCTACGACGGCTCGCTGTACTTAATGTTAGAGAGTAGTGAAAACGAAGACGAATTCTCAAAACGACTTCAAAAACTATATGGTGTAGGTCCTAAGACGGCCGAAATTATTATGCGCGAAACCGAAGAAGTATTTGCCCGACGTGTTGAGTAGGGGAGGCGCGTATTTTTTGCTATTATGTAAGCATGACTGAAAATACCAAAACTCCAGAAACACCAATAGAAGACCAGCCGACATCGTATAAAAAAGAACTTATTATTGGCGCGGTGGCGGTATTCGCCGTTATCGCTATTATTGCTGCAATCGTCTTTGCAATTGCAAATAGCGGCCCAAAGGTTGATTATCCACCTACAGTTGCCTGTAATACGCTTACAAGCCTTGAAGCGCAGGAATTACTAGGGAATAGCGCATTTAACAGTGCAGATGACCCAGCGGTAATATCTGGTGACCTAGCAACCAGCCGATGCGGCTACACTGACGGCACAAACAATACCGAAACAATGATTGTCGCTGCGGTTATTCTTCGTGCTGGTATCAACGACAAGGGGGTCGAGCAAAACAAGACTGAATTTGCTCAAGGTACTCCAACTCAAGGCGTTGAAGTTGTGAAGGATTTAGGTGATAGCGCGTACTACAACCAAGTAAATGGGCAGTTAAATGTTTTGAAAGATAAGAATTGGTATATTTTTAGCTACGGTGTTGGCTCTACGCCTGAAGCAAATATAGTCGAAGACACTGTTAAGCTTGCTGAAAAAGTTCTGAACTAAACCTCGCTTAACCTTTTGCTTCGATTGATACTTCATCTTGATAGGCAAGGTATGCTTCGTGTTTCTCTTTCTCTTCTTCAACATCTCGCGCCATAACACCACTTACTCTGTCGAATGCCTGCATGTATTCATCAATCGTTTTGTAGTACTGAGAGTGGACGGCATCAGGTACTGTGTACTTATGAAATTTAATGCCGGTTTCGTGAGTTGATACCGTAAAGCTATTGGCCGTTTCTTCATTCTTTACAGTAGAGTCATTCTCCATGCTTAAATATAGGCCAACCGGCATTTGCTTCGAATCTCCTTCGGCTGTTATTCTTTCAAGCTCGTTTTTCATAGAGAAGTGGTCAATTTTATAGCCCTGTTCAAGCATTAGCTGCAGTGAAGTTCCTTTAGGGTTATTAACCTTTGACCACAATGAATTGAATGTTCTTGAGAAGCGTCCAATGTTGTCGGAAACAACCTTGGCATTATGTGCGATATCCCAATCTTTAAATTCACCTTTAGTATACAAGTCCTTGTAAGAATATAGCTCACCGAAGAATCGAACATAGGTTGAGTCGATTGCACCAGGGAACCACTTTACTAGATCTTGTAAAAAGCTCAGTTCGTTTTTCGGCTTTGTCTGGAGACCCTCTGTACCGTCAGGTGTGTGCATCATCGTAAAGGTGTTCACTTCTATTGACGAGTTAGTTACGACGTCTGAAGCTGCTTCTACGGCAATAATTCCGCCCATACTGTATCCAGCAATAGAAATACTTTCGATTCCACGTTCTTCAGCAGTCTCGATAATTGTTTCGTAAATTTGCTCACGGTTTAAGATTGCGTTGTTATAGCTTAATGACCATTGTTCGCCATCGGCAACTTGCCTCGCAGCATCGCCAATAGATTTTGTTAAGTAGTCGGCATCATACGTATTAAAGCCATCAATAAAAAGAGTTGCTTTGTCTGAATTCGCGTCGTCGATTGCTTCGCCAACCACGTTAATCGATACCTTGGCTTCGGCTCGTTCATTACGATTTTCTTTAACGTCAGCCCAGTACACTGAACCAACGGTAGCAAACGCTAAAGCCACTGCACCTACTTTTATAGGCATACGGCTTCGTCGTTTTAACCTTTTTTCTAAGCTCTTATCAAGTTTTTCGTACGCAACAAATTCAGCAGTCTCTAGGTCGGGAGTCGTTGGGAATTTCTCTGGCGGGTTACGGTCGCGTTCGAACATTTGTTCATAGTATACGCCGGATATCAGGAATTACCAGTGTTGTAAACGATACCTATGAACTGTAGGCGCTGAACGTTAGGTCGACGATTTGTTCTTTGCCATCACGAATGAATGTCACGGTAACTTTATCGCCAGGTTTGTATTGGCCTATAATGCTCGAAAGCCCACCTTGTTTGCCGACGATATCATTATTAATTTTCGTAATAACATCACCGTTTTTAATACCGGCTTTTTCTGCAGGGCTACCGCTTGCAACGGCTGAACCATCTCTTTTGTATACATACGCACCATCTTTAACGGTAAGGTTGTATTCTTTGGCGACATCCGCAGTGATATTGATATAACTAACTCCTAGGAATGAACGACTCACTTTTCCATTTTCAAGTACACCTGCGAGTACACCCTTTGTTGAGTTAATTGGAATAGAGAAGCCGATTCCGTTGGCATCTGCAGCGACTGCCGTATTAATACCAATAACTTGGCCGGCCATATTGAGCAGCGGGCCGCCAGAGTTTCCCGGGTTAATTGAGGCATCAGTTTGTATAAGGTCTGAGAGCGATTCAGTATCGCCATTACTTGAGCCAGCTGTAACAGGACGCCCGTTGCCTGAAATAATACCGCTTGTTACCGTGTTGCTGTATTGACCAAGTGCATTTCCAATGGCAACAACTTGTTGGCCAATGCGCACTGTAGAACTGTTGCCTAAAGTAGCTGGTTGAAATTTGTTAGTTGATTCAATTTTTAAGAAGGCCACATCATTTAGCGGGTCACGGCCAATGACCGTAACGTTTTCAAATTGCTCACCAGTACTGTCGACAACAACAACGTCGTTAGCATCTTCGATAACGTGGTTATTCGTCATGACGTAGCCACTTTCGCTCACGATAATACCCGTACCAGCACCTTCAAGTGAGGCAGTACCAGAGAAGGTTTGCGCTTGGCTTTTGGTGACAATTGAAACGACGCTAGGTCCAACTTTTTCTGCTATAGCCGCAATAGTGCTTTCTTCGTTTGTGACAGTTGAATTGCCGTCTGTACCTGTGTTAAGCGAACTGAGCGGGTCGGTTTTTTGCTGTTGTTGAATATATATTCCTGACGCAACGCCCAGGCCAGTAAAGAGCAGGACGCCCAATATAACTACTGTAATA
>Ga0247817_10001866_pt1 | contig 10923 bp, 7 predicted proteins | sample UWRJL212509R1_FD_178010 | JGI IMG/M metagenome (GOLD analysis project Ga0247817, IMG submission 178010) | Plant litter microbial communities from Arlington Agricultural Research Station in Wisconsin, United States - UWRJ-L212-509R-1 | ecosystem: Environmental > Terrestrial > Plant litter >... | reverse complement strand
CTTTTACTGATTCATATTTTTCGACAACTTCAACCTCTAAACCTAAATCTGTAAGTAATTCTGAAGTTTGCTCAGATGTCCAGTCCGTTTTAATAAATTGTTTTAACCAGTTGTAAGATATTTTCATGTTAATTTTTTTGTTCTTAAATAAGGATGCAAATATAAGGATTGCGTGTTGTACTAAGAAAGAAATTATTTCCTTTTTTCGAGTTGTTTTTATTGCCTTTAAAAACGCCTATTTTTAATGTTTATTCATTTTTAGTGCTAAAATTTTAATAAATTAATATTAAATATTAGTTATAAAAATGAATGTGGAATTTTTGTGCTATTAGATGAACGAATAGTGCTATTCTGTTTCGAAATACGGAGGTAAATTTGAAATGAATCAAAAAAACTATCTATTATGAGCACTACCACTAAAAGACCTGATTTTAAGGCTAAATATGAAAATTATATCAACGGAAAATTTACAGCTCCTGTAAAAGGAGAGTATTTTGACGTAATCTCTCCAATCGACGGAAAAGTATTTACGAAAGCAGCACATTCAGGAAAGGAAGACTTGGAACTCGCTGTTGATGCTGCTTATGAAGCGTTTAAAACCTGGGGAAAAACATCTGTAACAGAAAGAAGTATTCTGCTAAACAAAATTGCTCAAAAAATAGAAGATAATCTGGAGTACATTGCTACTGTTGAAACAATTGACAATGGAAAACCAATTCGAGAAACACTTGCAGCAGATATTCCGCTGGCAATTGATCATTTTAGATATTTTGCAGGCGTAATCCGTGCAGAAGAAAGCTCGATTGCAGAACTCGATTCTCAAACGGTTTCTATTGCACTTAGCGAACCATTAGGAGTTGTAGCGCAAATTATTCCGTGGAATTTCCCTATTCTAATGGCAGTTTGGAAAATCGCTCCGGCATTGGCGGCAGGAAATACTATTGTTTTAAAACCTGCTGAGAGTACACCTATTTCTATTTTAGTTTTAATGGAATTAATTGGCGATATTCTTCCTCCGGGAGTTTTAAATATTGTAAACGGTTTTGGTGCTGAGTTGGGTCGTCCTTTAGTCACCAATAAAAAAGTAGCTAAAGCAGCTTTTACAGGTTCGACTACAACAGGACGTCTGGTAATGCAATACGCCACTGAAAACATTATTCCTGTTACCTTAGAGTTGGGAGGAAAGTCACCAAATATTTTCTTCCCTTCTGTAGCAGACCATGACGACGACTTTTTTGACAAAGCGATAGAAGGTGCTGTATTGTTTGCTTTGAATCAAGGTGAAATTTGTACTTGTCCGTCGAGATTACTAATTCACGAGGATATTTACGATAAGTTTATTGCAAGAGTAATCGAAAGAACGGAAGCTATTATTGCCGGAAATCCATTAGATAAATCGACTATGATTGGTGCACAAACATCTTTGGTTCAAAAGGAAAAAATCATGTCGTACATTAAACTTGGCAAGGAAGAAGGTGCAGAATTATTAACCGGAGGTGACCAGAATAATTTAGGAGGTGATCTTGAAGGAGGTTACTACATCAAGCCAACGCTGTTTAAAGGACATAACAAGATGCGTATTTTTCAGGAAGAAATTTTCGGACCGGTTTTAGCCGTAACGACTTTTAAAACTACTGAAGAAGCTATCGAAATTGCCAATGATACCATGTACGGTTTAGGAGCAGGAGTCTGGACACGTGATGCGCATGAAATTTATCAGGTTCCAAGAGCGATTCAGTCAGGACGTGTCTGGATCAATCAATATCATTCTTATCCGGCGGGAGCACCATTCGGAGGATATAAACAATCCGGAATTGGTCGTGAAAACCATAAAATGATGTTAAGCCAATACCGTCAGACAAAAAATATGCTGATTTCTTATGACAAAAAGAAATTAGGATTCTTTTAATTTGTTATTATAATGTTCGAAAAAGGTAAGTTTCTGACTTACCTTTTTTTATAAGTTTAATTTTTTAAAGAAAACGATCATGATAAGAAGAATTGACGCCACAGATAAAGCAATTGAATTGATAAAGATCCTAAAAGAAAAGCATGGTGAACTGATGTTTTATCAGGCTGGCGGATGTTGTGAAGGTACACAGCCGCAATGTTTTGAAAAAGGAGGTTATTATCAGCGAATGGGAGATGTGTGTATAGGAACTGTTGAAGATACTGAATTTTGGGTAGACAAAGATTTGTTTGAGTACTGGAAACATGCTCACTTTACACTAACGGTAATTGATGCTTTTGGAGTAGGTGGTTTTTCACTGGAAACACCGCTAAAAAAGACATTTCAAATCGAATACCGCATTTTTACAGAAGAGGAAGAAAAGGATTTGGAGCCAGTGAGTTTTATAGCTTGATTTGAAGGTTCTGAGGGACTTAGTTGCTTAGGTTCTGAGTTTTTTAGGTACAAAGGTTTCGAGGTACAAAGGTACAAAGGTTTAATTTGACGTGACAAAAAGGAATGTAGAGAATCCGTATTAATCTGTGTTTTCGCATAGCGAATCTGTGTCATCAGCGTATCATTAAAATCCAAAGTGTTTACAAATCTTGTCAGAAATGACAAAACGGGAGTTAACTAGCTTTAAAATTGGCTTTATGGAATAAACACACTCACAATTCCTTAGCAGCTTAGTCTCTCAAGCCCTCGGAACCTTAATTAACAAACAACAGCTGATACTGCTTAGGAGTAATGCCTTCATGCTTTTTAAATAAGCGAATAAAATAATTAGCATCTTCAAAACCCGATAAATAACAAACTTCATTAATCTGAATGCCAGGATTTTGAAGCAGTTTTTTGGCTTGCTTGATTTTTTCGTTTAAAACATACTCAATCGGACTCATTCCCAGCTCTCTTTTAAAGAAACGATAGAAAGATGTCGTACTCATGCAGGCTTTGTCGCTGAGTGTCTTTAAATTGATGTTTTCTTTCAGATTTAATTTTATGAATTCCGTTACTTCAAAAATTGGGTTATTGGCTTGAACGGTAACACCTTCGTCTATAGATTTTATGGTTTGCGTCTGAATGATTCGAACTAATAGTTCCTGCAAGGTTAAATCAGCAAGTGCATCTTTGGTGATCGAAGTACTCATGCATTCTTTTATAAGCTTATTGATGGTTGTAGCAAGATCGATATTATTGTAGAAAAAGTAGTTCTGATAATTTAATTGCCAGAAAACATCGTTTCCTTCTTTTGGATAACGCTCGTTTAGAAAATTTAATGTATCTGTTATTTTGGCTTTATCAATGGCTAATGCCAAACATTGCGTTGGATTCTTTTTACTCGCTTCCGGAAAATCTATTTTCATTTCGATATTCGACGGAATCACAACAGTTTCGCCTGGCAGGTAATCAAAGCCCGGTTCATCAAACAAATGCATCACTTTTTTACCACGAAGCATACTTGTTACGACAAAATCATTAAACTTTAAGGGAACCAGATTACTGGATTCGTAGGTTTCGAAAATATTTAATTCGCAATGATTCAGCGTATAAACGCTCCTGTTTTCAACAAGTGTTTTTAACGATTTTTCATTAGATAAATGAGGAGGATGAAGTAAAACACGTTGATTTTGCATTGCCATTAAATTTGTAGGTGAAACAGCTAAATTTAATGAAAATATGTGTACCAATAACGAGCTTTAACGTTTTCTTAAATTAGCTCTTCAACATGTTTTTTAATGTTCTCTGCTATTTTTTTAGTTGGAAGGTCATTTTCATCATCTCCAAAAGGATCTTCGATTTCTTCTGCAATGAGCTCTAAACTCGCTAAAACGTAAAAAATAAAAACTACCACCGGAGCTACCAGATAACCTAAACTTACAGAATAGCCAAACGGAAGCGTCATGATATAAAAGAAAATGAATTTTTTGATGAAGGCGCTGTACGAGTAGGGAATAGGTGTGTTTTTTATTCTTTCGCAAGCTCCGCAAATATCGGTAAAAGATTGCAATTCATTATTTAGAATAATGAGCTGGTCTCCTGTGATTTTCTTGGCGTCATACAAATCATTGATTTTACCAAACATAATTCGCATTAGCTGATTTGGCTTGTGTTTGTGCTGATCCAGCTCAAGTTCAACATCTTCAAAAAGCATTAAACCCGTTTCTGAATCGTGCAGATGTGTGTGCAGAACCAGGGCGTACGTTGGAATGTATTTTCTAAAAAACTTTTTGTCGTTTTCGTCTTTCAGCATAGCCGAAAGTTTTATGGCAAGATTACGGCTGCTATTTACAAGACCTCCCCATAATTTACGTCCTTCCCACCAACGATCATAAGCAGTATTGGTTCTAAAAACCAGCAAAAGCGAAATCACAAAACCAAGCATTCCGTGCATGATCGGAATATTATGAATGTAATCGTTTTTACCCAGTTTAAAATGTTCTACTTCAAGATAACTAATTGCAGCGGCATAAATTCCGATTGCAATCATAATTGGTAATAATTTTCTAACCGTATCGGATTTATGAAAATGAAAAATAAAGGTAAACCAATCTTTTGTGTTGTACGAGATCATTCGAACTAGTTTTTTTGAAGCAAATTTAATCTAAAAATTGATATTTCCTGCTAATTCTTTTAGTGCAATTTCAGATAATTTTGCTTGAAATTGTGCATTGCTGTAACGTACTTTTGCATTCACATAATTAAGTTGAGCTGTTCTGAAATCGATAGTGGTAATGGTTCCGATTTTGAATTTATCTAACGTGATATCTAAATTTTGTTTTGCAATAGCCTCATTGCTTTCTTCCAATTCAATTAATTCTAAATTAGTGAGATAAGTTTGAAAAGCAGTACTTAATTGTGTGTTAATCAACATATTTTGCTGTTCGATAGCAATTTGAGTGTTTTCGATTTGAAGTTTTGCAACCTTTTCATTTCTATGTTGATTGAAACCGTCAAAGATATTTAGCGTAGCATTAAATCCGTAATTTAAACCTCGTGATGATGCCTCTGTTGTAAAGCCTAAACTCGATTGGCTTTCATTGAAGTTATAACCGGAAGTTAAGGTTACAATTGGATATCGATCTGCTCTTACTTGTTTGAGTTGTAATTCTGCGATTCTTTTATTGATGATTTGTGATTCTAAAACAGGATTTTGTTTTTGTGCCAAATCTATTAGATTAGAAAGAACCAAAGTACTGTCTACCGTTACCTCATCAAAAACTCTAAAGTCAGTTTTAGGATCACGTGCCAAATGCTGATTCATTAAAATTTTGGTATTGGCATATAATTCTTTTTGTCGTAATAAAGCAACCTGATCAGAATTTAAATCAACCTGAGCATTTAAGACTTCTAATTTAGAAGCCTTTCCGATGCTAAAACGGTTTTGTGCCAATGTTAATCTTTGTGTAGAAATAACAATTGTTGTATCTAAAGCAGACAATTGCTGTTGCTGCTGCACAAGATCATAATAGGTAGAATTTACCTGTCCGATTTTTACTAAAATCGTTCTTTTTAATTCGGCGTCGCCAAGTTTTTGAAGTTCTTTTAACTGATCATGTCGTGCAAACATTTTCATTCCATCAAAAATTGTCCATCCTAAACTTACACCATACGTTAAACTGTTGTTTTTAGCGTTATCTAAGGCAGTAACTGTACCGTCCTGACGGGTTTGGGATGAATTCTGGATGCTGTTATTATCTACAATAGAAGCAGTAGCCGTTGGTAACATTCCGGAATTTCCAACTGTAACATTCGTTTCACTAATCTTGAGATTATTTTTGGCGATCTTAATTTCAAAATTATTCTCTAATGCTATTGTCATAGCATCTTCAATAGTAAGCGTTACTTGTGCCTGAGCACTAGTAAAACATAAAAAGAAGAAGACTAAAGGGCTAAATAAAATTTTAGTATTCATATAGATTTTCTTTGGCTTAAAATTCAGTAGTTTATTTTTGCTACTACTGAATTTTACGCTAATAAATTATTTATTACTTTCTCTTTCATATTCTTCAATATGATCAAACTCAGGATAGTGTTTTCTGGCTTTAGACCACATTAAATAGATTGCCGGAATTACGAATAAAGTTAAGGCAAGAGAAAAAATCGTTCCTCCAACAATAACAACTCCCATTCCGATTCTACTAGTCGAAGCTGCACCAAGAGACATGGCAATTGGTAAAGCTCCTAATGCAATAGCTAAACTCGTCATAAGAATAGGACGTAAACGTGCTTCTGAAGCTTCTAAAATGGCTTCTAATTTTGGTTTTCCCTGTTCGCGTAACTGATTGGCAAATTCTACAATCAAAATACCATTTTTAGTTACCAGACCAATAAGCATTACCGTACCAATCTGACTGAATATATTCCACGTTTGATTGAATAACCATAAAGAGAATAAAGCTCCTGCAACCGCCATTGGAACTGTCAGAATGATAATTAACGGATCAATAAAACTTTCGAACTGAGCCGCAAGAATCAAAAAGATTAATAATAAAGCTAATCCGAAGGCGAATGAAGTATTAGAACTACTTTCCACAAAATCGCGTGATTCTCCACTTAAATCGGTAGTAAAGCTTTCGTCCAGAACTTTTGCCTTGATCTCATCCATTGCAGCAATACCGTCACTAATACTTTTGCCTGGAGCTAAACCTGCGGAAACAGTTGCCGACATGTAACGGTTGTTGTGGTACAATTGTGGCGGATTACTTTGTTCCTCGACATGCACCACGTTATCCATTTGAATTAATTGCCCGTTTTTATTTTTTACAAACATCGAAGTCAAATCCAATGGTTTAGAACGGTCTTTTTGATCAAACTGACCAATTACCTGATATTGTTTTCCGTTTTTAATGAAATAACCAAAACGCTGTCCGCTCAATGAAAGCTGTAACGTTTGAGCAATATCAAGTATCGAAATTCCTAAACTTTCGGCTTTTTCACGATCAATACTTACGTTGATCTCCGGTTTGTTAAATTTCAGGTTCACATCGGTAACTGAGAAAACATCACTTTTACCAACTTCACTCATAAAGACCGGAATTTTTTCTCTCAGTTTTTCAAAAGTAGGCGCCTGAATAATATATTGTATTGGTAATCCTCCACGTCTGTTTACGGCAATTGTAGGTTGCTGAATAACAGAAGTTTTGACGTCAGGATATTGTTTGGTTAATTTGGTTAACTTGTCTGCAATATCTTTTTGAGAACGTTCTCTCTGATCTGATTCTTTTAAGGATAGTCTAATAAAACCTGAGTTTGTTGCCGAAGCTCCAAATCCCGGTGCTGTAATAACCAAACTTACTTTTTTCTCCGGAATAGAATCGTCCACCAATTTTGAGATTTCCTGCATAAAGCGATCTGTGTATTCGTATGAAGAACCTTCCGGCGTAGTCATACGCATGGTTACAGAACTACGATCGTCGTAAGGAGCTGTTTCTTTTGGCAGAATGGTAAAAAATAAGTAGATCAATCCAAAACAAGCAATCAGAATAGGGAAACTAAGCCATTTTTTCTCTATAAAACGAGACAAAGATTCTGCGTAACCGCTATTCAATCTTTCAAAGAAAGGTTCTGTTTTGACGTAAAATTTAGATTTTTTCTGTTCGCCGCCTTTCATTAAATAGGCATTTAGCATTGGTGTTAAGGTCAATGAAACAAATGCAGAAATCAATACTGCAGAACCAATAACAACACCAAACTCCCTAAAGAGTCGTCCAACAAATCCTTCCAGGAAAATAACAGGCAAGAATACCGCTGCCAAGGTTACGGAAATGGAAATTACGGCATAAAAAATTTCGTTTGAACCTTTTATCGCTGCTTCAATCGGCGACATTCCTTCTTCGACTTTCTTAAAAATATTTTCGGTCACTACAATTCCGTCGTCGACGACGAGCCCTGTTGCCAGAACAATTGCTAATAAAGTCAATACGTTAATCGAGAATCCAAAAAGCCACATGATAAAAAATGTCGCAATCAGGGAAACCGGAATATCAATCAAAGGTCTGAAAGCAATTGCCCAGTCTCTAAAGAATAAGTAAATAATGATGATTACTAACAATACAGATATCCCCAGTGTTTCTGCTACCTCCAGTACTGATTTTTTTACGAAAATCGTATTGTCAAGGGCAATGTTTAATTTGATATCTTTTGGAAGATCCTTTTTTAAGGCTTCGTATTTTTTATAAAATTCAGATGAAATGTCCAGGTAATTCGCTCCCGGCATAGGAACAATTGCCAAACCGATCATTGGTAAACCAGACTGGCTTAATTTTGTTTCGATATTTTCAGGTCCGAGTTCTGCACCTCCAATATCACTTAAACGAACAATCTTATCGCCATCTGTACGAATGATAATATTATTGAATTCTTCCGGTGTAGAAAGGTTTCCGATCGTTTTTACAGTAAGTTCAGTGCTGTTTCCGGTTAGTTTTCCTGAAGGTAATTCAACGTTTTGCGAGTTCAGTGCGGTACGTACTTCGGCTACCGTACAGCCATAAGCTGCTAATTTTGCAGGATCGATCCATAAACGCATAGCGTAGCGTTTTTGTCCCCAAATTTGCACACCACTTACGCCTGGAATAGTTTCCAAACGTTGTGAGATTACGTTTTCGGCATAATCACTTAGTTCTAATGAACTTCGGGTATCACTCTGAACAGTCATTGAAATAATCGCATCACTATCAGCATCGGCTTTAGAAACTACCGGCGGAGCATCGATATCCTGTGGTAAATTTCTAATGGCTTGCGAAACTTTATCACGAACATCATTTGCCGCTTCTTCAAGATCTTTATCTAGATTAAACTCGATCGTAATATTACTGCTTCCCTGATTACTGGATGATGTTATATTTCGGATACCATCGATAGCATTTACCGCTTTTTCAAGTGGTTCTGTAATCTGTGATTCAATAATGTCGGAGTTAGCTCCTGTATAATTGGTTCTGATAGAAACCTGTGCCGGGTCAATAGAAGGGAATTCCCTAACACCCAGAAATGTATAACCAATGAAACCGAATAGAATAATCAATAGATTCAGTACAATGGTTAAAACAGGTCTTCTGATACTTGTGGTTGATAAACTCATTTTTTGATTTTAAATTTTAGAGTTTAGATTGTAGATTTTCGAGTTTATGACTTTCGACTTTCGACTTTCCAACTTTATGACTTACTTAATATTAACTTTTATCGGAGCTTCATTTTTTAGCGACATTACACCACTTGTAATCAAGGTGTCGCCAGCTTTTAAGCCTTCTAAAATCAAAATAGAAGCATCTGTTCTTGTTGCTGCCTGAACCATCACTTCTTTTGCTTTACCACTATTAGCGATATAAACTTTTTTACCACTCTGAACTGGGATAATGGCTTCTGATGGAATTACAATAGCGTCTTTAATAATATTTAGTGGAAGTTTTACGTCTGCAAAAGTACCCGGAAAAAGTTTTCCGTCCAGATTATCCGTAATCGCACGAACTTGCAGCGTACGTGTTGCTACTGCAACTTCCGGTTCAACGGCATATATTTTTCCAGTGTAGACTTTAGTCGATCCTGAAACAGTAAATTCTATATTTGAATTTGCTTTTACTTGCGAAGCGTATTTTTCAGGTATTGAAAACGTAATTTTTAACTTTCCGGTGTTTACTAATTTCGCGACTAAAATTGCGGGAGTAATGTAGGTTCCAGGTGAAATAGAACGCAATCCTATTTTTCCAGAAAATGGTGCTCGAACTGAAGTTTTTGCAATTTGAGCTTTTATCAATTGAGTTTGAGCCTGCATTGAAGCGTAATCTGCCATAGCGATATCCGATTCTTCCTGACTAATAGCTTCTTTTTCTAATAATAATTTTGCCCTTCTTTGGTTTTCACCTGCCAAACCTTCTTTAGTAATAGCTTGTCTTAACTGCGCTTTTAATTCAAGATCGTTTACTTTAAAAAGCACTTGACCTTTGTTTACATAACTACCTTCATTAAAGTAAATTCCTTCTACAATTCCTGATACTTCACTGTGAATTTCTATTTGTTCATTGGCTTCAATAGATCCCGAAAGTGATAAATTGTTATCAAAAGTGCTTGTTTTAACAACGATTCCCGTTACGGTTGTTGGAGTATCTTTGCCACCTGTTTTTTTAGAGTCTTCGTTTTTATTTTTATTCGTTACAACTCGGTAGGCGATAAAGCTTCCAAAGCCTAGAATTAGAAGGGCGTAAATCAGATTTTTTATTTTCATAAAATAGAGGTAAATATTATGTTTTTGGTACTGTATTAGCAAGCTCACAAAATTAACTTTTTGATTCGATATCAAACGATGTTAGCTTTTATTTAACACTTGCACAACGTTAAATTTATACGTCTTTTAACTGTTATTTCTGTAAAATTTACAGTTAGACATGCTTTTTAAGAAAAGGTTTAATTTGAAGTTGATTTTTTAACAAAAATTAATTTTAGCTAATGTAATTCCAGATATTTTTCTTCTTGGTCAACTCAATAAAAACAGCTTTCAGTACAGCGTGTTCCGGTTTTTGCAAGGGAGCGTCTTCTTTTAAGATTTTCATAGCATAATTTCGGGCTAAGCCCAAAATATCACGATCCCGAACAATATCAGCAATTTGAAGGTTTAAAACGCCACTTTGTTGGGTTCCCATTAAGTCACCGGGACCACGAAGCTTAAGATCTACTTCGGCGATTTCAAAACCGTCATTAGTCTTTACCATCGTTTCCATTCTGGTTTTGCTATCCTCGCTTAGTTTATGGCTGGTCATTAAAATACAGTAACTTTGCTCAGCACCACGACCAACGCGCCCGCGTAACTGATGTAGCTGTGATAAACCAAAACGTTCTGCACTTTCGATAATCATTACACTAGCATTAGGAACGTTTACACCAACCTCAATTACTGTAGTAGCCACCATAATATTGGTTTTCCCTTCAGAAAAACGTTTCATTTCGGCATCTTTATCAGCAGGTTTCATTTTTCCATGCAGAAT
>Ga0247817_10001863_pt1 | contig 10932 bp, 12 predicted proteins | sample UWRJL212509R1_FD_178010 | JGI IMG/M metagenome (GOLD analysis project Ga0247817, IMG submission 178010) | Plant litter microbial communities from Arlington Agricultural Research Station in Wisconsin, United States - UWRJ-L212-509R-1 | ecosystem: Environmental > Terrestrial > Plant litter >... | reverse complement strand
ATGTCCCAGTCCTGAAGCCCTCGCATTCTCACTGAGGGTGGAAGTCGCCGAGGTGGATGTCTTCGCGGAGCCATGTGAGGAAACAACCCATCATCCATTGGCCGATTTAGGGCTCCGCGGCTCCGCGGCTCCGCGACACCCTTCACCCCCCAGCGTCACCACATATAAATAGTCTCTCCCCAGTTGTGATCTTGCTCTTTCTTCTTCCTCCACGTTTGGAACTTCACCTTGCAGTTCTGAGAGTTCAGATCCAACTTTCCAGCACCACCTTTCTCAACACCACCTTTCTCAACCACCCGGAGTTTCGTCCGGATTCCACACCACTTCAATTGCAGGTTCGTTGTTTCCGCTTCAAGGCGTCAAAAATCCGTCTCAACTCCTTGAGACCCCTCCCTCCCCCAAGCCTAAACACTCCTGGAGACCCAGACTTGAGTCGATTTTCCAACTTGCGTCGACTTCTTCTGCAGTCAGCTCTTCCAAGTTGGTTGAGTTCCACAGCTTTCCGGGTTTGTCTCCGCGCATCACAAATCACAGAATTCATTCCCGGAAGTCTCTTGTCATCTCCCCCTCATGCACCATGTCCTTCACATTCACAGTTTGAGCGTCTTTCGTGGGCATACGGTTGGTAGAACGCACGTTCGGCGGGGCGCCGCACCTTCGATTCTGTGGGGACGCCGCACCTTCGATTCTGTGGGGACGCCGCACCTTCGATTCTGTGGGGACGCCGCACTTTCGTTTTGGGGCGCCGCACTCTCGCGTTGGGGCTATTGGCTTCTTCACTTGTCCAGTTTCCACTTTCGTTTTGAGGCGCCGCACTCTCGCGTTGGGGCTATTGACTTCTTCACTTCTCCAGTTTCGTGGTGCGGACATGCTAACTTCTTTCACCTCCAGCAATCCAGCCATCTCAAAATGGCTGAGTACACGACCCCGGCCACAGGCGCTCCCGCAAACGGAGCAGCCATGAATGGCTCTAGCGAGCAGAGCTTCAACAATGCGGCCCCGATGTCTACCTCGAGCGAGGCTGCCAAGACTCTGTGGTATGCCCCAAGAACCTCTCTGCCTTAAGCGAAGTCTGAGGTCTGACACGTTGATAGGATGGGCGAAATGGAGGGTTGGATGGACGAGAACTTCGTCAAGAACCTCTTCTCCACGGTCCTCGGTGAGTCCGTCCAGGTCAAGGTCATTCGCGACCGCAACTCTGGGTAAGTTTCAATCATGGCTTCTTGCTTGGTCTCCTCCCTCTAGTCTGGTTTTGGTATCCAGCTTCAATTTGTCTTGGTCACTGACACGTTGTTCAACCCATAGCAACGCCGGATACTGCTTCGTCGAGTTCGCCACCCCCGAGGCGGCCACCAAGGCACTTGCTCTGACAGGCACTCCGGTCCCCAACTCCGCTCGCGTGTTCAAGCTTAACTGGGCTAGCGGTGGCGGTTTGGTTGATCGCCGGTGCGTCCACCCACTTCCCGAGCTTTGCAAGGATGCCGCTAACGTGTTTTCAGTGACGACCGTGGTCCGGAATTCAGCATCTTCGTCGGCGACCTGGGTCCCGAGGTCAACGAGTTCGTCCTCGTCTCTCTCTTCCAATCACGCTTTCCGTCTTGCAAGTCGGCCAAGATCATGACGGATGCAATGACCGGCCAGTCCCGCGGATATGGCTTCGTCCGCTTCAGCGAGGAGTCTGATCAGCAACGTGCTCTTATCGAGATGCAGGGAGTGTACTGCGGCAATCGCCCCATGCGCATTTCGACCGCGACCCCCAAGACTCGGTATGTCAGAACTCCCGGGCACCTTTTTCCCATTCCTAACATTTTGGTAGCTCCCATCAGTACGGACACGGACAGGTAGCTGGCCAGATGGCCCCCCCTGTCGCTCAGCCACACCCCGGACCCATGTGGAACGTCCCTCCCCAGTTCTACAACCAGCCTGGCCCGTTCAACCACATGGGACAGCCCATGAATCAGTTCACCGACCCCAACAATACGACTGTGTTCGTTGGTGGTCTCTCTGGCTATGTCACCGAGGACGAGCTTCGCTCCTTCTTCCAGGGTTTCGGCGAAATCACCTACGTCAAGATACCTCCCGGCAAGGGCTGCGGCTTTGTCCAGTTTGTTCATCGCCACGCTGCCGAAATGGCAATCAATCAGATGCAAGGCTATCCCATCGGCAACTCTCGCGTCCGCCTGTCGTGGGGCCGATCCCAGAACAACTCTGGCGTCGGCACTCCGTACCGCCCGGCCCCGCCCCCGCCCCATTACATGGCGGCCCAGGTTGGCGCCATGCCTCCGCATGCCGGCGGACCCCCTGGTCCGTATGGGCCCCAGCATTTCGCAGGTGGCGCTCCTCAGGGTCCCCCGGGCCCGATGTAGGCACTCCGGTCTTTCGGTCAGTGACTTCGAAGCACGCTTGAAGAAGCAGGGAATGATGCTACATATGAGGCGTCCAGAGTCTTTTTTTGAAATGCGATGACAAGATTACGAGACACCATCATTGGCGTTTAGGGTCGGGGAGGTTCGCAGTGGTTAGTCCTACTACTTCAGATAGGTACTAATTAGAAAGTCCTGCTTTTCTTATTGATCTTATTTCGTGTGTCTTGCATTTTCGGGCTTTGCTTTGCATTCTTGCTATTTGACGTTAGGGTTTTGCTGGACTTGTTCGATCATTGTCTTGGGCGTCTTTTGCTCTTGGGATTGATCAGAGACGACTTGGGATGGAATACCCAGCCATGGAATTTTGTTCTTGAGGTATTGGTGACCTGAAGCAGGAAGCCCACCCTCTCCCTTTCCACGGGTAACAAGGTATTCAGGCAGGCGACACTGATCATTAGAAGGGCTTCTTAAATTTGGAAGCCTCCACGACGACATATGGTGTAACAAAGTTGAAAGAAGCCGGACATCGTCCACATCTGGAACCCTGTCAGCCACCTACCTGCAAGGTAACCTGCAGTCTCTGCTTGGATGGAAATCACGATACGAATACGCACCCAAATATCCCGTCCTCGCACGTCCAGATAAAGCCAATGCGACTTTTGAGCAAGCGAGACCCCCGGCATCTGCTTGCTTCCCGGACGCTGAGAATAATAATCACGATCGTGTTCTCAGCACGAGAGAGACGCAGTATCTTGCAAATCTTAATACATTATATACTTGTCTCCAAGTCTCCAGCTCGTTTTATGCAGCGGAAGTAACGGCGTATTACAGTATGTTTCCGTTAGGTTTATATATCGGGGGGCTCGCGGATGTCAAGCTCTGGTCTGGACGTCTTAGGGCTGGCGGATATCCAACTAGGTCTAAGATACCGGGGATAGATGATGCGGGTTGCTGGCTGTTTCTCGGACTGGAGCAAGTAAAAAGGTCTGGGAAGTTAGGACGGGAAGGGAAATCTATCCCTGCTGGTCCTGGAGCAAATACGGAGCTGATATCAAAATGTACATAGGGACTGAAAATGGAATCGCACCACTCGGACGCCTAAGGTCCAGTCGCAGCACTTGGGAGAAGTGATGCGAGTGCCCTCTGGGAAGTGGTGCGAGTGCCCCTGGGGAAGTGATGCGAGTGTCGTTGCGGAAGTGATGCGACTGTCCTAGACCCGCAGTCGCAGGACAAGGTGGTATTTGCCTTTGAGAACGGTGGTCCTCCTATTCGTCGAGGTATTGCTTCGTCCGGGCGTGCTCGGGTTGGGAGGAAAAGGGGCTGGAAATGATCGGAAACTCTCGACGTCTAACCCTGAGAAATTGGAACTGCTGTCAACGTTAAGGTAATGGAGTCCCGTTCTGCCTCTACCACCCTTGCCCCAGTGCATATTCCAGTACATTGATTGTATGTCTCGATAGGTTCTTCGGCCTACGTCGTGCCTCTCGGCGATCTGCTCCAAAGAGGGGTTAGCTAAGGGTCTTTAGGTAAGTAGTTGGAAGTGCTAGCCTCTGGAGAGAAGGGGGAGCAGAGGAGCTGCTTTTTTTCAACAACGCTGGCCTAGGAGGTTTCTAATTGTAAGGGCGTGTAAAGGGAAGCCGCTGGTTTGGTTCTTTGCCCTTGCGGACATGGAGGTCGCGTCCAGCGGCTGCTTGTTAATCTGGACGTTGGAGGGGCGGCCGTCGCAGCTTAGGCTGACCTCCCTGTATATAGGTGGCACTTGGTTTCCTCTGGTTTCTCATTTCCGAAAACTTGGACTGGATCTGGAGGCCCATGGCGGTTGGAGAGTTGTAGACGACTACGCTCGGCTCTTCCTTTGCGTGCAGAGCCTTGGTGGCTTATCTGATGGCTGTTCGAGGACTGACCGGGCAGCTGAAGTGTGTTGATGGCTGTTGCTCTAGGTCGGGTGCGGTTCTTAAGTGCCAGGAGTCTTCGCTCCTCTTCGGCATGAACTTGTAGAAACGGGTGATGCTTCTCTGTGTTGAGGTGGATACCTAGCTTCAGGGCACGAGTCTCCGACCGGACCCGCCTCGTACCTTGTTTCTTGCAAAGTCCCTGTTGCTGAAGGCCCTGGCTTCCTAAGGGGGCGAGGAGGTTGACGGTTCGTGTATGCTCCCTGATATCGTACTAGTCCAGACGTTCGACACGGCCCTGTTGCGCTATGTTTGCATCGCCGTCGATCGTACAAGATCCCAGACTGACAAAGGGACCCCCAGCAGCTCAACCCTCTCGGTCCCCGTCTCTTGTTTGGTTCTTTTTTCTCCTGCAGTCGGCAATGTTCCTTGTCTGCGATGCTTGGCGCGCCTGATGACCTTGTCTAGGTATCTTCAACTGCTGGAGGCGCGAGTGCTGACCCTATATAGGCTCGTCAAGATTCTCGATGTTGGCCTGTGCGTGCTTTAGACAAGGCAGCGGTCGAGGCTGGGGTCAATGTCGTGCCCTTCTTCTTGACATCATTAGCGGACTGGAGGTAATAATGCTCGTGGTAGTCCAACAGACCTGGCTGCAGCTCTTGAACTCCCTCCAGGAGCTATTGGGCCTGTCAGCGAGGGTTTGGGAGCCCATGATGAGTCGAGACGGATTGGGGACCGTGGTAGTGGTGTCTGGCTTGTTCACGGGTCTTCGAGGCGTTTGTTGTCCGCTTGTGGTGTCGAGAGACGAACCTGGGCGGCAGAGACGCCGAACTTTGGACCTTTCTGGCCCCTGAATTCGTTGATGGCTTGGTTGGCGTCCCTCGGGGGCATGGCCTATTGGATAACTGGGCAAGAGCTACAGTCGGGCGGTGTGATGCTCTGGCGTCGAGAAAGCAATGCAGTTGCTCAAGGTGTATTCCGGCAACTTCCTTCGGTGTAGGATTCCCTGGCTTCGTGAGGGAGACGTAAAAAGGCGGCTGAAAGGGTGGGGTTGATGCGGTTGGTGACAGCTACGCTTTGGCATTGGGTTGGTCAAAGAGGATGCGGTATCATTACTACAAGACATACCAAGACGCACGAGACAAGACACAGCTTTCGTGCTGAGGCTCAGGAATACGCTACAATTCAGACGTCCTGGTCCGCTACTTTTAACTACCCCAACAGCCTGTATCAGCAGCCAGCTAGTATGGAATTCTAACTCCTCCGCTTTTTCAACGCCCCCCTAGAGGAAGAGTTTGCCTTAGGGGTGAGTGTGTTATCTCTGGGTTTGTGCCCCCGTCTTTGTCACTGACCCTAGACCTAAATGAAGGAATGGGGAGCGAATCTAGGTCATGGTTGGGGAATAGCGGGTTGAGGAACGGAGGGCCTGTTTGTCATAGAACGTCCATGAGCCAGACTTGGCCGGAAACTCCGAGCAGTGGCCCTTCCAGGACGGTCCAAGGGACGAGAACGGTGCCGTCCTTCATTGTGTACTGCAAACACTAGACACCTTCACTATTCGTGTCATTCGGACTCATCATTGGAAGGGGGGAACGGTTACTGGCAGTCAAGATCATGCCCAACCCCTCGGAGGACTGTTTGGGAAAGAACGCCCCTTCAATGCCCCCCTGATTTGGCTGCCTGCGCTGATTTGGAGCCTATTAAAATCTTCAATCCACTGCTTGCCCTCCTCTCTATTCTTCCCCCTCTTCCTTTTCTCCTCTCTTCCATCCCCAACCTACCATCTCACAATTTCCTCACAGCCTTTTCCTCCCAGACCTCAAAACAGTTCCAGCAAGGAGCGGGCTTCCGATTCCTACTGGAACTCCAATTCCATTCAGCCAAAGACCGTCATCAACCTCGACGATTTCCCGAAAGGAATTTTCGCCAGTATGGGTCGCTGGGGTCATCGTAAGTTCACATAATGTTTGTCAGCGCACCTTTAGATACGCTTCTTACCACATCTTCAGGCATGTTCGAAGGCGACCAAGACGAGGACATGGCGGCCGAGATTGGATTCCAGATTTCCGGCGAAAATCCGTCCGAGGAGTTCGCCTGGGTCTACTTCTTCACCACGGGCTACCCGGACGAGAAGCATCCCGATATTGATGCGGCTGCTGTCTGCGAGAAGCTTGACTCTGGCCTGGGTGAAAAGCTCTTCAACCAGTACCGCGAGACAGAGAACACCAGTGGCGGTTCGCTGTTCGAAGAGGGTAGACTATACCTCGTCATCATCCTCGCCGCCATGATGATGCGTTGTGGCGCCAAGATCAGGGAAGAGGACAGGCAGCATCTCCGTGAGATATTCCCTGCCATCCCGTCGAGAGAGGGGTACATGTGGTCTCTCTGCGACAACGGCTTCCGCGGCCCCGGGAAACGACAGTTCCTCGCAGCGCTCGACCATTACCAGACCGGGACCCCCCGCAGCTTTTCCCATGCCAGCTGTTTTGCGTGTGGAAAGACAAACACCGACCTCGCAAGCCCACTGCTTCGTTGTGGCGGATGCGATGGCCCTGCCTGGTTCTGCGACAAGGTCCGTCTTGCCGGTTATGGCTGGAAATGGCAACTTGCTAACATTTTCGTTGCACAGGAGTGCCAACGCGCATACTGGAAGCATCACAAGAAGATGTGTGGCCCCCGCAAGTCCATGATGCTCAACGTCTAGACATGAGAGGACGCGGCGACCGCTACATGGACTGGGGTACACCAATCGTGTGATTTGTCTCATAGTTCGTGCGATATTTGGGCCCGCTGTAAAACACAACCTGCAAGGTGAGGACTTTATCTTGCAAGTTTCGCTCAAGAGGAGGCGATCCTAGCTAGATTCGCTGTCAAATAGGTAAGTATCTAGTCCCAGCCGCCGATGGAATCGAAATATGAAATCAAGCTGCCTTGACAACACCGCGTACTGGTTCTAGGGATAGGTCGCGTCAGCTTTCTCGTATATTTCAATGTTCCATTGGAGCCAGCTCTGCCTCGATCTTGATGCTGCTCTTAAGTGCCGGAGGACTAAGCTTGGGGTACGAAGCATTCGGCTTGAGATCAAAGTGCAGAATGCGGACAACAGCCTGGTAGTCTGCGACGAATCTGGGCACACAAAACTTCCTCTTTCATCTGTAGTCCTGAGCTGGGGTGAGCTGTGGCTGGTTTGTCCTGAGCTTTCCCTGATTCCTCCCTAAGCTAGGGTAATCCCATCCGCGGCTGTTGCACAGCCCCCAGAGGTCCATTCTCAAAACCCCTTAGTTAGAATTTCTTTCGATACTACCCACGCTGTGTACATTAGTCGTATATCCCTTATAAGTATATGTAAACCAGCGCGCCTGTTAGCTGCGCTAACGTCGCTGCTACATGTGGCCCCTTTGCCGTCTTTTTATAATAGAACGGTTAATTCGGCGAGAACAGTTGCTTAACGACTTGGGCCGTAGTTAACCACGTTAAAAATATAAACTCTTTCCCTTCAAATAACGATGTTAATCTCATTAATAGCAAGGCTGTTTCTCCTAACAGATGTTTTACCGTGTAGGATGTCTAGTGGTAAATGGATGGTGTAAGCAGGATTAAAGCAAACGATGGGGGGTAATTTTGCGAAGATCTAGTTATAAATATACTTTTTACAAATCTTCTGTCTTTACTATAGTAATCTAATGTAATACACCCCTTTTAAAATACCACTGCCGGTTTTATCTCTAATCGACTTGTAAACCTTGACTCGAGAAGCTTTTCTGACAGCAATGAAGCTTGAGGAACCGGGATGCTAGAGCATTATCCACAAGGAATTGTTCGTCTGTGGATTGGACTGTGTGGCCTGTTTATATGTAGGATTTCTTGAAAATAACATGCACCGCCAAGGCTGAGAAAGGCCATGCCAACTCATCCCGGGAGCGTAACGCTAAATCTTCTTCCCAGTCTCCTCACCCGTTTGAGAAAGGCGCAACTGTAGCTGTCGATTTCGTCGGGTGCCCCGCTGCTAAAACTGCTTGACTCCAAAAAATCCCTATCTTTCGGTTAGTTCAGGGGCGTCTAGCTGACTGTGAAGGGACTCGAACCAATAAAGACCGAAACTGCTCCGTTCCAGCGCCAAGCGCCCGGTGCTCAAAACCTCCGCCAGCAAGTTGAAGTTTGGTCTGCTGTCGAGAAAGGACGTTCCTCTACCATCGCCCATAACATGTTAGGCCAGTACAAGTACTTGTAAACTAAGGTTCGAAAAATGATTAGGGGCTTCATACGTCTTCAATAGTACTGCTCATAATGTACCGCACTACCGTCACCTGGTCCCTTTGTCCCAGACGCAGGGATCGACCCGTGGCTTGAAGCTCGACCGACGGGTTCCACTGCGGCTCCATGAGATATATACGGGTGGCGACGGCGAGGTTAAGTCTGAATCAATTATCATCAGCATGGAGGGGGGGGGTTGCTCCGTGTTCTCCAATGGATAAAATAAGAGCTTACCCCACTGCACCGGTTCCTAACGTCATCAGGAGAATATTTGCCCCGGCTGTTGATCTGAAGTCCTTCAGAATTTGGGTTCGAGCCCTGAGAGGCATTGAACCATGAATGCAGTAAAAAGGAATGCTTCGACTTGTCAGAAGCTCGCCTACGAGATCCAATGTCTTTTTCCATGAGGAAAAGACAATACTGGGCAAGATCAGTTAAGAATCAAGCACGAAAAGACTCTTAGCCTACCGGGATAAAGGTAGACTAACTCGAGATACACATACCTTTTCTGAGACAATTGCTTGGAGATATCATCCATAAATGCGAGGAGCTTGGTAGGGTAGCTGGGATGTGCTTTGGTCACCACTCCCTGAACCGAATCCTGATTGAGACTGATGGAAGTCAGGGCTTCACCGACCGGATGAAGGGGACACCGGCTTCCTTCAGCGTGGTATCGCGGCATGCAGCTGCGGCAAATGAGGTGCAGACACCCTGTGACAAGTAATCCCCCATCCGTACCAGGCGCGTCGCTGATTGAATGGATTGGCTTGAAACAATAAGCGCAGTTTTCCTCATTCTTTTGCTGCAAGTAGGTGAGAACTTCATCCATGTCCATTTCGTTCCCCGAGGAGGCAGCCCCTGTCTTCCGTCCTTGGCTCCCGTTATTACAGAAAAGCCGGAGCTCCAGAAGAGATTTCAGAACTGCTGAGTTCAGCTTCGCTCTTCCGTGTCCGCTCACTGCCTCGTCAATCCAATGTCGGTATTGCTGTTCGATGGCTTCGTACTCTTGGCGTTCCGACTCGCTAAACTCGAGACATCTTAACTGTACCTTGGGATCTGGCAGCTCGATAAGCTCCCTTGTGCGACGTAAGCATATGCTTCCAAGAACCACACGGAGATTCTTAAACCTCTCACGTGAGCCGGACTTCGATGGATGAACAATGAATTTGCGGAAAGTTTCTGGATGCTGCAAGATTGGAAGCCGTAGAAAGGAGATAAGGGCGCCGAGGTCTTCGGCGGAATTCTGTATCGGGGTCCCGGTTAGACACCAGCGATGCTCAGCTTTCAGCTCAGCTACGCTCTTGAACTGTTTGGTTGACGGATTCCGTATTTCGTGTGCTGTGACGAGGTTAGTGGGGAACCTTAAGCCGGGGGCTCTTACCTATTCTGGTTGCTAGTGACAGACCTTCATCCAACACAGTCCTGAACCACTCAATGCAGCCCAAAATACTTTGGGCCCCGCGTGCCTCAGCAGCCACAGTGGCATAAGTGGTAAATACGATGTCACTTGTAAGAAGTTGCTTTTGGCTTTCGTGGTCTTGCCTTCCTTGGCCGTGGTGTTTATGGAACCTGATAGAGCCTGGGTAGGTGTGCCTTGGACATGTCAGCCTTATCCCAGGGGAGGTGTCCGGTGCGGCGTGGCTTACTTCCAGATTTCTTCTATCCAACTGTCTATCAGTACTGCGAGACATGTTAGACCAATGAAATAGTTGCTGACGAAGGTGTTGCTCTTACATGAAGACGGGCAAATAACCAATGTCGATCTTGACGGGACTATGGCCGAGGAATACCTCTCTTGACTGCGATCCTTCGAGACGAAGGAGGTCGCCTGACTCAAGGTTCCTGCAACGGTGGACAATACAACCAATGTCTTTCCGAGACCTACGTCGTCTGCAAGGATGCCACCTCGTGCATCTTTTTGTTGGATAGATGTCGCACCGGTAATGATATGTTGATATCTGTAAGGACTTTAGCATTCTGTGGTAGCACGCTCAAAACGATTCCTTCGTACAAGGCTTGATCTGGGTTTGAGTCGACGTCTTCGACGTTCTTCCAGAGCTTCATCTCTGCAGGAAGGTCTTCTGTCTCCCGCCGGAAGATAAAATTGAGCGCTTTGGCTTGGTGACTGAGACGCGTAGTTAGCCACAGCCCAGCTATCCCACCCGATGGCCGAACGTACTTGAGTAAATTAGTCTTTATAACTCGTTGATCCGCCAAGGACTTCTCAAGCACATGGTGGTGTGACAGAGAATTGAGAATGATGTCGAGTTCAGCGGTGTTTGTGTCCTGGTGAACGTCACTCTGCGCTGTCTCTTTTGCTTGCTCGGTTGTGTTTGGGTGGTTTTGATGGGGCCGATGAGTGACGAGGTTCACGGGAGTTTCAGAAACCTCTTCGCCGAGAAGCTCGGCCGCGTGGAGAT
>Ga0247817_10001861_pt1 | contig 10934 bp, 7 predicted proteins | sample UWRJL212509R1_FD_178010 | JGI IMG/M metagenome (GOLD analysis project Ga0247817, IMG submission 178010) | Plant litter microbial communities from Arlington Agricultural Research Station in Wisconsin, United States - UWRJ-L212-509R-1 | ecosystem: Environmental > Terrestrial > Plant litter >... | reverse complement strand
CCTGCTTCGCTCGGCATCGTCAGCGATAGCACCACCGGACCATCGTCGCCCGAGCCGCCCTCATGCACGGCAATTCCATCGGCATCGTCCAGACCCTCGACTTCGAGGTAGTAGCACAACCGCCCGGTGGTCAGATCGGCCTCGCCGTTGAAGTCACCTTCGGCATCGTCCGACCCGCCCGCGCTGATATAATCGCCGAACAGGTTGCTGCTCAGATAGGCATAGTCCTGCGCCGCCACAGGAGCAGCGTAGGCCGCGCTTAACAACACAACTGGCGTAAACAGGTGCAACAGCTTCATGACAGCCCTCCTCAAAGGGCGGTCTACGGCGGGCTGTTAACCGGCCCTGCCGGACCGCTCTTGCCACCAGTGTTAGCGCAGTTTTGCGGGTGGGGGAATGTTATTGCAAAACTCCCCGCGCCCTATTTCGCCAGCATCGGTGCCAGATAGTGCCCGGTATACGAACCCTTCACCTTCGCCACTGCCTCGGGCGTGCCTTCAGCCACAATTTCGCCGCCGCGCACCCCGCCTTCAGGCCCGAGATCGACCAGCCAATCAGCGGTTTTGATCACGTCGAGATTATGCTCGATCACCACCACCGAATTGCCCTGATCGACCAGCCGGTGCAGCACTTCGAGCAGTTTACGCACGTCTTCGAAATGCAGGCCGGTAGTCGGCTCATCGAGGATATACAGCGTCTGCCCGGTGCTGCGGCGGGCCAGTTCCTTGGCCAGTTTTACCCGCTGAGCTTCGCCGCCGGAAAGCGTAGTCGCCTGCTGCCCAACCTTGACATAGCCGAGGCCAACCTCGTTCAGCATGTGCATCTTGTCACGGATCGGCGGCACCGCCTTGAAGAACTCCTCCGCATCCTCGATCGTCATATCGAGCACATCCGCGATGGAATGTCCGCGGAACTTCACTTCCATCGTCTCGCGGTTGTAGCGGCGACCGTTACATTCCTCGCACGTCACATAGACATCGGGCAGAAAGTGCATCTCGATCTTGATCAGCCCGTCACCTTGGCACGCCTCGCAGCGCCCGCCTTTGACGTTGAAGCTGAACCGGCCCGGCTTGTACCCGCGCGCGGCGCTTTCTGGCAGGCCCGCGAACCAATCGCGGATTTGTGTGAAGGCCCCGGTGTAAGTCGCCGGGTTCGAACGCGGCGTGCGTCCGATTGGCGACTGGTCGATTTCGATCACTTTGTCGCAATGTTCGAGCCCGGTCACCTTGTCATGCGCGCCGGCAATCACCCGTGCGCCGTTCAGCGTGCGCGCGGCGGACGCGTATAGCGTGTCGATCGTGAAGCTGGATTTCCCGCTGCCGGACACCCCGGTGACGCAAGTAAACGTGCCCAGCGGGATCGACGCGGTAACGCCGCGCAGATTGTTCGCGCGGGCATTATGCACGGTCAATTTCTTGCCGTTCCCCTTGCGCCGCTTGGCCGGAATTTCGATCTTCCGGCGCCCGGTGAGGTAGTCCGCAGTGAGCGATTTCTTCGACTTGAGCACCTGCGCTAGCGTGCCCTCAGCCACCACCTCGCCCCCATGCACACCTGCGCCCGGCCCCAGATCGACCACATAATCGGCGGCGCGGATTGCGTCCTCGTCGTGCTCGACCACGATCACGGTGTTGCCGAGGTCGCGCAGGCGTTTCAGCGTTTCCAGCAAACGGTCGTTGTCGCGCTGGTGTAGGCCGATGCTTGGTTCATCAAGTACATACAGCACGCCCGATAATCCGCTGCCGATTTGGCTGGCGAGGCGGATGCGTTGGCTTTCGCCGCCCGATAGTGTGCCGGAAGTGCGGTCGAGATTGAGGTAATCGAGGCCTACATTGTCCAAAAAGCCGAGCCGCTCGTTGATTTCCTTCAGAATTGCCCGCGCGATCTGGTTTTGCGTAGCATTCAACACATCGGGCAGGCCGAGGAAAAACGCCTTCGCATCGGACACGCTCATCCGCGTCGGCACGCTGATATCGGTGCCGTCGATCTTCACGCAGCGAGCTTTTTCGTTCAACCGCGCCCCGCCGCAGGTTTCGCAGGGTTGCGCGGTCTGGAACTTGGAAAGTTCTTCCTGCATCCACGCGCTTTCGGTTTGCAGCAGGCGGCGGTTGAGGTTGCCGATCACCCCCTCAAACGCCTTTTCGACCGTATATTCCTTGCGCCCATCCTTGAACGTCAGCGCCACTTTCTTGCCGCCGGTGCCGTAAAGGATGATCAGTTGCACTTCGCCGGGCAAATCCTGCCACGGCACATCCAGACTGAATGCGTAAGCCTTCGCCAAGCTGGCCAGCACTTGCATATAATAGGGCGATGGCGGATTGGATTTCGCCCACGGCACAATCGCGCCCTTCTTGAGCGTCAATTCTTCGTTCGGCACCACGAGTTGCGGATCGAATAGTTGCTTTTCGCCCAGCCCATCGCAGGTTGGGCACGCGCCTTGTGGCGCGTTAAAGCTGAACAGGCGTGGTTCGACTGCTTCGATGGTGAAGCCGCTGACCGGGCAGGCGAATTTCTCGCTGAACACGATGCGGTTCGCGGGCAACCCCGCCCCCTTCATCGCCCCGCCGGATGCGCCTTCATCCTCGCGCCCCGGCACCACGCCTTCGGCCAGATCGACATAGGCCAGCCCTTCGGCCAGTTTCAGCGCCTGCTCGAAACTATCGGCCAGCCGCGTTTCGATTCCGGACTTTACTGCCAGCCGGTCCACCACCACTTCGACATCGTGCTTGAGCTTTTTATCGAGGGCTGGCGCTTCGTCGATCTCGTAAAACTCGCCGTCGATCCGCACGCGGGTATAACCGGCCTTCTGCCATTCGGCCAATTCACGCCGATATTCGCCCTTGCGGCCGCGTACCGCTGGGGCGAGCAGATAAAACCGCGTCCCCTCGGGCAGTGCCAGCACGCGGTCGACCATCTGCGACACGGTTTGCGCGGAAATCGGCAGACCGGTTGCAGGCGAATAAGGCACCCCCACCCGCGCCCAAAGCAGGCGCATATAATCGTAAATCTCGGTTACAGTGGCCACGGTAGAGCGCGGATTGCGGCTCGTGGTTTTCTGCTCGATGCTGATCGCAGGCGAAAGCCCGTCGATATGTTCGACATCGGGCTTCTGCATCATTTCGAGGAACTGGCGCGCATAGGCGCTGAGCGATTCCACATACCGCCGCTGCCCTTCGGCGTAGATCGTATCGAACGCGAGGCTGGATTTACCGCTGCCCGAAAGCCCGGTGATCACGATCAGCGCGTCGCGCGGCAGATCGATATCGACGCCCTTGAGATTATGCTCGCGCGCGCCGCGCACGGAAATGTGAGTGAGTGCCATGGGGGGCTTTGTTCCGCAAATGTTCGGACGGGTCAAGGGGCGAGCAGGCGGGCGCCCAAGGCTCCCACAGAATTCGCCATGTGGGCGCGATTGGCCCGATTGCAATGCGCCAGGTTTTGGCTGCCCAACGCTAAAACGCGCTTTGCCGCACAGCAGCGCGAATTTGCCATCAATCTACGTAGAGCAATTCCATACGGGGCAACTGCGATACACCTTGCGAATATTCGGGTTCCGGCAGCGCGGTAGGAATTGGCGGGTTGTGCGGATCAAGCAGGTTTACATCGGGGGTGGAGGCCGAGTTAGCTTCAGCATTTCCCATGTCGGAACCTTCGGCCCACTGCATTTCAGTATGCTGCACGGGAGGTTCAAAGCGAGCGCCAGCCGCCAACTGCGATATCTGGCTATCCTCGCCAAGCGCAAGGCTCACCAGCAGCACCACCATAAATAGCAATAGAAGAGAGCGGTTTTTGGTCACGGTGTTCTACTTATCCAGCTCGGTACAAGGTTGATCGTCACGTACAGTTCCTGACAGCCAGGTTCTGGGTGTTGGTGATGTTCTGGTTGGTGCGTTCGCGCACGTTGAACGCGCTTTCGTAACGAATGCGGAGGCCTTCATTGGCTAGCGCGCTGAAAAACACCGGCGTGTACTGGTAGGTCACTTCGACGAACATCACCGCCGTGTTTTCGGCTGACCGGATCGGGCGCGCAGCTGGTCCCATCCCGTCTTCGAGGGCGTCATTCGTGCGTCCCAAGCCCTGCCTCCCGTATAGCGGCGCAACCGCGAGGTTGCCGAAACAACGCTGCCAATTGATCATCTGGCCAGCATCGGCGCCGGACCGCCCGTTGTCTTCGAGCGACGATAGGACCACCCGACCATTGTCTGCGAAATCCAGGGTTTGGCCGACAAGCTCCACCCCGGAAAACACCTCGTAAATATTCGATTCGTCGATCCCGGTGCGCACACGCCCGGCATTGTCGGCGGCGGTAATCGCGATCTGGTTGATCCGCGAATGGGTCATGACGAAATTGGTGATTTCCAGCCCGCCGAGCAGCAGAAACAGGAAAATCGGCAAGGCGAAGGCGAACTCGGTCAGCGCGAAACCGCCATTGCACCGGCCTAGGGCACGCAAACTCACAGGAACGCTCATAATCATACGCAGATCGTCGGCGGAGTTGCTTGCCGAGCATACGGCTGGTTGCGGATCGCGGTTTCGGCGGCGATCTCGTAATTCGGCGCGAATGGCAGCAGTTCCGGCACCGGCAGCAAGCGCGGCATGGTCAGGGTGACCCGGTAGAACACCACATCATCCGCACCGCCCACACCGTCACGGCCTGCGTCGATGTCGAATGTGCCGTTTACGTTGAGGTCTACAAAGCAATCGCCCAAGTCATACTGGCCATTGCGGTTATAATCCGTGACCAGCCGTTCGCTCCTGCCGACTGTCGAAAAGTCGAAGAAGTTGCTCATTTCGATCTCGTAGGTGGCGCCCCGCGCGATAACGTCGGACCGCTGGCGCAGGGCACAGCCGATGCGTTCTTCCACTGTCTCGCCGTCACAATCGAGCGTCGGCGCTTCCATCGAACCCGCACGCGCAACGTCATACAACGCGCCTTGCAGGACGGATTTCAGATAGGCCTGATAGCCAACATCGACCCCGCCGAGCAGCACGATCAGCATTGGAGTGAGGATGAAAGCAAATTCCACCAGCGTTGCACCGCTTTCGTCGGCCCGCAGCCACGCCGAACCCGCACGCAGCCTGCGCCAGGGCAAAGCAAATGCGCCGATCACCGGGTCAACCTCAACGCGCCGATTTGGTTGCCGATCTGGCGGAACCGGGCAATCAGGCTTTCGCTGTCGGTCGATGTAGTCGCCTGCCCGATGTTGCTGGCGCAGCCGGTGAGATTGGAATTCAGAGAAGTGGCAAAGCCGATCACCCACACCGAAGCATTCATCGATTTGGCCGCATTGCACACCATGCGGAAACGCTGCTGGTGGCGGGCGAGCTGATTGGTGCAACTGCTGGTACTGGTGACGCGTTTATCTTCCCGCTCGACGCCGTAAGCCGTCAGCGTTTTATCGCAATAGGCAGTCTGCTGCCCATCGGTCATGAAGATGATATGCCGATTGCAGGGCATTTCGTTGTAGAAATCACACCCGTCGCCAAAAATGCCGCCAGTCGAAATCATCCGGGCGCCCCAGATCATGCCGATGTCGTGGTATGTTCCGCCGACCGGCTGGAGAGAATTGGTGTACGTCACCATCTGCTCGCGGTCCCACTCGGACAGCCGCCGGGATTCGGCGGGACAGGCCCAATATCCGTCGGAATAGGGGATATCGACATCAACATCCCGTCCGTTGATCCGTTGTCTGTCTACCTTGATCCAGTCTTTCCTACTGGTGCTACCTTCATCAAGGTTAACGGAATTTGTCCCGGCGGTTCGTTGGTAGATCACATCGGGCAATTGCGGCCGCCAGCGAGTCTCGTTGCTATCCGGGATCAGGTTGACGTTAAGATCGTATGCGCTGGCGGGTATCGTCAGGCTGGTGCCGCCATCGATCAGCGAAGCTGGAGCCGTATCGGCTTCTTCTATGCAGCCGGTCCAACGAACCGCAGTCGAACTGACGCCCGTGCCGTTCGCCGCCAGCCGCTGGGCGTTAAAGCTGCCGCCTGCGCTGGGCACGCTGCCATTGGCATTGTTGGCCAGCGCGATTGACCCGGTCGGCGTCTTGAACGACGAGGTGTCGTATGTTTCCTGGCGATACGTCCAGTTTGTGAAAACCTTGCGCGGCTGAATGGTGTTGTAGGTAGTGGTGGTGACGGTCTTCCAACGGCGGCAAGTCCGGGTCGTGCCCGAAGAGTTTAACCAGGTCCAATTCGTCGCTTTAACATAGCTGGAAGCTGTTGAGCTGCCATCGTACTTGGTCACGGTCCTGGCAGTAGGCTCCGGCCCGCCTCCATTGACATCGGACGTGTTGACGTAGGCCGTGCAGTCGGCTTCGTTGAGCTTATTACTGGGCGATTGCCATGCCCCCCCATCGGATGTGGGTGTGTTGGAGGTGTAGGTGACCGGGCCGGCATTGGTACTGAAATTGGCCACCCGCGATGGAACCGCCACGCTGTTGCGGATATAGCTTGGGTTCACGTCATAAATGAGCCGCCCCACGTTGACCGTGCTGGAATAGGGCACGATGCCGTAACGTAGCCGCAACCCTTGCGCCTGCAGTTGGGTCTGGACCGGCGCAAGCTCGTCGTACAACGCCAGCACCGCTTCTCGCAGGGCCTCAATTTTGGGCGTACCATCGACCGGGTCTTTCATCGATCCGGTCACGTCCAGCACCAGCAACACATCGGTGTTCACAAAGTTGAGTGATGCATCGCACGAGGCGACCACCGGCAAGCTCGCAAATCCGAAGATCTGCATCAGTACGGTGGGGATCGTGGTGCTCGCTTCGATCCGCACCACCCCCGCCTCCGGATGCGAAAACTCCGGTTCCAGCGCGGTGCTGCCGTAAATGCCATCGGGGTAATTGAACGCGAGATATTCGGTGCCGGTGGCGATCACTTCGTCGGACAGATCATCGTCCCGCATAACCCGCCTTGCGGCTAGCGATGCGGCGTCGCAGGCGCTTTGAAGCTTGCTTTTGGCCATGTACGCCCGGCTGACATCCACCGCGCTGCCGACCAACATCGTCAACGGGATCAGCGCGGCTCCCATGATCATCAACGCATTGCCGCGCTCGTCGCGCAGGATTTTGCTGATGCAACGCAACATGGGCAGATCGAACCTTACGATGGTTGGGAGCCATCATCCTTAACCGTCAGGCTCAACCAACCCCTTCACGAACATACCGTAATACTCCCGTGTTTTATTGGCGATCCGCGCATCGCCCTCAGCCGCCGCAGCCGTTTTGCCCGCAGCGCCGCTGGAACCTTGTGCTGCGCGCCGCATTCGGGCAGAGCCGGTTTCAGTTGATACCAGCAGCCGCGCGCCTGTCGCGGCCCTGAAGGAGCGTTCTTTCCGATGACCAGCAAATTTCTCGCCGCCGCCTCGCTTGGCGCATTGCTTTCCGCCTGCACTACGGTTGATACCCCTCCGATGCAGACCTCCACCACCGTCGCGCTTCCCGCTGCGACCAGCGCCTTCGCCCAGCCGAGCACGCTGCCATTCCAGGCCCCGAATTTCCCGGCGACCAGCGACGCGCAGTATCAGGCGGCAATCGAGGAAGGCATCGCGATCCAGCTCGCCGAAATCGAAGCGATTGCGAACAACTCCGCCGCTCCTACGTTCGAGAACACGCTGGTTGCAATGGAACGCACCGGGCAAGTGCTGGACCGCGCCAACGCCGCCTTCAGCCAGAAGGTCGGCGCAAATATCAACGACACACTCGCCGCCGCTGATGAGGCCCTTGCACCGCAGCTCGCCGCGATGAACGATTCAATTTACATGAACCCGGCCCTGTTTGCACGGGTGAAGTCGATCTACGATAGCCGTGCGACCCTAGGCCTGACCGGCGAAGACGCGATGCTGCTCGACCTGACCTACACCGAATTCGTGCATCGCGGCGCGTTGCTTGGCGCGGCGCAGCAGGCCGAATTGCGGACCATTAACGAACGGCTGTCGCAGATTACCGCACAGATTTCGCAGCGGATCACCGCTGGCCAGAACGCCGCTGCGGTGACGGTTGATACCCGCGCGGAACTTGCAGGCCTGTCGGACGGCCAGATCGCCTCCGCCGCAGCGGTTGCGGCCGAGCAGGGGATGTCGGGCAAATTCGTGCTGGTTCTGACCAACACCACCTCGCAACCTTTGCTCGCCCAGCTCGACAACCGTGCAGTGCGCGAACGCATTTTCCGCGCCAGCGTAGGCCGCAACCAGACTGGCGAGGCGGAAACGCTGACGCTCGCTCAGGAAGCGATCACGCTGCGCACGCGGCTGGCGCAATTGTTCGGCGAACCGACCTATGCCAACTGGCAGATGTATGATCGTTACGTGTCCGACCCCGCACGCGCGATCGGCTTCATGCGCGACATGGTGCCGGCACTGGCCGCATCGCAAGATCGCGAAGCTGCCGTGCTCAACGAGCGGATTGCAGCCGATGGCGGCAATTTCACCGTGCAACCATGGGATTGGCCATACTATGCAGCCAAGGTCCGTCAGGAACGCTACGCGCTCGATAACGAGGCGATCAAGCAGTATTTCGTAGTCGAAAACGTGCTCGAAGACGGCGTGTTCTTCATGGCCAACCGTCTGTACGGCATGACCTTCGAGAAGCGCACCGACATTCCAACCTATCACCCTAGTGTCAGTGTTTACACCGTGATCGACGCCGACGGCACTGAAATGGCGCTGTTTTACTTCGACCCCTTCGCCCGTTCGAGCAAGCGCGGCGGGGCGTGGATGGGCAATTTCATCGAACAGAGCCACCTGCTCGGCCTTAAGCCGGTGATCTATAACACGCTCAACACAGCGATGCCTGCCGCGGGCGAGCCTGCGCTGATGACATGGGACGATGTGACGACCACGTTCCACGAATTCGGCCACGCGCTGCATGGCATCTTCGCCGATCAGCAATACCCCTCGCTTTCGGGCACCAACACCGCACGCGACTGGGTGGAATTCCCCAGCCAGTTCCACGAACCCTTCGCTGCGCTGCCTGAAGTGCTCAACAATTACGCCAAGCACTGGGAGACGGGTGAGACGATCCCCACCGAAATGGTCGAGGCTATCGGTCGCGCCAGCCGGTTCAATCAGGGTTATGAATTCGGCGAGGTGATCTCTGCTTCGTTGCTCGACATGCAGTTGCACACGCTCGGCGCCAACGAAGTGCCCACCGATCTGATGGCATTCGAAGCCGCAGCGCTGGCCGAGCAGGGCCTCCGCACCGATCTGGTCCCACCGCGCTATCGCACGCCGTACTTCCGGCACATCTTCGAACACGGCTACCAGTCGGGCTATTACGCCTACACCTGGACCGAAATGCTCGCGCATGATGCGTATAGCTGGATCGAGGCCAATGGCGGCATGACTCGCGCCAATGGCGACCATGTCCGCGCCACGTTCCTCGGTCAGGGTCACTCCAAGACCTATGAAGAGATGTTCCAGGATTACGCCGGGCGTGCCCCGCGCGTGGAGCCGCTGTTGCAGGCACGCGGTTTGCTGGAAGAGTAATCCTGACCTTGAGCGCCCTCTCCTGTTAAGGGAGAGGGCGCCTTCCTTATGGGAGGGAGCGGGAAGAGGGTAGCAACGCGCGAGCGCCGCGCTCCCCTAGCCATGCGGCCTGCACGCCCCACACGCGTTCGATCATACATTCGGCTAGAGCGTCTTCAGGAGCGGCATCGGCTACCAGCCCGCCATCTGCCAGCACCAGCACCCGGTCAGCATGATTCATTGCCAGCGCCAGATCGTGCAGCACGATCACCACCCCGCATCCCTCGCTCGCCGCTTGGCGCAACGTTCGCAACATCGCGAGTTGATGCGCCAGATCAAGCGCGGCAAGCGGTTCATCGGCCAATATCCAGCGCGGTTCTCCGGCCAGCACGCGCGCCAAAAGCGCCCGCGCACGTTCGCCGCCCGACAGGGTACTGATGGGACGGCGCGACAGGCGCGCAAGATCACACACCGCCAGCGCACGTCCGACCGCTTGCGCGCTCGCATCGCCGTGCGGCAACCGCCCCAACGCCACGAGATTGGCGACCGAAACATCCCACGCCACCTCGCCCCCTTGCGGAAGGTAGCCAATCGCTTGCGCCCGCTCGCGCGGATGCAGCGCGGTGAGGCTCACATCGTCCAACAGCACCCGGCCCGAGTGCGGCAGGATCAACCCCGCCAGCGCCGCCAGCAGCGTGGACTTACCTGCGCCGTTCGGCCCGCAAATCGCGGTGATTTGACCGGGGCGCAGGGTTGCGGAAATATCGCGCAGAACCGGCGTCTTGCCGCGCTGGATCGTAAGGTCTTCGGCGAGCAGCATCTCGTTTAATACTCCGCTCATGGTGAGCCCGTCGAACCACGCATTTTGAGCAGCAGATGCAGGAAGAACGGAGCGCCGATCAGGCTTAGCGCGATCCCCAGCCGCAGTTCTGTTACCAATGGCAGCACCCGGCACAGCATGTCCGCCACCAGCACCAGCAATGCGCCCGCGAGCGCGCTCGGCAAAATCAGGCTCGATGGGCGGCGGTCGGTAAATGGGCGCACCAGATGCGGCACGATCAGCCCCACGAACCCGACGATCCCGGCAACCGCTACTCCGGCGCCTACCGCTAGCCCGGTACCCAGTACCATCAGCGCCATCAACCGCCCCGGCCTCACGCCGAGCGACCGCGCCGCCTCGCTGCCCAAGGTCAGCGCATCGAGCGAACGCCCCGCCGCGCATAACAGCGCGATCCCCGCAAACGTGAGCGGCGCGGCCAGTGCCACGTCAGCCCACGAACGGTCGGTCAACGCGCCCATGAGCCACGTCACGATTGCGCTCATCGCAAAGGCGTTTGGCGCAAGGCTGATGGCGAAAGATGTAAGCGCGCCCGCGAGGCTGGCAATCATCATCCCCGCCAGCGTGAACAGCGCGATGCCGCCGGTGCGGCCCGCAATCAGCGCCAGCAAGGCCATCGCCCCGCCG
>Ga0247817_10001860_pt1 | contig 10936 bp, 20 predicted proteins | sample UWRJL212509R1_FD_178010 | JGI IMG/M metagenome (GOLD analysis project Ga0247817, IMG submission 178010) | Plant litter microbial communities from Arlington Agricultural Research Station in Wisconsin, United States - UWRJ-L212-509R-1 | ecosystem: Environmental > Terrestrial > Plant litter >... | reverse complement strand
TTCCACCCCCACCCCCTAGCCACCCCGTCATTAACCCGTTTCAAGGACTTTTTGTCCGCGATCCCGATCCGGCCGCTGTCTTGGCGCGGCGAAGACAATATCTCCTTGAGACGGGTGAGGGCGACGGGTGCAAAGGCAGGGAAATGCTGGGAAAAGCGACACGCCGAGCGCGACACGCCCGGGTTGCACGATGCCCAAGATTGTGGCAAACTCGTCTAGTTCAACATTCCGGCGCCACGCGCGTGCGGATCACTCCCAGGGCAGTGCATAGTCCGGCGCAAGAGCGCTGAGTCTAGGCCGCGGGGAGAAGAACTCAGCTTAATCTACTCCCGAGTTACGCAAGGGCGAGGTTTGTGCCCAGCGTGCTCAGCACGGTGACGCATGCCGCCGCCGGTGCGGGAGAAGGTGCAGGAACCACTGCAGCAATGCAGTGATTGACACATAAACAGTGGTGCGAAGGCAGAAGTGCTGAGCTAACCAAGCATCCAATAGTCGCGAAGTGCGTCAAAACACCGAGTGAACCACGATGCATTACAGAGAGAGAGTCAGACATGGCGGGACAAAAGATCCGCATTCGACTTAAGTCGTATGACCACGAGGTCATCGATTCATCGGCACGCAAGATCGTCGATACGGTTACTCGCGCAGGCGCGACGGTAGTTGGCCCCGTGCCGCTGCCGACGGAAAAGAACGTGGTCGTCGTGATCCGTTCACCCCACAAGTACAAGGACAGCCGCGAGCACTTCGAAAAGCGCACGCACAAGCGTCTGATCGACATCATCGACCCGACTCCGAAGGCCGTCGACTCGCTTATGCGCCTCGACCTGCCTGCTGATGTCAACATCGAGATCAAGCTCTAAGGAGGCAACTGATGGCTACTACAAAAACCACCAAGGGCCTTCTCGGCAAGAAGCTTGGTATGACCCAGGTCTGGGACGAGAACAACAAGCTCATCCCCGTCACCGTTGTGGAGATCACTCCTAACGTCGTGACCCAGCTGCGCACGGAAGAGGTCGACGGCTACACCGCTGTTCAGATCGCTTACGGCCAGATCGACCCCCGCAAGGCGAACAAGCCGGCTACCGGCCACTTCGCCAAGGCAGGCGTCACCCCCCGTCGTCACCTCACCGAGCTTCGTACCTCGGATGCCGCGGACTACAACCTCGGCCAGGAGCTCGCGGTTGACATCTTCGAGGCAGGCCAGCTCGTCGACGTCGTCGGCACGAGCAAGGGTAAGGGCTTCGCCGGTGTTATGAAGCGTCACAACTTCAAGGGTGTTTCGTCCTCGCACGGTTCGCACCGTAACCACCGCAAGCCCGGTTCCATCGGTGCTTCGTCGACCCCCAGCCGTGTCTTCAAGGGCATGCGCATGGCCGGCCGTATGGGTGGCGACCGCGTCACTGTGCTGAACCTCAAGGTTCACGCCGTAGACCTCGAAAAGGGCCTGCTGCTCGTCAAGGGTGCCGTTCCCGGCGCTCGTGGCCGCATCGTATTCGTCCGCAACGCAGTGAAGGGAGCGTAGTTCTGATGGCTACCTCACTTGACGTACTCGACCACTCGGGCAAGAAGGTCGGCTCTGTCGACCTCCCCGCCGAGACGTTCGACGTCCAGACCAACGTTCCGCTTATCCACCAGGTTGTTGTCGCCCAGCGCGCCGCAGCTCGCCAGGGAACTCACAACACGCTTCGTCGTGGTGAAGTTTCCGGTGCCGGTCGTAAGCCGTTCAAGCAGAAGGGAACCGGTCGCGCTCGCCAGGGCTCGATCCGCGCTCCCCAGATGAAGGGTGGTGGAATCGTTCATGGTCCACACCCGCGCGACTACGCACAGCGCACCCCGAAGAAGATGATCGCGGCAGCACTGCGCGGAGCTCTTTCGGACCGCGCCCGCGGAGAGCGCCTTCACGTCATTGACTCGCTGTCGATCGGTGAGACCCCGTCGACGAAGGCAATCGTGGCCCTGCTGAACGACATTGCTTCGAGCAAGCACGTTCTGATCGTTCTTGAGCGTGACGACGAGATCAGCTACAAGAGCGTTCGCAACATCCAGAGCGTTCACGTACTCCCGTACGACCAGCTCAACGCCTACGACGTCCTCGTGAGTGACGACATCGTCTTCACCAAGGGCGCGTTCGACGCGTTCGTCGCCTTCAACACGAAGGCAAGCAAGAAGGAGGAGGTCAGCGCATGACCGCCACGCAGAAGGACCCCCGCGACGTCATCCTCTCGCCTGTTGTCTCCGAGAAGAGCTACAGCCTGATCGACGACGGCAAGTACACCTTCGTTGTTGACCCCCGCGCGAACAAGACGGAGATCAAGCTCGCTATCGAGAAGATCTTCAACGTCAAGGTCGACTCGGTCAACACGCTGAACCGCACGGGCAAGACCCGTCGCACCAAATTCGGCATCGGCAAGCGCAAGGACACCAAGCGTGCCATTGTGACGCTGAAGTCCGGGACCATCGACATCTTCACCGCTGTCGGCTAGGGACCAAGGAGATAAATCATGGCTATTCGTAAGTACAAGCCCACGACCCCTGGTCGCCGCGGTTCATCCGTAGCTGACTTTGCCGAGATCACGCGATCGACGCCAGAGAAGTCGCTGCTTCGTCCACTGCCCAAGACCGGTGGTCGTAACAACGCCGGTCGCATCACGACCCGTCACATCGGTGGTGGCCACAAGCGCCAGTACCGCGTCATTGACTTCAAGCGCAATGACAAAGACGGCGTGAACGCCAAGGTCGCTCACATTGAGTACGACCCCAACCGCACGGCTCGCATTGCGCTGCTGCACTACGTTGACGGTACGAAGCGCTACATCATCGCTCCGAACAAGCTCAACCAGGGCGACATCATCGAGTCGGGCCCGTCGGCTGACATCAAGCCGGGTAACAACCTTCCGCTGAAGAACATCCCGGTCGGAACCGTTATCCACGCGATCGAGCTTCGCCCGGGTGGAGGAGCCAAGATGGCTCGTTCAGCTGGTGCATCGGTTCGTCTCGTTGCCAAGGATGGCCCGTACGCGCAGCTTCGCCTGCCGTCCGGTGAAATCCGCAACGTTGACGTGCGCAACCGCGCCACGATCGGCGAGGTCGGCAACGCCGAGCAGTCGAACATCAACTGGGGTAAGGCCGGCCGTATGCGCTGGAAGGGCGTTCGCCCGACCGTTCGTGGTGTCGCCATGAACCCCGTTGACCACCCGCACGGTGGTGGTGAGGGCAAGACGTCCGGTGGACGTCACCCCGTTACCCCCTGGGGCCAGAAGGAAGGCCGTACGCGTAAGCGCAACCTTCCGTCCGACAAGCTCATTGTTCGCCGACGCAACGTCGGCAAGAAGCGTAAGTAGGAGTTGTAGAAGATGCCACGCAGTCTGAAGAAGGGCCCCTTCGTTGATGACCACCTGCTTCGCAAGGTAGTTGTCGCCAATGAGGCCGGTAGCAAGAACGTAATCAAGACCTGGTCGCGCCGCTCGATGATCATCCCCGCAATGCTGGGACACACCATCGCAGTGCACGACGGTCGCAAGCACATCCCGGTGTTCGTCACCGAGACCATGGTCGGTCACAAGCTCGGAGAGTTTTCCCCGACCCGCACCTTCCGTGGACACGTGAAGGACGACAAGAAGGGTCGTCGCCGCTAACGCGGTGGCGTAAGGAGGAGAGAAATGGTTGAGTCCATCGCTCGCGTGAAGCACATTCGCGTCACCGCCACCAAAGCTCGTCGCGTCGTCAACCTGATCCGCGGCAAGCAGGCAATCGAAGCACTTGCAATTCTGAAGTTCGCACCGCAGGGTGCGAGCGAGCCCGTCTACAAGCTGGTTGCATCGGCCATGGCTAACGCCAAGGTCAAGGCTGACGCCGCAAACAGCTACCTGGACGAGCAGGACCTGTTCGTATCGCAGGCTTATGTCGACGAGGGAACGACCCTGAAGCGGTTCCAGCCGCGTGCACAGGGCCGCGCCTTCCAGATCCTTAAGCGCACCAGCCACATCACGATCGTGCTGTCAACGCCCGACGAGATCACGGCCACGAGCGCCGCTACTGCGAAGGCAGGGAAGAAGTAATGGGACAGAAAGTAAATCCGTACGGTTTCCGTCTCGGAATCACCACCGACCACGTGTCGCGTTGGTTCTCGGACAGCACCAAGGTTGGACAGCGTTACAGCGACTACGTTGCTGAAGACGTCAAGATCCGCAACCTGCTCAAGACCTCGCTTGACCGTGCCGGCGTTGCACGCATCGAGATCGAGCGCACCCGTGACCGCGTTCGCGTCGACATTCACACCGCCCGTCCGGGCATCGTGATCGGTCGCCGTGGCGCCGAGGCCGAGCGCATCCGCGCCGACCTCGAGAAGCTCTCGGGCAAGCAGATCCAGCTCAACATCCTCGAGGTCAAGAACCCCGAAGCCGAAGCGCAGCTTGTTGCGCAGGGCATTGCAGAGCAGCTTTCGGCTCGTGTGGCTTTCCGCCGCGCGATGAAGAAGGGCATGCAGGGAGCACAGCGCGCTGGAGCCAAGGGTGTTCGCATCCAGGTTTCCGGTCGTCTCGGTGGCGCAGAAATGAGCCGTTCCGAGTTCTACCGCGAAGGCCGCGTTCCGCTGCACACGCTTCGCGCCAACATCGACTACGGCTTCTACGAGGCCAAGACGACGTTCGGCCGCATCGGTGTGAAGGTCTGGATCTACAAGGGTGACATCACCAACAAGGAGCTCGCTCGCGAGCAGGCCAGCCAGAAGTCGTCACGCCCCGAGCGTCGCGACGACCGTGGTGGCGACCGCCGTGACAGCCGCGCGCCCCGCAACTCAGCCCCCAAGGCTGACGCGCCGGTAGCAGCTGCGGCACCAGCAGGAGTTGAGGCATAACAATGTTGATCCCACGTAAGGTCAAGCACCGCAAGCAGCACCACCCCGGCCGTAGCGGCCAGGCAACCGGTGGTACCGAGATCTCGTTCGGCGAGTACGGTATCCAGGCCCTGACCCCCGCCTACGTCACGAACCGCCAGATTGAGGCAGCTCGTATCGCCATGACGCGCCACATCAAGCGCGGCGGAAAGGTGTGGATCAACATCTACCCCGACCGCCCGCTTACCAAGAAGCCTGCCGAAACCCGCATGGGTTCCGGTAAGGGTTCGCCGGAGTGGTGGATCGCCAACGTCAAGCCGGGCCGTGTGCTCTTCGAACTGAGCGGTGTCAATGAGACCGTCGCTCGCGAAGCACTCACCCGTGCAATCCACAAGCTGCCGTTGAAGGCACGCATCATCAAGCGCGAGGAGGGCGACGCATAATGGCGATCGGATCCAAGGAGCTCGCCCCAGTCGAGCTCGACACTTTTGAAGACGAACGACTTGTCGACGAGCTGAAGAAGGCGAAGGAAGAACTGTTCAACCTTCGCTTCCAGTCGGCTACCGGCCAGCTCGAAAGCCACGGACGACTTCGCGCTGTCAAGCGCGACATCGCCCGCATCTACACCGTTCTGCGCGAACGTGAGCTGGGCATTCGTGCCACGCCCGTCGCCGTAGAGGTAGAGGCAAAGCCGGCCAAGAAGGCCAAGAAGACGGATGCCGCAGCTAAGCCTGCAGCGGACGTCGCCGAAGAAACGAAGGAGGCATAGTCATGGCTAAGGCCGAAGAGAAGGTCGCCGCGGCTGAGACTGCCGAGCTCGCACGTGGCTACCGCAAGACCCGTCGTGGCCTTGTAACCAGCGACAAGATGGACAAGACCATCGTCGTCGAGGTTGAGGACCGCGTTAAGCACCCGCTGTACGGCAAGGTTATTCGCCGCACCTCCAAGGTGAAGGCTCACGATGAGGCCAACTCGGCCGGCATCGGCGACCTGGTTCTGATCAGCGAGACCCGTCCGCTCAGCGCTACGAAGCGCTGGCGCATCGTCGAGATCCTAGAGAAGGCCAAGTAAATGCTTCAGCAGGAATCCAGAGTTAAGGTCGCCGACAACACCGGCGCCAAGGAACTCCTCACCATTCGCGTTCTCGGTGGCTCCGGCCGTCGTTACGCGGGACTGGGTGACGTCATCGTCGCCACCGTCAAGGATGCAATCCCCGGTGGAAACGTAAAGAAGGGTGACGTCGTCAAGGCTGTCATCGTTCGCGTCATCAAGCAGACCCGTCGCGCGGATGGCTCATACATCAAGTTTGACGAGAACGCTGCCGTCATCCTGAAGGCTGATGGGGACCCCCGTGGTACCCGCATCTTCGGACCGGTTGGCCGCGAGCTTCGTGACAAGAAGTTCATGAAGATCATCTCGCTCGCACCGGAGGTCATTTAGTCATGGCGAACATCAAGAAGGGTGACCTCGTACAGGTCATCAGCGGACCGACCCAGGCCCGCGGCGGAAGCCGTGGTAAGCAGGGTCGTGTCATCGAGGTCATCGCAGAGAAGAACCGCGTGATCGTGGAAGGTGTGAACTTCATCACCAAGCACGTTCGCGTCGGCCAGACCCAGCGTGGAACCAAGACCGGCGGCATCGAGACGATGGAAGCACCCATCCACGTGTCCAACGTCGCCCTGGTTGACCCAGAAACGAAGAAGCCGACTCGCGTTGGTTTCCGTAACGAGGTAGTAGAGAAGGACGGCGTCAAGCGCACCGTCCGTGTCCGCTACGCCAAGAAGTCAGGTAAGGACCTGTAATGACCGACACTGCAACCGCGACAACTGGCAAAATCCAGCCGCGCCTCAAGCAGAAGTACCGCGGCGAGATCTCGACGCAGCTCCAGAAGGACTTCGGTTTCACCAACGTTCACCAGATCCCCGGACTGGTCAAGGTTGTTGTGAACACCGGTGTTGGTGAAGCAGCCCGCGACGGCAAGATCATCGATGGCGCCGTCAAGGACCTCGTTGCGATCACCGGACAGAAGCCGCAGGTCACCCTCGCGCGCAAGTCCATCGCTCAGTTCAAGCTGCGCGAAGGCCAGGCAATCGGCGCACACGTCACCCTCCGTGGAGACCGTGCGTGGGAATTCCTCGACCGTCTGATCTCGCTCGCACTGCCCCGTATCCGCGACTTCCGCGGCCTTTCGGACAAGCAGTTCGACGGCAACGGTAACTACACCTTCGGTCTCCAGGAGCAGAGCGTCTTCCACGAGATCGACCAGGACAAGATTGACCGCGTTCGTGGTTTCGATATCACTATCGTCACCACCGCAAAGACGGACGACGAAGGCCGCGCGCTGCTCAAGGCACTCGGCTTCCCGTTCAAGAACGAGAACAGCTAACAAACCACGCATCACCGATCGAACAGGTCGGCACCCGTGTAACGGATGCCGAAACCGGTCGAGATTAGGAAACAAACGTCATGACAATGACAGATCCGGTCGCAGACCTGCTGACCAGACTGCGCAACGCTAACTCGGCGTACCACGACACCGTGTCGCTGCCGAACAGCAAGCTCAAGTCCCACATTGCTGAGATCCTCAAGTCCGAGGGTTTCATCTCCAACTGGAAGATCGAAGAGGCACGCGTCGGTTCGACGCTGACCATCGACCTCAAGTACGGCCCGAACCGTGAGCGCTCCATCGTGGGCATCAAGCGCGTTTCGAAGCCCGGCCTCCGCGTTTACGCAAAGTCGACCGAGATCCCCAAGGTTCTCGGCGGACTCGGCGTCGCCATCCTGTCAACCTCCTCCGGTCTGCTTACCGACCGCCAGGCTTCCAAGAAGGGCGTGGGTGGGGAAGTCCTCGCCTACGTGTGGTAACCAGTCATGTCACGTATCGGAAGACTTCCTATCGCGATCCCTGCCGGGGTCGACGTCAAGATTGACGGCTCGTCCGTCACCGTCAAGGGCCCGAAGGGCGAGCTTTCGCTCGTCGTCGCCAGCCCCATCGAGGCCAAGATCGAGGACGGCCAGATCCTGGTCACGCGTCCCGACGACGAGCGCGCTTCGCGTTCGCTCCACGGCCTCACCCGCACGCTGATCTCCAACCAGATCACCGGCGTCACCGAGGGCTACACCAAGGGTCTTGAGATCGTCGGAACTGGTTTCCGCGTCGCAGCCAAGGGTGCATCGCTCGAGTTCGCACTCGGGTACTCGCACTCGATCACGGTTGACCCGCCCGCGGGCATCAGCTTCACGGTCGAGGGCAACAACAAGCTCACGGTCGTCGGAATCGACAAGCAGGCTGTCGGCGAAGTCGCGGCCAACATTCGTAAGTTGCGCAAGCCAGAGCCCTACAAGGGCAAGGGCGTGCGTTACGCAGGCGAGGTAGTCCGCCGCAAGGCCGGAAAGTCAGGTAAGTAATCATGGGTCTCGGAACTAGAGGCAAGAGCAAGTCGGCCGCCAAGGCTCGCCGACACACGCGCCTTCGCAAGAAGGTTGTTGGCACCGAGCTGCGTCCGCGCCTCGTTGTCACGCGCAGCGCCCGCCACGTATTCGTGCAGGTTGTTGACGACAGCAAGGGTTTCACCCTCGCTTCGGCATCGACCCTCGAGGCTGACATGCGCACCTTCGACGGCGACAAGACCGCCAAGGCCCGCAAGGTCGGCGAACTCGTCGCAGAGCGCGCCAAGGCCGCCGGCGTCGAAGCCGTTGTATTTGACCGTGGCGGCAGCAAGTACGCGGGTCGCGTCGCTGCCATCGCCGATGGAGCTCGAGAGGGTGGATTGAACCTGTGAGCGATGTATCTAAGGAGCCAGTTGTGGCTGCAGAAGTAAACGAGGCACCTGCTGCTGTTACGGCTGAGGCCGTTGCATCCGCTGCTGTCGTCGACGCACCGGCAACCGACGTCACGGGCGAGCCCCGTGAAGCCCGTCGTGGCGGCCGCGAGCGCAACCCGAACCGCGACCGTGGCAACAGCCGCGACGCGGAGAAGAGCCAGTTCCTCGAGAAGGTTGTCACCATCAACCGCGTCTCCAAGGTCGTCAAGGGTGGTCGTCGCTTCAGCTTCACCGCACTCGTCGTCGTCGGTGACGGTAACGGTCTGGTTGGTGTCGGCTACGGCAAGGCACGCGAAGTCCCCACCGCCATCTCCAAGGGTGTTGAGGAAGCGAAGAAGAACTTCTTCCGCGTTCCCCGCGTAGGCGCAACCATCCCGCACCCCGTCCAGGGTGAGGCCGCAGCCGGCGTCGTTCTGCTTCGTCCGGCATCCGCTGGTACCGGTGTTATCGCCGGTGGCCCGGTGCGCGCCGTACTCGAGTGCGCAGGCATCCACGACGTTCTGAGCAAGTCGCTCGGTTCGTCCAACACGATCAACATCGTGCACGCAACCGTTGCTGCTCTCAAGCAGCTCGAAGAGCCCAGTGCAGTTGCTGCACGTCGTGGCCTTTCGATCGAGGATGTCGCGCCCGCGCGTCTCCTGCGTGCACAGGCAGAAGCTAAGGCAGGTGTCTGATGGCTCGCCTGAAGGTAACCCAGATCAAGTCCAAAATTAGTGAGAAGCAGAACCAGCGCGACACCCTGCGGAGCCTCGGGCTTCACCGCATCGGTGACGTGACGGTTCGCGAGGACAACAAGCAGAACCGTGGCTACGTGAACACGGTTGCTCACCTCGTCAAGGTCGAGGAGATTGACTAATGGCTGAAGAAAAGGAAGCCGCCAAGGCTCCAGCAGCTAAGGCTGCTGCCCCCAAGGCTGCTGCTAAGGCTGCAGCCCCGAAGAAGACGACCACTGCGAAGGACGCCGCTGAGAAGCCGGCCGCAGCCAAGAAGGCTCCGGCCAAGGCTGCTGCTGACAAGGCTCCTGCTGCGAAGGCTGCCCCCAAGGCTGCTGCTGCTGAGAAGGCTCCGGCCGCCAAGGCAGCTCCCAAGAAGGCCGCCGCTGCGAAGTCTGACGACGCAGCTGCTGCTCCGAAGGAGACCGTAGCCAAGAAGGCTCCCGCGAAGAAGGCTGCTCCAAAGGCAGACGTCGTCGCTCGCCCGCAGGTACTCAAGGTTCACCACCTCCGCCCCGCAGACGGCGCCAAGAAGAGCAAGACCCGCGTCGGACGCGGTGAAGGCTCCAAGGGTAAGACTGCTGGCCGTGGTACCAAGGGTACGAAGGCTCGTTACAACATGCGCGTCGGCTTTGAGGGTGGAAACATCAACTTCGTCATGCGTACCCCGAAGCTGCGCGGGTTCAAGAACCCGTTCCGCGTCGAGTACCAGGTTGTTAACCTCGAGAAGCTCGCTGAGCTCTACCCCAAGGGTGGAGACGTCACGATCACCGACCTCGTCGCAAAGGGCGCCGTTCGCAAGAACGAAAAGGTCAAGGTTCTCGGCGATGGCGACATTGCGGTTAAGCTGAACGTTGCAGTCGACAAGGTCTCCGGTTCAGCCGAACAGAAGATCGTCGCCGCTGGCGGTTCTGTAAAGTAAGTCAGCGCGATAGCGACAGCTTCGCGTGTGGGCCGCTCAGCGGCCAACAATGTGAGTGAGGGCGGGGTTCCATTTCGGAACCCCGCCCCATCTCGCCACTAGAAAAAAACCTGGAGGACTTGTGTTTAGAGCCGTCGCGCGGATTTTCCGCACGCCTGACCTTCGCAGGAAGATCGGGTTCACGCTCGGTATCGTTGCGCTGTTCCGGCTCGGGTCGTTCATCCCCGCGCCATTCGTCGACTTCCAGAACGTGCAGGCCTGCCTCTCGGGCAACGCCGGAGCCTCTGGCCTCTACGAGATGGTCAACCTCTTCAGCGGTGGAGCACTCCTTCAACTTTCGGTGTTTGCGCTCGGCATCATGCCGTACATCACCTCATCGATCATCGTGCAGCTTTTGCGCGTGGTCATCCCTCACTTCGACTCCCTGTACAAGGAAGGCCAGACCGGCCAGGCCAAGCTGACGCAGTACACGCGTTACCTCACCATCGCCCTCGGCATCCTGCAGTCGACAACGCTCATCACGGTCGCCCGAAGTGGCGCACTCTTCCCGTCGAACTCCGGCGTCGCCGGTTGTAACGACCTCCTCACCGACCAGTCCTGGTACGCCATCATGCTGATGGTCATCACCATGACCGCCGGTACC
>Ga0247817_10001857_pt1 | contig 10947 bp, 7 predicted proteins | sample UWRJL212509R1_FD_178010 | JGI IMG/M metagenome (GOLD analysis project Ga0247817, IMG submission 178010) | Plant litter microbial communities from Arlington Agricultural Research Station in Wisconsin, United States - UWRJ-L212-509R-1 | ecosystem: Environmental > Terrestrial > Plant litter >... | reverse complement strand
CCGACGGCCCCCTCTTCTTGCCCTCCCTTTCCCAGTACGCCTTCTTCTCCTCCTTCTCCTTGTTCTCCATGCGCTCCCCAATCTCGGCCACTTTCTTCCTGTACTCCTTCCGCTTCTCCTCCTTCTTAGCCCTCCGCTTCTCGTTAACGTCTTTGCGGATCGTCGTCAGCTTGGCCATGAGGTCGCGCGCCTTCTTCTCGTCGCCGCGCACCACCACGGCCCGTTTCTGCATGTACGTGTCCTTGCGCTGCGGCTTGGTCACCGTCAGCTGCGACTTGAACGGCAGCTCGGCCGCCAGCTTCTTGGGCACCCGCAGCGGGTTGAACCGCCGCGTCGCCCGCTCCACCTTGCGGTACTGGCTGTTGCGCAGCTGCGGCGTCACGAGCTGCTGCTCCGCCCGGATCTGCCCCGTCAGTCGCATCCCCTGCCACCCGACCAGGTTGGTCACGGGGTTGTAGAACCGGTGCGGCTTGACCGGGTACCACGCCCGCAAAAACACAATGTCGCTCAGCAGGATCTTGTCCTCGAAGGTCGCGCGGAAGTGCCCGTCGGGCTTGGAGAGAGCCCGCTTGATCTGCCCGCGGACGCCAGACACCGTCTTGATGGCGGCGCCCTCAAACTTGGCAATCTCGAGGGCCGAGTTGAACATGCCCTTGATAAAGGCCGTGTTCTTGAAGATCTTATACGGTACGCCCGTCTGTCACAGTGTTAGCAGTGCATATTTTGATGGGACCTGTCAGGCATACCAGCTTGAGCTTCTTGACAATCTCGGCCGACTCGTCGACGCTCAGCACCGTGCCCGTGGCAGACACTCGGAAGCCGGGATTGGCTGAGGAGAACGATTGGAAGCAGACGAAGCTCGTGTTGGGCGCGATCAGAGGACCGTAAAAGGTACCAAAGCAATGCATGTGCTCCGGCGTATACTTGAGCATCCTGTTTCGCGTTCTCGAATCCGAGATGGAGTAGACCGGCATGGTCTGGAACCTCCTCCAGCCCAGAGAAAAGATGAGAGGATCGCCCGTCTTGACTGTGTGGTTGTCAGTGTCGCTTGTTCTCTCCCCAAAACGGGGGGAGACTTACGGATCTTCTTGTGCCAGCGATGCCTCTTGATTCTAACCTGGACAAATCCAAATCGGTCCTCAGTGGCACCCAAGCCGCCGACGATGATTGGTATCCGGGCCTGGAATCGCGTGACAAACTCGGCAGGCACACCTTCGAGCACCATCCTGCCGTACTTACCCGCCCTGAAGCCTTCGACGGCGGTCCGCTGAGTCTCGTCGAGGTTCTCGAACTCTGACTTGTTGATGTCCTGCTGCTTCTGGAGCACAGCCTTTTGAGCCTCGTACCAGTCGTCCTCTCCAAACTCTTGGTCGCCGCCATCTCTTCTTGCGACCGCCTTGTCGTTGGTGAAACCCTCGCGATCCTCCTCCTCGAACCTGAGCTTGAGCTCTTCCTTGCGACGAGCGTTCTTTTCACGCTCCGCCTCCAGGTTCGCTTCGGGCTCAGGCTCCTTGGCCCCTTCCTCGCCGTCCCCATCTTCCTCAGCTTCGAGATCCTCAAAGGCACCATCCCCTTCGTCATCCTCGTCACCCTCGCCATTCATGTCGTCGTCATCATCCCCTTCGTCCTCGTCGGCGAGATTGGCACTGGCGAACTTGCTCCGCAGGGCCTCGACGGCTTCCGAGTTGGACCACTTGGCGGTAAGCTCCTCGTAGTCGAACTTGGGGATGACCCGATCCTCGCTCAGGTCGTCGTCGATGCTGATGGCATTCCCGGTCCTCTTGAAAAAAGCCTCATCTTCGTCCTTCTCAATGTCCTCCCCCTCTTCGTCGTCCTCCTCGCCCCTCCATTTCAAGAGGGCCTCTCTTGGCGATACTTGTTCGTCGTACATCAACCTCGCGAGGTCAACCGTCCGGAAAGGCCTCCGCTTGCCGTGCAATCGCCTCGCCCGGTCCATCATGTTGTCCTTCCACTTTGCAGCGCCACCCTCCCCATCGGAGTCCTCCTCGTCCTCGTCCTCGTCCTCGTCCCACTCGTCCTCCTCGCCAGAAATAGACCCGAGATCAGAGTCGCTGTCAGCAAAGGCAACGTCTTCAGCTTCCTCCTTGTCGTTGGTTTTCCGGAACATCCTGCCCAATCTTTGCTCGCTAAATTCGTCCTCGGCGCCAGATCCGTCCTCTTCCTCGCCGCTGACGAACCCCTCGTCTTTTGGCAAAAGGTCGTCCTCGTCGTCGGAGCCATTACGCTCCGCGAAGCGAGCTTTCCTGGGTACTTTGCGGCCGGTATCGTTTTCCTCTGGGACTTGAGTGATGCGCTCACCGCTTGCAAAGAGCTTGACGCCTTGCTCAGTCTGGCCCAACATGCGCCTCTCGCCCTGCAAATCAATGATGAGCTGCTCGCCCTCACCTCTCTCGACGCCTTCCGCGTCCTTGTCAAAGGCGAACCCCTTTTCCCTGGTGATGACAATATGGTCGCCGGTGATCTTGAGGCCACTGCGGTCGGCCATGGGGGCGTATAACCTCCGGTCCTTTTCTTCGATCCGCCGCCTTCCCGATTTCCCCGTGACCTTTGCCAAAGCCTGCTCCATGGCAGGAGTCGGACAGGGATCGGGGAGCGTCTCCATGCTGGCCACCGTAAAGTCGCCCAACCCGGCGATATGCACCCTCTGCCCCTGAGCAGCAAAGTTTGTACCCCTGAGATAGCCCGACAGCTCGATCGTCCGGTCGCACTTTTCGTCTTCCTCGATCTTGGTCGGATGGGTGACGTCTCGGTAGTTGTCGATGATGCTGTAGGGATGCGAGTTTCTCCAGACGAGCGGGCGGGGGTTCTTCATGACGGAGAGGAAGCGGGACAAGTTGTGAATCTCGCGGTCCGGATAGCGCCCGTTCAGGACACCCGAGAGGTAGAACAGGTGGGCGCCCTGGTACAGTTCGCTCCACAGCCTGTGCTTCAATCTCTTCTTGGCGTCCTTGAGGGCTTGTGGCTTGCGGAAGAGGTCGAGATGGGTGAGGATGCCGAAGACGTTGCCTGGCATACCCGTGTTGGCGAGAATGTTGAGAAACTCCATTGTCTCCATCTCGAAGCCGTAGTTGCCGTCAATCATCAGCAAGACAATATCGGCCACCTTGGACATGTCTACCATGGCCTCGAGCTCGTTGGGACATTCGACAAAGGTCAGGCGTTGTTTCTTGGACGTGACAATGGTGATGGGCCCGATGGGCTCGGAGATGGTTTCTTTCGCATAGCGCTTGATTAGAGATTTCCTGGAGGCGCAAGGATTAGTCATGGTCTGGAATCATGGACTCAAGGGGAACGAGGCCTACAGTAGTGTCGTCTTTCCCACGCCAGGAGGGCCAACAATGGTGACGAGCTTCGGGGGAGGTTCATCGGGGAGTCGGTCGACAAGGGGAACATGAAGGCGCTTCTCTCGAATCTATGCACGAGACGTCAGTACTACAAGCCAGAGTCCAAGGGAGCCCGCTCCTTACATCGTGTGATCTTGCGGCCTGTTTTGCAAGCTTGCCCGGGTTCGCAACGGCAAAAGCTTTCGGGTTTCGCTCTGGCTTCTTGTCAGCAAGATAGTCACATGGGAATAGGCCAAAAGACCAATCCGACTTACCGCCCGTATGCTCCTTCCTCTTCTCCTTCGATTTTTTAGAAGCCCGGTGGGGCTTGTTTTGTTGAACATCCATCTTTGCGCGTCGTCTTCGAGCGCGGTCGAGGATTCCGACGACAAAAGAGCCCGTCGCAAATCAGTCGCGGTCAGAGCGCCAATGCAAAGCTCCAGAAATTTTTGGGCGGCAGAACTCCGGCGCGCCAAGATCTAGCTATCGATAAGATAAGATGGTGGGGCTTGGCTGTCTCGGCTGTCTCGCTCTTTTATCGAATGGTGGGGCAATCGCGGCAAGCCGCGGATGCATAAGAGTCAAACTCTCACTCCTCACTCTGACAAGAACCCTCCCCCACTTGGTCAGGGATTCCAGCAGACTTGGTTTGGTGATTGCATTGCCGCTATATGCGTCCAGATTAGTCTCAATTGTTGGTTGTCTCTTCCATACCATGGAAAAAATAGCAGCCTTGGGATCCCTTGGTCTCAACCCGGGACTGCCCCTCGGTGATCAGTCTCTCTATGGACGTCCCAGGGGGGTTTAAGCTCTCAAAGGCCCCCATGTACGTAAAATTTCCAACGCTGTTGACCTCGAGGGGGTCGCTTCCATCAACCGCGACGGGGTGTGCCGGTCGGTGCTATAGTGTAACGCTGGGCATAGCAAGCGAGCGTGGGGAGGGCCCGAGACGGAAACCCGTTCTCCTGCTCAACTGGGCAGTGCTGCCAATGCATTGGGGGGTCACGAGAGAGTGTACTTGCGGAGCCATGGCATGGATAGTGAGAGATGGTGGCAGTATGGCGGCATGACGTACCTCCCCTCCCCGGCCTGCATGCTTTGCGCCGCGTGTCCAGTCCCTGCCATGGCCATAGCAAGTATGGGCCGCCATGATTGTCATGTGCTAGGAGTTGGGCGTGTATAAGAGGTGAGACGAAGCCCGTCCGGCCCGGTGTCTCTGACCAAAACAACTACCTTCTGCTCCGTCACCGTCACAACCATAACACTGTCTCTGAAACCAATCACAAGATCCTTCCCATTTCAACTCTTCCGACTTCTCTCCGCAACCCCCCAGTTTACCATGCCTTCGTACATTGTGAGCGAACCTGTCCGGGGCCCGACCCAGGCACAATTCTAACGGACAATTCAGGTCACCTGCAAGGATGATGCCTCTGATGAGCACGTCAAGCAGTAAGCTCACAAGTTTGGCCAAAATTTGCCCGATGCGATGTTGACCTTTGCAGGGCCAAGGAAGATGCCGTCAAGCAGGGCGGCAAGATCGGCCACGAGTACAGCCTGATCAAGGGGTTCCAGTATGACCATCCCCCTTGAAGGCGTCCGCTGCCCTGTGAAGACGCGGTGCTGATGAGAACTGCAGGGTCACATTCCCCGACGACCACGTCTCGACGTTTGAAAAGCACGAGCATGTCAAGGAGATTGAAAAGGACGCCACGGTCAAGACTCAATAGAGGACGAATGCTAGGTGGTGCCGGAGAAGAGGAGATCGCGGGGTAATGATTGGGCCGAGGATGTTTGAAAGCTGAATCAACCCCTAAAAAAGCCAAACAAATGTCATGAACCCTATTCCCCGAGTTTGATTCTGCTGTGTAAAAGACCCTTGACTCCGATGCCTGGCCGCGCAGGGATCGTCGCTGGCGATAAGGCAGCTCGACCTTTGATCGCGGGGTTTATCGCGAATGACGGAGCGAAGCTCCAGCCCCCCTGTCGCCGCTGATCGGCCTCCTCTAATCCGGCATCTCAAGATGTGACGTTGAAACCAGTCTCTTCCTTTGTGACTCTATCAACTTCTCGATCTCTTCGCAACCCTCTGCGACCCTCCGTACCCTGCCCCGCGCGACAATGCCGACATGAAATCCGCCGTGAGGCCATTGAGGCTGGGGCTACCTCTCCGGGCCTCGGTTCCAGCGTCTTCCTCTCGCAGAGCACTGTCAACCTCGCTACCGACCCTCAAGGAGTCATCTCAACCACACCCGCAGCATAATCCGTCTCACCCTCGAGAGAAGCACACCGGTCGCAGTCGTCCCACCCTCGTGGACCAGGTTCCGTGGCTGGCCAAGCAGCCCTTGCACCCCCTGAGTCTGGCCGACCTAGTCAAGTACACTCCGTCCCCCTCCCCCCAATTGTATCATCGCTGACGCCGGGACCTCGCCCCAGACATGGCCGCCCGCCCCTCTCGGCCGACGCCCTCCTCGCCTCGGCGCGCTTCACCCTCTCCCTCCTCCCGATCCGCCTGGCGCACCGCATCCAGGCGCTGCGCAACCTCCCCTACATCGTCGTGTCCAATTCCAACATCCGCCGCATCTACAACAACTACGAACACTCGCTCTCCACCCTTCTCCCCTGGCAGGGCCGCACCATCAGCAGCCTCGACGACGAGATCCGCTTTACCGAGGTGCTCGCCGAGCTCGTCCAGACCCACACCGACACCATCCCCATCCTCGCCCGCGGCTTCCTCGAGTGCCGCAAGTACATCTCCGCCGCCGAGGTGACGCGCTTCCTCGACGAGCACCTGCGCGCGCGCATCGGCACTCGTCTCGTCGCCGAGCAGCACATCGCCCTGCACTTCAGCAGCACCCCTCACTTCGACCCATCCGCGAGCCCCACCCCGTGCCCCTCGCACCCGAGCTACATCGGCGTCATCGACACGGCGCTCCGCCCGGCCGCCACGCTCGACAGCTGCGGCGGCTTCGTCGCCGACATCTGCGAGCTCAACTACGGCGTGCGCCCGCGCTGGCTCATCGACGGCTCGCCCGACACGACGTTCGCCTTCGTGCCCATGCACCTCGAGTACATCGTCACGGAGCTGCTCAAGAACGCCTTCCGCGCCACCGTCGAGAACGCCATGAGCCGCGAGCCCGTCGTCATCACGGTCGCCCCGGAGCCCGGCGACGTGCCCTCGCCGCACCGCCAGCTCGTGCCCCCGCGGGACGCCGTCGCCCCCCTTGACGACAACGCCCCCGGCGTGACGATTCGCATCCGCGACCGCGGCGGCGGCATCGGCCCCGACGTGCTCCCGCACATCTGGGGGTACTCGTTCACTACGTTTGTCGACGACCCCGACGGCGTCCCCGGGTCGCCGGGGAGTAGCAGCAGTAGCAGTAGCAGCGACGACGGCCTGGGCATCATCTCGGCCGCGAGCGGCGGCGGCAGCTCCATCGCCGGGCTGGGGTACGGGCTGCCGCTGAGCCGGGCGTACGCAGAGTACTTTGGCGGCGGGATCGGCGTGCAGAGCTTGTATGGGTGGGGGACGGACGTGTATTTGCGGTTGAAGGGGGTGGGTAAGATAGAGTGAGCTGTACGATCAAGGCGTTTGGGAAAGGAGCTGGGATGCATAACCAGATAGGTAGGCATGCTCTGGAGAGAAAAATCCGGGCGCATGCAGCGGGGAGAAGCCTTCTCGGCTCTCCTGAGCAGCGAAAACTTTTATCATTTCTCCGCGCTCACCTCATCCCATCTTTCTCTCCTGGTGCGAGTGTATTTGTATACCTGCCTGAGAAAGTGCAGCAAAACAGGTCTGGATGCAAGTGACCTGAAATCCACCTTGAGCGTTTGAACCCCCCGGAGGGGTGTAGCGCCGACAACCACGACCATAATCTGCCCTGGCCGAGAACCACAGAAATATACATCCAAGTAAACCAACACATGCTCTCCCGGCGAAATATTTCAGAAACCTCAACGCTCTCATTCACGCCGCTGCCTATACTATCTTCGACATGGGCAGGCGCCAGCTCCTACTTGCTCAACCCTACGATCTGGCAACCGAGATCCAACCAGATCCCGCAAAAGATGTGACACACAGATGCCACGATATAACCAAAAAATATTCGCTTTTGAGACCAATAATTGCCAGCCATCCGGTGAAAGAAACCCGTATCCTTTTGTCTCCGTCCGTCTTTTTAATCGTTGTAGCAGGACCAATCCAAGTATGACAAAGTACATAAAAGGAGAATAGAAACGCTTGAAAAGTATTCAAAAACTCGCTCGAGCCATTTGCTGGGGGAGAGAATTATCCTAGTTCATATCCCGAACCAGGCGCGCCCCCACCCACGCGTAGGGGTAGTTTCGCTGGTACCAGTTGACGCTGCCGTTTGTTAGTTACGCCGTCAGGTCAAAATCTGCCGAAGCATAGAACTTACAAGCTCTTCCGCCCCGCAATCCGCGGGTGCGTCGCCCACGAGCCGCCCAGGACAATATTATGCTTGTCGTCAAAGAAATCAGCAGTGTAGCCCGGGTACAGAGACATGGGGACGAAGCCCTCGTGCGGACGCAGCACAGAACTGGTCCACTCCCAGACGCCGCCCATCTCGGCCTGGCCCGCGAGGACGTTGCCGCGGCCCGTCACGGGCATGGGATGCCAGTGCTGGAAGCCGACGTTGGCACCGTCGAGGTCGAGGAAGAGCTGTGCCTGGCCGTGCTCGTCGGCCCAAGACACGGTGGGGGTAGACGGGGGCGTGATTTCGACACCGTCGTTGGAAAGATGGCTAGGCGGGGAGGGGTTAGCGGGGGTCCGATTCGGATCCTCCGTGTCACTCACCCGTTGACGGCCGGAACTGTCCTTCCGAGCTGTCTCTCAACATCCTTCTTCTTCTTTTGCGCTTCGGCATAGGCGTAGATGCTTCGTGCCTCTTCAAAAGTGGGAATACGCCCGCCCATCCAAGAGGCACACCCCGAGAGCTCGTCGTAAGATGCAAAGACGGGCCAGTCCAGGGCATACTTCAGCGGGACGAGACCGTATACCGTGCGGATAGCCTTGCCTTGCACGAGGGACTCTAGGGGGTCATCAAAGTTCCCGTTGCCATGACCGTTGGAGTGGCCATTCCTGTGACCGTTGCTGCCGTTCTGGACAAGGGGCGAGTCTGCCCAAGATGCAGGGACCTTATCGATATCCGCGTGGTACAGGTATCGTGCGTACTGACAATATTAGCACTGTGATGCCACGCATCTGAGGGTTAGTCGTCCTACCTCTTCGTTGGTAATGGGTCTCCCTTGGGCCTGAAAACCCTTAACATGCACTTCCCTCGCCGGCTTCTCATTGTCCCTGTCCCATTCTTAGCATCTGCGCTGGGCCTAAACGATATATGCACCTACCAGCTAAAATGGAGATCGGTGTCTGTCCCGTCCTCAGGATCGTCAATGCCAATGGCGATGGTCTGGGCGGGCACATCAAACCACTCGTTCTCAACTCTCTCCTGTCGGGCCCTGATGGCAAGCTGTAAAAAGTCTGGGGTGGAGACGTGCGAGGGTGGATGCGTCTTATCGCTCTGCAGCATCATGTACAGAAGCGTCTCGATGTGCATGAGTTCGTGTTCAAAACCAACCCAAATAGCTCGACCCACATGACGTGCGATCTTGTCCTGGCCTGCTGCATAGAGATCTCGCACACGAGATCGCACCCTGTCCTGATAGGTCAGAATTTGGTCCACGGGCGGCCACTCGTCGGGAATCTCGGAGTGGGCATGGCACAGCTCAGGGTTGTCAACGTCGGGGTCGATGCCGCGCTCAAAAACGGCGTGGAAAGAGGCTGGGCGTGTTGCCGCCTCGTTGGTTGTCTTGGTCAGCTGGATGTCGAGAAAGGTCGGGATGTGGCCTAGGTAGAAGATGCACGCATTGCGCAGCTTGATGGGCTTCTCCAACAGCTCGTCCCGGGGTAGCATCTCTTGTGTAACCACGTCCCAGGACGCCCACAGCGCATCCCAGTCTTCCAATGCGGGGAGGGCATGACGGGCATACAGAGACGGTATCAGGCTGAGCGACATCCTCGACTTTGTCAACATATGGAGTCCTGCGAGCCAGATGCATGTCAGTCTAGACCGCCTCAAAGGACCGAACGGCGCCCGAGCCCCGCATCGCCAGCATCATATAGACATGGGCGGGATGTCCCCCATGGAGCACAGCATTCCAATGTGTGTTTCACAAGGCCGATTCCCCGTTCGACTGGCCCCACGTGTCACACAAACGTGGGGTGGCGGGCTCGAAGGGCTCGTCGGGCTGCTGAACGGGGAAACCACCGCACCCGTACGACAGCCTTGGGGGAGAGCAGGAGTGTGCTTACCGTACTCATCGTCATGCCTCCACTGCTCAGTCTCGGTCATGCCCGCCAGACTCCAGAGTTTTTGCGCTTCAACAGCTGAGAACTTGTGACTTTGCTCGACCCTGATTCGATCGTAGGGGCGAATGACCTCGCCCAGGACGGTTGTGTCACGCAAGGGGGCATAAAAGGCCTGGTGACGGCCGCCCTCGCCGTCAAAGACGTACTCGCCAATGACTCTCCATTCCTCCTCGACGAAGGCTGTCTCCCCGAGGATCTCATTCGCATGTCGTAGGCCGTTGAGGATAAACCTAGCCTGTGTCAGCGTCGTCCACCTGCATAAGGAGGCCAGGTGCAAAAGCAAGGAAGCCGGGAGTATGACATACTCATGGGTGACGCCATGCTTGTCTGTTTACCGAGGGGCTCGGAATTAGCAGAGATGGGCAAGGTGACGGGTTACACATACCATTATAAGCATGACTGTTGGCCCTGGTCAGCCAGCGTCCCGCGCGTGTGAGTGGGAAAGGGGGTAACACATACTAGACCTTTGCTGGATCATCGCAGGCATCCAGGCCAATCAACATGGAATCACCCAGGCTGAGCACATCTGCAAAGCCCTTGAGGAAATCGGCGGCCTCGTCTCGGCTGAAATTTCCTGGCAACAGCCGCGTTAGGCCGAGCGGAGCGCCATGGCGGACGAGAACGCTCACCAATGCTAGAGCCGAGGCTCAAGATGCATTTCTGCCTTGAGGCGTTGGAGGGTTTCTTGAGCCACTCCCTTCCGTCGTCATATGTGCCAAGGAGCCCATGAGCTCGGACATGCCTGTAGGGGGGAAGCTGGGCGAGCGTCCGTTCGAGCTCCTTCCGAGAGAGGTCAAGGGCGTAGTAGTCGATGCGCTTGCCCGCATCCTCGAGAGCCTGCAGCAGCAAGTTGACCTTGCGGAGATTCCTGAGACTCAAAATCAATCTCAGCATTGGGCGCTGGCTATAAGAGGAGGCTCACCCGCTGCCGAGCTCGATCACCATAGCCCCTGAGGGTATGGAGTTGGCCATCTCCGTAGCACACGACGTGAGCACCTTGATCTCGTCATTTGTCAGGTAGTACTCGTCCAGGTAGGTAATCTGAGACAAATTAGTTCCCCTGGTTGCCGTGGAATGGCGGCTGAAAAAAGAACTCACTTTCTCAAAGAGCTGCAGCCCTCGCTCGTCATAGAGCAAGAGCGTGGGAAGCTCTCGGGGGCCGTCTGTCGAGCAGAACATGGACTTAATCTCGACCTTGAGATTGAGCTCCACGGA
>Ga0247817_10001855_pt1 | contig 10948 bp, 6 predicted proteins | sample UWRJL212509R1_FD_178010 | JGI IMG/M metagenome (GOLD analysis project Ga0247817, IMG submission 178010) | Plant litter microbial communities from Arlington Agricultural Research Station in Wisconsin, United States - UWRJ-L212-509R-1 | ecosystem: Environmental > Terrestrial > Plant litter >... | reverse complement strand
CATGACCGAGCGCTTCATGGGCGTCTTCCTCGAGGTCAGCGACGACCGCACCCTGACGAACCTCACGCTCAAGGAGGGCTTCCGCACGGTCTACCAGCACACGTCGCTCGTCTACACCGACGCTCCACTGCAGATCAAGAAGCTCTTCAAGCAGCAACTGCGCTGGGCTCGCGGCAGCCAGTACAACACCATGCGGATGCTGCCCTGGATGCTCGGTCACGCACCGGTTCTGTCGATCTTCTTCATCATGGACATCATCCTTCCGTTCCTGCTCGCCGGCGTCATCGCCGGCTGGGTGTACCGCGCGGTCACCGGACAGGGCTACAACTTCTACGAGGGAATTCTCACCGAGTACGGCCTGCAGGGCGGAGTGCTTCTCGTGCTCGGCCTGATGCTGGTCTCGTCGGTGCTGAGCATGGCCATCCGCCAGATCCGGCACCTCTCGGAGAAGCCGTCGGACTTCTTCCGCCTTCCCGTCTTCATCATCGTCTCGACCGCGTTCCTCATGCCGATTCGCCTTCTCGGCTTCTTCCGCATGGGCCACGCGAGTGGCTGGGGAACTCGTGCTGGTGCTTATGCCGGTGGCGCAGCCAATGACGAGATCGTCAGCGGACTCGGCGGAGGACCCCGCGTCGACGAGACAGAGTTCACGCTCGACTGGGACGCGACGGGACAACCTGTTCCGGTCACCACCACCGCTCTCGTGCCGGCCTCCGGAGGAACAATGCCAGAGGGCGCGCAGTATTCCGGCACCCAGCACGCCGGAGCCGTTCTCGAAGCCTCACCCCGCCGCGCCGCGGCCGGCCGACTCGCGGCACCGACCGCACCGCCCGCTCGCCGCCTGAACCCCAAGGCCGCCTGGCCGTACATCATCGGATTCTCGATTTTCGCGTTGGAGGCGTTCTTCATTGTCAACTTCTAACCCCAGCCCCGTACCCAACCAGTCCCCGCGAGCGTGGTGGGCCGGCACGAGCACTCGTGCACGGCTCTCCGCGGTCGGCGCCGTCGTCATCGTCGGAGCGCTGCTCGCGACGAGCATATTCGTCTGGACGTCGCCAGAGAACCCGGTGCGCGAGGCCATCGTCGGTGCCCCCGAGGTCACCGAGGAAGACACGCTTCTCACCGACCGCAACGATCTCCTCAGCCAGATCGTCGAGCTGAAGAAGCTGCTCGAAGAGAAAGACGGACTGCTCGCGACATCCGAAACCGACAAAGCGGCTATCCAGCAGGCGCTCTGGTCGGCCGAGGGTGAACTCGATGCCATCGAGAAGTCCCGCGGCAGCGGCGACTCCGGCCAGACCGGCACCAGTCCGGGGAACACCACACCGGCGAAGGCTCCTACGGTGACGAACGCGGGCATCACCGCGCCGTCGAAAGCGGCTCTTCTGAACCCGAAGAGCTCGCTGTTCGGCATGTACACCGAGCAGGCGCCGTTCAACTTCGCGACGTTCGACTCGACCGCGACGAAGGTCGGCTACGCGCCGAACGTCGTCGGCTACTTCGGTGGCTGGGACGAGAACTTCCGTGCGAACGCCGTCACCAACGCCTGGAAGCGCGACACCATGCCGGTTCTCACCTGGGAGTCGCGACCGATCAGCTCGGGCAACGACCGCGTCGAAGAACCCGACTACGAACTACCCGACATCATCGGCGACAAGAAGAACGGCGTCGCCGGGAGCTTCGACAACTATCTGCGGAAGTACGCCAAGGCGATCGTGAAGACCGGACTGCCACTCGGCATCCGTCTCGACCACGAAATGAACGGCGTCTGGTACCCGTGGTCCGAGACCGACGGCTCTGGCAAACCCATCAACAACAACCGCGTCGGCGACTACGTGAAGATGTGGAAGCACGTTCACGACATCTTCGAGGCGGAGGGCGCCAACGAGCTCGTCATCTGGATCTGGTCGCCGAACATCACCAACAACCTGCCGGCGAGCCACCGCACGAGCGCATTCCTCGAAGCGCTCTACCCCGGTGACAAGTACGTCGACTGGGTTGGACTATCGGGCTACCTCCGCCCCGCGTACAAGTCGGACAACGACTTCTCGTTCGGCTACACCTTCGACCGGAGCCTCGACGAACTGCGCCGGATCACAAACAAGCCGATCTTCCTCGCCGAGATCGGGGCATCCGAAACCGGTGGCCACAAACCGGCCTGGGTGAAGAGCTTTTTCGAGGGGCTCGCCAAAGAAGAGAACAACGACATCATCGGGTTCTCCTGGTTCAATCTCGCCATCACGAGCTACGTCGAGGGGCAACGAGCGACCAATGACTGGCGAATCGACTCACGCAAAGACACGCTCACCGCGTTTACAAGCGGACTCAAGATCAAGAGTGCCGATTTTGACCTCGACAAGCTCAAGTAACCACCAACCGCCGAACCACACCGTTCTCGAGGGGAGAGCATCATGAAGAACCAGGACAAGAAAGACGCCGCATCACAGGCCACGGCCGGAGCTCCGCGCATCAGCGTGGTTGGCACGGGTTACCTCGGGGCGACCCACGCTGCCGCGATGGCCGAAATGGGCTTCGACGTCATCGGTGTCGACAACGACCCGGCTAAGGCGCAGGCTCTGAGCGAGGGAAAGGTTCCGTTCTTCGAACCAGGCCTGCCCGAGCTCATCCGCAAGCACGTCGCAAGCGGACGCCTCCGCTTCACCACCGACGTCGCCGAGGCCACCGCCTTCTCTGACGTGCACTTCATCTGTGTCGGAACGCCGCAGCAGCGGGGGAGTAATGCTGCCAACCTCACCTACGTCGAAGAGGCGACGCTGCAGGTGGCGCGCAATCTGACCCACGATGGAGTCATCGTCGGCAAGTCGACGGTGCCGGTCGGCACGGCCGCGAGACTGCGCGGACTGATCGCGGATGCAACGCAGCCCGGCCTCGAGGTCGAACTCATCTGGAACCCGGAGTTCCTTCGGGAGGGCAAGGCCGTCGCCGACACACTGACGCCCGACCGGATCGTCATCGGGGGTGCGTCCCCGCGGGCGGAGGCCGTGCTTCGCGAGGTCTACGCGATCCCGATCGCTGCCGGAACGCCGGTGATCAGTTGCGACCTTCCCACCGCCGAACTGGTCAAGGTGAGCGCCAACGCGTTCCTCGCGACCAAGATCTCGTTCATCAACGCGATCGCCGAGGTGTGCGAGGCAGCCGGTGCTGACGTCAGCGTGCTCGCGGATGCCCTCGGTCACGACGTGCGCATCGGGCGCCAGTTCCTCAATGCCGGACTCGGCTTCGGTGGGGGCTGCCTTCCGAAAGACATCCGTGCCCTCATCCACCGCTCTCGCGAGCTCGGGGCGAACAACGCCGCGGCGCTGCTGCAGCAAGTGGACGAGATCAACATGTCGCAGCGCCAGCAGGTCATCGACCTCGCGATCGCCGCGTGTGGTGGCTCGGTGCTCAACCGCCGGATCGGTGTTCTCGGCGCGGCCTTTAAGCCGCTCACCGACGACGTGCGCGATTCGCCGGCGCTCAACGTCGCCGCGGCACTGCACCTTCGCGGTGCCCAGGTCGTGATCTACGATCCGGAAGCGAACGAGACGGCGAAGCGCATGTTCCCGACGCTCAGCTACGCCGACAGCATGGACGAGGTCGTCGCCGACGCCGACGCCGTGCTCGTGCTCACCGAGTGGGATGAGTTCCGCGCCAGCGACCCGGCGGCGCTTCGCGCCATCGTCGGGAACCCCGCCATCATCGACGCACGCAATTGCCTCGACGCGGCCGCGTGGCGGGCGGCAGGGTGGGCCTACACCGGCCTGGGAGCAGCGCACGACGTGGGGCCGGTTGGTGTGACATCCGCTCCCCAGCTCGTCTCGGTGTAACCGAGACCGTTCGTTCGACCCGGAAGGGCCACACTCTGTGGGGAGTGTGGCCCTTCCGTCGTGAGGTGGCGCAATCGAGTTGCGCTAGTGGTTCTAAACGACACCGAATGGCAACCATAAACTGCAACTCATCGCCCTGTCGTGTCCATCGAGTAGGCATGCCTCACCCGTGATGGAACCTGCTCTTCTGTTGAGCCTTCAGGGCAGAAGCTGACGTGTGGCTCGAGTACGACGATGCGAATCGCCCGTAGTTGATATGACTGAACTTGACCCGCCGTCGCCGCATCTCAATAAAGTGCTGGATGTAAGTAGCCGTATCGATTCATGGAGTCAGCACAGATCATGCCGCCCGTGCTAGTCCGTAGGGTGCCGCATCCACACTCGGTTGGGAGCGGAATCTAACGGATCCCATGATGAGACAGGACCATGGTCTCCGTTCTTAAGCACCTCGAGAACATCCCGGAAATTCGGATTCTTGGGAATTTCGACTGACGAGTGGCTGCGCTCGAGCAGACGGCTGTACGGCTCGCCGAGTGTACTCACGTGGTGAGCAACGACCTCGAACCCTGCTTTTTTTGCATACTGAGACAGCGCGAGAGCGCGTGTCGGGGGCGATGCGCTGGATTCGACCATGAGTCGCGCTGTTTCGATATACAAGGTCAACTGATCCTCGCGGAGCGAATCTCCGAGGGCTTCGTAAACATCCGCACTCTGCCAAGACGGATTTGTCGGTAAGTTGTCTGCGAGGAACTGCTTTAGATTCCGATCTGTGGCCTCGTTCCGAAATAGGCGAGCAATGAAGTCTTCGGTTAGGCCAATGCTGTTGATGAAGTCAGTCGCACTTCTGGACGCTACGAGGAACGCTTCTTGTGCAACAGTCGAACCGCCAAGGGCATGAAATGTCGTGGCGTCATCGACGAGAAGTCCTGCGCTGACGAGGGCGGCGAGAAGTTTGGTTTCGGTCTCCATCGATCGCGACGGCGCCACTTCCTTGACGAGGTGGGTCACGTGGGCAATTCTTGCGTCGATAGACAGATCTTTCGCATTCAGTATCTGCGCGGCAAGCGCCTCACGTCGATCTAATGAAGTGTCATCGGGCACGGCCAATCCACGGTGATCCTCGAGGTACCCAACCAGCTCATCATCTACAGCACGCGCGTCGACATAGGCCACGATGTTCTCGAACGTAAAACGAAATCGGCCGCCCGATGCCAATACGCCGAGTACTCTTACAGGTGCGGTCTGGATATCGTCCACGAGCAAATCCGACTTGATTCTGGACTCAATTTCGTGAGATTGATCTGGGCGGGACCGATCCACCGCAGACAGCACCTCGACGATTTTGCCCGATTCGTTAACACTGCTCGTTCCTGTCGAATCGAGAACCCTCAAGTAGTCATCGAAGTGATGCATGAGGTGGTCGAATGCATTGTCGCCGCGGCCAAGGAAAGAGTCCAAGCCGATTCCTTCGTCTCCGGCAACGACCGCCAATGTGCTCTTATGACCTCGTACGCTCGCGCGGCGATTAGCGCCGAAACGGCGCGGTCAGACAACTGTTCAAAGTTGGGCACCAAGATGTTGAGGCGATTGAGGGCAGCAACTCGGGCATCAGGGGACTGCGCGGGGCTGGTGAAAGGCTCCATGAGTGCAACGGAGTTTGCAATTACCCGGCGTAGGTTTGGGGATAGAGGATAGTCCGTTTCCAGCTCTATCCCGGCGAAAGCCCCAACGACGAACTCTTTCAAACGGTCTGCGTTGTCCGAAAGCACGCGTTCTGCAAAATTGAAGATTCCTGGCCAAAACCGTGCCAGCCTGCGCGCTAAAACAGCGGGATACCTCCCTTGCTGCGAGTATGCCTTCAGGAAGTTGAGCGCATCGGTGCTTTCGGTCGTTAATAGTTTGAGATTGCTGTCCAATCGCGGGTCTTCCGGAAGTAAGGCGTCGTAGATAGTGCGGTTGAGCAACCCAGCCGATTCAAATACGCGGTTCCCGCCAAGGCTGAGAACCGAGCTGACGTCGGCAGTGGTGAGCACGAAGTCGAAATCCGGTTGTTCCCGCTGCACATGCTGCAAGTCATAAGTGACCGCGTTTGCAGAAGCTGTTATGCCGTAGAACTGGGATGCATATAACGGGTAGTTTCTGTCGAGTAATTTGGCCTTGACTAGGTCCATTACCAACGGGTCACTATCTACCGCCGATTGGACCCATGGCTCGTAGTCAACGTCTGCAACCTTGTATAACGGGACTTCTGGCGCAATTAGATCCCCAATGTCTGCGGCGCGAAGCCATCGTTGAGACTCGCGCGTCTTCGAGATTGCGGTTGTACTGTCTTGCCGGCCAGACGCAGTCCAGTTCATCGGAACAATATCGCCGAGCTCCTTTCGGAGCGTAGCTGCACTGAAGGTGAATACCACTTCTTGTGCGTCCAGAATCTCGACCGGCAAGCCGTCGTCGATGACGTTCTTCCAGAAGTCAACTTCTAATACAGAGTCACTCGCAACTATTTCACCAGCGACCCGGTAGCGAACATGCGTCGGTTGGCGCGCAGCGTGGCTGAACCACCGCTTGGACATTTCTTGAAGCTCAGAACCTAGAAGAGTCGCCCGTTCCACAGTCGCATCATGAGGTGTCTGCGTTGTTACCAGCGCATCAAGCTCGGAAGCTAGAGACACGAGACTCTTCGAAATGATCACCCTGGATCTTCGATAGATCCGGTCCAGGTTGCTATCGCTCACCTGAAGCTTCTCGAAATCCTCCAGGTGAGTGTTCTTGTAAGCGATGACGGCGAATAGCTTGTCTTCGACAAGCCCCTTTGGCGTGCCTGGGCCTAGTACTCGAGTCTTGAAGACACGGTACTCGTTCACGATGTTGCGAAGCAGACGCATGTCGGTAACGTGGCGAGCGACTACACGGATCGCATCGAGACTCACTTTTGGGTCGACTTCCCGCATCAGTTCCGAGAGCAGATCCGTTGACGAGCGATGGGTAATGAACGGCACGACGGGCACAATGAGGTCGAAGAACTTCGTCCGTTGCGTCGCTGGCTCAGCTAGGCGCGCCTCTGCTTGCCAGACACCGTGATCTTCCGCGAGGTCTCTTGCCGGTTGGACCGCGTTATTGCGCTTGGTTCGCTGTTCTTCGAGGTCTTCGAAGATGCTGTCGCGAACGGCATAAATGAAATGGATCGGCCTCGCCGAAAGCTGCTCCGAGGCATTGAGCAGAGTGCTTAGTTCTCGAAGGGAGGCGTAGATGCTTGGATCTTCGAAGCGGTCGAGGTCCTCGATGATAACCACATCCCGCTTCGTCCGCTCAAAAAAATAAACGATCTCGTCGAGGTACTCGTCAAAGTAGGTATCCGACTTGTCGTTGGTTGTCAGGCTAATCGACGCCGAGGAAGCCCCGATCCTATCGAACCGCCAACGACTCGCGAGAAGTAGCTGAGAAGAGTAGAGGATAGCCCCGGCGAGCAGCCCGATTGTTCCGAGAATCCAAGGGCGAAGCCACTCAGATTTCGCCGGAAGGTCGAGCGGCGCACCCCATCCAGTTAGCCACAGCAGGCCAACGAGGGCAGAACCTCCAAGTACCGCGCCGAAAAGCGATCGACTTTTAGAAGGCGCGCTCAGCCTCCTAAATCGGGATCCAGGTACGCGAGACGGGCGCACCTGATATAGCAGTTGCTTGACAATTTCCTTCTGAATGTAATTCGTCAGGCCCCGGGGCGCGAGAGGGTCTTCGACCAAGTTCGCAGCGGTGACGCCGACGTCGCTCAGGGACGAAAGCGAGATTTGAACAACCCGACGCTTTTTGTTGTTCTTGTCGAGCTCGTCGCGAACACCTGCGAGAATGCTGCTCTTACCGCTGCCGTAGTTCCCGGCAAGAGCGATATTCCAGACGTTGGTCCGGCGCTGATCGTCCTTCAGCAGATCGATGAGCTCGTCGCTGTACAGCGAGTGTTGTCCCAGATCGTGAGCGGCAGTCAGTGCCTGCAATTCGAGAGCGCCGGATCCGGTCGTGGGTTGATGGTTTGCCCTTTTCTCGTCGTTGCGCTCAGCCATCAATCCGCCAATCGTTTCGAGTATCCGATGGAGTTTCCGCCGGTTCTGGCTGCGGCGGTGACAGACCTAGCCGCTCTCTTGATTTATCCCAGACTTTATCGCCCGGCCAGCCAACATGGAGGGAATGGCGCGCTGCGAGTTGTCCGCACCTCTTGAATACGTGATTCACGTAGATCGGATTATCCCGGGGTGACTGAATCACGAGCAAGGAAGGGATTGTCGATGTGCATACAGCGAAGCCCCGGTCTCCCTGCGAAAAACTGGGGAACCGGGGCCTCGTGAGGTCGTGCCCACTGCGCGCTATTGCGCTCGCGGGCCAATTAAATCCTCTTTTTGCTCGTTATACCGAGTAGTACAGCTCGTATTCGAAGGGGTGCGGACGCTGCGAGGCCGGAATGATCTCGTTCGTGCGCTTGTAGTTGATCCAGTTGTCGATGAGGTCCTGCGTGAAGACGCCACCGGCGGTCAGGAACTCGTGGTCAGCCTCGAGGGCCTGCAGCGCGAGTTCGAGCGACGCGGGAACCTGGGGGATGTTCTTGGCTTCCTCGGGGGGAAGCTCGTACAGGTCCTTGTCGACGGGCTCGTGCGGCTCGATCTTGTTCTTGATTCCGTCGAGTCCAGCCATGAGCTGAGCAGCGAAAGCGAGGTACGGGTTACCCGAAGCGTCAGGCGCGCGGAACTCGATGCGCTTGGCCTTGGGGTTGGTACCCGTGATCGGGATACGGATCGACGCCGAGCGGTTACCGGCCGAGTAGACCAGGTTGACGGGAGCCTCGAAGCCGGGCACGAGGCGACGGTAGGAGTTGAGCGTCGGGTTGGTGAACGCGAGCACTGCCGGAGCGTGCTTGAGCAGTCCACCGATGTACCAGCGAGCGATGTCCGAGAGTCCGCCGTAGCCGGCTTCGTCGTAGAACAGCGGCTTGCCGTCTGCCCACAGCGACTGGTGCGTGTGCATTCCCGAGCCGTTGTCGCCGAAGAGCGGCTTGGGCATGAACGTAGCCGTCTTGCCCCACTGCTCAGCGGTGTTCTTGACGATGTACTTGAACTTCAGGATGTCGTCGGCCGCGTGAACCATGGTGTCGAAGCGGTAGTTGATCTCCGCCTGTCCGCCGGTACCCACTTCGTGGTGAGCGCGCTCGAGGATGAGGCCGGCGTCGATCAGCTTGAGGCTGATGTCGTCGCGAAGGTCGGCCTGCTTGTCAACGGGGCTGACGGGGAAGTAGCCACCCTTGAACGGGGTCTTGTTGGCGAGGTTTCCGCCTTCTTCGACGCGACCGGTGTTCCAAGCTCCCTCTTCGGAGTCGACGGAGTAGAAGCTGGAGTTCTGCTTCACTTCGTAACGCACGTCGTCGAAGATGTAGAACTCGGCCTCGGGCGCGAAGAACGCGGTGTCGGCGATTCCCGTTGATGCGAGGTACTTTTCGGCCTTCTTGGCAACCTGGCGGGGGTCACGGTGGTAGATCTCACCGTTACGCGGGTTGTAGATGTCGAAGATCATGATGAGCGTGCGCTCAGTGCGGAACGGGTCAAGGTACGCCGTCGTGACGTCCGGAATGAGCTGCATGTCCGACTCGTGGATCGACGCGAAACCGCGGATCGACGAGCCGTCAAAGAGCTGGCCAACGGCGAAGAAGTCCTCGTCGACGGTTGAGGCGGGGATGTTGAAGTGCTGCTGAACACCGGGGAGGTCGGTGAAGCGAATATCAAGGAACTTGACGTCTGTGTCCTTGATGAACTTGAGCACCTCGGAAGAATCACTGAACATGTGGAGGACTCCAATGAGCTTGGTACTGATCGGCTGCAATCACAGCCACCCTTGAGAGTAGGCGCAGGGGGTTTCGCGAGGGTGACGCAAATGTTTCCGGCATGTTACGTGAGACGCGCCCCGTAGGATTGAACACATGACAACCGAGCCGGCTGAGGCACCTGACTGGCCGGGCAAACGCCTCGGTCTTCCCCTGTCCGGATCGCGATCGATCGCACGCCCCGGGCGTCGAATCGGAGCACTCGTGCTCGACTATGGCATCGCCTACGCGCTCGGTTACGCGTTCTTCGGGGGAGAGGGCTGGATCATCCTCGCCCTGTTCGCGGCGCTCCAGGTGATCTTCATCACCACGCTCAGCGGCAGCCTTGGCCACCTCATCTTCGGGCTACGCCTGGTGCCGCTCAACCCGGCGTGGGTCGGGATCGTCAAACCGGTCATTCGCACGCTACTGCTGTGCGTCGTCATCCCGGCAGTCATCTGGGACACCGATCAGCGCGGACTCCACGACCGCCTGGTCGGCACCATCCTGGTGCGTCGATAGTTCGACGCACCAGATTTGACGCTGAGTGCGGCCTAGCGAGCGCGCTGGGCGCGAGCGCGCATCGGGTCGACACCCTTGGGAATCGGCAGGGTGTTCTTGCCAAGCGACTTGAGGCGGTTGCTCACCGCGAGAACCTCGGGCTTGCGCAGCACGGGCTTGAACTTACGGAGCTGCGTCGGGATGCGGTACAGCGGCGTCGACTCAGGGTCCGGTCCGACATAGACGAAGTTGACGGGAACGTTCTGCAGGAAGCGCACGATCGAGTCGCGTTCCTTCTCGAGCATCTTCTGCGTGCGGCTGCGGGGGCCCTCTCCGATGAGGATGATGCCGGCTCGTCCGACGGCGCGGTAGACGGCATCCTGCGTTTTGGGGCTGACCGCGACGGGCATCTCACTCGAGATCCAGCCGCGACGGAGTGAGCTCTTGAGCACGGCGCCGACAGCACCGGGCTGGCCGGCAATCTGGCCGTACGCCGCACGCTCGGCACGACGTCCGAGCACAACAAGGAAGAGCAGTACACCGGCCATGAGGCCGATAAGGATGAAGAGCACAAAGCCGAGGAGGTTGTCCTGCGGGGGAGCCGCGAGGAAGGCAACCGCGAGACCGATGGCAATCGGGCCGAGAGCCGCGAGAGCGAGATACCAGGTGACGGACGAGTCATAACGACGCGTCATCTGCAGCACCTGCCACATCTGCTTGATGCGGCCGGGCTCTTTGTTGGGGTCCTTGGTGCGTGCCATGGTAACTAGGATACGGCCTC
>Ga0247817_10001849_pt1 | contig 10975 bp, 12 predicted proteins | sample UWRJL212509R1_FD_178010 | JGI IMG/M metagenome (GOLD analysis project Ga0247817, IMG submission 178010) | Plant litter microbial communities from Arlington Agricultural Research Station in Wisconsin, United States - UWRJ-L212-509R-1 | ecosystem: Environmental > Terrestrial > Plant litter >... | reverse complement strand
GATCAAGTACGGCCGTTTGGCGATGGTGTTGCTGTAGTATTATTAAACGGCAAATGGGGTATTATTAATAAGTCTGAGAGTTGGGTAGCCCAACCGTATTACGAATACATCAGCGACTTTAAAAATGGTGTTGCAGTCGTGAAAGAAAAAGGAATCTATTATTTAATCCATACTTCCGGAAAAATATTAACTCCGGAAGGTTATTCTTCCATTACGATCACGAAATGTGGTAATTATGTATTGGTAAAAAATAAATTAAATGGCATTGCAAACGCTAACGGAAAAGAAATTATTACTCCGCGTTATCAATCCATTGTTGAATTGACGCCTTCCCTATTTAAAGTTTCAGAAAATAATTTAACCGGTGTGATTGATGCCAATCGAACAATCATCCTTCACATCAAATACAGTGCGGTATTTTACAACCCAAGAACGAAGGAATTTTTAGCAGCCGAAGATGGTGTACAGAATTATATAACGGTGAAGTAATGCTCTGCAAGCTATCTACGAGTAACGAACTCAACCTGGCGCCAGTCTTCAGACTGGTGTCTATCATTTCTTAGTCTTTGACTACATAATTTATTAAACGAAATGTAGTCAAAGACTAAGAAATAAAAGTCACTAGACCCGCTTCGCTAAGTCTAGATAATATTGTTTATCCGACAAGTACGTTACTATCCGCCTACTTAGCACCTTTTGACTCAACAAAAGCAATGAGCTCTGCCTCCTGACTTTCCTTTGCGCCAGACAATACACTATTCCCTTTTCCGTCGCTGTCATTTACATTTGCTCCCGCTGCAACCAGTAATTTTACCATCTCTAATTCACCATTTGAGGCAGCATACATAATGGCTGTATAATAAAATCCATCTCTAAAATGTACGTCAGGCTTTTTAGCTAATAGAATTTTAACAATATCAACATTATTGTGATCCACGGCTGCAATAAGCATGCTCACTTGCAACCAAGGCTTAAGCTCTTTTACATAGTTTACGCTTGCACCATCAGCTAATAATTTTTCGACACTGGGCTTATCGCTTTTAAGGATAGCTTCGTAAAGCAAGTCATTTTTATCTTGAGCAATGCTCTGAAATAGTAAGCCGAAAAAAAATAATACAGCAATGCCTGTTTTCATGTGATGATATTTTAATTACAAAGTTGAACCTCTGCTGAGCTAAAAGATAATATGAAGATACGAATTGTTTTGACTAAAAAAATCCACAGAAAACACCTGTAAAATCAAAAATTTGAATTAAGATTACTTCTTCACAACCCGATCAATCGGACGAAAGCGCAAGGCACTCCATACATCGTTTATTGAAATTGCGGCTACAGAGGTGATACCATATTCTTCTCCTGTCGCCCATAAAGAATCTCTGTTGACATCTGTCTTAATGCCTGAAGTACCTTTGGGATAGGCGAACCATAAAACAGTATCTGATTCAACATTATCAAGATTTTTAGTCAGATAGTTTACAAATTCCTTTTTATTGCAAGAGTTATTTGTATTTGATGATGTCAAACTTTGACAACTCTGGATAGATGATTACTCCGTCCCCTTTACCCAAAGCTTTCTTTAATGGCTTAATAAAAATTTCGTTGCAGTTCATTGCTACAACAAATTTCTCACTTGAAACCAAGTCGTAAGGTTTAGTCGGTGTAGAGTAAACGTAAACGTCTAAGCCACTTCTCTTTTCTACGACTGCATTACCAACTTGTTCAGACTTAAAAGCCATTGCAAAACAGATTGCCATAAGTACTGCTAATATGATTAGAATGTTCTTCATGTTTAATTATTTTTGTTTAAGTGAATATATTAAAAAATGTAAAATAAATGCAGAATAGATACACACCAGTCACTACAAGGCTTAATATGGAATGAGAGAGAATTCTTACTGTGGTTGTGTCTTTTTTTTATGCTTTTCACCCCGCTAAGACTAGTATAAAAAAGAGTCTTTGACTTTTTTTTATTATACATTCGTAGAGCACTGCGCTAACTCTACAGACAGAGACGTTACATGCTATGTTTATTTTTCATTTTATAAATAGTGAATCCAATTATCTGAAATAGTAAACCGATAGTTAAGATATTTATTGCCCATTTAATTAATTCTTCATTATCAGGATTGAACTGCGCTCCCAGACGGGCTATAAGTATGTCTATTAAATTCAAATAGTTTAATCCAATTATAAGTAGCATTATAAATCCTCCTAATAAAGTTACCGACAAATTTATTTTTATATTTTTAACGATTATCTGATAGTTAAGTATTGCGGCCAATCCATAAAAGATTGTGGCAACTATAAAGTTACTCCCCTTTGTTGAAGAATATATTTGAATTATTAGTGTTAAAATGAGAATAGCTAAATATGATGGGAATTTATTCCTCAAAGGAAGAATTATTAAGTACAGATTAATAATTGCAATTATAGAATAGAATATAAAAATTACACCAATTGATTCAATCTCGCAATCTGTTGTCCAACAAAGTCCATCAGCTATACCAAGAGAATATAAAATTTTAATGAATAGCAATGATAAAATTCCAGCTCCAAAAGTTTGTATTATATATGCTTGTATTTTGTGTTTAAGTCCGATCATATTGCTTGTAACGTTTCGGGTATTGGCAATGGGCGGCAATAGTATTCTATCAGTCCAAATATAGCATAAAAGCTCAATAGTGGTAACACTATCGAGCCTTTAAGGTTAATCCGCCCTATTGCCAACATTGTTATTTTTATTACCAAGGTATCTCTCCCGTTTCAGGGTTATTTTCTTCACTAAAAAATTTTCCTGTTGGACCCTCTTTATCAATCAAAGCATATTTTACTATTCGTTTTCCGGCATCCTCAACAGTTCCGGGTCCACGATGTCCATTGAAATCTGTTTTTGTATATCCTGGACAAATGGCATTTACTTTAACGTTGGTATGCTTTAGTTCGTAAGCTAATACAACCGTGTACATATTCAAGGCTGCTTTTGAAGAAAGATAAACGGCACCTTTGTAGTCGTAATACTTGTAAGACGGGTCACTGTGTAACGTAATTGAACCTTGACTTGAGCTTACATTTACGATACGTGGTTCAGAAGATTTTTTCAACAGATCAATAAATGCTTGTGTAACCCGTACCACTCCATAAACATTAGAATCGTATGCTGCTTTGAACTGCTCTATAGTTGCGTCAAATGCGGATTGCGGATAACCGCCGTAAATTCCTGCATTATTGATCAGAATATCCAATGATTTCGTTTTCTCACCTATTGCATCTCGGGCTGCTTGTACCGATTGATCATTTGTTACGTCAAGCTGAATGGCTTCAACATTGTTTATTCCTTCTGCATTTAATTTATGAATGGCTTCTAAACCATTTTCCAAATTGCGACTGCCCAGATAAACATAAATTCCTTTTTGTGCAAGCTGCTTTGTTACTTCAAAGCCAATACTCTTATTTGCGCCTGTTACTAATGCTGTTTTCATTTTTCTACTGGTTTAAATGACTCAAGCAAAAGTAGAGAGCCTGCAACTAGAAGGAATGGACAAATCGTTTTATTTGCCCGACAAATCCTTATTGTTTAAAAAATCACTTACACTTGTCCCTGTACTCTTTTTGAAAAGTCTTGAAAAATAGTCGGGGTCATTAAAGCCTAATTCATACGCCAATTCTTTTACAGAAAGATTGGAATAACGGAGTTTGCGCTGGGCTTCTATCATCAAGCGGTTGGTAAAAAAATCCTTTGGAGATGTACCGGAATATTCCTTTACTATCCGATATAAGCTGTTTGTCGTTAAAGACAATTTCTCGGCAATTGTATTGATGGATGGTTGTTCTGTAAGATTCGTCTCCACCATTAATTTGAACTCAACAAACTTTGATAAATTGGCATTTAAAACAGTAGCGGATTCATTTTTAAAATACGCAGTGTTTAATTCTGATAATAGTAAATTCAAGTAGGCCAATATTATTTCTGAGTCGATCTGTTTATCAGTATTCAGTATTTGATTTAAAATTTCAAAAACCTTTTTTACTCGTTCTCTTGCAGCGTTGTCTAAGTTTATCGTTTGCGCGTTTAATGGATTAACCAAAAACGAAAACCGCTGCGGTAGCAAAGCCAATGTATTTTCATCAAACAGCACCTTAAAATATTTCAAATTATCTGCTTTAGCTGGTGGTACAAAAATTTGATTGGGCATCGCAAAAAGCAAGTCTCCTTCACGAATGGTAAAATCTTGCAAGTCCAGTTTGTATGTGATAGAGCCGTTGTCAATCAATACAATGAAATAAGAAGCCAACCTGCGAGGCTGAAACTGCTTTTGTTCAATATCAACAGAAGGATAAGGATTATCATTTGAGTTAACCTTAATCTTCAACTTGTCGTTCTGTAAGTCCTTGGAATTGCCGTTTGTTTCTTGCATTCGTCTGTTCAAAGTTTGTAGCGATTATTACAATTAATTTAAAATTTTTTATGGCTAAATAAAATGTGTTTTAAAACTATTAATCCCGAGATAGCAAAAGGGATAAGGATTACACAAGAAAAAATCATTTCGCTTTCAATTTCCTGTTGTAATGATGCAAACAAAAATAATATTGAAACTATAATTGCTGGCAGCACTAGTATCACAAAAAAAACTTTCATCATTAATCCTATCTGCTTCCTGGATATTGCTAGTTTCTGAAAGTAATGTATGAGAAAAAATAGCAAAACAGAATAAGCAGTTACACAAAAAAAAGAAGCGGAATCACCTGCACTATGTCCTGCTCCACCTACAATTATTACAATTAGTATATATATAAATATAAATCCTAAAGAAGAGAATTTAAATAAATTGAAAGCTGACCTAGTGATTTTATTCATAGGTGCTAAATCTGGATTATTGGAATAGCTGCTCGGTCGTAAATCTTCCCATTTAAATCCACTTCTCAATGCTAGTGAATAAAGCATAATGATCAATAATGCGAAAATGACTAGTATTGTCATAGATAAGGTTTTATTTTATATGTTGCCTAAGGGTCTGCAGATTTGAGATAAGCGTACTTTTACAAATATTTATTTTAATAATGAAACTGGAAGTATTACCCTGCTTAGTAAAAAAAACTTTTATCTATTATAAATCCATAGAGCTCTACGCTATCCGACTCGGCGGACTATGGATAGAGAGCTACTTTTGAAGTAAATCTATCTTCTGAATTTTATAAATTGATTTTCCATCTATATATTTCCAGTTTTCATCACTCTTATTTATATGATTAATCGAATCTCCAATTAATAATTCAAAGTTCTCAACTCCAGGATTTTTTTTAAATATTTTCTTTGTTTCCCAAGGAAACCCAATTGCTTCACCATACCCAATGGTTAAATTAGAATTTGGTATTAATTCTATTATTGTATCTTCGACGTATTCATATCTCCCAATAGGGAAATACTTTACATTCAATTTAATTATTTCTCCTGTCTCATTTTTTATATCATATGGCATTGACAAATATGCATCGCAAGAATACAACATTAATGAAATCCCAATTATTAATAATGTAAATACTTTTTTTCTCATTTTAAGTGTTGTTATTCAATTATACTTTTTCCTAACATCTATCCTATGTTAATACGGGAATTAAAAGTAGTAACTTTCGATGAGCACTAAAACCAGTTAATGATGACCATTGTTAATAACCGTTCTGTTTTATTTTTTTCATATCCTCTAATAGAACTTGTATTACCAAATCAATTTTATTTTCCTCAGAACTTTTTAACTCAGTCAATATTGGCCAGGTATCTCTTTCTAATTGATTGTATTTTCTAGCTGAGTTTGATAGTTCTTCCAGTTCTGAATCACTGGCATCATCATCAATTGAAGTCAGCATTGCACGTTCATGATCATTAAGATGGTTATTCCAATAATTTTCTCTAGCCGTTATTTTATTTTCTAACGCTACAAGTTTTTTGTAATTGGGAACGGATTCCTCTTTTTTACTATTCAAACCTACTCTTAAAAGAGAGATTGCCTCTTCAAACTCATCATGACAATAAGGATAAAGTGTTGCACTCCATCTATTCATTAGGTCAAAAGGTATATTGGCTCTAGCTTTACCCCCATCCTGATTCCAAACACCATTATCTAACCACATATAACTTAAATGTCCGTAAGCTTTTAAATACTCTTCTTTTGTATTTACATTCCAAGGATACATTACTTGCTTCGTTGTATAATTTCGATCTAAATCAGGCTCAATAAAAACTATAAATTGATTTCCCGATTCGAGAGAAAGATGCTTATACCAACTATGTACATTAAAAAGATGTTTCTTAAACCATTCTATTTGTTCATTAGATGGTATTGGCAAATTTGCTATTTCTCTTTGATAATCCATGTAATGATTACTAACTAGCATATACATATATTCCAAGTGCGTGTATATATTATATTTTGTGATTGAATTTATTTTAAAGATTTCCTCTCTGATTGTTTCTTACTAAACAAAACGAGTCAAAGACTCTTCTTTATTATACATCCGTAGAGCGCTGCGCTAACTCTACGAATAAAGAGGCACTACGTTAACTCTAATAAACACACTGCTGGATGCTAACATTTCATTTTACACTTAGCAACCAATTAATCAATTCCTGATTATCCACAATACTCCAGGAGTGTGGTTGTTTTCGATGATTAGGTTTTCGATACCCCTTATCTTGAGTAATTATTAAATTTGCATTTTTGTTTCCTAAAAGAATCAACTCATTAATCATACAAGAACCGTCTAATACATTTTGACTGGAATAGTCTCCATTGTATTCCTTCATCTTCCAATTTATTTCTGGTTCTGAGTAATATGTAATCGGTGTATGTATTAAATATTTAATTGCTGTCTGATTGGTATCCGAAAAAGAATAAGGCGATTTTTTATAATAGTTTTGAATAACCTTCAAAGGTGTTCCACCCATTTCTTCTTCAATCCTACCTGTCACATAAACGGCTTCCGGATTAATTTTGGAATTAGGAGCAATTCTTATCGACCGCTTGTTTGAATTATAAAATCTTTCAAAGTCAAGTGGAGCATCCACCACAAATACAGCATTAGGTTTAAATTTGAAATTATCTCTAACAGCTTCTTCTGCAAATTTAACAACGCAACTTCCTCCAATTGAAAAACCTCCAACATAGAATTTCAGGTTATTCAATTTATATCTCTTATCGGCATCCAGAATTAATTCCTTAAAAGATTGTTGTGTTAAGCTGTCAATTCCAAAAGAACCAAGACCAGTTTTAAACGTTGGTATGATCGTCAAAATACCTTGTTCAGCAGCTAAAATTGCCAGGTCTGTTTGCTCTAATACATGTTCCGGGGTTTCATATAAACTCGGAACAAGAAACATAAATCCATTCCAAGGTAATTTCAATGGCGATATAACCAAATAACGATTTGAAGTAGTATCGTTTTTGTTGAGGTATATTTTCTCAATTTTCTGACCAAATGATTTAGTCAAGATGAAACATGTTAAAATAGTTATGCTAAATATTCTCATGTTATATAGGAATGTGTTTATGCTTGCTGACAACTATTATATACATACGCCGTGAGTGCAGGTATTCATATAGTGTGAATTGAATTGTTATTAAAGATTTCGTCTTTGATTGTTTTTTAACAAACAAAACGAGTCAAGACTCTTCTCTAATCTATCCTTAGAGCGCTACGCTAACTCTATGGATAGATAGATAGGGAGTTTATTCAAATTCAATTCTATTTTCGTTATAGTAATAAATTGTCTGTCCATGCTCTTCATCCCATGTGCGAAATAAAATAATAATTGGACTATCATCATTATCAGGTACAATATATCCATTCATTTTTACAAAGTACTTTAACTGTTCTTTGTCATTCAGCTCTGGCAATCCATAATCTCCTTTTAAAGAATTATATGACAGCCAAAAGTTATCCAACAAATAATTATTAATACTATGTTTTCTACCTTCAATTTCATAAACCCTTGCAATTTGTTCTTTAGTAACACAACCATGAATTGGTGAAAATTCTAGTCTGGCATGTACAAAATTAACACACATTAGACCTGAATTAATTCGTGTTTCAAAAACTCCAAAGGCTGGATTAAAACCAAACTCGTATGGAAATTCGTAGTTCCTCCAATTGTCGATCATTGGTATTGATGGAGGCAGGTAAAATTTTGTTATTTGACAATCATACTTATTATAAATTTCTATTAATCTTTCAACGTTTAAATTAGAAATAAATAAAACATTTTCGTCAATACTTTTGGCGATTCGATTTCGTATGTCAATGTTAATACCACCAACAATAGCATCTTCATGTTCTAACATTATAGCTACATTATAAACCACGTTCTTTCTACAAGGAAAGAATGTTTGTTCATGATCATCGAATACATGAATTATTTCTGCTTTATTTGATGACGTAGCAATTTGTTGAAATGTATTATTAATTGTACTATCTGCATTCAGAATTGAGTTTTCGATAGCTTGAGATTGACTTAACAATTCAGATTTGTGAACATAGTCAATAAATGAATACTCTGAATAGTTATGCTCTCTATAGTACAACTTAAAATTATCAAACTTTATTTTTTCTAAATATTCAATTGCTGTCATCGCTTGATATTTCCGTTAGTTTACACATATCACATAATTCATCTGCCAAATAAATCCTTAATGAATCAATTTCATCTCCTGAAGAAGCGCAACAAGATTCTGCATCCTCAATTATCCAGCTTTTATATTTAAAAGTATTATTACCACATTGAAATTTTTCGTCACTAAAATGAACCCATCCTAATTCAGAATCTTTTGTGTTTAATTCTTGATTCAATTCGCTTTTGATAATAGTTTCTGGAAGATCTTCTTCATATAACGAAGATGTTAATACTATACCATTATTTGGAACTTTAATTTCATAGGAATAAGTAAATGTTGTATTTGATAATTTGGGCTGGTTGTTTACTCCAAATACAATTACAACATACCTTTGAGGATTATTCGAAACAATTAGTGTTTTTGTTCGATCTGCCCAAATCATAATAAATGTAATTAATAGAATTATACATCCTTCTATGATAAAAATCCATACATACTTCTTTGATAAAAATTGAATTGTTAAATCAACTATTAGTCCAATTACTCCTATGCACATAAAAACAAAAGAAGCAAATTCCCTCCATCCCATAGAATCAAAATCGGCATTAAAGTATTTCCAAATTACCAACCCAAAAATAATAATGGCAATTGCATTAAAAGGAGTACGTTTATATCTGTTTATCATTCTTGTTCGCTTGATCTCTAACGTTTAGCATAGTATCCGTTATAGGTTATTGTAATGTTACCGATGTTTAATAAAACTGGTTATTATTTTTCCGAATAAATACCCTAGGAAAGCAAATATAATAATCGAAAGAATGTAAACTGGTGGCCATACATCTGGGTTGACACCAGTGGATTCAATAAACAATATTTGCCCATATGCTACTTCATAAAAAACAAGCAAGGTAGAAATCATAATACCATAAGTTCTAGTAGTACATTTTGTGGTTATTATAATTATTAGCAAAATGACTAAAAATGATATCAGTGGAATGTAACCCGTAGCCAAAAAAAGTTCTTTAAAAAATTTAAAAGCGAATATATCTATTAATGTAAGAATAGCAATTCCAACGACCAGTAGACCAATAAATTTTATAATATTTCTTTGATGTGCTTCCATTTGATTGTATGTGAGAAATTATCTATGGCTTAAACTAGCATATATTTACACCTCCAGTGCATGTATATTTCATATGTTATGAATTGAATTTGTTTTTCATTTAATCAAAGAATTTTAAAAAACTATCTTTGAGGCTATTTCTTAATAAACAAAACGAGTCAAAGACTCTTCTTCATTATACATCCGTAGAGCGCTGCGCTAACTCTACGGATAGGGAGGTGTTTTATGTATGACTCTAGCTAGTTGACAAAGCGTACTAGAATAGAAATTCCTTAACATCATACAGCAGTTGGTGGTTGGTCGAAAAGACACAACCACGGCAAACTTCGGATGTTAGGAAACCTTATATAATTACCAATAATGACAGAGAAATTCAACTACTTTCATGTCTAGAAACTAGAGTCTAGCACCTCGCAACTAAAAACCTAGATCCTCACCCCGCCATCGATCACCAGCTCAGAGCCCGTGACATACGATGCTTCGTCGGTTATTAAAAATGAATAGGCATTCACAATATCAATAGCCCGGGCAAAACGTCGAACAGGAATTTTTAATCTGAATTGTGTAAGCTCTGCAGAATCTGCTAAGGGTAAATTATCTTCTTCGATATAACCCGGAATAATGGTATTGACATTGATACCGCTTTGCCCCAGCTCTCTAGCCCACAGTTGTGTAATACCTTTTACACCTTCGCGTATTCCGTCGTAATGCCTGTCGGTTAAGCTGTCGTGAATACGCAATGGCAAACAGCAGTTAACAATACTGCCCATTTTCTGCTCCTGCATAAACGGAGCAACCACACTGATCGTATTTAAAAAAACAGATAAGTTTGCATCAATCGTTTCGTGCCAGGCTTCAGTAGATAAATTCGGCACTTTAGAGACAGGCGACAGCTTAGGATTATTCACCAAAACATCTATCCTTCCGTAATTCTTAATTACATGTACTGCTGCTTTCTCAAAATTATCCTGCACACTGAAATCGAAACTTTCAACCACGCAAGATCCTTTTCTTAGTTTGCAGGAAGCTAAAATACTCTCGTCTACTTTTGTATTGACATCTTCCCACAATACAACACGATAGCCTTTGTCGCAGAATTTTTCAGCGGCAGCTTTCGCAATAGAATGTGTGGTACGAACCAATACAACAACCTTAGATTCTATCATAATCTTTAAAAATACGAAATTCCAATACCGTAAGTTATAACAAAAAGTAAGGTACTCAAAGCCAATTGCTTTAAATAAGGGTC
>Ga0247817_10001846_pt1 | contig 10978 bp, 9 predicted proteins | sample UWRJL212509R1_FD_178010 | JGI IMG/M metagenome (GOLD analysis project Ga0247817, IMG submission 178010) | Plant litter microbial communities from Arlington Agricultural Research Station in Wisconsin, United States - UWRJ-L212-509R-1 | ecosystem: Environmental > Terrestrial > Plant litter >... | reverse complement strand
GAATCCTGACTATATTGGCGTAACGACGTCTGTGCCTGTAATCTCACATGGCGTTCATTGTATTTGCATCGCCATGGAACGGTCTGGATCGATACCTACTTCTGCTCTCGCTGGATGGGGCTGGTGATCACAGAAATCACCACATCTAGGAGTAAAGAAACAATGCGTAACATTCTTCTCGCGACCGCCGCTATCTCAATGTTTGCTGTGCCGGCCATGGCGCAGACTGTTCAATCGCCCAGCTATTACGGCACGCTCGGCTATACCCAGCTCGACGGATCTCAAGGTGATCTCGGCGCCGTGACGGGCCGCGCCGGCGCCAAATTCACCCCGAACCTCGGCGTCGAAGGCGAAGTGTCGTTCGGCGTTCGTGACGAGGACATCACCGTCGCCGGCGTCGACGGCAAGCTGAAACATGAGTACGATGCCGCCATCTATGGCGTGGCGACCCTGCCCGTGACCCCGAACTTCGAACTGTTCGGCCGCCTCGGCTACGGCACCACCCAGGTGAAGGCCGAACTGCCGGGCGTCAGCGCCACCGACGACGGCGAAAGCATCAACTACGGAGCCGGCGCCAACTATTTCTTCGATGGCCAGAACGGTATTCGGGGCGACTGGACGCGTCGTGATTTCCGCGGCGACAACGCTGGCGAAGCCGACGTCTATTCGGTGAACTACGTCCGCCGGTTCTAGGACCCGGTCTCCGGACAAGGAAAAGGCGCGTTCCCCGGGGAGCGCGCCTTTTTCATTATGGGAGGCGGCGTCTTCAGGCCGGTTCGGCGATCAGGGCCCACCGCATGGAGCCCTCGCCGAACGGCCGTGTGAACCACTGGCTATAGCGTTCGAAGGCCTCGACCACGGCGGTGCGCAGATCCTGGGTCACCGGCTCGCCACGCTGGCGTTTCATGGCCGCGACACAGTCGATGACCACGTTCTGGTGGGCCGAGCCGCCAAGGCTTTTCAGCACAAGGGCGACATCGCGCGCGAGCGATTCCAGAAAGCCGACCGCGCCATTCTGGGCGTTGGGATTCTTCTGGTTCTGGGCCATCGGGCAGGTCGCCTCACGCTTGCACAGGTCTAGACGCCCCCTAACTCGCAAACTCGCCCGCCACGCGCAAGCGGAGCCGCTGGCTTGGCGGTAGATTCATCGTGAACGCGCGGCGATCAGGCCCGTTTGCGCACGAACACGGTGCCCGCCGAATAGCCTGCCCCGAACGAGCAGATCAGGCCCGTCTCGCCCGGCTGGAAGCCGTCGTGATGCAGGTGGAAGGCGATGATCGAACCGGCTGACGAGGTGTTGGCGTATTCGTCCAGGATGATGACGTTCTCTTCGGGCTCCGGATCGCGACCCAGAACCTTGCGGCCGATGAACTGGTTCATGTTGATGTTCGCCTGATGCAGCCACATCCGCTTCAGCCCGTGCGGGTCGATGCCCAGTTCGCCGGCGTGGTCGATGATCATGTCGGACACCAGCGGCACGACATCCTTGAACACCTTGCGGCCCTGCTGGATGAACAGCTTGTCCGGCTGGCCGATGCCCTCGGGCGCGGCGTTGTTCAGGAAGCCGAAATTGTTGCGGATGTTGTTCGAGAAGACCGTCTTCAGCCGCGTGCCCAGGATCTCCCAGCCGCCCGGTCCCGCCTGATCCTCGGCCTCGACAATCACGGCCGTGGCCACGTCGCCGAAAATGAAGTGGCTGTCGCGATCCTTGAAGTTCAGGTGGGCGGAACAGACCTCGGGGTTGACCATCAGCACGGCCTTGACCGACCCGCCGCCGATGAAGTCCGCCGCCGTCTTGATGCCGAAGGTGGCCGAGGAACAGGCCACGTTCATGTCGAAGCCGAAGCCCTCGATGCCCAGGGCCTGCTGGATCTCGACGGCGAGGGCCGGATAGGGGCGGGGCATGTTGGAGGCGGCGCACAGGACGGCGCCGATCTCGCTGACCGGCTTGCCCCAGGCCTCGATCGCCTGACGCGCGGCGGCGACGGCCATCTCGGCCATGATCGAAAGTTCGTCGTTCGAACGCTCGGCGATGTTCGGCGCCATCCGGTTCGGGTCGAGGACCCCGGCCTTGTCCAGCACGAACCGGCTCTTGATGCCCGAGGCCTTTTCGATAAAGGCCTCCGACGACGGCGTCAGGGCGGCGAGATCGCCCTCAAGGATTTCGGCGGCGTGGTCCGCGTTCCACTGTTCGGCCCAGGCGTTGTAGGCGGTGACCAGTTCGGCGTTGGAGATCGACTGTTCGGGGGTGAACAGGCCGGTGGCGGCGATGACGGATCTAATCACTCTGGTCGTTCCTGTCGGCGCCCGGCGCCTCGTTACTGAGGGACGTCGAGGTCCCTGTGCCTCGCTGGCCGAGGCGGTGGTGCGTTCGTATTCCAGACCTTCAATAGGCCGGTGGCGGCGTCCGGTCGAGACTGGCGCGCACGCCTCTTGCCCAGCGCTTGAGGCGACCGCGTGGCGGGGCGGGCAGGGGGTGGTCGCGCGCCGCGATCAGGGCTTCGACCAGATCCTCGGCCTCGCAGGGCCAGCCGGCCGGGGTGACATAGATCGGGTAGGCGATCAGGGCGGCGTGAACCAGGGCGTCCAGGCTGGCGCGGCGGCTGCGGCGCTCGAACGGCCCGGTCCGGTCGTCGGTCAGCCCCCAGCCCGCATAGAAGGGCCGGCCGTAGGTCGAGACGGCCTTGCCGCGCATCAGTGCCTCGAACCCCGACAGGGACGTCAGGGTCGCCAGCCGGTCGCAGGCGTTCAGGCAGTCGATGATGTCGAGGTCGTCGGCGACGGCATCGACTATGTCGAGCGCGGCCGCATCCAGCAGCCCCGGCCGGTTGCCGGCCATGACGTCGGGGTGGTTGCGGTAGATCAGAAAGGCGTCCGGATGATCCCGCCGCGCCGCCTCGACCAGACCTGAGTTGGTGCGGATGTCGGTGCAGCCCAGGGCGATGGACTTGTCGTTCTCCACCTGACCCACGACCAGCAGCCGTTGGCGGTCCGTTGGCCAGCCGGCCGGGGCGGCGCCCTTCAGATTGTATTTCGACAGCCCCGCCTCGACGATCCGGGCGCGCAGCCGGGCGGCGCGGAACAAGGCGGCGTCATCGAGGCCGCCGGCCTCGATCAGGGCCTCCAGCCGGCTGGGCCGGGTCGCGTCGTAATAGACGCCGAGGTCGTCCAGAGCCACGGACAGGGCGCCGAAGAAGTCCGACCCCAGACCGCGCGAACGGATGAAGCCGTCCTCCATCCTCACCGTCGGCGCCCTGGTCGCGGCCGCCGCCTGCCGGATCGGCTCGCTCTCCTTGCCTGCCCACCAGATCAGCTTGCCGCCGCGCGCCTCGGCGTCCCGAGCGGCGTTGCGGGCGAACCAGTAATAGCGGACGTCGCCCTTGGGCGAGTTCAGCAGCCTGCGGATCGGCGGCCGTTTGGCGGGCGCGAAGCCGGCGGCGGCCCAGACGCCCGACAGACGGTCGGCCCGGTCACGCAGGGCGATCAGCCGTTCAAGCGCCTGTTCCGCCTCGCAAGCCTCGCCCGTCACCGGATCGACATAGCGGGTGTAGCGGATCACGGCGGCGGCGGTGACCTGTTCGATGGACCGGGCTTCGCCACGGCGCCCTGTCTGCACCGCATCGATCGTCAGTCCCCAGCCGGAATAGAAGGGCGCGCCGAAACAGCGAACCGGCAGGCCGCGCAACAGGGCCTCGAACCCCAGGGCCGAGGTCACGACATAGACGGCGTCGACCGCCGCCAGCAGGTCCGCGGGCCGCACATCGGTGTCGATCAGGGTGACGCCCGCCAGATCAGACGCCGGGATGCAGCCCTGCTTGCGCCCGGCTGCCACGGCCGGATGGCGTTTGACGATCAACTGGGCCTCTGGCTCGTCCGCCCGCGCGACCGCCAGCATCTCCCTGAACGAAGCGGTTGAGGCCAGGCCGTATCCGATCGAGGCGTCGCCCAGGGTCTGGTCCACGATCAGCACTCGCCGCCCCGGCTTCAGCAGCGCCGGATCCAGCGGCCCGCCCATATTGGTCTTCGACACGCCCGAGGCGACGATACGGTCGATCAGGCCCTGAGCGCGGCCGGTCGTCGCCGCGTCGCACCAGTCGGGCGCCGTCTGGATCAGATCCTCCAGCCGCGAAGGCCGGGTCGCATCGTAATAGACGCCCAGATCGTCGACGATCAGGCTCAGAGACGTCGCGCCGCTCTCACCCAGTCCGACGGACCGCAGGAAGCCGTCTTCCAGCGCCATATAGGGCTTGCCGTGTTTCGCGGCCCATCGCCGCCCTGCCGCCGCCGTCGGCTTCATGCCCCAGCCGGCGACCGCCTCGACGTCCGGCCCGGGCAGGGCGCGCAGGTCGTATTCCGGCAGGAAGGCGCTGAGAAAAGGGACCTTCAGGACGCCCGGCGCGCAGATCCATACGGGCGTTCGTGCGGCGATGTCGGGGGATGCGATCAAGGCGGGGTCCGAAGAATTGACGTCCAGCTTTAGGGCGGTTGCGTCCGGCGGACCAGCCTCCGCCCAGCGGCCTGTGTCAGCCTCGATCGTGACGCGTCAACAGCCGCTCCGCCGCCACCAGATGCAGCCGCTCGACCATGGCGCCATCGACCCGGATCGCGCCGCGCCCCTCGGCCTCCGGCGTGGCGAAGGCGGCGACGATGGCTCGTGCACGACAGACCTCCTCCTCCGAAGGCGAAAAGGCCGCATGGGCCGTCGCGATCTGGGACGGATGGATCAGGCTCTTGCCGTCGAAGCCGTACAGCCGACCCTGCGCGCATTCGGCGGCGAAGCCCTCGGCGTCGTCGATCCGGTTGAACACCCCGTCAAGCGCGATCAGGCCGTGGGCGCGGGCGGCGGCGACCGTCGCGGCCATCCAGACCTTCAGTGGTTCCCGATCCGGAGACGACCCGGTCAGCAGCCCCGCCGCCAGATCGTTGACCCCCAGCATAAGCCCGGCCAGCGAGCCCCCTGCCGCCAACCCCGCCCCTGCGATCGCGTCCAGCCTCAGAACGGCGGCCGGCGTCTCGATCATGGCCCACAGTGCGCCTTCCGCGGGCAGGCGGGCCGACAGATCGCGCACCGCCTCGGCGCTCTCGACCTTCGGCGCGACGATCAGGGTCGCCCCGGCCTGGGCCAGCGCCGTCAGATCGTCGGCGCCCCAAGGCGTATCCAGCCCGTTGATACGAACGCCGAGGCGAGGTCCGAAGCCGCCGGCCCGGATCGCCTCGACCGCCGCCGCCCGGGCAGCGACCTTGGCCTCGGGCGCGACGGCGTCCTCCAGATCAAGAATGGCGACGTCGCAGGCAAGCGTCCGCGCCTTCTCGATGGCCCGCGCATTCGACGCGGGCAGATACAGGACGCTGCGCACCGCTCCGGTCATCAGGCAGCCGTGGTGAAAACGCGGGCCATCAGCCGCTCCAGAGCCTCGGCGTCCACCGCGTCGAAGGCGGCGACCACGGTGGCGTCGACGTCGAACACGGCGATCAGGTCGCCCGACGCATCGAACACCGGCGCCACGATCTCGCTGGCCGAACGGCTGTCGCAGGCGATGTGGCCGGGGAAGGCGTGGACGTCCTCGACGATCTGGGTCTTTCGCGTCGCGGCGGCCGTTCCGCAGACCCCTCGCCCAAAGGCGATGCGCAAGCAGCCCAGAGTGCCCTGATAAGGGCCGACGACCAGTTCGTCGCCCTTGTCGGCGTCCACGACGTAGAAGCCGGTCCAGAAGAAGGCGTCGAAGGCGTCGGCAAGCATCGATGCCACCGTGGCCATTTTCGCCGTGCGATTCGTCTCGCCCTCCAGAACGGCCAGAATCTCGGCCTCGACCTCCCGATAGGCCTCACCTTTGTCAGCGGGGCGGTCGGAACGGGCGACGTAGGACATGCGATCTCGCGTGCGGGGATGGATGCTGGATATAGGGAGGTTTCCGCCCGAGGGCGAGGCGCCGGACTCGCCTGTCGGGAGAGTCCTCTAAATTACTGAAAATGGTGGATAAGTCCGCGTTCGACGCAATTTGGTCGTTCTGCGGCAACGCTTTGTCGCAAAACAGCGTTAACCATAACTGCAAGTTCACTGGACCAATCCGCTGGATTGCGGAATGGTTAACGGCGCGGCCGGGGAGGCCGCAGGGGAGTCGGGGCCGGGGATGGGTGATTTCGACCGCATGGATGAGCAGGGTCCGCGCTCGCGACGTTCGCGTGGCGTGATGACGGCCGTCGCCGCGGTCGCCCTTTTGCTCGTGGCCGCCGGCGCAGTCGCCAGCTGTTCGGATCGTGGCGTCTCCCTGTGGCGGCGAGACAATGCGGCGGCCAACGCCTGCCCACGGCCGGCGTCTTTGACGGGATCGGAGTTCAACGCTCAGGAAGCTGGTCTGCGCAACCTGCGCCGGGCGGCTTTCCGTGGAGACTTCTTCGCCCAGCTCGAACTCGGCGGGCGCTACGCGGCCGTCCGGGCCACCGACAAGAATATCGAGGATCCGATCGAAAGCGCGGTCTGGACCGGAATGGCCCTGGCCAACGACGAGGGCTATGCGCCGATCAACCGTGTCGAGCGGCGCGGCTGGGGCGGGCTGCGGTCCCTTTCGCGCTATGACGACTGCCGCGCCTGGGAGCGCCACGTCGCCTATCAGCGGCTGGACGAACAACTGTCGCGCATGTCGCGCGACGAGCAGGAGAGTGTCCGCGACCGGATGATCTATGTGCTGTCCACCCAGGACGCCGATGGTTTCCGCACCCTGGCCCGGCTGCACGACGGCCTGTTCGGCCCGTTCGGAGAGCCCGAGGACAATCCTGAAGGCCGCGAGGCCTATGGCCGCAAGGACGGCGCGAGCCGTCAGGAACGGTGGCGCAACGCTCGCGGTTCGGCGCTCAACCTGTTCCAGCGCAACGACGTCGACGCCTATCTGTACAACTATCTGGCGGTCCAGACCGGCGACGTCGGCGCCTATGTCCTGTTGAAGGATTTCGAACGGTCGTCGGCGACGCGAGCCCGGTCGGGCTCGTTCGTCGAGGCCAAGGCCCGGCAATGGGTGCCGCCGTTCGAATTCTATCCCAACGACGCCCCGGCCTCGGGCGTGCCTTTCTCGGACGAAAGCCGTCCCCGAGGCGACGCCTATGAATACGCCCTGTCACGGATGCAGTTCGAACTGCCGTTCATCCACGTCGGCCGCGCCCTGCGCTTCCTTGGCGTGACCGAGACCGCCCCGTCAGAGGCAAACCAGCTGTCCAAGCGTCAGGTCGAGACGCTGGAAGCCATGCTGGGCCATGCGATGGACGGCTATCTGTCGCCGCTGGAGAAGGTTCGCGCCGTGCAACTGGCCGCGACCAATGGCTCGGCCGACGCCCAACTGGTGCTGGCGGTCATGTATTCCGAAGGCATCGGCGTGCCGACCGACTACGCCCGCGCCTTCCACTGGTATTCGCTGGCCGACAAACAGGGCAATCCCGAAGCCAAGTTCGCCATGTCGACCTATTTCGCCCTCGGCGTCGCCGGGGTGGCGGATCAGGACAAGGCCCAGGCCGTCGCCTATCGCATCGACTCCGCCCTGGCCGGGTTCGGCCCGTCCGCATCCCGCCTGCAGGCCGTCCTGGCCCAGGTTTCCCGCTCACCGCGCCGCTAGGAGGCGACCCGATGAAGACGCAATCGACCTCCGGCCATCGCTTCTCACTCACGGGCTGGACAGCCGTCGCCGTGGCGGCCGTCGCTGGCATGGCCTGTCTGCTGGAAGCGCCGGCCGCCCGGGCCCAGGTCGCGGCCCGGGTGGAAAGCCAGACGCGCCCCAATTTCGGCCTGCTGCTGGATCCCGCCGCCGGATCGCGCCGTCATCGCCAGCCACGCCGCTGGTCCTATCGCGATCACCGCCCTGACTGGCGACCGGACTGGGGCTATGGCGGACCGGGCTATATCCCTGGCGGCCAGCAGCATGTCGTGGTCGACTGCGGCGGCAACCCGGGCAGCGGCGCGGTCGAGGACGCCGTGCGCCGCGTGGCGCCCGGCGGCACCCTGACCATTCGCGATCGCGGCGGCGCCTGCGTCGGCTGGCTGAACGTCGACAAACCGATGACCATCCAGGGCGAGGGCGGCTACGACCCCCGGACCGGCGCGCGCGTCCCGCCGGCCACGCTTCAGGCCCCGGCCGGATTCCCCTGCATCACCGTGGCCGCCAATGTCAGGGTCGAGATCCAGGACATCGTCCTGCAGTCGCCCTCGGGCGGCGACGCGGCCTGCGTGGTCGGCGATCAGGCCGACATCCTGATCCGCCGCGCCGCCTTCCGCCATGTCGGCGACGAGGCCGCCATCTATGTCCACGGCGGAACCCTAGACGTCCGCGAGACCAATATCGACGCCCGCACCACGGCGGCCGCCATCGTCGCCGACGCCGCCACCCTGACCGCCCAGACCGTCAGCGTCACCGGCGCCCAGTCGGGCATCGAGATCAGCCCCGGCGACGGCGCTCCCTCGACCCTGTGGGGCGTGACCCTGATGGGCGCCAATACGCCCAACAATTTCGGCCCGCGCGCCATCGGCGTCGTCGTGCGCTCGCGCCGGGACTTTGGCCGGGTCGACATCTCCAACAGCCGCATCTGCGGCTATGTCGAGGGCGTCGCCATCGAGGGCGCCTCCGTCACGATCAAGGAAAGCCGGATCTGCAAGTCGGACAAGGGCGCCGTCCTCTACAGCGGCGAACTCAGCCTGACCGGTTCACGCATCCGGGCCCAGACCTATGGCGTCGCCGCCGCCTCGGGCCGCGCGGTGGTCACGGGCAACGTCTTCGCCGGCGTCCAGGACGTCTTCTACCGCGAGGACCGGGCCGTCATCGAAGCGCGCAACAACCGGGTCTGGTCGCGCAATGACATCTGCCGCCCGACCTGGCGGGCCGTCTATCGCGACCGCTACGCGCCCCAGTGGGACGAGCGCCCGGGCGCCGGCTGGGCCTGTCAGGCCACCCCCTATCCCCAGCAATGGTGGGGCGAGGAGGACGGCAGCTTCGGCCTTCCCTACGTGAACGACGCGTGGTCCATGCAGGGCTACGACCGGTTCCAGTACGGTTATGGCTGGTACGACCGCGACGGCCGCTATGTGAACGACGACCGCTACTGGGGCGACGAACGCTGGGGCCAGCGCCCCAGCCGCCGCGATGACCGGCGTCGCGATGATCGCCGCGATGACCAGCGGGATGGCCGCTCGTATTGACGAGTTGCGTCCCGGCCCGGTCGCTTTGCACGGCATGAGCCGTCCGACGGGTTAGAAGGCGATTCCCACGCCCATTCCGCCACCTGAGCCGCCGCGATTGGCGAAGGTGGCGCTGCCGCGAAGGACAACACGTCCGGACGCAAGCATGTGTGATGCGCCGAGTGACAGGGCGGATTCACCCCGCCAATGGCCGAGGCCTGCGCCGATCATTGATCCGCCGGGGGAGAATGCCTGAGGAATGCTTGCCGCAGCGATAGCCGCGGCGGTGCCGGCGTCTGCGTACTCCCGCATTTCTCTGGAGCCACCGCCCAGAGAGGCCAACTGGCTATCCGTATAGGCCTTGGCCGCTGTCAGGGTCTGAAGGTCTCCATTGTCCGCATAGGTGCGGGCGGCGGTCAGAGTGGCGGCGTCGCCAGCTGCCGCATAAGACTGCGCAGCGGAGAGAGCCTGAGTAGCCGAGGCATCGGAATAGGTTCTGGCCGATGCGAGGGTAGCGGCGTCGCCTGCATCGGCATGACTGTTCGCGGAGGCCGTGATGGCGCTGGCCCTAACTTCCAACTGGCCGACGGTCGCTGCGTCGGTCAAGGCGATACCGTTGCTCAGATTCGTCAGGCGGCGCTTCGCCTCCGAACTGCCAAATGAGACCGTATCGTCCTCGTCGGCTATACTCGACACGCCGATGGCCACGCTTCGCGCCCCCGTCGCTCGCGAGGCGGCGCCCAGGCCAGTCCCGGCATCCTCGGCATAGGAGCCCGCGCCGATAGCGGTGGATGCCCCACCCATGGCTTGTGCCGTGTGGCCATAGGCCGAGGAGTAGGTTCCAACGCTGTCCGATAGAGAACCAACGGCAGTGGCACCGAAGCCGTCAGCGACAGCCCGGTCGCCACACGCAAGAGAGAAGGTACCCGTGGGCGGGGTAGGGCCCGTCCCCGCGCAGGTTTCCTGCGCGTCGGCGTTGCTGGCGAAAACCCCGAGGCTTGCAGACAATGCGGCAATGGCCGCCAGCGTGGAATATTTCATGATTGAAACTCGTTCTGGATGGATACGCAGCCGCCATACGCAAGGCATGAGCAGCTCTCCATCACTGCGCGACGAAGCGTCCGGGTTTCGACGCGTATCGGGCTGAACAGACCCGGCGCAGCGCCATGAGTGAGCTGAATGGCGCGCGCAGGCTTCAGGCGACACGTAACCTAGTGGTGGTGGTAGGCGAGGAGGGACTCGAACCCCCAACCAGACCGTTATGAGCGGTCGGCTCTAACCATTGAGCTACTCGCCCCCGCAGGCGTCGTGACGCGAGGCAGGCGACGGCCTAGCAGGCGGCACGCATGGTTGCAAAGTCGGTGCGATGGTTTCGGCGAACACAGTCGGTCGCCGCGCTTCCTGTCCGAAATGTCATGCCGATGAACGGTATCTGACGGCGGCGCTTCCACAGCCGTTCAGGCGGGATCGGCCAAGGTTCGGCCATGGCGGTCGCGCATGACGACGGCCGATCACTGGACGTCTCAGGAGACCACGATGACCAAGACCAAATCCGCCACGACGATGGGCCGCGCCCTGCTGCTGGGCGGCGCCCTGATGGCCTTCGCCGCACCCGCGCTGGCCCAGACCGCGCCCGATCCTTCCAGCCCCCTGCAGGTGCACGCCATGGCCTCCTATCCCGCCCTGAACCTGACGGCCTCCGGCGAGGTCAAGGTCGCGCCGGACATGGCGACCATCACCTTTGGCGTCGTCACTGAAGCGGCCACGGCCCAGGAAGCCATGGCCCGGAACGCGACGCAAATGACTCAGGTCGCCGCCGCC
>Ga0247817_10001845_pt1 | contig 10978 bp, 10 predicted proteins | sample UWRJL212509R1_FD_178010 | JGI IMG/M metagenome (GOLD analysis project Ga0247817, IMG submission 178010) | Plant litter microbial communities from Arlington Agricultural Research Station in Wisconsin, United States - UWRJ-L212-509R-1 | ecosystem: Environmental > Terrestrial > Plant litter >... | reverse complement strand
ATTTATTTGATCAATTTATAGACAATATAAAACTGTCTACCGCTAAAACGATGTAGTTAATAAATAAAGCTGTTTAATAGTGACAACACGTTTTTTCTATTAAATTTTTTTATAATTTCGAAAAATATATATAATTTATTAATAAAAAAGTAAAAATAATGAGTATTATAATTAAAGTTCACGCAAGACAAATTCTTGATTCTAGAGGTAATCCTACTATTGAAGTAGATGTAGTAACTGAAAATGGGGTTTTAGGTAGAGCTGCTGTTCCATCTGGAGCATCAACTGGAGAACATGAAGCTGTTGAATTACGTGACGGAGGTAAAGCTTATCTTGGAAAAGGAGTTTTGAATGCAGTGAATAATGTAAATACTGTTATTGCTGAAGAACTTGTTGGTACTTCTGTTTTCGAACAAAACACTATTGATCAATTGATGATTGATTTAGATGGAACTCCAAATAAATCTAAATTAGGTGCTAATGCAATTTTAGGAGTTTCATTAGCTGCTGCAAAAGCTGCTGCTAATGAATTAGGATTGCCATTATACAGATATGTTGGTGGAGTTTCTGCTAATACATTACCTGTACCAATGATGAATATCATTAATGGAGGATCTCACTCTGATGCACCTATTGCATTTCAGGAATTTATGATTTTTCCGGTAAAAGCGACGTCTTTCACTCATGCTATGCAAATGGGAACAGAAATTTTTCATAGTTTGAAAAAAGTGTTACATGATAGAGGTTTAAGTACTGCTGTAGGTGATGAAGGTGGTTTTGCACCAAATTTAGCTGGTGGTACAGAAGATGCTTTAGATACTATTAAAAAAGCAGTTGAAACTGCAGGGTATACTTTCGGTGACGAAATTATGATTGCTCTTGACTGTGCTTCTGCTGAATTTTATGTAAACGGTAAATACGATTATTCTAAATTTGAAGGAGAAACAGGTAAAGTAAGATCTTCTGCAGAACAAGTTGAGTATTTAGCTGAATTAGTTGCTAAATATCCAATTATTTCTATTGAAGATGGAATGGACGAAAATGACTGGGATGGATGGAAACTACTTACTGAAAAAATTGGGCATAAAGTACAATTAGTAGGAGATGATTTGTTTGTTACTAACGTTGAACGCTTATCTACTGGAATTGAAAAAGGTATTGCTAATTCAATTTTGGTAAAAGTAAATCAGATTGGTACGTTAACTGAAACTATTGCAGCTGTAAATATGGCTAAAAACGCTGGATATACTTCTGTAATGTCTCACCGTTCAGGAGAAACTGAAGACAATACAATTGCAGATTTAGCTGTTGCATTAAATTGTGGACAAATCAAGACAGGTTCTGCTTCACGTTCAGATCGTATGGCAAAATACAATCAATTATTAAGAATTGAAGAAGAGTTAGGAAGTACTGCGTATTTCCCTGGACTTAATGCTTTCAAGATTAAATAATCATTAGAAACATAGCTTAATTAGACCATCCGTTCTCAACGGATGGTTTTTTTTTGACTTTTAACAAATTCATAGCAGTATTCTTTTTTAAATTAGTTTTATATTCCTTAGATTTGGTAAATTATAATTTAAGATTTATTTCCCATATATTATGTCAAAAATAGCTACATTAGAAGTAGATGGTCAAAAAATTGAACTTCCGGTAATCACAGGAAGCGAAAATGAATCAGCTATCGATATTAACAAATTACGTGATTTAACAGGTATTATTACTATTGATCCTGGGTATAAAAACTCTGGTTCATGTAAAAGCGAAATCACTTTTTTAGATGGAGAGTTAGGAATTCTTCGTTACAGAGGATATTCAATTGAAGATTTAGCTGAAAAAGCTAGTTTTCTAGAAGTCTCTTATTTATTAATTTTTGGAGAATTACCAACAGCTCAGGAATTAGAGCAATTTGAAAATGGTATTAAAAAACATACTTTGGTAAACGAAGAGATGAAAAATATCATTGACGGTTTTCCAAAAACAGCTCACCCAATGGGCGTTTTATCTGCTTTGACAAGTGCTTTAACAGCATTTAATCCAAAGTCAGTAAATGTTGATAATGAAAAAGAAATGTATGAGGCTATTTGCAAAACAATGGGTAAATTTCTTGTGATTGCAACATGGACATATAGAAAATCTATGGGTTATCCTTTAAATTATTATGATAATACAAAAGGATATGTAGAGAATTTTATGCATTTGATGTTTCAATTGCCTACAGGTCCATATAAAGCAAATCCAGTAGTTATCGATGCATTAGATAAATTATTTATTCTTCATGCGGATCACGAACAAAACTGTTCTACTTCTACAGTAAGAATGGTAGGATCATCTCATGCAGGTTTATTCGCTTCAATTTCTGCAGGAGTTTCTGCGTTATGGGGACCACTTCATGGAGGTGCTAATCAGGCAGTTCTTGAAATGTTAGAAGAAATTAATAAAGATGGTGGTGATACGGATAAATTCTTAGCAAAAGCAAAAGATAAAAATGATCCTTTCCGTCTAATGGGATTCGGTCACAGAGTTTACAAAAACTTTGATCCAAGAGCGAAGATTATTAAAAAAGCAGCTAAAGAAGTATTAGAAACTTTAGGTGTTGAAGATCCAATCTTAGAAATAGCTAAAAAACTTGAAGCTGCAGCTCTTGAAGATGATTACTTCAAATCAAGAAATTTATATCCAAATGTTGATTTTTACTCTGGAATTATCTACAGAGCATTAGGTATCCCAACAGATATGTTTACAGTAATGTTTGCTATCGGAAGATTACCGGGTTGGATTGCACAATGGAAAGAAATGCGCGAAAATAAAGAACCAATCGGAAGACCAAGACAGATTTACACTGGACATCCTCTGAGAGACTTTAAGTCTAACAAATAAAATACTGAAAGCTTCACTTAATGTGAAGCTTTTTTTATATTTGCTCAAAATCTATTAAATTATGTTGCAATTAAATGTAAAGAACGAAACTTCAAGATTACGTGCTGTAGTTTTGGGTTCAGCCGTTCACAATGGGCCAACTCCATCTGTAGATGAAGCCTATGATCCCAAATCGTTGGAACATATTAAAGCAGGGACTTATCCTGTTGAAAAAGATATGGTTGCTGAAATGAATGCTTTTAATGCAGTGTTTCAGAAGTATGATGTAACAGTTTATCGTCCCGAAATGATTGAGAATTACAATCAGATTTTTGCGAGAGATATTGGTTTCGTAATAGATGATGTTTTTATTAAATCAAATATTTTACCGGACAGAGAACGAGAATTAGATGCGATTCAATATGTTATTGATCAAATGAATGATCAAAAAGTAGTTCGTCCACCGGAAGAAGTTCATATTGAAGGAGGAGATGTAATGCTTTGGAACGATCATATTTTTATAGGAACATACAAAGGAAGTGACTATAAAGATTACATTACAGCCAGAACAAATATGGAAGGCGTTAATTTTATTAAAGAATTATTTCCTAATAAAATTGTCAAAGAATTTGATTTGGTTAAATCTAAAATTGAAGCTAGGGATAATGCTTTACACTTAGATTGTTGTTTTCAGCCAGTTGGTAAAAATAAAGGAATTATTTATAAACGTGGATTTAGAGAGGAAGCAGATTATTTATATCTGATAAATCTTTTTGGAAAAGAGAATTTATTTCATATCGAGAGAAATGAAATGTATCATATGTTTTCAAATGTCTTTTCAATTGATGAAAATGTTGTTGTTTCTGAGAAAAATTTTACTCGTTTAAATAACTGGTTAAGATCAAATGGTTTTACAGTTGAAGAAATTCCATACGCAGAAATTGCAAAACAAGAAGGTTTGTTGAGATGTTCGACTTTACCACTAATTAGAGACTAAACATTGTTACAAGTTTCAGGGTCTAACAACTTGAAACTTGAAACAAAAAAACATATAAGAAATGAAACAAACTACAAATGCAATTGTAATGATTCGGCCAGTAGCTTTTAGAATGAATGAGCAAACTGCGGTTAATAATTATTACCAAAAAGTATTAGACGGACTTTTACCAAGTACTGTAAATGCAAAAGCACAGCAGGAATTTGATGTTTTTGTGGATAAACTTAGAGCTGTTGGAGTTGATGTAACAGTGATAGAAGATACTTTAGAAACAGATACACCAGATAGTATTTTTCCAAACAACTGGGTTTCCTTTCATGAAAGTGGAGATGTTGCGTTGTATCCGATGTTTGCCGAAAATCGTCGTAAGGAACGTAGAGAAGATATTTTGGATACACTTGAAGAAAAAGGATTCGAGATTTCGAATATCATGGACTATACTTCTGCTGAAGAAGATGGCTATTTTCTTGAAGGAACAGGAAGCTTGCTTTTAGACAGAGCAAACGGAAAAGCTTATTGTGCTTTATCTCCTCGTGCAGATGAGGAATTGTTTATTGAATTCTGTGAAGATTTTGATTATGCACCGGTTATTTTTGAAGCATTTCAAACGGTTGATGGAGAACGTAAGCTAATTTATCATACTAACGTAATGATGTGCTTAGGTGAAACATTTGCAGTGATTTGCGCAGATTGTATAGATGATAAAAAAGAACGCAAAATGGTTCTTGAAAATCTAAAGGCCGATAAAAAAGAAGTTATTTTAATAACAGAAGCACAAGTGAATAACTTTGCAGGTAATATGTTAGAAGTACGTGGCAAAGGTGATAAAAAATATCTTGTAATGAGCGCGTCAGCTCATCAGAGTTTGACACCTAAACAAATTGAGCAATTAGAAAAACATGCTGAAATTTTGAGTTCCAGCTTAGATACAATTGAAGCTTGTGGAGGAGGAAGCGCAAGATGCATGATGGCTGAAGTATTCTTGCCTAGAAATTAATTTTATTTAGAATACAAGTAGAAAGTAAAAGGGGATAAAACAAGTGTTTTATCCCCTTTTACTTTCTATAAAAAAAAACTATGTTAAGTTTCCTTTTACTATATTAACAATTGAGCTTACAATGTATTGAATTCCGATGGAGATAACAATAAAACCAACAATTCTGGAGATAGCCACAATTCCTGATGCTCCTAGTATTCGGGCTAAATAGTGTGCGCTTTTTAAAATGGCAAAAATAGCTATTGCTATCGCTAAAATAGCCAGGCAGGAAATTGCAATTTCTTTCATTTGATGATGTTCCTGATAAAAAGCAATCAATAAAGATATAGAACCAGGACCAGCTAACATTGGAATGGCTAAAGGTGTTAATGCAATATCATTTCGTTGTTGCGCATCAGTTTCTACTTTTTTATTGATACCGCGTTTCTTGTTGATCTTACCGGAAAGAAGCGAAAAACCAGAATTTACAATTATAATTCCACCGGCAATTCGAAGTGCATCAATGCTAATTCCAAAAAAGGTTAAAACATATTGACCAATGAAGTAGGAAACAAGTAAAATTATAAAAACATTGATAGCAGTCCAAAGTGAAATTCGGGATCGCTCTTTTTGCGAATCATGTTGTGTAAGTCCGACAAAAATAGGAACGGTGCCAATTGGATTTAAAACTGAAAAAAGTGCGGCGAATAAATAGATAAATAAGTCCATATAGTTTGGGTTAGAGAGTAAAAATAGTAAATTTTATTATTTCAAAATGAATTCATAATCGATATTGTTTTTATAGTTCATAATTCTGTATTAATATCATAAAATAAGCTCATTCTTTTTGATTACTTTTGCCTTATATTTAAAAAGGATGAAAAACAAAAAAACATTAGTTCTAGGAGCTACTACAAAGCCAGACAGATATGCTTTTAAAGCAATAAATATGCTGGTTGAAAAGGGACATACAGTTTTAGCAATAGGTCAAAATACAGGAGATGTTGCCGGAGTGAAAATTCAGACCAAGGCTGTACCGGTAAAAAATGTAGACACTGTCACATTATATTTAAATCCAGCTCGCCAACGCGATTACTACAACTATATAATCGAGGCACAGCCAAAACGTGTAATCTTTAACCCAGGTACAGAAAATCCTGAGTTGTATCAATTATTAGACTTAAATAATATTAAAGCAGAAGTTGCTTGTACTTTAGTTTTATTAGCGACTAATCAATATTAATTTTTTTAGGAGCTAATCCCGCTATACGTTCCAATCTTTTTGTTTTTGAAAGTAAAAACAAAAAGGATTTCCACTTCTATCGGGGCTAAAAAAGAACCATTAAAAAAATATTACTTTTGTCTACATGGAATTTTCATCAAAATTAATAGAAAAAGCTGTTGCTGAAATGTCTCAATTGCCTGGGATCGGTAAACGTACGGCTTTACGTTTGGTTTTGCATTTGCTTAAGCAGCCTAAAGAACAAACAGGTTTTTTGTCTCAGGCATTGTTAAATATGCGGGAGGATATTAAATTTTGTGAAAGCTGTCATAATATTTCGGATACCAACGTTTGCGAGATCTGTGCTAATACAGTAAGAAATCATCAATTGATTTGTGTGGTAGAAGATATTCGCGATGTCATGGCTATTGAAAATACAGGTCAGTATAAAGGGATTTATCATGTTTTAGGAGGTAAAATTTCTCCAATAGAAGGCGTTGGACCAAGTCAGTTAAATATTTCAACTTTAGTAGAAAAAGTAAAAGCTGGAAAGGTGGTTGAGATTATTTTTGCTTTAAGTTCAACAATGGAAGGTGATACAACGAATTTCTATATTTATAAACAAATTGCAGAATCGGAAATTGTAATTTCTACCATTGCAAGGGGGATATCCGTTGGGGATGAGTTAGAATATGCAGATGAAGTAACGTTAGGTAGGAGTATTTTGCATCGCATTCCGTTTGAAAAAACTTTCAAAAACAACTAAATACGCTCAAATAAAAGTTAGATTTCTTAAAATTTAAAGTTAATCCTATATTTGCTCATAAAATTTGAATAATGACAAAAAACAGTTTTTTTATATTATTGCTAATTGGTACTTTTTTTACGTCTTGTATTCCTGTAAAGGATTTGGTGTATTTACAGGATAAAAATGCATCTGGAGAACAAAATACGGTCGCAGCAGTAGAGTCTAAACCTTACAGGTTACAGGTGAACGATGTTTTGAGCGTCAACATAAAGGCAATTGATCCTAAGTTAGTTTCTATTTTTAATACTACTGAAGGTTCTCAGGGAAAATCAGAATCAGAATTGTATTTTACTGGTTTTACTGTAGACGATCATGGAAATATAAGGATGCCAATTTTAGGAGAGATAAACGTTATTGGTTATACGTTAGAAGAAGTCCGAATTTTAATTGAAAAAAAACTACTTGCAGAATATTTTAATAGTGAAGCAAATATTTTTCTTACTGTAAGGTTAGCCGGTTTTAGATATACTATAAATGGTGAAGTTGGTACTACTGGCACTAAAACATTATTTCAGGAGCATGTAAATATTATGGAGGCTATTGCAAATGCTGGTGATATTACTGTAACCGGAAATAGAAAAGAAGTTACCATAATTCGTCAGACACCAACAGGTATGCAAATGCATGATATCGATTTAACAGATGCTAACGTAATGAAATCTCCATATTTTTATTTACAGCCTAATGATTACATTTATGTAAAACCACTTAAGCAAAAAACGTGGGGTACAGGAAAAACCGGTATAGAATCTATTACTACAATTATAACTGTTTTGTCATTAGCTACAACGGTCTTTTTACTGCTTAGAAACTAAAACTAAATTCAAAAGATGTTAGATATAAAAGATTTTTCGATTTTTGAAAATCATTCAAATTTTGATTTTAAAGGGTTCTTGTTGAAAATTGCAAGCTACTGGAAATGGTTTCTTGCAAGTTTAATAATTGCATTTACAATTGCATATCAAGTAAATATCCGAAAAGAGAAAATTTACGGAATGCAGACTTTAATCTCTATTAAAGAAGAGAGCAATCCGTTTTTTACCTCCAATACAAGTTTGGTTTTTAACTGGGGTGGAATCTCGGATCAGGTAAATGGTATTTCTACCGTTTTACAGTCCAGATCACACAATGAATTAGTTGTCGATAAATTGCAATTTTATATAGACTACCTTCAACAAGGGAAATATAATTTAATTGATTGTTATGGAGCAGTGCCGTTTGATTTAAATATTGATAAGTCTAAAGGTCAAATTGCTAATACATTAGTAAGCATTAAGTTTATAAGCGAAAATGAGTATGAAATTCGAATTCCGTTTGAAAACAATTCAGTTTCGTTAATTACTTACTCTAATCATTCTTATTCCGAAACGGCTGTTCAGCCCATAGAGTTTGTTAAAAGATATAAAACTGGTGAACAGGTTTCTTTACCATTTTTAAATTGGAAATTGGAAATAAATGATAATCCTGGTCTTTATAAAGGCAATGAATATTTTATTAGATTCAATGATTTTGACGGTACAGTTTCTGGTTACAGAGGCGTAAGTGTAAGTTCTGATGATAAAGGCGGTTCTATTCTGACTTTAGGAATGCAGGGAACCAACAAAGCAAGAATGGTAGCATATTTAAATGCAACTGTAAAAATGCTTATTAAAATTCAGCTTGATGGAAAAAACCAATTTGCAACAAATACCATTAGATTCATAGATAGTACGCTTGTTGCAATGGAGTCTCAATTGAAGGAAACTAGTAATGAACTAAAATCTTTTCGAAAAGATAAAAACGTTTACGAAATAGAGGTTGGAGGGGCAAAAGTTTCAGATAAAATAATGGAGTTTGATGTTGAAAAAGATCAGATCACAAGAAAAATAGCTTATTATAATTCATTAAGAGGATATCTTAAAAATAGTGTAGATTATTCACGATTACCAGCTCCATCTGTTGCCGGAATAGAAGATCCAAATATTGTTACTAACGTCTCCAAATTAATTGGACTTTCGACTCAAAGATCCGAAATGTCATACGCAGTTAAAAGCGATAAGATTTTTAAGGATTTCGATAATCAAATGAGCGCATTAAAAGATGTCTTACTTCAAAACATTGAAAGTGCAAAATCAGCTTTAGTTTATGATCTGTCACTAATCAATTCTAAGATTGGTCAGGCTGAAAATACCGTTAAAAGGTTACCGGAAGAACAGCAAGAGCTGCTTAAGATTAAACGTAAGTATGATTTAAATGATAATATTTATACTGAATTTCTTCAAAAACGAAATGAGGCAGAGATTGTTAAAGCATCTAATCTATCAGATATTCACTTTATAGATCCTGCAAAAGATATTGGAGGTGGACTAATTGGTCCAAAGACTTCAGTGAATTATGTTTTAGCTTTGTTTTTAGGAACATTGATTCCTTTGTTATTTGTGTTTGGAATTTTCTTTATCAATAATTCTATTCAGAATACGGAAGATATTAGTAAGTTGACACAAATTCCTCTTATTGGTGTAATTGGTGTAAATAAGGATAATATTAATCTTGCAGTATTTGAAAAGCCTAAATCAGCACTATCTGAATCTTTTAGAGCGATACGTTCATCTTTGCAGTTTTTATATAAAAAACAACAGGTAAGTGGTGCAAAAACGTTAATGATTACTTCTTCTATTAGTGGGGAAGGAAAAACATTTTGTTCTATAAATATTGCAACAGTTTTTGCTTTAAGCGAGAAAAAAACAGTGATTATAGGTTTAGATTTAAGAAAGCCAAGATTAGCAGATGAATTTAGTTTTGATAACAAGTTAGGAGTTGTAAATTATTTGATAAAGCAAAAAAGTTTAGACGAAATAACAAATACAACAAAGATTCCAAACTTAGATGTGATACTTTCAGGGCCTATTCCTCCAAATCCTTCTGAACTTATTCTGAGTGATGGAATGGGAGAATTAATAGAGGAGTTAAAACAAAAGTATGATTATATAGTTTTAGACACTCCCCTGTTGGTTTAGTTTCAGATTCATTGGAATTGGCACAATATGCAGATGTTACATTATACATAGTGAGGCAGAATTATACTAAAAAAGACATGATAACGTTGTTGAATAACAGAGTTAAAAGAGGAGAACTTAATAATGCAAGTATTGTTCTGAATGGGTATGAGAATAAAGCAAAATATGGTTCGGCTTACGGTTACGGTTACGGAGCATATTCAAATGGATATCATGAAGAAGAAGAAAAAAACAGTTTTTTTAAAACTGTATTAAATAAGATCAAAAAATAATAATTTGAATAATATGGAATTACCAACTCAACATACAATTTTGATTACTGGTGGAGCAGGTTTCATAGGTTCAAATTTATGCGAATATTTTCTGGGATTAAATTATAAAGTAATTTGTCTGGATAATTTTTCAACCGGGCATCACCATAATTTGAAAGATTTTATAGCACATAATAATTTTACATTAATTGAAGGTGATATAAGAAACATAACAGATTGTAATTTGGCGGTTAATGGAGTAGATTATGTATTGCATCAGGCTGCATTAGGATCTGTTCCAAGATCTATAAATGATCCAATAACGACCAATGATGTAAACGTATCCGGATTCTTGAATATGCTTGTAGCGTCTAGAGATGCAAACGTTAAACGTTTTGTTTATGCGGCAAGTTCTTCTACTTATGGAGATTCTGAAGGATTGCCTAAGGTTGAAGATGTAATAGGAAAACCGTTATCTCCTTATGCAATTACAAAATATGTTAATGAATTATATGCTGAAATTTTCAGTAAAAGTTATGGATTAGAAACTGTTGGTTTGCGTTATTTTAATGTTTTTGGAAGAAAACAAGATCCAAACGGAGCTTATGCAGCGGTGATTCCAAAGTTTGTAATGCAACTAATGAAATATGAAAGCCCGGTAATTAATGGCGATGGGAATTATTCACGTGATTTTACTTATATTGATAATGTAATTCAGATGAATGAATTGGCAATGACGACTCAGAATAAAGATGCAATAAATACAGTTTATAATACAGCATTTGGAGATCGAAATACATTAAATGATTTAGTTGGTTACCTGAAAAAATATTTAGCTGAATTTGATTCGAAAATTGCTGATGTAAATG
>Ga0247817_10001844_pt1 | contig 10978 bp, 10 predicted proteins | sample UWRJL212509R1_FD_178010 | JGI IMG/M metagenome (GOLD analysis project Ga0247817, IMG submission 178010) | Plant litter microbial communities from Arlington Agricultural Research Station in Wisconsin, United States - UWRJ-L212-509R-1 | ecosystem: Environmental > Terrestrial > Plant litter >... | reverse complement strand
ATTCCAGTGAATAGGTAATGCAAATTTATCGTCTTTCATTTTTTGTTGTACGTTTTATGGATTACGTATAAATATTAGTGCCCTAAAAACTGCGACTGATTTGGCAGCGTAACTTCAATATCGCCATCAATAACAATACTCTGGCACCCCAAACGCGACGTAATTCGCGGGTTAACAGCCCTGTCAATAAAGTCTTCTTCTTTATCAGATATCTCCTGGATGTTATCCATCCCTTTGTTTATATAAACATGGCAGGTACTGCAGCCGCATACGCCGCCACAGTTATGCTGTAACTCTATGTTATTATCCAGGCAAACATCAAGTACCGATTCGCCTTCGGCTATTGGCAATTCAACAGATTGGTGACCTGCCTCCTCAAAGTTTATCTTTAATTTAAAAATATTCATTTGGGCAAAAGTAACAAAATTACTTATCGGCGGGCGGAGTAAAATCCATTTTGATAATACGCTGACTTAACATTGTATAGATCTGCTGTAAATGAGGCGTTTCGGCAAGCAATTTTAAGTGACTATCCATGGTGCCCACATCATTACGCACAGCCGGACCGGTTTGCACCTGTGCCGGTAGCCGCTCCTGAACCTTTTGGGCAGTTTCCAATATCAGCGGACGCAATAAATCAAATTCAAGGCCTTTTGCATCCAGTAACTGTCTGGCCACCTCATATAAATAGTTAGGGAAATTACACGCAAACACCGCCGCCAGGTGTAGTATTTTACGTTGCATACTATCAACCCTGTAAATATTATTGCTGATGCTTTGCACCAGTTCTTTAATTTGCCGGGTTATACCCTCATCGGCACCTTCAATACACAAAGGCACCTGCCTAAAGTTAATTTCCCTCACCTTACTAAAGGTTTGCAATGGATATATCACCCCTGCCTTATCTGTAAAAGCCAATAAAGCATATAGATCTGTAGCGCCCGAGGTATGAAGTAGCAGTTGATCATACTTCGCCAGTTGCTCAGCAATTACACCTATTACATCATCCTTAACAGCAATTATAAAAACATCTGTTTCACTGCTGATATATTGCAGATCATCAACTGGCTCAGCTTTTACATGGTAAGCCAGCAAGGCAGCATTCTGCATATCCCTGCTGTATACCTGCACAATATTGTGCCCCGCATTTTTTAATGCGGCAGCCAAGTGTGTGGCAACATTGCCTGATCCAATAATAGTGATGCGCATAAAAAAAACGATTTGTCATTCTGAGCGCATGCGAAGAATCTTATACAAGATGCTTCACTGCGTTCAGCATGACATAAGAAATTATTTAGCAGCAGGGTACCATTCCTTCAGCCTCACGTCAATACCTTTATCACCGGTGTTAACCAATGTTTTAAAAGCATTAACATCCTGTCCGCGGTAGTGGTATGGGTAAACAACCTTAGGTTTAAATGCCAGTACAGCTTTAGCGGCTTCGTTAACATCCATAGTGTAAGGCAAATTCATACAAACAAACGCTATATCGATGTTTTTTAGCGCCATCATTTCGGGAGTGCCTGCGGTATCGCCTGATATATAAATATTTTTGCCGCCTACGGTTAATACATAGCCATTGCCACGCCCTTTGGTATGGTTGTTAGCGTTGCTTGCGCCCGGTAGGTTATACATAGGCACAGCTGTGATAACAATATCGCCTTGGGTGGTTTTCTGGTCATTGTTGAGGATAACTACTTTAGCCTTATCAATTGTAGCAGGTAACTTCTCTGCAACTGCCTGCGGAACTATCAACATTGTTTTAGCGGTATTAATAGCCTCAATTGTTTTGGTATCAAAATGATCGCCGTGTATGTCGGTAAGCAATATAAAATCAGCTGCACCTAAACCCGCAAATGCAGCTGCACCGCCGGTTGGGTCAACATAAATGTTTTTGCCCGCATAGGTTAACACCAAGGTGGCATGGGTAATGGGCTGAATGGTTAACTCTCCGCCTTTAACCTTTTCATGGTCGGCGGTGGCTCTTTGTGCCTTTGCAGTTAATAAGCCTGCGGCTAATAAAAGTGTGAATGCTATTTTAAATTTCATAGTATATGCTTTTTAGTTTTAACAGGATAAAATTACGGGTATAAGATGAATTATTCTTCAAATAATTATTTCAAAATCATTCATCCAAATTACTAATATTTTTAGCAATTTTACATCGTTAAAATATTAGTGTTTATGCCCTTCCCCAATAAAACCCTCATTAACAGGCTGCAAAAAGATATTTTGCAATGGGAAGGCTACAGGCCGCCCGAAACGGGAAATAACAGAAGCATAGGTCTTGGGCCGATAGAAGCAGCTTTTCCCAACGGTGTCTTCCCCGTTGGGGCCGTGCACGAGATGGTTTGCGCCACTACGGAACAGGCCACCGCCGGCGGCGCATTAATAAGTGGCTTGTTAGCTAATTTAATGCAGCATGGCGGTGTTTGCCTTTGGATAGGTCTATCAGGCAACCTTTACCCATCGGCATTAAAAACTTTTGACGTAGACCCCGAGCGCGTAATTTTTGTGAACCTGCTTAACGATAAGGATGTGCTTTGGGCCATGGAAGAGGCCCTGAAATGCCCCGGCCTGGTAATGGCCGTTGCCGAGGTGCGCGAATTGAATTTTAAACAATCGCGCCGTTTGCAGTTAGCTGTTGAACAAAGCCGGGTAACGGGTTTTATATTACGTAATGAGTCAAAAAAGCTAAGCGCCACAGCTTGTGCAGCACGCTGGCAGGTAACCCCATTGCCGAGTCAACTTATAGATGGCCTGCCCGGGCTAGGTTTTCCTCGTTGGCGGGTTGATCTGTTGCGGGTACGTAACGGGCAGGGCGGCAGTTGGGTACTGGAATGGGCCGATGGCAAATTTGTACCGGTTGAACAAAAAGTGATTGAACAACAAGTTGATCATTACCCGCAATTACTGGCTTGATGTTATGCAAAAACGGTACATGTCCATATGGTTCAGGCATTTATTAACGGATTGGCAAGCACTTCGCCAGCCGGAATTAAAGGATATACCCTTTGCTTTTGCCGCGCCGTTGCGGAATAAAATTATTGTAACCGCGGCAAATAAACCGGCAGAGGCCGAGGGCGTTTACGCGGGCATGGCCGCTGCTGATGCTAAAGCTATTGCACCCGGGTTAAAGGTGTTGGATAATATTCCCGGCAAGCAGGAAAAACTACTGCGCAAACTGGGCCTTTGGTGCATCCGCTATACCCCTATTGTAGCGGTTGATGAGCCCGATGGACTGATGTTGGATATTTCGGGCTGTACGCATTTGTGGGATGATGAGCGGGGTTACTTAAAAGAGATAGTTTTAAAGCTGCGCGGCAACGGTTATGACGCCCGCGCTGCCATAGCCGATACCCCTGCCGCAGCTTGGGCGGTGGCCCGCTTTGGCAGAGTTACCCCTATCATCGCGCAGCAAAAACAAGTTGAGGCTTTGGCAAAGCTCCCCCCGGCGGCGTTGCGCTTGGATGATGAGGTTTTAGAGCGATTGCAGAAACTGGGTTTCCGTACCATTGGCAACTTTATGAATTTGCCGGGCAGGGAGTTGCACAAACGCTTTGGCGATGAGTTACTTACTAGATTAACACAGGCTTTGGGTTTAAAAGATGAGCCCATTATACCACTTATTCCGCCTGTGCCTTATGTAGAGCGCTTGCCAAGTATGGAACCTATAAAAACCGTTCCGGGTATTGAGATAGCTATACAGCAGTTGTTATCTGTTTTATGTATCCGCCTGCAATCAGAAGGTAAAGGCATTCGGAAAGCGATATTGAAGTGCTACCGCATAGATGGCAAGCAGGTGCAGGTAAGTATCAGCACTACCCGCGGTTCGCATAGTGTATCGCATTTACAAAAGCTTTTTGGCCTGCAGATAGATAAAATTGAACCCGCTTTAGGTATTGAACTATTCGTAATGGAAGTGCCAAGAGTAGAGGCAATGGAGGTAAAACAGGAAAATGTTTGGGTAAGCCAACCTGACCTGAAAGATACCGCTTTGGCCGAGCTGCTGGATAAAATAGGTGGCAAAATTGGCGCGGAACGCATCCACAGATATCTGCCTACTGAAAATTACTGGCCCGAGCGATCTGTAAAAGAGGCAACATCTTTACAGGAAGCGCCCACTACCCTATGGCGTGCAGACAGGCTGCGCCCGCTACGTTTATTGCGTAAACCGGAAGAAGTGGTAGTCATGTCGCTTGAACCTGATTATCCCCCAAAGCAATTTACCTACAAAGGCAAAACCCACCATATTGATAAGGCTGACGGCCCCGAACGCATAGAACGCGAATGGTGGCGCGATGAAGGGCAACACAGGGATTATTACGCGGTAGAAGACAAAGAAGGTAGGCGGTACTGGCTGTTCAGATCAGGGCATTATAATAATGAGGATACGAGGTGGTTTATACATGGATTTTTTGCTTAGAGGATGACAGACGTTTTTAATATTATGAAACAGAGCGGCGGCCTGTGCGATTCCCCTCTTGAGAGGGGTGTAGGGGTGTGTTATGCAATACGTTTAACACACCCCCGCAGCCGCACACCTCAACGCGCCCCCTCTCAAGAGGGGAGCTTTTTCAGTATTCATCAAACCAATACATGGCCATGATGCAATACGCAGAACTACAAATAACCAGCAATTTCACCTTCATGCGGGGCGGCTCACATCCCGAAGAACTGGTTGAGCGTGCAATCGAGTTAGGCTACAGCCACATTGCTATCACTGACAGAAACAGCATGTCGGGTGTGGTGCGAGCACACATGGCTATAAAAAAAGCTAAAGCAATTAATAAAAGCATTAACCTGCAATTTATTCCTGCCTGCAGATTAGATTTGTTAGATGGCCCAAGTCTGCTGGCTTATCCCACCAATATTAAAGCCTGGAGTCGTTTGTGTGGCATAATAACGCAAGGAAATCTTCGTACAGAAAAAGGCAAGTGCGAGTTGTATAAAAAAGATGTGTTTGAAAATGCCGAAGGCATACTATTTATTGTAATTCCGCCGGATACTTTAAATTCTTATTTTGATTTTGATGATGATTTTAAAGCCCATCTTATTGAATATAAAGCAGCTTTAGGATCAGCTTTATACATAGCAGCAAGTCGATCCTACAGCGGAGATGATGCCAAGCGCTTTCACCGTTTGGCGCAAACCGGGGTGCCTATGGTGGCTACCGGCAATGTGTATTACCATACCGCCGAAAGACGCGAATTACAGGATATTGAAACCTGTGTGCGCGAAAAATGCACCATTTACAATGCCGGCTTTAAGCTGCATGCCAACTCAGAGCGTTATCTGAAACCTGTTGATGAACAGGAACGCCTTTTCCGCCAATACCCCGACGCACTGGCCCGCACTATAGAAATTGCCAGTGCCTGCGATTTCTCATTAGATGAGTTGAAATATCTGGAACCCGAATGGATAAGTCCGGATGGGCGCACAGCAGATGAGCATTTGGCTGAACATACCTGGGCAGGTGCAAAAAAATTCTTTGGAAATGGAATCACACCCGAGATTATTACTCAGATCAATTTTGAACTGAATTTTTTTGCGGAGCGAAACTTGGCCCCCTATTTCCTTAGGATATACGAGTACACCCAAAAAGCTGACGAACTGGGCATTTTGCACCAAGGGCGCGGGTCTGCGGCCAACTGTACGGTTTGTTTTTGCCTGGGGATAACACCTGTAAATCCGCAAAATCAAAGACTGTTATTTTCCCGCTTTATGTCTGAAGCAAGAGAAGAATGGCCCGATGTAGATTGCGATTTTGAGCATGAGCGCCGCGAAGAGATCATCCAATGGATCTATGAAACTTACGGGCGCGAGTATGCGGGTATTGTGGCTACCGTAACTATACAAAGACACAAGGGAGCGTTAAGAGATGTGGGCAAGGCCATGGGCCTGTCAGAAGACACCATTAAACGTTTGGGTGGGGCCATATGGGATTTTTCGGAAGAAGCTTTTGACCGGGAGCGCATAATTGGTCAGGGCCTTAACCCGGACGACCCGCTGCTAAGAAAAACCTTAGAATTGGTTATGCAAATGCGGGGGTTCCCCCGGCAGTTAGGGCAGCATACGGGTGGTTTCGTTATCATGCGTTGCAAACTGTCAGACTTGTGCCCCGTAATGAACGCCCGAATGGAAAATCGTACCCAGTTGGAATGGAACAAGGATGACCTGGAAGACTTGGGCATATTGAAGGTAGATGTACTGGCATTGGGTATGCTTACCTGTATACGCAAAGCATTTGATCTGGTTAAGCTGCATTATAACCGTCCCCTTACTTTAGAGAGCGTGCCACAGGAGGACCCAAAAGTTTATGATATGATATGCAAGGCTGATACGCTAGGCGTTTTCCAGATAGAGAGCCGGGCGCAAATGTCTATGCTGCCGCGTTTAAAACCGCGTGAGTTTTATGATCTGGTTATAGAAGTGGCTATTGTGCGACCGGGACCTATTCAGGGCGACATGGTGCACCCTTACTTACGGAGGCGGGATGGAATTGATCCTATTGTATTTCCTTCAAAAGAATTGGAGGACGTATTGGGGCGAACAAAGGGTGTACCGCTTTTTCAGGAACAGGCCATGGAAATTGCCATAGTAGCGGCCGATTTTACGCATGCCGAAGCAGACCAGCTACGCCGCAGTATGGCTACTTTTAAAGCTAAAGGGCAGGTAAGCGCTTTCAGGGATAAGTTGGTAAATGGCATGGTTAAAAAAGGCTATGACAGGGCATTTTCCGAACGTATTTTTAAGCAATTGGAAGGTTTTGGCAGTTACGGGTTCCCCGAGAGCCATGCTGCGGCCTTTGCGCATTTGGTATATATATCCTGCTGGCTGAAGTACCATTACCCTGATGTTTTTTGTGCGGCGTTGTTAAACAGCCAGCCAATGGGTTTTTACCAGCCTGCTGAAATTGTTGATGATGCCCGGGTGCATGGCGTAACCGTTCTTCCGGTTGATATTAATTATTCTTATTGGGATAATATTCTGGAAGAAAAGTATGGTAAATATTGCGCCGTGCGATTGGGTTTCAGGCAGGTAAAAGGTTTAAAAGAAAAAGACATGAAACTACTGGTTGATAACCGTGGCACAGGCTATACCGATCTGATACAAATAAGCGATGCCGGTGTACCCAAAGCCGCCATTGAGCGCCTTACAGATGCTGATGCTTTCCGTTCTATCGGTTTAGACAGACGGCAGGCTTTATGGGAAGTGCCCGCCATCAATACCAAACCTGTTGGCTTATTCGCGGGTAAAAAAGATAACAACACCCCACAGCTACAAATGGAACTGCCCGCCATGAAAGCATCAGAACATGTAGTGCACGATTTTTCTTTTACAGGCCTGTCACTTAAAGCGCACCCGGTTAGCTTTATCCGCCGTGAGTTGGACATGCTGAACATTACCCCCACCGGCAAGCTCAAAGAGATGAAGGATGGCGACAAGGTAAAAGTGGCCGGACTTATCACCATTCGTCAGCGCCCGGGTACAGCTAAGGGCATTGTATTTATTACTATAAAAGATGAGACAGGCTTCTCTAATCTGGTAGTTTGGGAAAAGATCTTTGAAAAATATCGTAAAGAAATACTCCAGGCCAAATTGTTTATGGTAGAGGGTAAACTACAGATAGAGGGCGACGTAATACATGTTGTGGCCACGCGCTGCTTTAACCTTAACAAAATGCTTAATGCGCTCACCGCGGTTACAGACGAAGATTTTCCGTTTATTCCTTCACGCGGGGATGAAGTTTCCAAACCTTTCCCTTATGATGCCCGGCAAATTCCGCCCGAAACATCAGCAAAAGATGCTTTTCATAAGGGGAGGAATTTTCATTAAGAACGGCAAATCAATTATGGAATTATGTTCTTAAATTCATCTTATCAAAAAAACGAAATGATATTAAATGCTTTAATTGCCCTTATATTAACTTCAACATGCGCTCAACCCGATACGATTGATTATTGGCATGTGCGGTATAACGGAAAACTAATAAAAGAATATAATGCAAATGTTTACCAGAAAATCATCAGGTTTAAATCAACACAAATTAAGACTAACGATATCATAAGCGTTGCTTATGGAAATGATACACCTTGCTCGTCGTGCGAAACTGAACTTATTTTATCGGATAGCAAAAAAAGAAAACATAGTTTAACTAAAGGAAAAGGAACTTTTAAACCTTTAACTTTTTCTCTATCAGATGCACAAAAGACTGGCGGCAAAGTTTTCGATATTTATTTTCATGATGCCTATAATCGAACTGTTTATCTATTCACCATCAAAATTGAATAGGTAAAAATTGTCCCATCCCACCCTTTACATTGTCTGTTTTGCCCAACTTATAACAAGCTGCTTCGTGGTAACTTGCATTAACCAACAAACTAAAACATGCAAAAATTACATTTTAAAATCATGATCAATGCGCCGCGCCAAAAAGTGTGGCACGCAACGCTTGATGATGCTACCTATCGCGAGTGGACATCGGCATTTATGGAAGGATCGTACGCTATAACCGACTGGCAAAAGGGAAGCAAGGCCTTGTTTCTTGGCCCCGGTGGCAAAGACGGTATGGTATCGCGCATTGTAGAGAACATTCCTAACGAATACTTATCCATTGAACACCTTGGCGAAGTGAAAGATGGCGTTGAAGACACCACCAGCGAGAAAGTACAACAATGGAGCGGATCGAACGAAAACTACACGCTTAAAACAGTAGACGGACAAACAGAATTTTCTGTTGATTGCGATATGGCCGATGACTATGTGGACATGTTTAGCGACATGTGGCCCAAAGCGCTTGCAAAACTAAAGGAAATAGCGGAAAGATAATTATAATTTCTCTGTGCCAGCTCTGTTCTCTCCGCGGTTAATTTTTACCACTAAGTTCGCAAAGAAGGCACAAAGAAACACAGAGTATAGGGAACCTTATTTAGCCTCAATATCACGCCTGTTCTCAAATTCATCATCAAGCCCCAAGCGCGCTTTATCGCTTATTTCAATCGGACCAGGCTCTCCATTTTGATATTGTCCGTCGTTATCTGCCGTGCCTTCCTGATACTCATTTTCACCATCCGGTGTAAAATTGCTGTTTTCCGGATGCTCCTCCGCTGGTTCTGTACGGGCAAAGTAAGCGTTGGAATAGCCCGCATTACGCGAAGGATTATTCTCATCATCACCCGAAGGCGTAATATTGTTTTCTCCAAAACTTTCGCCACCCATGGGTTGGCCTTCGCGTACGGGTTTTATTTCGGCATCGCCAAACAAATAGTTACGTTTAAGGTCCTTCTCCTCTACCCCGGCCTCGTCGTTAACTGAATAGGCGTTGGGTGTGTTCTTATTTTCCGCCCCTTCAAGGTTGGCGTTAAGTTCGTTTTGTTGTTCTTGCTGATCGTCAAAATCATTCAGAAACTCGTCGTCTTTATATGGCATATGTTTTTCGTTTTATAGGTTGCTTAGATATAGCAAATGCATTGCCAATTATTATAAATTGCCTGTAAAACAATTAACTGCCTTATTCATTTATTTAAGCATGATAACAGTAATAGGAATTTTTGCTGACCCGGCACTGGCCGAACAAGCATCAGATTATTTATTAGCCAATGAGTTTGCCGACGAAAATGTAGATCGCCATACGCCCGACGCGACGCGATCTGACGAAGACCGCGTAGGCGGTTTATTTAACCACCTGTATGAAAATCAGGACGAGGCAGAACATTACGCATCGTTAGCCAAATACGGCACCATTGTCACCGTGCATGCGGCATCAACCCGCGAAGCTCAAGAGGCGGTGGATGCTTTTAATAACCACGGCGCTATTAGTGTAGACGCGAATGATACACGCAGCTTATTGATCGAGAAAATTGTAGTGCCCGAATTGCGGTTAAGAGGATAAAAGTCCAAAATACTTATATATTGAAAACACAGCTTAACAACACTGTTGCCATTATTGGCGGGGGACCCGGTGCCTTATTTATGTATAAGCGCCTGGTTGAAAATAGCTCACCAGAGGTGGAAATACACATCTATGAGAAAAATGACACCCTTGGCTGCGGGATGCCTTACAGCCATGATGGTGCGGAAGATGAGCACATTACCAATGTATCCGGCAATGAAATACCGGAGTTGGTTACAACCGTATCCGACTGGATAAAAACTGTATCTAAAGACACGCTGGATAAATACAATATCGATCCCGAAAAATTCAACGAATACAAGGTGTTGCCCAGGCTGCTGTTTGGGCAATACTTAACTGCGCAGTTTAAACTCTTGATTAAACAAGCGGGCGAAAAAAACATCACCACGAAAGTGCATTACAATACATTGGTGCGGGATATTATGGATTCGCCGGAGAAAAACGAGGTTAATCTTGTTACTGATAAAGGTAAACAGCATTACAACCGCGTTGTAATATGCAGCGGACATATCTGGAGCAAAATCTATGAGGGTAAAGTACCCGGATGGTTTGATTCACCCTATGCCCCACAAAAAATTGCTTTACATGCCAATTATCCTGTTGCCGTAAGGGGCGCTTCGCTAACGGCTATTGATGCCATACGTACGCTGGCCCGGCATAACGGGAGATTTGAAAAAGATGATAAAGGCATTCTCCACTTCTACGCCAATGAAGATAGTCCCGATTTTAGCATTGTTATGCATACCCGTAACGGTTTGCTGCCTGCGGTTCGGTTCCATTTAGAGGATACTCATTTAGGTAAAGACACCGTTTTAAGCGATGAGGATGTAAAAGCCAACCGCAAAGAAAACGATGGTTTCCTATCGCTTGATTATGTTTTTGAGCAGAACTTTAAGGCCTACATCCGCAAAAATGATCCCGAGTTTTATGAAAAAATTGCCGGGCTTAACATGGAAGCTTTTGTTGAGCTGATAATGAGCTATCGTGAAGATCAGGACCCTTTTAAGTTGCTAAAAAAAGAATATGCAGAAGCACGGGAGTCAATTAAACGCCATAAATCCG
>Ga0247817_10001842_pt1 | contig 10979 bp, 10 predicted proteins | sample UWRJL212509R1_FD_178010 | JGI IMG/M metagenome (GOLD analysis project Ga0247817, IMG submission 178010) | Plant litter microbial communities from Arlington Agricultural Research Station in Wisconsin, United States - UWRJ-L212-509R-1 | ecosystem: Environmental > Terrestrial > Plant litter >... | reverse complement strand
AGCAGGATGTAGATATCATCGGCCTGAGCGGATTGATAACCCCATCATTAGACGAGATGGTACACTTCGCTAAAGAAATGGAGCGCCAGGGCTTTACCATTCCGTTGATTATTGGTGGTGCTACAACATCGCGCATTCACGCGGCGGTTAAGGTTGCGCCTAATTATTCGGGCGCGGCAATACACGTGTTGGATGCATCGCGTAGTGTTACCGTTTGCAGCAACCTGATGAACAGGGATACCCGCGATGCCTATATCCAAGGCATAAAAGACGAATACACCAAAGCACGCGAGGCCCATGCTAATAAAAAATCTGACAAGCGTTTTGTAACGCTGGAGCAGGCACGTGCCGATAAATTTGAGATAGATTTAAAGAAGGTTGCTCTTGCACCATCATTTACCGGTACCAGAGTTTTTGAAGCCTATCCACTAACGGAACTGGTGCCTTATATCGACTGGACACCATTCTTCCATACCTGGGAACTGCGCGGTAGCTACCCTAAAATATTTGAAGACAAGTTTGTAGGCGACGAAGCCAAAAAACTTTTTGACGATGCGCAAAAGCTGTTAAAAGAAATTGTCGACAATAAACTGTTACAGGCAAACGGCGTAATAGGTTTTTGGCCCGCCAATACCGTTGGCGATGATATTGAATTGTATACAGACGAGAGTCGTACGCAGTTACTATCGCGCATACATACGCTTCGTCAGCAATCAGAGAAAGTAAAAGGCGAGCCTTATTATGCCTTATCAGACTTTGTGGCTCCAAAAGAAAGCGGCGTAGCCGATTACTTTGGCGGCTTTGCAGTAACAACCGGTATTGGTTGTGACGAACTGGTGGCCAAATACGAAAAAGACCACGACGATTACAATAGCATTATGGCCAAAGCTTTAGCAGATCGTTTGGCCGAAGCATTTGCTGAGAAAATGCATGAGCTGGTGCGTAGGGATTACTGGGGTTATGCCAAAAACGAAGAACTAAGCAAGGAAGAGTTGATAAAAGAAGAATACGCGGGTATTCGTCCGGCGCCGGGGTATCCCGCTTGTCCGGAACATACGGAGAAGACCACGCTATTTGAATTGTTAAAGGCCGAAGACAATGCCCACATGCACCTTACCGAAAGCCTGGCCATGATGCCGGCAGCATCAGTAAGTGGGTTTTATTTCGCTCACCCGCAGTCAAGGTATTTTGGTTTGAATAAGATCAGTAAAGATCAGATTGAGGATTATGCGGTGCGCAAGACAATGTCAGTTGAAACAGTTGAACGTTGGTTGGGTCCGAATCTTAATTATTAATTTTACCTTGTCATTGCGAGGTACGAAGCAATCGCACGCTGCAAAGTTCGCGATTGCCACGCTACGCTCGCAATGACAAACTTTATACGACATTTGTCACACAATGAAAATTACTCAGCATATTGAGAATGCAAAAGGAAAGACGCTCTTTTCCTTTGAATTGTTACCTCCGATGAAAGGACGCGGCATCCAGGGCATATTTGATGCTATAGACCCGCTGATGGAGTTTAAACCGCCGTTTATTGATGTTACCTCATCGCGCGAGGAAAGTGTTTACAAGGAGCACGCAAGTGGCTTGTTAGAGAAGGTGAGCTATCGCAAGCGCCCCGGTACTGTTGCTGTTTGCGCGGCTATTATGAATAAGTATGGCGTTGACGCCGTACCGCATCTTATATGTGGTGGTTTTACTAAAGAAGAAACCGAATATGCCCTGATTGACCTGCAGTTTTTAGGTATAGAAAATGTTTTGGTGCTGCGTGGCGATGCCCGCAAAACAGAATCATCATTTGTACCTACACCGGGTGGTCACTGCTACGCCAACGAGTTGCTGCAGCAGGTTACTGATATGAACAACGGCAAATACCTGCACGAGGATCATGAATCGGTTAAGTCTGATTTTTGCATTGGTATTGCCGGTTATCCTGAAAAACACTTTGAATCGCCTAATCTTAAAACTGATTTTAAATATCTTAAACAAAAGATTGACGGGGGCGCTGATTTCATAGTAACGCAGATGTTTTATGATAACAGCAAATACTTTGAGTTTGTAAAGCAATGCCGCGAGAATGGTATCAATGTGCCAATCATTCCCGGCTTAAAACCAATAACATCTTCAAAACAACTGGTTGGCTTACCAAAGATCTTCCACATTGATATGCCGGATGATCTGAGTGATGCAGTACACGCCTGCAAAAGCGAAGCCGACGTTAAAGAGGTAGGTATCGAGTGGATGATAAACCAGTGCAAAGAACTGATCAAATTTGGCGCGCCGGTAATGCACTTTTATACCATGGGTAATCCCGGCCCTACTAAACGCATTGCGCAAGCTATTTTTTAGGGATTAGTGGGGTTATGCTTGCGTCATTGCGAGGAACGAAGCAATCCCCGAGCGATAGGCCGAGCAAGGTTACTTATCTCTTGGTAAATTCCATCCCGCCTGGCTTGCCCCGCTAAGGCCGCGGAGGCCTTTTTTCTTTTTCTTGATAAAAAGAAACAAAAATCAAGTCAGGCTGATCGCTGCCACCTCACAAGGCCAGACTCCCGGCCGCGCACCCTGACAGGCCATTACGCGCTTTTTTATAAAGTTTTTATTGTGTTTATGATTTGTAAAGGCATGCTAGCATTCTTTATTCCTAAACATTCTTCCCGTCAATTATCTTAAAAAAATCATCGCGGTAGGTGTCGCCTACAGGTATCATTTTGTCGCCTATGCGGATGCGACTGCGTTCAATGCTGTCAATTTTATTTAGAGCTACTATGTAAGATTTATGTACCCTGATGAAATGCTTCTCGGGTAGCGTATCTTCCATCTTCTTCATGTTTTGCAGGGTAATGATACGTTCGTTATCCGTAAAAATAGAGATGTAGTCTTTCAGTCCCTCAATAAATAATATGTCGTGCAGGTACACCTTTTGTATTTTATGTTCGCTTTTAACAAAAATAAAATCGCTCATAAAATCCTGCTGCTGCTGTTGCACTTGTTGTGCCGGTTCGGCAGGCTGGCCGGCAACCGGTTTTATAATACCTTGCGCTTTTTGCGCAGCTTTGTAAAAACGGTCAAACGCTATCGGCTTTAATAAATAGTCAACCACATCCAACTCATAACCTTCCAGGGCATATTGCGGGTAAGCAGTGGTTAAAATAACTTTAGTTTTTCCGTTGGCTATTTTCAAAAACTGAATGCCGGTTAATTCGGGCATTTGCACATCCAAAAAAACCAGGTCTATACCGCCATCCTGTACGCGGGTAAGCGCTTCAATGGGGTTAGTTGTGGCTTTAACCAGCTCTAAGAAAGGAATTTTGGAAATATAATCTTCCAAAATGTTTAGCGCCAAAGGCTCGTCATCAACTACCAAACATTTTATCATGCTATAAAACTAAGGATAATTCGCAAGTGTACGTATCAATTTCGTCGCGTATTTCTAAACTATATTTACGCGGATAAAGCAGATCAAGCCTGCGTTTAACGTTGCTCAGGCCAATTCCGCCGGCTGCGTCGCGGTTATTGGCGTGCTTTTTATTTTTTATAAAAAAGTATAAACTGGTAGCGTCAATGCGTATCAGCAATTGTATAGCCGCCGCGGCATCGTTACCCACGCCATGTTTAAAGGCATTCTCTATAAAAGCTATCAATAGCAGGGGCACAATCCGTTGTTCGCCCACTTCGCCCTCTATCTTAAAATCAATAGAAGCCTTATTGCCAAACCTTATTTTTTGCAGGTCGATGTAATTTTGCAGGTATTGCAGCTCTTTCTCCAGCGCCACCTTGTTATCATTGCTTTCATACAGCATGTAGCGCATTATCTCTGATAGTTTGAGGATAGCGCCGGGCGTATTATCAGACCTTTGATAAGCCAGCGAATAGATGCTATTTAACGAGTTAAACAAAAAATGCGGATTGATCTGCGATTTTAAAAAGGCCAGTTCGGCAGTTAGGCGCTGATTTTCCAGATCGCGCTGGATGCGCTCATTTAAAAACCAATCAATACTAAACTTTAAAACAATGCTTAAAAATATAAACAAAAGGCCGGTAACTGTAGTGCTTACAAAGTATTGCCAAAAGCTCATAACGGCAGAAATACCGTTAGCACTTCGCATAAGCACATCATTAGGAAAAATAAGCGCCACGCCATATTTGACCTGGCCATAAGCAAGTACAATTACTAATACAGTGGCAGCGTAAAGTGCATAATGCTTACTGTTTAAAAAGCGCGGTATTAACACCAGGTAATTAAGGTAGAACAGGCTGATATTGATAGCCCCGTAAAGCGCAAATAATATCAATATACTATGAACACTCATGGTTGAGTTGCGTATAGCAAATAAAATAAATGATATAAGGCTAAGCCAAATAAACACGTGCCAGAAGATCTGAAAGCCTTTTTTCATCAATCCAAAATATATATTTTGAGCTTTACAGCTTCACAATTTATATACAGCCGATAATTTCATCGATGAACGGGCAATAGTTATCGACGAACGCTTGATAATTATACTGCACCCGTTCATCTATAAATAAAAACAGTTGGTCTAAATGATTTTAGCGAATTGATTTTTTGATATTTCTTTGTATCATCAAATCAATCGCAATGAAAAAGTTAATCAACAACACCAATCCTTTTGTAATGTTACTGGCCCCGCTGGTTTTTGCTCTGATAATGGGTATCAGCTATCAGTTTGAACAAAAAAAGCACGAGGCAGAAGTAGCAGCATCATCTACTGTAAAAGCTACCTCGCTGTTTGTAAAAGGTGTTGCTTTTTTAAGAACTGTATCATCAGTTAAAAAAGACAACGTATGGTAATAGAAACCACCGGCCTGACTTTTAAGTTTGGCACACAAACCGTTGTTAAATCCCTATCTCTTCAAGTTCCGCAAGGAAGTATATATGGTTTTCTTGGCCCTAACGGTGCCGGGAAAACCACTACCATTAAACTCCTGCTCAACCTGCTGCAACACGCAGAGGGCGACATCAAAATATTCGGGTTAGACTTTGCGTCTAACCGCCAACAGATTCTCTCGCAAATAGGCTCGCTAATTGAGCAGCCCGCCATATACGCCCATTTAAGCGGTCGCGAGAACCTAGTAAACCGTGCTATACTTTTACAAATTGACGAAAGCAGGGTAGACGAAATGCTGAAACTGGTGCAGCTAACAGAAGCTGCTCATAAAAAAGCCGGTAAATACTCCTTAGGCATGAAACAGCGCCTGGGTATAGCACTCGCTCTACTGCCAGATCCAAAGCTGCTGATGCTTGACGAGCCCACTAACGGACTAGACCCCAATGGCATTATTGAAATACGCGAACTGTTAAAGCGCCTAACCAAAGAGCACGGTAAAACCGTTTTTATATCAAGCCATTTACTGGCCGAGATAGAGCGCATGGCCACGCATTTGGCTATTATAAACAAAGGCGAACTACTGTTTCAGGGAGAGATAAAAGACCTTGAAGCTTTGAGCAAACCACAGGTGCGTATAGAAACAGGCAATACTGTTGATGCTGCCAACCTGCTTACCAAAAGCGGTTATGTAGTGGGCGAAATTAACGACGACCACTTTACCGTGGCCTTTACATCAAAAGAAGATACCGGTGCCATTAACGCTTTGCTTAACAAGGAAGGCATTGCCGTTTACAGCATACATAAGGTACAAAAAGACCTTGAAAACCTATTCTTAAACATCACTCAAAAGCAGGCTATATGAAAGGATTCTTTTTATCACTAAAGTCTGAGTTTTACAAAAGCCGCAAAACGCTGGGCTTTTGGGCTGCAATTTTATTGCCCTTTTTGCTGCTTTTACTTACCACAATAGGGTATTACATTAACAGCGACAAATTTGTAAACGCACCCGGCATGGTAAACTGGCTGCGTTTTGCAGGGGTTGCCCTTAATGTAATGGGTGCCTTACTGTTACCCATGTTTGTAATATTTATTGCCTACTCTGTTAACGCCATTGAGCATAAGGCCGATACCTGGAAAACCCTGTTCAGCTTGCCAATTGGTAAATGGTCGGTATACTCGGCTAAGTTTTTTTACGCGCTTTCGCTGATCTTCATCACTTTGATGCTGTTTGCGCTGTTTACCATAGGTTTCGGGAATTTGCTGGGCATGTTAAAGCCTGAACTAAAGTTTGGCGACTTCCATATGGAAAGCATACTGCTACAAATATATCTAAAACTCTTCCTTTCATCATTAGGCATCCTTTCTATCCAGTTTTTGTTTAGCCTGATGTGGAGCGATTTTTTAAAGCCGATGGGGATTGGTTTTGTATTGTTTATAACCGGCGTTGTTTGCGCGGGTGCCGGTTGGAAATATACTTACACTATTCCTTACGCCCACCCAATGCTGGCGCTAAAAAGTTTACCCCGCAAGCCTATGACAGCAAGCGATTTTAAAATAGAACTGTTTACACAGGAAGTTAACATTGCCTTGGCAGTATCGGTAGTTGTATTTATAGCCGGCTTTTATATTGTGCAAAAGCGGAGTGTGAAGTAGATGCATTCACAGCATCCAAAAAATAGCGATGGGTTTTAAACCCATCGCTATTTTTTTTATATAAAATCTGTCATGCTGAACTTGTTTCGGCACCCCATATGCTAAGCACGCGTGAGTGCCGCGTGAGATGCCGAAATAAATTCGGCATGACTCGACAAGGTGATTCGATTCAAAATCTTGTCTCTTGATTCTTGGCTCTTGCATCTCGCCCAAGTCATATTTTATTTATTAGCAATCATGGTTCAACGCTATGCCGTAACTTTGCAGCACAGCTATGGCAGATACAGAACCCTCCCTTCCGTTAAATAAAGATCCATTTGCAGCCTTACGGTATAAAGATTTTCGCTCTTACGTGGGTATGCGCTTTTTCTTCACTTTCGCTTACCAGATGCAAGCCGTTATTCTGGGCTTTTATATCTATCACCTTACCAAAAGCGCGTTTGCTTTAGGATTGATAGGCTTAAGCGAGGCTATCCCTGCTTTAGGACTCGGCTTGTTTGGGGGTTATCTGGCCGACAAAAGTGAGAAAAGAAAAATGCTGCTGATGGTTTTCTCGTTGGTGTTCTTTTCGTCAGCAGTGATATTTACTGTTACGCTTAAAGATATAACTGGCATTATTCACCAGGATTGGGTAGCCCGCATTATTTATGTAATGGTTTTTTGCAACGGAATTGCCCGTGCCTTTTATGGCCCTGCCGCGTTCAGTGTGCTGGCGCATAGTGTGCCTAAAGAGCTTTATCCTAACTCCAGTACCTGGAGTAGTTCCGGCTTTCAAATCGCTTCTATAATTGGCCCGGCAGCCGGCGGATTGATCTATGGCTTTTACGGCATAACTGCAGCGTACACTGTTATACTCATCTTCCTTGTGATTGCTCTGATTTGTGTTTTCTTTCTGAAAAAATACCCACCCATTTTTGTGCCGAAAGAAAGTATCTGGAAAAGTTTATCCGAGGGCCTGCACTTTGTGTTTCATAACAAAATGATGATAAGCGCCATGAGTCTGGATCTTTTCTCGGTGTTTTTTGGCGGTGCGGTGGCTTTGTTGCCGGTATTTGCTAACGAGATACTGAAGGTAGGGGCAGAGGGCTTAGGCATTATGCGCGCTACCTCATCAACCGGAGCGGTGCTGGTAATGCTGGCTATGGCCCGCATCTCGCCCATGGGTAAGCCGTGGCGCAATTTATTGATAGCAGTGGCAGGTTTTGGGTTATCTATTATAGGCTTTGCGCTGTCGCGAAATTTTTATTTGTCGTTACTGTTTCTTTTTGCCGAAGGCGGATTTGACAGCATAAGCGTATTGATCCGCGGTACCATTATGCAAATGCTCACGCCCGATCATATGCGCGGCAGGGTATCATCGGTAAATCAAATGTTTATTGGCTCGTCTAACGAGATAGGCGCTTTTGAATCGGGTACCGCGGCTAAACTATTAGGCACCGTGCCATCGGTAGTTTTCGGCGGCAGCATGACTTTGCTTATTGTTATAGTAACCTTCTTTAAAACCAAAAAGCTGGTGCCGCTATCACTTAGTCAGATACACACGCCAGAAGAAAATAAAAGCTAGAACGCTATTTCCATACATCATCAATAGTGATCTGGTGGTGTTTCCTGCTTTTATGTCTTCATCACCCTGTAAAATCTTTTCTACAAATTCAGGGTTATAAGATGAGGGATGAACAATAAGTGTTTCCATAATAGCAATTTATGGAATACTTAACTATTCTTCCTCTGCCGTTACTTTCTCGCCTATCTGCTGGCGCCACATAGCGTAGTACAAACCTTTTTGCAGCAACAACTCCGTATGCCCGCCCGATTCAATTATGCGGCCTTTTTCCAACACATAGATCCTGTCGGCATGCATAATGGTTGATAGGCGGTGAGCAATAAGGATAGTAATATGATCGTTAAAAACAGTTACATCTTTAATAGTTTCGGTTATTTCCTCTTCCGTCAACGAATCCAACGATGAGGTAGCTTCATCAAACACCAACAAGTCTGGTTTACGTAACAACGCACGCGCTATAGAAAGCCGCTGCTTTTCACCGCCTGATACTTTAACACCACCCTCGCCAATAACAGTATCCAAACCATTGCTGGCACGGGCCAGCAAGCCCTGGCAAGCAGCGCGGTGCAGTACGGTCATACAATCTTCGTCGGTAGCATCAGGGCGAACAAACAATAAATTCTCGCGGATGGTGCCGGAGAAAAGTTGGGTGTCCTGTGTTACAAAGCCAACACGTTCGCGGAGCTGATCAAGGTCAATCTCCTTGCTCAGTATACCGTTGTATAAAATATCGCCTTCCAACGGTTGGTACAAGCCCACCAGCAGCTTAACCAAAGTGGTCTTACCCGATCCTGATGGGCCTACAAAAGCAATAGTTTCGCCGGTGTTGGTTTCAAAGCTGATGTGGTTAAGCGCATTGCGGTTGGCGGTAAGGTGCTTAAAGGTTACGTTATCAAAAGTCAGTTTTTTGATCTTTTCTAACAGTACCGGCTTCTCAGGTTTTTTATCAATAGGCGTACTGATAATGCGCTCAAAATTAGCCAATGAAACCTGTGCCTCCCGCCATGATTGTATAACGTTACCCAGCTCCTGCAAAGGGTTAAACAAGAAAAACGAGTAGAACAAGAATTTCAAATAGTCGCCTGCGGTAAGTTGATCTTTAAATATCAGCACTAGCAGCACTAACACCATACAGCTACGCACAAGGTTAACCACGGTGCCCTGTATAAAGCTCATGCTGCGCACAAATTTAACTTTACGCAACTCAAGGTCTAAAATTTTGTAAGTGGTTTTATTTAGCCGCTCTATCTCTTGTTTAGCAAGGCCCAAACTTTTAACCAGTTCAATATTTCTTAATGATTCTGTAGTAGAGCCAGCCAAGGCAGTAGTTTCGGCAACAATTTTCTTTTGGATAGACTTTATACGTTTGCTAAGTGCCATACTTACAAACATGATGATTGGTATAGCGCAGAAATAAACCAACGTTACCTGGTAGTTTACCTTTAACGAGTAAACTATTACGAAGATCATACCCACCAAACTAACAAACAATACGCTGATGAATGAGGTAATAAACTTTTCGCAGTCTATGCGTACTTTTTGCAAAATACCTAATGTTTCGCCACTGCGTTGGTCTTCAAAAACCTGGTAGGGCAGCTCCAGAGAGTGCTTTAAGCCATCGGCGTACATTTCCGCTCCTGTTTTCTGAACTATTATATTGGTAAAATAGTCTTGAAAGTTTTTAGCTATACGCGATACCATTGCGGCTCCAATTGCTAAACCTATAAGGCCCAGTGCCCCGTAAAAGCGCTCATCAAAGCTGCGCACAATGCCATCTTTCGGTACAATATATTTGTCCATTATGGTACCGGTAATCATTGGGTCAACCAGCGAGAAGCCTATATTTAAACCGGCCAGTACCAGTGCAAGTACTACCGTCCATTGATGCTTTTTGAGATAGGATAAAAGTGTATTCATAAATTATATGTGCAAACATAAAAAAAGGGAATGGCTAAGCAGCTCATTCCCTTTTAATTTGACAATAAGAGGATTTTTTTTGGTAAATTGGTTGCAATAAACCTTAGTGACCTGTGCGAAAACTTCTTTTTTATTTTGGACTGTTAACGGCGGGTATTTTTTGTACACCACCTGCTAAAACAACTTTAGTATCTGACTGTGACTTCCTTAAAAACCTTACATTTAAAAATGGAAAGGCTACGGTTCTTGTTAAAGCTTATTACACAGAATTAATCCGAAGCGGGGAATATTCTCTTTTTGGGGAATTGGAGAAGAGAAAATTGTTAGACCGGGAAAAGTATTTTCGCCTGGATATTCTTGAAGGGGAGGGTTATATGGATGCCGGCTCTGCCATTACCTTTGTGCCCGTAAACTGTAATAGTGCTTTTACAGCAACTGTGCCATTACACTTAGCGGTTGATTCAATTAAATTCGGGCAAGTTATTACCGTTCGGTGTACAGTTTTTAAGGGAGAGTTTAATGGGATAGGCAAACCGTTTTTTGTTGCGGATGACATAATATATGATGGTAAAGATTTACCCGCGGCCCAGAACATTCAACCGCTTGAGTACATAGCTTCCCAAAAGCTCGATCTTGACGCAGGTATTAGTTGTTTTAGCGACGATGGCGGTAAATTAATGAAGATGAAATGTTTGTTTGCAATTTTTAAGGACAAAAAAGCGCTTGTCAGCACATCAGATCACAAGGACCATTACTTTAATCTTGAAAAACACACATTAACTAAAAACGGTTATACGGACATTTACAGGAATAAAAATGGGAACGATTTAATCGAACTCAATATAACTTGCGAAAAGCGCTTGTCGGATAATCATTTTCTTAGAATAGGTAAACTCAGCACTACTATTAAGGGCAAAAAGAATACGATAACTGTATATGGTTTTTAATAAAAAAGGCTTTCTACATATACTAGAAAGCCTTTTGCATATTGT
>Ga0247817_10001841_pt1 | contig 10980 bp, 12 predicted proteins | sample UWRJL212509R1_FD_178010 | JGI IMG/M metagenome (GOLD analysis project Ga0247817, IMG submission 178010) | Plant litter microbial communities from Arlington Agricultural Research Station in Wisconsin, United States - UWRJ-L212-509R-1 | ecosystem: Environmental > Terrestrial > Plant litter >... | reverse complement strand
AACAAAGAGGCAAAGAGGCAGCACCGCCGAGAATTGCTTCTACCTGACGTCTATGCGGCGATTGCGGCAAAGACGGCTATCCTGCTTGTCGCGTTCATTTTAGTATCGGTTGTCACATTCGGATGGGTGATTGGTGTTATTGTTGCTGTCCTTGGGGCGCTACTTTATCCTGTGATCGCAAATTGGAAACCGCTTAGGAGTGTATCGGCAAAAATCTACAATAAATACGAAGAGCCATATCTGCGTGCTATCGAAAAATTACGTCCCGTTTTTAACTTTGTAAAAGCCGTTACAGTGCCACATGCCGAGCCTTATCATCGCTTTGACTCGCGCGAGGAACTACAAAAGCTTATTGATGAGGCGGGGGATATTCTTTCTTTCGAAGAGCGTGCTTTGATTGTGCATGGACTTTCTTTTAAAGATCAGCAAGTGGAAACTGTTATGACACCGAAAAGTGTCGTTAAAACAATCAAAAAGTCAGAGTTTCTTGGACCACTAGTCCTTAGTGAGATTCATGAATGGGGCCACAGTCGCCTACCGGTCATTGGTGCTGATATCGATCACGTAGTTGGTGTGTTGCACATTAACGACCTGCTTTCATTGGATGTAAAGCAATCCGTTACTGCCGAAAAAGCGATGGAAGCAAAAGTATTCTACATTCATCATGACGATACATTAGAACATGCATTGGCCGCATTTATTGAAACGCGACACCATCTGTTTATTGTGATTAATAGCTTTCGGGAAACAGTCGGTATTCTGACGCTCGAGGACGTTATCGAGACACTGATTGGTCGCAAAATTGTTGATGAAGACGATAACCATGAAGACCTTCGTTTGATTGCGGCAAAAAATGCAATTGATAACAATACGCCTAAAAACCACGTCGACCTCTAGCCCCTGCTGTAAAGAGGTGGTAAAATACACATTAGATGACATGGTTGCTAAATAATGACAATAATTCGCGGGTCGGCTAAAAGCCGAGCAAGCTTTTAGTGCCATCGACCCTTATCTCAGCAATCATCTAACTTATAACGAGGAATACACTCATGACACGAACATTAATCCGAGACATAGCCAGCCAGCCAGGTGAAACTGTCACTATTCAAGGTTGGCTACATAAAAAGCGCCTTCTTGGTGGACTTAACTTTATTACGTTGCGCGACCGATCTGGGTTAGCACAAAGCCTTATCGACAACAAAGAAGAAGTTGAAAAACTCCGTGGGATGCAAATTGGAACCGTACTTGCACTAACTGGTGTGGTCACTGCTGACGAGCGCGCACCTGGTGGCGCTGAGCTGCACGATGTCACCGTAGAGGTTATCGTCCCTGTCACCGCAGAATCTCCTATCGAGATCGACAAGCCACTAGACCACAAATCTGAAAACCTTGAGACTTTGTTTGAAAACCGCGTCATCGGACTTCGAAACGTACGTGAAGCAAACATTTTCAAAATCCAAGCAACTATTAAAGAATCAACGCGTCAGTATTTTGCAGGTCAAGATTTCACCGAGTTCAACTCACCAAAACTACTGGCTGCCGCTAGTGAGGGCGGTGCTGAGGTCTTCAAGCTTGATTACTTTGGTAAAGAAGCAACACTCGCGCAAAGTGGCCAATTCTACAAGCAAATGATGGTCGGCGTGTTCGAGCGTGCATATGAAATCGGTTCAACCTATCGTGCCGAACCTTCAGCAACGACTCGTCACATGACTGAATTCTTAACGATTGATGCCGAGATGGGCTTTGTAACATTTCAAGAACTCCTTGGGACTGTTGGCGGACTCTTGAAAGCAGTTGCCACTGATGTCTGGGCACAACGAGAAGCAGAGCTAAAAAGCTGGAACGCACAACCAATCGTGCTTGCAGACGAGATCCCTCAGCTAGGACTAGAAGAAATTCACGAACTGTACTTTAAGGCGACCAACCAAGACAGTCGTGGCGAAAAAGACATGCGTCCTGATGAAGAGAAGTGGATTACTGAATACGCCAAGAAAAACCTTGGTAGTGAAGCGGTATTTGTGACTAAGTGGCCAGCTAGCGAAATGAAGTTTTACCACAAGGTATCTGAAGAGAACCCAGAATTTGCTGACCGTGCCGACCTTATCTTCCGCGGTGTTGAAATCGCAACTATCAGTATGCGTGAGAACCGTTACGAAGTACTTGTTGACCAGCTAAAAACAATCGCTGATGGCGACCCAGAAGCTGATGGCTTTAGGTATTACCTGCAGGCTTTCAAGTATGGACTTCCTGCACACGGTGGCTTTGGAATGGGGCTTGAACGACTGACTCAAAAGATCATTGGTCTGAACAACATTAAAGAAGCTGCTTTATTCCCACGAGACATCAACCGCTTGACTCCGTAGTGTTACAATAAGCGGTATGCAACCCGCAGATACAAATACAGAAACGGTTACTATTAACTCCGAAGCTCAAACAGAGCTAAAGATTCGTACCAAGAAAATCCCGCGTCAGCGTCATTTCCTTATTTTGTTCTTCTTTAGTTTTATGTGGGGTGTTTTCGGGGTTGATCGTTTCTATATGGGTCTGGTGGGGACGGGAATTCTTAAACTTCTGACCCTTGGTGGATTTGGTTTTTGGGCTATTACCGACTTGATTGTGGTAATGACAGGGACTTTAAAAGATAAACAGGGAAGGCCTGCGCTTCAGGCTGATGAGTACAAGCAGTTCGCTGGACGAACTATTCTGTGGTTCGCTGTTATTCTAGGAGTCGTTATTCTTGTGAACGGTATTCTACTTATCTTGGGTATCTTTGAGCTTGTTAATTCATTCCAAGACGGCGGCAGTATCCTCGATAAGGTTCCTGGACTAAATGCTTTAACTGGTGGTGACCAGCAAGCGCAAATTGATAGTTTACTACAGCAGTAGTTATGTAATCGTCGGCTTATTGTCCAGAGAGTGCCAAATGTACCAGCTGGCAACCGTTTCGTATGGATGCCATTTGTTTTCTTTTGCTACTTCTTCCATCTTTTCGGGTGTTGGTTTTTCTTCAAGTTCGTACAAGTTATAAATGCCGTTCTTAATACCAAGATCTCCTGTTGGTAGTACATCGAGGCGCCCCATGCAGAACATCAAGAACATGTGAACGGTCCAGACACCGATACCTTTTACTTGGATGAGTTCAGCGACGACCTCTTCGTTAGAGAGTGCATCAAGATGATTAAATCGAACAGAGCCTTCAATGACTTTGACCGCTAAGTCCTGAATATAACTTCCTTTTTGTCGTGATAATCCGACAGCTCGAAACTCTTCAATTTCTTTTTCAAGAATCATGTCGGGTGAGGGGAATTGATCACCAGGAAACAGTTCGAGGAATCGTTTTAATATGGTGGCTGCAGCTTTTACACTTAGTTGTTGAGAAATGATACTTTCAACAAGTGCCTGGTAATAATTTTTATTAGGAATAATAGTCGCTATGCCAGCCCGAGCAATGACAGGCGCTAGGGTGTGATCGACTTTTGAAAGATATTGGGCCGCTTCAGCGAGGGTTTCGAGGTTTGCGATGTTCATTATTGGATCTCGATTGTCTCTCCGTCAATACGTCGATATTCAGTACCAGCCGCATCTGCAAATTTGCCTATAAGGTTGTCGACAACAGTTTTCCCATTGTTGCTAAGGATTGCATCGTGAGTTGGAAAAGTGAACCTTGCGCCGACAGATTTCATAAATTCAATCGCATCTTCAACTCGTAGCCATGGTGCCGCAACGGGTAAAGCAAGTGTATCAACGGATTTTTCTGGCATTATGAATGAGTCGCCAGGGAAGTAGAGTCGATCTTCAATCAATAGTCCAACATTTTGAGCAAGCGGTATATCTTTATGGATGACGGCATGAGTGTCCCCATAAAAATCGAGGTCAAATCCTTCAAGCGCAAAACTATCACCGCCCTTTACTGTGCGCGTTTCAAACTTGCTTAGCTTTGAAGTAACGTCTTGTGGGCCAAGAATAACAACTCCACTATTTCCGTCGACGATCTCGGAGAGAAGGTCCATATCCAGGTGGTCCCCGTGTTCGTGAGTGATGATAACTGCGACAACCTGTTCGGGTGCAATAAAGTCGGTTGTGAAAGCGCCAGGATCAACAACGATAGATTTTCCATCTTTGGTAACAGTAAAACAGGCGTGCTCAAACTTTGTTAATTCCATAAAACTCCTTCGTTTAATTTTCGCTATGCTTCTTTAAACCAAGTCGTGTAGGCAGATCGAGCTTTAATAATTTTTGGCGCAATGACAATAGAACAGTAGCCATTGCCTGGATTTTTGTTGAAGTAATCTTGATGATACTCTTCGGCTGGGTAAAATACTATGAGTTCTGCAAGTTCAGTAGTCAGTGGTTCATCCCAATGCTCTTTCGCGCGTTCCATAGCAGCTTCAAAAGCTTCCTTTTGAGTTTGGGTCGTATAATACATCGCCGATCGGTACTGTGTTCCAACGTCGTTACCTTGTCGATTTAAGGTTGTTGGGTCATGGATAAGGAAAAAGAGGTCCAAGATAACTTCACTTGGGATAATAGATTCATCAAAAGTGATTTGGACGACTTCGGCGTGGCCTGTATCACCAGTAGAGACTTCTTCGTAGGTAGGATCGGTTGTATTACCACCTGCGTAGCCACTGACGACTTCAGTGACACCCTTAAGACGGCGATAGACAGCGTCTAAACACCAGAAACATCCTCCTGCTAAAACATATGTGGTCATACTCCTATTATACTCTCAAGAGGTATAATGGTCATATGAAAGTTATTCCTCAGATATGGAAATAGCATCTTTTCAGGAAATCATCTGGGAAAAAGCGCGCGAACTATATCGCGATATGCCGTGGCGCGATAACACCGACCCATACTTTGTTCTTGTGAGTGAGTTAATGCTGCAGCAAACACAGGTTGACCGCGTCATTCCAAAGTTCGAGTTGTTTATGCGCACCTTCCCGCACATTTCCGACCTCGCAAAGGCACCGCTGTCCGATGTTTTAACAGTATGGAGCGGACTTGGGTATAATCGACGTGCAAAATTCCTTCATGAAGCGGCTAAAAAAGTCGTAGCTGATTATGACGGTGGTATTCCTAATACGTACGATGCACTCGTCAGTCTTCCTGGAATTGGTCCAAATACCGCAGGGGCAATTTTGGCGTATAGTTTTAATCAACCGATCGTCTTCATCGAAACAAATGTTCGTACGGTGTATTTTCATCATTTTTTTGAAGATCAGGCATTAGTGACTGATGCAGAGTTAAAAAAACTCGCCGAAGAAACGATTGATAGAGAACACCCACGTGAGTGGTATTGGGCGGTAATGGATTACGGCTCATATTTAAAGAAACAGGGCGTTGGACGAATCAATAAAAGTAGTCATTATAAAAAACAGGCCCCTTTGAAGGGGAGCGTTCGTGAAGTGCGGGGGCTTATCTTGAAAGCTTTGGCAAAAATGGACTATATCGAGGCGGATCTTCGCAAAGAATTGCCTGACGATGATCGATTTCACAGCGCCATCGCTGCTTTAAAGGCGGAAGGCCTCATAAGTCAGACCGACCATCGGTTACATTTAACGAGATAAACGGTATAATAAGGTGACATGAAAATACGTGCCCGACTTGTTGTATTTGCTATTATTGCCGCATCATTGCTGGCTACTTTCACATTGAAGAGCGCATCGGCCGAAGAATTATCTAGTGAACAGATTGATCGAATCACTGCTAACTGTGCCTCAATTCAAGGGTCTTTGTTTCAGCTTCACGCCAGCGACGCATTACTCCGTGTAAACCGTGGTCAAATTTATGAATCAGTCGGAAGTAAGCTGATGAATAATTTTAATGGACGACTTGGTAACAACGGACTAGATAATAAAGGGCTGATTGTCGTGACCAATTCATATCAGGCGGGCTTGGCAGACTTTCGATTGGATTACATCGCTTACGAAAAGCAGTTGTCTGCCACTATGGCGATTGATTGTGTGAAAAGCCCGAGTGAATTCCATACTTCACTCGAGTCCGCGCGTGAAAAAAGAGGTATCGTACACACTGATGTGCTGCGGCTTAATCAATACATCGATGACTATCGATCAGCAGTGAACGATTTTATGCTCAATTTTGAAAGAGTTACGGGGAGCAACTAATGAGTGAGCTGATAACACCCGAACCAGAGGAAGAGTTGACGTTTTGGGCAGCACACCGCTTCTTGGTATTAATTGTTGCGACGTTAATTATTGCCGTCGTCATGGTCTCTATTAGTATCGTTATGTATAACGTCAGTGGATCGGCGCAACTTGATCTTAGTCGACCTGGCTATAAATCGGTGAGTGATAAAGTCGACAGAACTGATTCAGTGACTGAATATAGTGCTTTTGGCCCTGTAAACAAAACGACGGTGGGTGAGTTTACGGCTATCTACGACAAGCAGGCCCAAAAGGCAAAAGCGGTCGACGCATTTAACGGCGATCCGCTTAACCCTGATGTTTTAGAGTTTGCCGACCCAACTACGGGAGAGTAATTAACTCAACTTTTCCAGCATGAACGCGCGCTCTGCGAGTGGGCGACAGTAGGCTTCACGACTATTACGCCTTGGTCGTTCTTGTTCGAGGTAGGTTGGAAGCGCAACTTCTAGTTGGTAACGAAGTCTTGCTTCTGGAGTCGCGATCGAGCCATTTGCGCGGTTCTCGAGGACTAATCGACGAACATCACGACCGACACTGACAGCGATGCCTGTAGGTACCTCGTAGTGCAACTGACGAACTTCCTTCAGATCTGGACTTCCTGCGTATAAGCCTTCAACGATAACGAATGGTTGGGGGAGAATTTCTTCATCATAGACAACTTCTTCGGTCAGGAAATCGAAGTGCTTTCGCATGATAGATTCGCCATTAGCGAGTCTCGCGATGTCTTCAGCCAATTCCGCAGTGTTGTACACGCGTGGATCATCCCAATTAGTCCAAGGTGCTCCGTATGTTGCCTCAAGCCACTTCTTGCCTCTGTGATAATCGTCACTCGATAGAACGATAGGTGTAAACTCTTCGCCGAATGTCTCGCTGAACTTTTCTTTTAGAGCTTGTACGGCAGTGCTTTTGCCAGACCCTGACATACCAGACAGGCCAACGACCACTTGCTTATGTCCCATTGTGTACGTCGCGACCACATCTTTAAATATACGGTTGGCAAACATATCAATTGTTTCACCTGTTGGCTTTAGAGCTTCGGTACCGTGCAGTTGATGTGCGATTACTTCCTTGCGCACACTTGGGTCACTCGACATATCAACTAGGCCACCCTTAAGGAGAGACACAAAAGCAGGCTCGTCTTCACCGAGTGGTGACTCATATTCAACCTGGGGCAGATTCAAACCTTCGATAAAGTCTATAGCCAAGCCAGGGATGGGTTCAGCGCGAAGGAATTTAACAGTAGGGAAATCTCCGTTTGCCGCGTAATATGCGTAGGCAGCTTCTGAAATTTCTGTAGATACCTCTAAGCGATCAAGCGCATTTCCCGACATTTCACCGACATCTTTTAAGGCAGCGCTATATACGGGGCCGTCAGGAGTATATTCAGCACGGACACGAAGGCTAAATTCCTCGTCGGGGTGACTTAAGTACACACCTTCAAATGCGGTTGCCATTGGTCGAAAAGCATCAAGCAATTCTGGTGTTGTTGCCACCAAGGTTTGTTCTCGTTCGCGGCGTTTTTGAAACTCTGGGTTGTTACGTGCTAACTCAACATTATTTCTTGTAAGATCTTTTTCGACTAATGACATGACTGACTCCTTTAGTTATTTACTGATTACATTGTCATCATATCGTGCTATTATTCGAATGAATAGAAAGTTTAATTTGAGTCAAATATGATTGAGTCTACATCTGTAAGCCACCACATCCAGAAGTTCATTATTGACGTACTTATGTACAAACAGATTGCGCGTTTTCGTGATCTTCGCCCTCCAAAAACGGACACAAATCTTTTTAGTTATCACTTAAATAGCCTCGTGAAGACGGGGATGGTAGTAAAGGTAGCGGGTGGGTATTCACTTAGTATGGCTGGGTTATCCTACGTCGACCGTGTTAGCAGCGAGAAGAAGATTATTCGCACGCAACCAAAAATTATCACCATGTTACTGATTCAAAATAGTGACGGTGACATTCTTTTGCAGCGCCGCAACAAGCAGCCCTACATTAATGCCTGGACATTACCATATGGGAAGCTGCACATTGAAGATGAAGCAGTCATGATAGCCGCAAAACGCGAAGCAGATGAGAAGCTGGGCCTAAAAGATCAAGCAATGAACCATGTTGGCGATTGTTATATTCGCGTCAAAATGGAAGGTGAAATCCTGTCGACGACATTAGCGCATATTTTTAAATTTAATAGGGACGATATCCAAACTTCAGACGACATTATATGGGTGCAGCCACACAAACTACATAACTATGTACTCGCACCTGCAGTCGAAGCAATTGTTGCGCGAGGGTTCTTCAATGATCCATTTTTCTTTGAGGAGTTTGAAGCTACTTGGTCTGTGCTAGAAATGCCTGTACGGTCTGAGTGATCTCTGTTGGCTCGATATAGGCAACGGTATTATAGCTATTACCAGCGACCATAGCCGAAAGTTTTTTGTCGGTTGTTTTATTAAATAAGCACAGAATAGGCTTTCCAAGATTTTGGGCATATGCCAGCTCGTAGCCAACACCAAGCGACGGACTTGAAACTTCTGCAATCATAACGTCACATTCTTTAATCATGTCAGTGTCACGTTTGTAAATTTCCTCAACCGGGAGAGGGCTTCCGCCGTAGTTAATTGCGTCGTGGACAAAGATTTCACTTAAAATATCACCACCTGCTGCTTTTATGGCATCGAGGATAGTAAGGTAGAGCGATGTGTCGCCAGCGCTTCTGACGGAACAAGCAAAATACACTTTTATCTTAGGCATTTCTTTCGCGAACCCAACCGTCAATTGTGCCTGCGCCCATGCAAAGAACAAGCTTTCCTTCACTTCGAGCTTTTTGAATGTCGTTCCAAAGTGTGTCACCAAACTCCGCAATATGTACCGCTTGTTTATTGGTGATATGTGCAGTTAATTCTTCGGGTGAAAGAATGGGTTCGTCTGGATCTTCACGTGATAGATAGGTTGGTAGCCAGTAGATATCATCGGCTAGTTCAAATTGGTCGATATAGTCATTTTGAATACGTGTTTGTCGTCGATTTTGGTGTGGTTGATAGACAAGCACGACGTGGTCCGATAATTCGCGCGCCAACTGTAATGTTGCGGCAATTTCTTTTGGATGATGACCGTAGTCAGAATAAAGATTGTCACCAATTCTTTCAAATCGTCGATCTGTACCAGGGAAGGTACCTAGGGCCGTGACGACACCATCATCTTTTGCGAGAGAAAGATATTCGGCGGCCTTTGAAACCAAGGTTGCATTACGTCGATTATGTTCGCCTGCAAGAGGAAGTTTCAGTGTTTCATCTAGGATCCATGCATTGTCAGATGAAGCATCTATGTAATCAGCGTCAGCCTTCCACATAATCGTGTGCTCAGACTGACCGATGAATTCTTTAAATGCTTCGACGTATTCGCCTTCGGTAGGGTAGGTATCTGGGTGGTCGTAGTCAATTGATGTGATGAGCGATAGGTAAGGATGAAAGTTCAAGAAGTTGCGATCGTACTCGTCGCACTCGTATATAAAGTATTCGCTATTAGGATCGAACTTTCCACTTGGTCCGAAAGAAATAGTCGTCCCGACCGAGTAACTGGCGGGAATATTTAACTGTTTCATTAGCCATACCATCATGCCAGTTGTGGTGGTTTTTCCGTGTGTTCCCGCGATCGCAATAAGCTTTAAATCTTTTTCTTGTAAAATATAAGCAAGAAATTCGTCACGCTTACTGATGCGAATACCAAGTTCTTGCGCTAACACAAGTTCAGCATGATCTTCAGGTAGGGCAGAGGTATAAACAAACCAATCAATTGGCGTGGCAGTATGGCATTCTTGTAAGAAAGTACCATCTTGTCCAATATTCACCATTACTCCTTGTGTACGAAGCTCTTCGGTAATAAGACTTTCGGTTAAGTCAGAACCCATAATAGTGTGACCTGCGTCTCGTGCGATTTCTACAAGTGGTCCAATGCCAACGCCACCAAGTCCCGAGAAGAAGATATTCATAGAACTAGTATATATCAACTTGCCCGTCAGGGCGGAACTGTGGTGTAATAGAGGCAGAAAAGTGGGCCCCTTGTATCAACAGATAACAGTCATAAAAACATGTTAAAAAATATCATTCATCAAGTATTAATTCGACGTCATTTCTGGCGACACGCGACTTTTAGCGAAATTTCCGAGCTGTATGCATCTCGGTTACTTCGTATGTTGGCGCTTAATATTGCGGCAACTTTTATGTCGATCTTTTTGTATCAACACGGTTTTAGTATTCCGTTTATCGCGTTATTCTGGGCGATGTTCTTCGGATTCAAGGCGATCGTGGCTATTCCTGTTGCGGCATTGGCGGCGCGAATTGGAGCAAAGCACGGAATTCTTATCTCGAACTTTATGTATATTCCTGCCATGGTCGCTTTCTCACTTGTCCCACACTATGGAACGTGGCTATTGGCTATCGTCCTTATCCTACAAGGAGGGTCGGCTGCGCTGTACTCTATCTGTTATTCAATTGATTTCTCTAAAGTAAAAAGTACTACTCACGCAGGTAAAGAAATCGCTTACATGAACATTATTGAAAAGGTGACAACTGGTTTGAGCCCACTTATTGGTGGTGTGATCGCATACTTTCTTGGTCCAGAAGTGGTGCTTATCATTGCAGCGGTTTTATTTGCTATTGCAGCAATCCCACTCCTGCAAACTGCCGAACAAGAATCACCACATCAGAAGCTCGACTTCAAAGGATTCCCTTGGCATCTTATCCGTCCAAATATTGCTGCCCAGGTAGCCCTTGGGTTTGATGTGTTTAGTTCTGGCACTGTATGG
>Ga0247817_10001839_pt1 | contig 11001 bp, 9 predicted proteins | sample UWRJL212509R1_FD_178010 | JGI IMG/M metagenome (GOLD analysis project Ga0247817, IMG submission 178010) | Plant litter microbial communities from Arlington Agricultural Research Station in Wisconsin, United States - UWRJ-L212-509R-1 | ecosystem: Environmental > Terrestrial > Plant litter >... | reverse complement strand
ATAATGACCTCGAAATAACAATCTGATAATTCCTGTAATTCTCCCTAAAACGCAACCGTTTTCGGACTGTTTTTATTATATTTGCTCCGCTCGTTTTGAGCCGACTAATACCATTTACATCACTTCCCAAAGTGATACGATTATAAAAAAAAAAGAAAAAATGACAAAAATTGTTTACACATTAACTGATGAGGCGCCATTATTAGCGACTTACTCATTTTTACCTATCGTACAGGCATTTACAGCTACAGCTGGAATTGCTATTGAAACCAGAGATATTTCGTTAGCAGGAAGAATTTTATCAAACTTTCCTGAGTCATTAACAGATGCTCAAAAAACTGGAGATGCTTTGGCTGAATTAGGGCAATTAGCAACACAACCAGAAGCTAACATCATCAAATTACCAAATGTTTCTGCATCTGTACCGCAATTAAAAGCTGCTATTGCAGAATTACAATCTCATGGTTACAAAATTCCTAATTTCCCGGAAGATCCTCAAAACGATGCTGAAAAAGAAATTAAAGCAAAATACGCTAAAGTTTTAGGTTCTGCTGTAAATCCGGTATTACGTGAAGGTAACTCTGACCGTAGAGCTCCAAGAGCAGTAAAAAACTTTGCAAAAGCAAATCCACATTCAATGGGTGCATGGTCTGCTGATTCTAAAACAAAAGTAGCTTCTATGCCAAACGGCGATTTCTACGGTAGCGAAAAATCAGTTACTGTTGCGGAAGCTAATGACGTAAAAATTGAATTCGTAGCTAAAGACGGTACAACTACTGTTTTAAAAGCAAGTACTCCACTTAAAGCAGGCGAAATCATCGATAGTTCTGTACTGAATTTAAATGCCTTAAAAACTTTTGTTGCCGGTGCAATTGCTGAAGCAAAAAAAGAAGGTGTTTTACTTTCTGTACACTTAAAAGCTACAATGATGAAGGTTTCAGACCCAATTATCTTTGGCGCTATCGTTGAAGTATATTTTGCTGACGTTTTCAAAAAATACGAGGCTTTATTCGCTTCATTAAACATCGACACCAGAAATGGTTTAGGAGATGTATATGCAAAAATTGCAGGAAAACCTGAACAAGCTGAAGTTGAAGCTGCCCTTACTCAGGCAATCGAAAACGGACCTGCTTTGGCAATGGTAAATTCTGACAAAGGAATTACAAACTTACACGTTCCATCTGATGTTATTGTAGATGCTTCTATGCCTGCTATGATTCGTACTTCAGGACAGATGTACAACAAAGAAGGAAAACAACAAGATACAATAGCTGTTATCCCGGATCGTGCTTATTCTGGAATCTATACGGCAACAATCGATTTCTGTAAAAAACACGGTGCTTTTGATCCTAAAACAATGGGAAGTGTTCCTAACGTAGGTTTGATGGCTCAAAAAGCTGAAGAATACGGATCTCACGACAAAACTTTCCAAATGAAAGCTGATGGTGTTGTTCGCGTTGTTGACAACAAAGGAACAGTATTAATGGAACAGGCTGTAGAAGCTAATGACATTTTCAGAATGTGTCAGGCAAAAGATGCTCCTATTCAGGACTGGGTTAAGCTAGCAGTAAACAGAGCTCGTTTATCTGATACTCCTGCGGTTTTCTGGTTAGACGAAAACAGAGCGCACGACAGAGAATTGATCGTAAAAGTTCAAAAATACCTTAAAGATCATAATACAACAAACTTAGATATTCGCATCTTAAACCCAATCGCTGCTACTGAATTTACTTTAGACAGAATTATCAAAGGTTTGGATACGATCTCTGTAACCGGAAACGTTTTACGTGATTATTTAACGGATTTATTCCCAATTTTAGAATTAGGAACTTCTGCTAAAATGTTATCTATTGTTCCGTTAATGAATGGTGGTGGATTGTTCGAAACTGGTGCTGGAGGTTCTGCTCCAAAACACGTTGAGCAATTTACTGAAGAAGGGTATTTACGTTGGGATTCATTAGGAGAATTTTTAGCTCTTGGTGCATCGTTAGAGCATTTAGGTCAGACTTTAGACAATTCTAAAGCAATTGTTTTAGCAGAAACACTTGACGAAGCTAACGACAAATTCCTGGCAAATGATAAATCTCCAGCTCGTAAAGTAGGTCAGATTGACAACCGTGGATCACACTTTTACCTTGCGTTCTACTGGGCTCAGGCTTTAGCTGCACAAAACAAAGATGCTGAATTAAAAGCTATTTTTACTCCAATTGCTGCTGAATTTGAAGCTAACGAAGCTAAAATCGATGCTGAATTAATTGGTGCTCAAGGAAAAGCTCAGACTCTTGGCGGTTACTACCAGCCAACTCCTGAGTTAGTAAGCAAAGCAATGCGTCCAAGTGCTACTTTTAACGCTATACTTGCACAAATAAAATAATACAAAAACAATTTGATAAGGACAATCAAATAAAGACACACAGAAGTGCGTCTCTACAGATAAACCTTTGATTTTTTATAAAAAAGACAACTTTAAACGGTTGTCTTTTTTTTTACAAAAAAACAAAACCATTTTTTATGTCTAATTTTATACAGTTCCATAAATTAGCATAAAAACTCAAAGTAATTATTTTTAGACATTCAAGTTCATAAAACTCTTTAATATGGTAAACAGGATTGAAACTTTAGCTGAAAAAAAGCTTATTGGCAAACATATTACAATGTCTTATCTTGAAAATAAGACTTTTGAGCTTTGGTGCGGTTTTATGCCACGCCGCAAAGAAATTAAAAACAACATAGACACTGATTTGTATTCTCTGGAGGTTTATCCTGTTGGCCATTTTGATAATTTTGAACCTGCAGATGAATTCGAAAAATGGGCCGCTATTGAAGTTTATGATTTCGATGAAATTCCACCGAAAATGGAAAGCCTCATAATTCCCTCAGGACTGTATGCCGTTTTTATTCACAAAGGAGCAGCAACTGAAGCGCACAAAACCTATAATTCTATTTTTGTAGAATGGTTGCCAAATTCACCGTATACAGTTGACGACAGACCCCATTTCGCCATCATGGGACGTGGTTATAAAAAAGATGATCCTGAATCTGAAGAAGAAATCTGGATTCCTATAAAAAATAAAAACTAAACTATGCTGATCGAAACACTAAAATCGCTTTATAATCGAGATCTTAACAAACTAAAAGTAGAAATCGAATCGTATGAAAAAGAGAACCAAATTTGGGTAACAGATAAAAGTATTTCTAATGCTGCGGGTAATTTGTGTCTGCATCTCATCGGAAATCTCAACACCTACATTGGAGCCCAAATTGGAAAAACGGGTTACATTAGAAACCGTCCTTTAGAATTTTCGCTGAAAGATATTCCAAAATCAGAATTAATTAAAAAAATTGAAGATACAATCGTAGTCGTAAATAATGCACTGGATATTTTAACCGAAGAAGATTTAAATAAAATATATCCCGAGATTGTTTTCGAGAAAGAAATGACTACAGGCTTTTTTCTTGTTCATTTAGCTACTCACTTAGCGTATCATTTAGGGCAAATCAATTACCATCGCCGATTATTAGATATATAAAATCTAAAATACAAAATCCTAGATTGGCATTTTATCCTTTTGTACATTTGCAACTCATTCAAAAAAATCAGCATGTCATCACATCATATTGTTCGCGACGATCAGGAACCCGCTTTAATCATTGCTAACGGTGCTGCCTGCAATCCTGAATTACTTGGACAATTACTGGAATGGTCACCTCTGGTTATTGTTTTAGACTCGGCAATTGAGCGTGTTGTTCAATTAGGAATAAAAGTAGATGTTCTCCTTGGGGATTTTGATCGTGGCTTTGATCCAGAAATATACCGAACCTCGCAATATCCCATCGAAATTGTACAAACGCCCGATCAGAACAAAACAGATTTAGAAAAAGCATTTGATTATTTAATCGACAGAAAAATTCCGGCTGTAAATGTCGTTTGGGCTACTGGTAAACGTGCAGATCACACGATTACTAACCTTACCAATATCGTTAGATACCGTGAGTTACTTAAAATTGTTATTCTTGACGATCACTCTAAAATATTCTTATTGCCTAATAAATTCGAAAAATGGTATACGGCTAAAACGCCTATTTCTTTAATTCCAATTGGTATCGTAAATGGCATTAATTCGGACAACTTAGAATATCCTTTAGAAAATGATACGCTTACCATTGGTTATAGAACAGGCAGCAGCAATGCCGTTGCAAAAGATGGAATTGTATCTATTACTCATACTGACGGCGATTTGTTGATGATGGAATGTATGGATTAATTTTTTTAGATTGTTAGATTTTTAGAATATTAGATTGTTAGACTGTTGCCGCTTTAGATTGCTAGATTGTTGGAATGTTAGATTTTTTACAGTCTTAGAAACCTAGAAGCTTAGCCCCTTAGAGACTTAGCCAGAAACTTAGAAGCTCAGATAAAAAATGACTATCTTTGCACGGAAATTTATAAAATGGAAACAATCGACAATTCTGAAAAAACCAACTTACATCCTCGAAATCTGCATCGTTCGCGTTATGATTTCGAACTTCTTATAACGAATTGTCCTGAATTAAAAGAACATGTTGCGATAAATCATCACAACATCGAAACTATAGATTTCAGCAATCCCTTGTCTGTAAGAGCGCTTAATAAAGCTTTATTAAAAACATATTACAACATTCAAAACTGGGATATTCCTAAAGATTACCTTTGCCCTCCTATTCCGGGAAGAGCAGATTACATTCATTATCTGGCTGACTTACTGGCAACCGGCAACAATGGAGTTATTCCTGAAGGAGCATCTGTTGCAGGATTAGACATTGGTACGGGATCAAATTGTATCTATCCCATTTTAGGAAATGCTATTTATGGTTGGGATTTTGTAGGTACAGACATCGATGAAAAAGCTATTGCAAATTGCAGTAAAATCATTGAAGCTAATTCAAGTTTAATTGATGCTATCAGCTTACAGCAACAAATTGAGTCACGCTTTATTTTCAAAAATATAATTACACCCGAAGATCGTTTTACTTTTACAATCTGTAATCCTCCTTTTCATTCTTCAGCAGAAGATGCTAATAAGAGTGCATCGAGAAAAGTGTCTAACTTAAATCCGAAAGAAAAAAAGAAAACAAATCCTATTCTGAATTTTGGTGGTCAAAACGCCGAGTTATGGTGTGATGGCGGCGAAAGCGGTTTTGTAACCCAAATGATTTATGAAAGTGCTAAATTCGCGACACAATGTTTGTGGTTTACTACTTTAGTATCTAAAAGAGAAAATCTTGCCAGTTTTTACAAAACATTAAACAAAGTAAATGCTGCTGCCGTAAAAACTATTGACATGGCGCAAGGACAAAAAAACAGCCGAATTCTTGCCTGGACTTTTTTGAATGAAAGTCAGCAGAAAAACTGGAAATTTTAAATTGACATCAAATCACGTTTACTTGTAATTATGATACTTTAGATTAAAATTCTGTTACTTTTTTGACATGTCATTTTCATACCTTTAAAAGTAAATTGAGTTTTATGACAGCGAAAAAATTACTTTTTATATTAGTCCTTTGTCTTTTATTTGTGGGTTGTGCTTCTTCTAAAAAAGCCAAATTTGATGATTATATCTTTCATACCAAAAAAGAAAAAGAAATCTACATTAGCTCCTATAACAAATCCCTGAAACTCTGGGGTATTCCTTATGTAGAAGAAGATATAAAAACCAGTTACGGGACAGCACATGTTGTAATTGCCGGTCCAAAAAATGGTAAAGAACTTGTTTTGCTTCACGGAATGGATGCCAGCTCAACGATGTGGTATCCTAATATAAAATCCTTAACAAAAAATCATCGGGTTTATGCGATTGATTTTTTAATGGAACCCGGAAAATCAACCTTAACTTCAAAACCACTTTCTTCAAAAGAGATTGTGATTTGGTACAATGAAATTTTCTCTTACTATAAATTAAAAAACTTCGATATTGTGGCTGCTTCCCGTGGCGGATGGATTGCTACATTACTGGCAAGTCAAAAACAAAATTCAATTGATAAAATAGTTTTACTAAGTCCTGCTCAAACTTTTAAATTTATTGATAAAGTAGGCAAAACAACTTCGGCATTACTGTTGAAATTATTCCCAAGCGAAAAGAAATTCGGCAAAACACTGAATACGTTTTCGAGTCATCCTGAAAAAATTAGTCCTGTTTACAAAAGACAATTTTACTTAGCCAATAAATACGCCAAATCAAATTCGACTTTGTTTAAGATGCATCCTTTTTCAGATGATGAACTAAAAGCGATCGATAATCCGGTTTTAGTTTTAATAGGCGATCACGACGTTATAAATTCCGAAGAAAGTCTTGAAAGAGCTGATAAATACCTGACAAAGAGCAAAACAAAAATTATAAAAGATGCCGGACACTTTCTAACCATTGATCAATATCAGAACATTAATGAAGAGATAGTCACTTTTCTAAAATAAGAAACAATCTCTATCTTTCTTGTATCTTTGTAACTAAGAACTTTTACTTTTCCAAAATGAATTTCCAAGTATCCTCAGAATATAGTCCCAAAGGAGACCAGCCGCAAGCTATTGAAAAACTTGCTCAAGGTATCGTAGATGGTGAAAAATATCAAACTTTATTAGGTGTAACGGGTTCAGGTAAAACTTTTACCGTTGCCAATGTTATTCAGGAAGTTCAGCGACCAACTTTGGTTTTGGCGCATAACAAAACGCTGGCAGCACAATTGTATTCAGAATTCAAGCAATTCTTTCCTAATAATGCTGTAGAGTATTTTGTATCTTACTACGACTATTATCAACCGGAAGCATTTATGCCTGTAACAGGTGTTTTTATTGAGAAAGATTTATCTATCAATGAAGAACTCGAAAAGATGCGTTTAAGCACCACCTCTTCCCTGCTTTCAGGACGAAGAGATATTTTGGTTGTTGCTTCTGTTTCCTGTTTATATGGTATTGGAAATCCTGTAGAATTTAAGAAAAACGTAATCGAAGTAGCAAGAGATCAGGTTATCTCACGAACAAAGCTATTTCATAGCTTAGTGCAGAGTTTATATTCCAGAACTGAGGCTGACTTTACACCGGGAACTTTTAGAATAAAAGGTGACACAGTCGAAGTATATCCTAGTTATGCTGATGATGCGTATCGAATTCATTTTTTTGGAGATGAAATAGAGGAAATAGAATCTTTTGATGCCAAGACTTCACAAGTTATTGAGAAATTTAAAAAACTTACTATTTATCCCGCCAATATGTTTGTGACTTCTCCGGAAGTTTTGCAAGGTGCTATTTGGGAGATTCAGCAGGATTTAGTAAAGCAAGTAGATTATTTTAAAGAAACGGGAAAACATCTGGAAGCAAAACGCTTAGAAGAACGTACCAATTTTGATTTAGAAATGATTCGCGAATTAGGCTATTGCTCCGGAATCGAAAATTATTCGAGATACCTTGACGGACGTTTACCCGGAACAAGGCCTTTCTGTTTATTAGATTATTTCCCAAGTGACTTTTTAATGGTAGTCGACGAAAGTCACGTAACGGTTTCACAGGTACACGCTATGTACGGAGGCGATCGCAGCCGTAAAGAAAATTTGGTAGAATATGGTTTCCGCTTGCCTGCAGCAATGGACAACAGACCTTTAAAATTTGAAGAGTTTGAAGCACTGCAAAATCAGGTTATTTATGTATCTGCAACTCCAGCTGATTATGAATTACAAAAAACAGATGGTGTTTATGTTGAGCAAATTATACGTCCTACAGGTTTATTAGATCCTATTATTGAGGTTCGTCCAAGTCTAAATCAGATTGATGATTTAATCGAAGAAATTCACGTGCGCTGCGAATTAGACGAAAGAGTTCTGGTTACTACTTTAACCAAAAGAATGGCAGAAGAGCTAGCGAAGTATTTAACCAAAGTTAATGTTCGTTGTCGCTATATTCATTCTGAAGTAGATACTTTGGAACGTATTGAAATTATGCAGGATTTAAGAAAAGGTATTTTCGATGTACTAATTGGAGTAAACTTACTGCGTGAAGGTTTAGATTTACCTGAAGTTTCTCTGGTTGCTATTCTGGATGCTGATAAAGAAGGATTTCTTCGTAATCACAGATCGTTGACACAAACAATTGGTCGTGCAGCAAGAAACCTAAACGGAAAAGCCATTTTATATGCCGACAAAATTACAGCGAGTATGCAAAGAACTATTGACGAAACTGATTATCGCAGAACAAAGCAAATTAATTATAATACGGAGCATGGTGTTGTTCCACAGGCATTAAATAAGAAAATAGAAAGCGCTTTTACCAAAAATCCTTTAGTAGAATACGAATTAGGACATACATTACCTGCTGCTGCTGAACCGGAAACGGCTTATTTATCTAAAGCAGAATTAGAAAAAATGATTCGCGAAAAACGAAAAACAATGGAAAAAGCAGCAAAAGAACTGGACTTTTTACAAGCTGCTAAATTGCGTGATGACATTAAAAAATTACAGGAGCAACTGCCTTAACAGATTAATTTAGAAAAAAGAGGAATTCACTTTAATTTTATCCAATAGAATCTTAAGTACAAATCTTAAAATTCATTAGTTTTATTAAAAATTTACAAATCCTGAAATGAAATATTATTTCCTCTTTTTTATTTTTTTAATTTTTACTTTTCCTTCTCTTGCACAATTGTCTAAAGATGATTTTTGGAATGACGAAATAGAGAAATCTTCTGATATCATAAAGCCCTATCTTCTCTCCACACATCCTTTAGGGATTTATATTTCGCGATTACAGCACAATTTTAATGTTCGCTCTCCTGATAAGTATTCCTTTTCATTTGTAGTTTCAAGTGGAAACGTGATTTTACCCTATGTAAAATCATACGAATTAACTAATCCTGAAGATCGCGAAGCATCCAAAAATCTGCTTTGGTATAACAGAGAATATGCATTTAATTTAAATAAAGTTCCTTCTAAAATTAAAGAGTTTTCTGCTGATGGCGTAATACGATCATACCGATTTACTTTTACATTACCTATTACCACTTATCATGAACTGAATTTTAGTCTTCGTGCTAATTCCCTAGATCGTGGTAAATATCCTTTCTCTGTTTTTACTTCAGATGCATCTATAGAATGGTTTCATCGAAATATTGCCGGAGGAAAAGATCCGTTTTCCCGCTATCATTATGGTATAAATAAAGCAGGAATAGCGTATAAGGATGAAAACGAAAAAGTCATTACTATGAATAATAATGACTTTATAATTCCCGGAATTGATCTTAATTACAATTTTTATCCCCAATTAGAAATGAATAAAAAGCATCATATCTATCTCAATTTTGGTGCTCAGTTGGGTATTAATACTTCGAGATATAACCCTTCCACAGATATTGGTATTTCTTCGTCTATTCTTAAAAAGATGATCTTCAAAGATAAAAACATATTGAGCTATGGTTTTAGTGCAGGAGCACTTCGTCAGCATTTTATAGAATATGGAGACCGAGTAAACATTAGCAATCAAAAATTTCTATATAGCTTTGAAGGTTTGATCGATTACAAAGTTAAACTTAAAAATAACAACCGCATTTCGTATAGCATTAATTACAATTTTCAGAGCGCTTACAACAACAAAAAGGATGCAGATTATATTGTTTTAACCGGGGAAAGAGTAAAGACGCATTGGCAGACCGCACTATCGCATTTGTACGAGGATTTAGAAGGATGGAATTTTATGTGCACCTACTCGACTAAACGATTCTCTTATTTTGTATATTTAAGAGAAGATTTAAAAGTAGACAATGCACCTGATCTTCAAACGGGTATTGGTGTAAAAATGTCTATCAAAAAAAATTAGAAACCTTCACCCATAATCTCATTACCATGGAACTAATTTTAAGAGAATACAATCTTAAACTAAAACATACTTTTAGAATATCCAGAAAAACAATTGATTTTCAGCCTTCGCTTATTGTGGAACTAAAAGAAGGTTCTTTTTCAGGTTATGGCGAAGCAACATCGAATCCGTATTACGATATTACCATCGAAATTCTTCAGAATGATATTGAAAAGATTCGAGTTATTATTGAGAATACAAGCAACAAAACTCCTGATGAATTCTGGAATAAAATAAGTCCGTTGCTTGCTCATAATCCTTTTGCATTATGCGCACTGGATAATGCGTATCATGATTTATACGCTCGTAAAAAGGGAAAAAAGCTATATGAAATGTGGAATGATGAAATCAAAAATAATCCGCTGACCAACTATACGATTGGCATAGGAAGCATTGAAAACATGATTACCAAAATGAAAGAACGTCCCTGGCCTATTTACAAAATAAAATTGGGAACTCCTGAGGACATCGCAATCGTTACAGAACTGCGTAAACATAGCGATGCTATTTTCAGGGTCGATGCCAATTGTGCCTGGACCGCTGAAGAAACCATATCGCATGCTCCTATTCTAAAAAAATTAGGCGTAGAATTTATCGAACAACCTCTTAAAGCAAATGATTGGGAAGGACAAAAAGAAGTTTTCAAAAACTCCGTTTTACCAATTGTTGCAGATGAAAGCTGTATTACCGAAGCTGATGTAGCAAAATGCTACGAACATTTTCATGGTATTAATATCAAATTGATGAAATGTGGCGGAATCACACCGGGCAGAAGAATGCTTGCAGAAGCCAAAAAACTGGGTTTAAAAACAATGATTGGCTGCATGACAGAATCTACTGTTGGAATCTCTGCAATAGCTCATTTATTGCCGGAACTGGATTACGTAGATATGGATGGTCCGCTTTTACTGGCAGAGGATATTGCCAGCGGTGTAACAATCTTAAATGGTAAAACCTATTATCCGGAAAGAACCGGAACTGGTGTAATTTTGTTGTAACATTTCCTTCTAAAATAATGTACCTTTGTAAAAAATTAAACAATGACAAACAACGATATACTAAAAAAACTTCGCGTGGCTTTGATGCTCCGTGATGACCAAATAGTTGAAATTTTAGAATTAGTAGAT
>Ga0247817_10001838_pt1 | contig 11001 bp, 11 predicted proteins | sample UWRJL212509R1_FD_178010 | JGI IMG/M metagenome (GOLD analysis project Ga0247817, IMG submission 178010) | Plant litter microbial communities from Arlington Agricultural Research Station in Wisconsin, United States - UWRJ-L212-509R-1 | ecosystem: Environmental > Terrestrial > Plant litter >... | reverse complement strand
CGATCTGGCAAACCAGTTCCACTACTACCGGTTGAGCGCCGACAACCGCATTCTCTGGGGCGGCTACGACGCGATCTACCACTACGGCGGCTCGATCAAGCCGGAGTACGACGACCGCCCGCAGACCTTCGAGAAGCTGGCGCGGCATTTCTTCGCGACCTTCCCGCAACTCGAGGGCATCCGGTTCAGCCACCGCTGGGCCGGTGTCATTGACACGTCGTCGAGGTTTTGCGCATTCTTCGGTCAGGCGCGGCAGGGGCGTGTCTCGTACGCGGCCGGCTTCACCGGGCTCGGGGTCGCGGCGACACGGTTCGCGGCCAACGTGATGCTCGACCACCTGTCAGGAGTCGAGACCGAGCGCACGAGCCTCGAGATGGTGCGCTCCATGCCGTTGCCGTTCCCTCCGGAGCCGGCAGCCTACCTCGGGGTGCAGGCGACGCGCTGGGGACTCAATCGCGCCGACCACAACGAGGGAAAACGCAACCTCCTGCTGAAGAGTCTCGACGCGGTCGGACTGGGGTTCGACTCGTGATCGACCACGCGGCCGCGCTTTCCGTTGCCCTCGAGCTCGCGCCCGTTCCGCCGTCGCACGTGGTCTCCGGAACGCCCCTCGTCGGCGTCGCCGTTCTCGGCACTTTCGGAGCGGGGGAGTACGGCGTCTGGGAGCTGAGCCCGGGCGCCATGTCCGACGTCGAGACTGACGAGGTTTTCGTCGTTCTTTCGGGCGCTGCGACCGTGGAGTTTCTCGATGAGGGCATCACAATCGAGCTCGCACCGGGCTCTGTCGGCCGACTGCGCGATGGCGCGAGAACCATCTGGACTGTCACGCAGACGCTGCGCAAGATCTGGGTCGCCTAGAACCGTAATCGAACGGTGATCTGACCCCCGATTGCGGGTGTACAGGACGGTCGCCCGTGGGCGTATATTTAGCGATGGTTCGTTTCATTTAATGCGTGTTACTCAAGGAGAGGTGCATGGTCCAGGCACGTCTCTCCGGCACAAAGATCGGTGTCGGTGCACTCATCGCGCTGACTCTTGCGACCGGTGTCGCCACCGTCGTCAACCTGCAGAGCGGCGAGGCAGCCTCTGGCCCGACGGCCACCGCGACGTCGCCAACGGAGACAGAGCAGCTGTCACCCGCTGCCGCCTACGTGATCGAACTGATCGAGGATCGCCACGTCGGAACGAGCACGGTCGTGCGTGAGCAGACCCTCGCGGATGTCCTTCCCAACCACCTCTTCTCGGTGGCAGGTTCCGAGCCGGTCGCGCTTGCCGCGGGAACCGTCATCGGCACGGTCTCGAGTGTCGAACCCGGTGCCGCCTACGTCAACTCCGCAGAGTCGAACGCCGGAGACGAAGTCCCCTTCGATTCGACGGATGCCGAGTGGCGTGTTGTCATCGTCACGATAGCCGTTGATTCCGCGGTCGGCGAGGTCACCGGAGACTCCACGGTTCGACTCGGAATCGCCGTTGACGGAGCAGCCGACATCGCCACCGCGATCGAGGGATATCAGCAGCTCGGCCGCGTCATCGTCGTTCTCGATGCAAAGGGCACGTTCGAACTCGATTCGTCGCTCTACTCGGCTCGCCAGGGCGGTGCCCTTTTCGGTCTCGTCGCCGACGACGGTTCGATCACCTTCCCCGCCCAGGGCGACAACAACGCAGCATTCCTCGACGGCCTCAACACCGTGACCGACGTGCTCTCTGAGGCAACTGGCCCGGATGTTATTTCTGAGGTAGAAAGGGCTGGAGCAGCTACCAGCCAGGACTGAGGACCCTCTTCGTCCGTGCCCACTTAACAAAGGACACCCATGACGAAAACTTCAACCGCGCGCCCGCGGCGCCGGTCCGTCCACCGTCGAGTGATTGCCTCACTCGCAACCATGGCCGCCGTCGCGGCCGCACTCGTCGCTTTCGCGCCGGCCGCGCCGAGCGCTGAAGCCGTTTTCTCGGGCTCCACCGGCCGCACCGGATGCACCGCGGTCAACATGGGACACACGAGCAAGCCGACCCTGTTCTACGTCGACCTCACCACCAAGGTGTCGACCGCGCAGGAGTGGGTTCGTGACTACGTCATCGACAAGACCCACATCAACACCTACAAGGACTCCTCGCAGGACACCCTGACCAGCATCGTATTCAAGGACAGCGACTATGTGTCGGTGTGCGGCTACGACTGGTACAACGAGATCGAGGGCGGAACGCTCGCGCTCACCACCTGCGAGACCATCTACACCTCGGGTGACTGCAAACAGCACACCATCCGCGTGAGCACCGTTTACACCGATGGCGCATCACTCTCGCAGCGTCGCGGCCTCATGTGTCACGAGTCCGGACACGCCTTCGGTCTCATGCACACCTCCAACACGGGGTCGTGCATGAAATTCGGTGACTCCTCGCCCGCTCAAAACTGGGACTCCTCGGAGATCGCCCAGATCAACGCCAACTACTGATGGGCCACGGAGACACACTCATGAACACCACACTCGCTCTTCGCCCGTCCGCCCGTACCATCACGGCGAGCCTCGCCCTCGGCATGGGAGTAGTACTCCTCGCCGGTTGCGCCCCGCTCGTCACCCCCGAGGCCCCCGCGGCCGACACCACGGCGATCAATTTCGACGACAGCCGCAACTACCTGTTCAACGCGGTCGAGAGCCGATTCGACTCGACCGAAACCGTCGTGGTCGAAGACAGCCTCGAAGACCTCCTGCCCAGCCAGGAGTTCTCGGTCGAGGGTTCAGAGGCGCAGTCGCTCGCGGGTGGCATCGTCTTCGGAACGATTACGGATGTCGCCCCCGGCGTCTCGTACACGATCAACCCCAACGACGAACTCAACGACGTCGAGCTGCCCTTCGACAGCCCGGAAGCAATGTGGCGCGTTGCCGTTCTCACCATCGACATCGACAACGCTCTCGGTGAGGAAGTCGACTCCGACCGCACCGTTACCGTGGGCTACGTCATCGATGCGACGCTCAACCTCGACCTCGCACTCGACGGGTTCGACAAGCTCAACGGTGTCGCCCTCGTGCTCAACCGCCCCGGCAAGTTCGCGTTCGACGAGAGCCTGTACTCGGTGCGCTGGAGTGGTGCCCTGCTCGGAGAGGTCTCGTCAGAGAACGAGATCAGCTTTCCCGGACTCGGCGATGAGAGCGAGGAGTTCGTCGGCGAGCTCACCACCGTCGACGCGGTCGTGAAGGCCGACAAGAAGCGCAAGAAGGTTGTAAAGGTCGACGTCGAGCAGAACCAGTACGTCCGAAGCGATCGCTAACTGCCCAACCCCACCCCGCCGGTTGATCCTGTCCGAACCGGGACGCGCGGGGTGGGTCGGCGCGAACTTCTAGACTGGGACCATGCGCATCCACATCGCGACCGACCACGCCGGCCTCGAGTTCAGCCAGGACCTCAAGCAGCACCTCGAGAGCCAGGGCCACGACGTTGTCGACCACGGGCCGACGAGCTACGACCCTCTCGACGACTACCCGTCGTTCTGCATCAACGCGGCCAACGCGGTCGTCTCCGACCAGCAGGCTGGCATCGATGCCCTCGGTGTTGTCTTCGGTGGTTCGGGCAACGGCGAGCAGATCGCCGCAAATAAAGTGACCGGAGCGCGCGCCGCCCTGGTCTGGAACACCTCGACGGCAGAGCTCGCCCGCGAGCACAACAACGCCAACGTCATCTCGATCGGTGCGCGCCAGCACAGTGTCGACGAGGCGAAGAGCTTCATCGACACCTTCATCGCAACGCCGTTCCCCGGCGAAGAGCGCCACGCTCGCCGCATCGCGCAGCTCGCCGAATACGAGACGACCGGACGCATCGCCGGCCACCAGATCGACGAGTAGCCATGCCAGAGGGTCATTCCGTCCACCGCATCGCCCGCCAGTTCGCTCTGCACTTCGTCGGGCACCGCGTCACGGCCTCCTCGCCGCAGGGGCGCTTCGCGCCGGGAGCGGCGGAGATTGACGGTCTCGAGATGACCGACGCCAAAGCGGTCGGCAAACAGATGTACCTCGAGTTCGACCACCGTATTTGGCTGCGTGTGCACCTCGGCATGTACGGGGCGTGGGATTTTGCGGGTGAGATCACGGCTGACGCGACCACGGCATCCGCCAGCGGTCGAATGGGGCAGACCAACCAGCGCGGAACCGTGACCGACGACAACGAGCCGTCGCTCAGCAGCATCGGCGCCCCGCGGCGCACCCGCCTTCGCATGGCCGAGCAGGAGACGCTCAAGGCCGAGGATGTCAGCTACGAAGAGACTTTTCCGCCGGAGCCGATCGGCGCGGTGCGGGTTCGGTTACTGACCGACATCGCCGTCGCAGACCTGCGCGGCCCGACCGCGTGCGAGGTGCTGCAGCCCGACGAGGTGCAGGCCATCATCGACAAGCTCGGCCCCGACCCGCTTGTCGATTCGCCGAAAAAGGGCGAGGAGCGTTTTGTCGCCGCGGTGAAGAAGAAGCCGACACCGATCGGACTGCTGCTCATGGACCAGTCCGTCGTGAGCGGTATCGGCAACGTGTACCGGGCCGAGTTGCTCTTTCGCGCGCGCCTGAACCCGCACACTCCCGGTAAGAACGTTCCGGAAGACGTCGTTCGCGCCCTCTGGAAAGACTGGACGAAGCTGCTGAAGCTCGGCGTGAAGCTCGGCCAGATGATGACGATGGACGGGTTATCGAAGGCCCGGTACTCGGCAGCGCTCGCGAGCCGCGACGACCGCCACTGGGTGTACCACCGCACCGGCAAGCCGTGCCGCGTGTGTGGAACGCCGATCGTCATGGAGCTGGCCGCCGGCCGCAAGCTCTACTACTGCCCTTCCTGCCAGGCCTAAACGGGTTGTCGGGGGCAGCGCGCTCGCACACCTCGTCGGGTGTGGGATTCTAGGATCATGCGCCATACGCCCACCTACGTGCTGACCGATCCGGACGAAGTGAAGCGGCTCATCCGCGAGAATCCCTGGGCGACTTTCGTGTCGCACACCTCCCACGGTCTCGTCGCCTCGCACTACCCGGTCGTTCTCGAGGAAGACGCCGACGGCATCAGCATCGTGAGCCACGTTGGTCGACCCGACGAAGCGCTGCACGAGCTCGGACTCCACGAAATGCTCATGATCATTCAAGGGCCACACGGCTACATTTCTCCCGGATGGTACGAGAACGACGAGTTCGTTCCGACCTGGAATCACGTCACCGCTCACCTCTACGGCACCCCGGAGATACTCACCGACGCCGAGAACTTCCGGGTGCTCGATGACCTCGTTGACTACTTCGAGAAGCAGATGCCCGAGCCGGTGAGCCTCGACGTCGACGAAGATTCCGCGCGCAGAATCGCCCGTGGAACCGTCGGTCTTCGCCTGCGCGTCACCCGGTTCGACGCTCGCCTCAAGCTCAGCCAGAACAAGACCCCTGAGGTCTTCGATCGAATCGTCGACGCGCTGGAGGGGGATGGACCCTTCTCGTCGCAGCCACTGGCCGACGAAATGAAGCGAGTACGAAAGGTGACCGATGCAGCTGACTAACGCCCGATTGGGGTCAGCCCTCGTCGACGTGACACTAGCCGGCAGTGTGATCTCTGCGATCGAGCCGGCCGGCAACTCACCAGTGGCGGGAGAGGTCGTCGACCTCGACGGCCGCTGGCTGTCGCCCGGCCTGTGGGACAACCACGTGCACGCGAGCCAGTGGGCGCTCGTGCAGAAACGCCTCGACGTCGCAGCCTCCACCTCGGCACGGCACGCCGCCGATCTCATCGCCGCCGCCGTCCAGCGCGGTGCCGCTGCCGGGGCAACTCCGTTTGTCGCGTTCGGATTTCGTGACGGACTGTGGACGGATGCCCCGAACCTCGCCGATCTCGATGGCGCGACGGGTGGCATCCCGACGGTTGTCGTGAGCAACGACCTGCACTCGGTCTGGCTCAACAGCGCCGCGCTCGAGCTCTACGGTCACCGTGGACACCCGACCGGGCTGTTGCGCGAAGACCCCGCTTTCGAAATCACCAGGCGCCTCGGACAGGTCGCCGACGACGTGCTCGACGCCTGGGTGATCGAGGCCGGTGAGCACGCGGCATCCCGTGGCGTCGTCGGCATCGTCGACCTCGAAATGGACTGGAACCTCGACAACTGGTCGCGTCGACGTGCGGCCGGTGCCGACAGCCTTCGCGTCGAATTCGGGATCTACTCCCAGCACCTCGAGCGCGCGATCGAGCTCGGCCTGCACACCGGACAGCCGATCGACGACCTGCTGAGCGTCGGGCGGTTCAAGATCCTGACCGACGGGTCGCTCAACACCCGCACGGCGTATTGCTACGACGAGTTTCCCGGTCTCGAGGGCCAGGAACACTCGCACGGCATGCTCACGGTGTCGCCCGACGAACTGCTTCCGCTCATGCGTCTCGCCGCGGGCGCGGGCATCGAGCCAACCGTCCATGCCATCGGAGACCACGCCAACACGCTCGCCCTCGATGCTTTCGCGACGATTGGCATCGGCGGCCGGATCGAGCACGCCCAGCTCGTGGCTGCCGCCGACTTCCCGCGCTTTGCCGCTCTCGGTGTCGAGGCGAGTGTTCAGCCGGAGCACGCGATGGACGACCGCGACATTGCCGACAAGTACTGGTCCGGTCGCACCGACCGCACTTTTGCGCTTCGCAGCCTTGTCGACGCCGGCGCGACGCTCGCGTTCGGGTCTGATGCACCGGTGGCACCGCTCGACCCCTGGGTGACGATCTCGGCAGCCGTCGGGAGATCCCGCGACGGACGCGAGCCGTGGCATCCGGAACAACGACTCACCGCAGCCGAAGCACTGTCGTTCTCCGTGCGTTCGAGTGTGGCGGTCGGAGAGATTGCTGACCTCGTCGTCACCGAACTCGATCCGCTCGCTACGAGTGCCGACGAGCTGCGTGCGATGCCGGTTGCGGCAACGTTGCTCGGCGGCCGCTTCACTCACACCAGCCTGTAGATCAGGCCACACGCAGAACGGCCCGCCGAAACCTCAGTTTCGACGGGCCGTTCGGCAGTTTCAGCGACTAGCCGGCGAGGTGCGCGAAGAGGAACCAGCGGTCTTTCTCGAGACCGCGAGCGATCTCGATGGCGACATCCTGGCTCGGAGCGTCGAGCTCACCGAGTTCGTCGATGGCCGTGCGGACGGTGACCAGCGTTGCGTCGATCGAGGCGATGATCTGGGCGATCGTCGCGTCGGACTGCTGGAAGCCGGCCTCGAGAGCTGGGTTGGTGGCCTTGGCGCCGACGGTCTGGATACGCACGTCGAGCGGAAGACCCAGGGCGACGACGCGCTCTGCTGCGGTGTCGGCGTACTCGTGGGCGTGGTCGACCACCGAGTCGAGCAGTTCGTGGATGGCCTGGAAGTTGGCGCCACGAACGTGCCAGTGAGCCTGCTTGCCGTCAACGGCAAGGGCGGTGAGGTCGACGACTACCGGGCCGAGAAACTGGGCGACACCGGAAACGGCGTCAGCGCTGATGGAACTCTGGGGAACGGTCTTTACTACGGTCATTTTCTGACTCCTCTGATCGCGTCGACAAGTGAAACTGCGGCGTCGACAGATGCAACGCTACGCTCCCACAGATATTCCGCAACCAAGCTGAGGCAACGCTAACCCAGTGTTTTACTGGGTTGTAGGCATGCTTTACCTAACTTGGGGACCTTTGGCCCGGGTGCCGGGCGCTACTGGCCCGTAGCGTGAGCACATGGGTATTCGCCGCCACACCGCAGTCACCTCAGCGGCGCTTCTGGCGACCGTGCTCGCTGTCACACTCGCCGGCTGTGATCCGATTCCCGGCGGGGGAGTGATCTCCACGGTCGGCGAAGTGGACTTCGATACCCCTCTCGCGATTCCACCGCTGGCCGAATCGACGACGGATGCCGACGGTCGCCGCATCTTCGACCTCACGGCCGAGAGCGGCGAGACCGCGTTCCGCAGCGGCGCGGCGACCAGCACGGCCGGTTTCAACCAGAGCTATCTCGGCCCGACCCTTGTCGCGGAAGCCGGGGACGAGGTCGTCGTCAACGTACACAACGAACTCGACGAGTCGACCACGGTGCACTGGCACGGAATGCACTTACCGGCGGCAGCGGACGGCGGTCCGCACTCCCTGATCGAAGCCGGCGATACCGCGAGCCCCAGCTGGATAATCGACCAGAACGCCGCCACGCTCTGGTACCACCCGCACCTCGACGGCGAGACCGAGAGGCAAGCGGCATCCGGACTCGACGGCCTGTTCATCGTGCAGGACGCCGCCGAGAGCGCGCTGCCGCTCCCGCGCGACTATGGCGTGGACGACATTCCCGTGATCGTGCAAGACGTGCGGTTCGACGAGAGTAACCAGTTCTCCAGCGACGTGCAGGGGTACATCGGCGCGATCGGCAACGAGCTCCTCGTCAACGGCACGGTCGGTCCGTATCTGGAGGTCACCACCGATCTCGTTCGCCTGCGACTGCTGAACGCGTCAACAGCGCGGAGCTATGACTTCGGATTCGCCGACGCCCGCATGTTCTCCCTCATCGCGACAGATGGCGGGCTGCTCGAGGCCCCCGTGCCGACCGGTCATGTGCAGTTGTCTCCCGGCGAGCGTGCGGAAATTCTCGTGGCGGTCGAGCCAGGAGAAACGGCAGTTCTGCGATCCACCCCTCCCGACCTCGGCCAGGATGCCGTGCAGGCGCAGAAAAATGCGGGAGCGGATTCGTTCGATGTGCTCGAGCTTCGGGCATCCGCAGTGCTTCGGTCGGTTGCGACCGTTCCTGAAACGCTCGTTCCGATGACGGCTCTCGCACCCGCCGATGCCGCGGTTACCCGCACGTTCACCCTCAGTGACTCCACGATCAACGGAAAGCGGATGGATATGAAGCGTGTCGACGCGGCGGTCACGCTCGGCACCACCGAGGTGTGGTCGGTGAGCAACTCCATGGCGCAACCGCATAATTTTCACGTTCACGGCGTGCAGTTCCAGATCCTCACGGTGGATGCTGAACCGCCGTCGCCCGAGCTCGCGGGGTGGAAGGACACCATCTTCGTGCCGCCAGGGGGCCAGATCCGGATCATCATGCGATTCGACGACTACTCCGACCCCGCCGCGCCCTACATGTTCCATTGCCACCTCCTCACCCACGAAGACGACGGAATGATGGGGCAGTTCGTCGTCGTTCGTCCGGGAGAGCTGCCGGCGGTCGAGTTGGAAAGCATGGACATGAATCACGGGGGATAACCCCACTCGTGATCGGTGAGTCTGCCGGATGGGACACAACCCGCCGGTTCGCTTGGCTAGGGGTATGACTACCGAGCCTGACACCATAGACACCACGATGAGCAACACCACGGGGAGTACCGACACCAGACCAGCGGATGCCGCGGCTCCTCCCTCCCGACCCGAGCTGCCGCTGTATTGGCGGTTGTGGAAGAACGTTCCACGGGAGCTCGCCTATCACCTGCTGAGCTTTCCGCTCGCTCTCGCGGGATTCATCGCGACCGTCACCCTGTTTTCGAGTGGCGTGGGAACGCTCGTCACGTTTGTCGGTATTTTCGTGGCCATCGGTGCGCTCTACGTCGGACGCGGGTTCGGCGTCGCTGACGTCGTGCTGCTCGAATGGGCCGGACAACCGGCGATCACGCGGCCGGAATGGCAAGATGCCCGCGCCCGCCAGGGCTTCTGGGCGTGGCTCGGTTCCCTCATCGGCAACGGCCACTACTGGCTGTACCTTCTCCACACGATGGTCGTGAAATTCCTCGTCACCCTCGTGACCTGGACGATCGCGATCGTGTGGATCTCGGTTTCCGTCACGCTGCTCTTCCCCTGGTTCTGGAGTCACGTCAGTTTCGGAACCGACAACTCGCTGGCTCGCTGGCTCATCGATCTCTTTGGCGGAACCGCGACTAACGCCGAAGTCGGCGTCGCCCAGATCTTCATCACCGTCGCCCTCTCGATCCTCGCTGTTGCCACCCTCCCGTTCGTTACCCGCGGGCTCACCATCCTTCACCACCTCATCGCCCGCGGAATGCTCGGTGCGTTCAGGTCGGATGCCCTGCAGCGCCAGGTCGTCGACCTCACCGCGTCGCGCGGGGCAGCGCAGTCGGCCGAGGGCCACTCGCTCAGGCGCCTGGAGCGTGACATCCACGATGGCCCTCAGCAGCGCCTCGTGCGCCAGCAGATGGACCTCGCCGCTGCCGAGCGCCAGCTCGACTCCAACCCCGACGGCGCACGTGCTCTCATCGCTTCGGCAATGGAACAGTCGCGTGAAGCGCTCGAAGAACTGCGCGCCCTCTCGCGAGGATTCGCTCCTCCCATCCTTCTCGATCGCGGCCTCGTCGCCGCTCTCGAGTCGTCTGCCGTGCGCAGTGCCGTTCCCGTACGGGTGACGAGCACGCTCCCCGCCGGGATCCAGCTTCCGCAGGAGACCGAGCGCAATGCGTACTTCGCGGCAAGCGAGGCACTCGCCAACGCTACGAAGCACTCCGGCGCGACCCAGGTCGAGGTCTTGGTCGATCTTCGCCGCAATCTCGAGGCGGATGACACCTGGCTCGTCGTCTCCGTCACCGACAATGGCGCAGGGGGAGCCGTGACCGTCGCCGGTCACGGCCTGGCCGGACTCGACGAGCGACTGCGCGGACTCGGGGGCGTGCTCGAGGTGTCCAGCCCGGTCGGAGGGCCGACGGTGGTCACCGCACACCTTCCGCTCACCGCCGGGCCGTTCACGGCGGTGTCGAACTCGAGCGTGTGACGTGGGGGTGCCGTCGACTGGTCACAGCAGCCAGCCGACGGCACCGGTTCTACTTCAGTACGACGTAGCGGTAGTCCATCCGGAACCGGTCGATCGTGAGCGTCGCGTTCTTGCGAAGTGACGTCGATACCGTGATCGATTTCGGATTACCGTTGAGGGCGAGCCAGGAGAGGGAATGGCGACCCTCCTGCAGCGGACCGGTGAGGCTGCGGTGCCCATAGGCCCAGTAGACGACTCCCGTCACCGACGGAGCGACCGCGACGATCCGCACGGTCGGCGTCTCGTA
>Ga0247817_10001836_pt1 | contig 11003 bp, 2 predicted proteins | sample UWRJL212509R1_FD_178010 | JGI IMG/M metagenome (GOLD analysis project Ga0247817, IMG submission 178010) | Plant litter microbial communities from Arlington Agricultural Research Station in Wisconsin, United States - UWRJ-L212-509R-1 | ecosystem: Environmental > Terrestrial > Plant litter >... | reverse complement strand
TCCAGATGCCCGCCTCGCCTCCTCCCTGGCCGTCCTCGTCCGTGGGCAGCCGCAAGGGCGGAAAGGGGGCGTCGATGATCCACATGCCGTTGTCTGTGACGATGGCGCCGGCCTTACCGGGCAAGCCCGGGCGGATGCGGGCGTCGGGCGCGCCCATGCGGCGCAGCTCGGCAAGCACGCGGTTGGCCGCCATGGGCAATACCTCGATGGGAATGCCTTTCGTCCAGCTCGTGCCGAGCCGCTTGGACAACTTGCGGAAGTCGGCGACGCAGACAAACTTTTTGGCGCTCGTCGCCACGATCTTTTCCTGCCACAGGCAGGCGCCGCCGCCCTTGATGAGGTTCAGGGCCTCGTCGACCTCGTCGGCGCCGTCAAAGGCCACGTCCAGCTGCGCCCCAGCGGGCAGCTTGTTGATGGTCTGCAGGCGCAGGCCGGCGACTTCGATCAGCTCCTCGGATTGAGCGCCGGTCGGGTAGAAGAGCATGCCGGACGTGGCGGCGGGACCGAGCGCGGCGATAGCCTCGACAACGTACACGACCGTGCTGCCGGAGCCGATGCCGATTCGGGTGTAGTCGGGGTGCAGGTGGTCCTTGACAGCCTGGTACGCGGCGAGGCGTTTCGACTCCTCGACGAGCCGCGCCTGCTCCTGCGCCGAAGCGGCGGGAGGTGCTGGTGACATGGTGAGTGCTCTGCGAGTCGGCGGGAGAATGGCGGCGTGGGGGGTGGTGTCGCGGCTGAGATTGGGACCGCCTCGGTTGGTGGATAGCGACGACAACGACGATGACGATGACGCTGTGCGCAAAAAATGCTCGTGGCGGGGCAGGGGGGCGAACAGGTGGGTCCGGTACGGTAGAGTAGATCTGACGCGGTAGCAACGGGAGCCGGCGGCTGGGAATCGGGTAGGAAGCTGGGTAGCCCGGCCAGTTATTTCTGTCAGCCGCAAGGGAGATCTCATGTCTTCCGGAATTTATTATCAAGTCTCTCTCGGAGCCGCGGAGTTCAGGTACGGGATGTCTAGGTCTTAGTCAGGCACCACGCCGCGCCGGGCAGGGTTGCATGCAATTCGATGGTTTGGCAAGTCACCCCACCACCGTCATCGGTCTCCTTTGCGCTGGCTCTCTGGGAGTGCAGGGACCCCCCCGGCTTGATCAGAGACCCAGAAAAACATGGCTGGTGTTTCAGGTGCAAGACGGTACCTATCCGGCTACCGACCAACCTGCTGGGATTTGGGATGGAATGCGATTCCTTCCAATCCCCACGTGTTGATGCCAGCCGACACGCTCGTGAGGCCGGAACCTGGGGGCAACTGCGCTGCCTTTGCCTTTTACTTACAGGCCTCGAGGTGGCTTCCTTGGGGGTTGTCCAGCTAGTACACTGTCTTCAGCAAGAGTCCATGGGCTGCACAGCCAACATGGCGAATGGTCACCGTAGGTTTCAAACACTAAGCAGCCCCTCGACATAAAGGCTTGGCGTTATACCAGCACTTGATGTGCTCACCCGTCCCCGATCGACAGCTTTCTCACTGCCCCCCCCCTCATGAAAGGAGGTCCAGGCGTGGAATATTTCTGGACGCATTTCTTCACCACCATGGGCTTGGACACCCCCCAACTGGACCACCAAACACTCTTCGCATATATTCCGTGTTTGATGGGGCGATCTCCCAGCGATGGTGGACAGAGCCATCGACCCGGCAATACCAACCGGCAGAGCTCGGAATGGTCGACACCACTATGTCAACTGGCAATGCCTACATTCATCCACGTCCGTCCTCCTCCCACCTTCACTTTGCTTTGGGCCGTTCTAACACGAGATAGTAATGCTCAACCCGTCCTGGCGTGAACATATCTTGAGGAACACATACCGCCAACTATGACGTCCACATTCCCGCCACCAGACCAGCTGGCCATCCTGACCGACGACGACAGGGGGCCCATTCTACTCGGCGTGTCCTGGATCCTCGCGTCCATGGCCACGACCTTTCTGTCTCTTCGAATTTATTGCAAGGTCATCGTCACGGGACGCCTGCTGTGGTGGGATGACTGGATTCTGATCGGTGGATGGGTACGTTTTGCAACTCTCTCGACATGCAGAAACCGTACATACCGGAGACTCTCGCGTTGCTAACCGGAACAGTTCGCCATCATCGCCACAAACATCCTAACCACCGTTCTTGTCAGCGAGTTCAAGCTTGGTCGACACAGTCTCAACCTTGACGACTCCAACATCGCCAAGTTCCTCCTCATTCTCAACAGTCGCGCCACTGTCACAATAACGGCTATAGCGTGGACCAAGACAGCCTTTGCAGTGACTCTGCTGAGGCTCACCACGGGGGCCGCCAAGCACTTCGTCTGGTTTATCATCATCACACTCACCATCTTCGGTGCTGTCAGTGCCATGGTCCCCTGGATCCAGTGCGGACCGGTGGAGAAGACTTGGAATCCTGCCATGGCGGGAACCTGCTGGGAGAATGGCGTCGGTACGAAGATTTGGATTGCAACGGGCGGTGAGTGCTTGAGCTACATACCGCGAAATGGGATGAGGTCCATTGCTGATACCTAATCTCAGCGTACTCGGCCGCTATGGACTTTGTCCTGGCCGCCCTGCCTTGGACATTCCTATGGCGGCTCCTCCTTAGGAGGAGGGAGATGTTGGGCATTCTCATTGCAATGAGCATGGGAGCTGTGTACGTAGCCACCCTCATCGAATGCCGGAGCTCGAGCTAACAGACGCAATCCAGAGCGGGGGTTGTCGCCATCTTCAAGTGCTTGCAGCTTCCACAGCTCGGCTCAGGCGATTCGTGTAAGTCAAAACAACCTTACCCGTGGAGGATGAAGAGCTAACAGCCCTCGTAAATAGACAAGGAGAGCGCACTATTTATATGGGACATCGCTGAGTCAAATGTCACTATAATAGCTGCATGCATCCCGACACTTAGAATACTTTTCCGGGACTTTAGGGATGCGTCTCGTTTATATAATAAGTCAAAGCAGGGGGTTTCCGACCACCCCTGATCCCGACCACTCTGTATACGTAACAATACCACTACCATATATTACGGCCATTTTTATACAGTCTTCTTCCTTTAACTCGCTCTCTAGTAGGCTAAATAAAGCCGAATCGCTACCGTCCGTAAACTTTACTTGTTAATCCCCAGCTTTAATCTAAGCCTTACGAATAGCCTCGACGTTAGTAAAGGCCTTATTTAGATCTAACACCACCCTCTTTCTCTTCCTCAGCTTTAACTTTACCAACTACGCCTCTAATTACTTAATTTTCCTTACTTAGATAGCTAACTAGTAGTCCTTTAGGTTAATAAAGGCTTTTATAACCTTCCGGAATAATATACGGTTTTTATAGCTTAACTAAATAGTAGCCGAGAATTTCTTTAACTACCAGCTTAACTTAACGGCCTTTATAGGCGTCTATCTAGTACAGGGCTTTATAGAAACAATTAGAATAATTAAGGTATAATGTAATCGGGTATAATATAATCGGGTATAGCGTAATTAGGTATAATGTAATCAGGTATAGTATAATTAGGTATGGTATAATCGGGCATTATGCTAGGTATCCTTTGATATAGATATAGTAATATGCTTATCGACGCGAAGTCTTAACAGGATTTAATTATCTAATTAATACATCTCTACAAACTTCCTTATTTAGATTACCTAGTCGACCTAGACCTTTATAGCATTATCTACCTCGTAAAGACGCCTTACCCCCTCCGGAAATCCCTCTTTCTGGTTTATTACTCTTTATCTTTATCCTAGATAGGATATAGCCGTCCTTAATGATAGTTAAAAGTTTCCCGTTATTAAGAAGCTTAACGGGTATAGTTAAGCCTTTTTAAAAGCGATACTAAACTACTTAGGCTTATTCTTTCGAAAGAACTAGTCGTTTTACTATAATAGTTATCAGAGTAGGCATTAAGTCGACTTAAGTCAAGTTATAGCCCTGACTTAGACTTAGTAAGTTAAGTTACAGCCTTAACTTAGACTTAGTAAGTTAAGTCAGGGCCTTAACTTAAGTTAAAAAGTCATAACTTAAGTTAAATCTAACTTATGACTTATAACTTATTATACGTATTAAAGTAGGGTAAGTTAAGTTATAGCCTTAACTTAAACTTACTAAGTTAAGTCAGAGCCCTAACTTAAGTTAACCAAGTTAAGTTAGGGCAGTGACTTAAGTTAAATGACTTAGTAAGTCTAAGTCTTAAGTTAAATAACTTATAACTTACTTGCCCACCCTGATAGTTATTATAGTATCCTAAACCGGGGCTTTTACTTCGGATATCTAGTTAAAGGCAGTTAGTGGTAAAGATTAGTAGTAATTAGGAGATACCTACGATGTTTATATAGGCGATATAACAAATAGTAATTTTAAAATGCTAGATAAAATAATCGGTACGATGGAGGAAGGAAGAGTAGTAGGAGTAAGTAGTACTTATAGCCAGCCTTTTATATCCCTTTATAATTAAAGTTCGAGTATTATTAATAAGGGTTTCGTAGTCGCCGGTATAGTAAGTAATAGTAAGGTAGTTAGTAGCCAGTAAGGTATATAATAGTAATATAAAGGCGAGAGGTAGTAAGTTCGATTTACGTTAGGAGTATTTTTTTTTACAGAGCTAAATATAAGGTAAAGTATACTTTTTTTTTAGAATAAAATTATTCTGTTAAACGATATAGGCGTCTATTACGTAATTAACAGCTTTAAATACTACTTAGGATCTTTAATAAAAGTCGTTAAAGCCTAAGGAGGTATTATTAGCTTATCTATATCCTCTAAAGGTAATTAGGGTAGGCATTAAGTTGACTTAAGTTAAGTTACAGCCTTAACTTAAACTTAACTTACTAAGTTAGAATAATAATAGTTTTAATAATAATATAATATAAAATATATAATATAATAAAGTAAATAATAAGATAACTATTAATATAGTAACTGGGAGTTAGCTTTAAGTTGGATTTGGATTTTTGGAGTTATAAAAAGTTGGAATTTAAATTTAAATTATAATATTTAATTTATAAAAAGGAAACCAGTACAGGGCTTTACAGAAACAATCGGGATAATCGGGGCATAATGCAATCGGGCATAGTACAGTCGGGCATAGTATAGTCGGGTATAATACAGTCGGGTATAATACAGTCGGGCATAATATAGTCAGGCATAGTACAGTCGGGTATGGTGTAATCGGGCATTATGCTAGGTGTCCTTTAATACAGATACAGCAACATACTTATCGGCGCGAAGGATTTAATTATCTAATCAACACGTCTCCACAAACTTCCTTGTTCGGATTACCCAAACCGGGGCTCTTGCTTCGGGCATCTGGTTAAGGGTGGTTAGCGGTAAAGATTGGTAGCAATTAGGAGATACCTACGATGTTTGCGTAGGCGATGTAATAGATGGCAATTTTAAGGTGCCGGACAGAATAATCGGTACGATGGAGGAAGGAAGAGCAGTAGGAGCGAGCAACTCCTACGGCCAGCCCTTTATATCCCCTCTCGCAATCAAGGTTCGAGCACTGCTGATAAGGGTTTCGCAGTTCGGTCCACTCTAACAGCGCCGGTACAGCATGTAACGGCGGGGCGGTTGGCAGCTAGTAAGGTATATAACAGTAATGTAAAGGCGAGAGGTAGTAAATTTAATTTACGTCGGGAGTATTTTTTTTTTTACAGAGCTAAGTACAGGGTAAAGTACATTTTTTTTAAAAACAGAACCATTTTGTTAAACGACGATATAAAAAGGAAAATGTAAACGAAAAAAATCTAATTAATAATTATTTATATCGTTTAACAAAATGGTTTTATTTTAAAAAAAAAATATACTCTACCCTATACTTAACTCTGTAAAAAAAAATACTCCCGACGTAAATCGAACTCGCTACCTCTCGCCTCCACATCGCTATTACTACCTTGCCGGCCTAACTACGAAACCCTTATCAGTAGTGCCGAACCTTAATTACGGGCGGGGATAAAAAGCTAGCCGTAAAAGCTCGCTCCCACTACTCTTCCTTCCTCCATTACACTAATTATTCTGTCCGGCACCTTAAAATTACCACTTATTACATCGCCTACGTAAGTATCGTAGGTATCTCCTAATTACTACCAGTCTTTACTACTAACTAATAACCTTTAACTAGATACCTAAAGTAAAAGCTCCGGTTTATAACGAAACTATAACTACTACGGTAAAGCGGCCTATCCTTTCGAAAAAACAGGCCTAAGTAATTTGGCATTACCTTTAAAAAGGCCCGAATATACCTGTAAAGCTCCTCGATAACGAGGAACTTTTAGCTATCGTCGAGGACGGTTATATCTTATCTAGGATAAAGGGTAATGGACTAAAGTAGGGATTCTCGAAGGAGGTAAGACGCCTTTACGAGGTAGATAATACTGTAAAGGTTTGGATCGACTAGGTGATTCGGATAAGGAAGTTTGTAAGGGAGTGTTAATTAAACCCGTTTCGCGTCGATAAGTATATTACTGTATTAAAGGATACCTAGTATAATACCCGATTATACTATACCTAATTACATTATACCCGATTATACTATACCTAATTATATTATGCCTGGTTGTACTATACCTAATTGTATTATGCCCCGATTATCTCTTTGTTTCTATAAAGCCCTGTACTAGAAGGTTATTTTATATAATTCCTTAATAACAGCTTTCTATTACGATAGTAGTATAAAAGCCTTACTATAGTACTATAGGGGGTCCTAAGCTTTTAGGCTTTTTAAGACTTTATAATTTTCCTAGTTATACCTAAATTAAAGTTAGTAACGTTTCGTTTAGTATTTAAATTCCTCTTATTTCGTATAGTAGGTTCTTATATAATCTTCTTATATTTATAGTAGGTATTCCAGGGTTCCATTTACCTTAGTAAATAGTAGTATTAATTCCAAGTCTTCGTTTCCCTTATAGTCTAGTCTTTAACTTAGTATATCCGCTCGAGTATTATCTTTTCCTTTAACGTAGTAAACTTTAAAGTTAAATAAGCTGAGGAATTCCGCCTAACGGATCTACTAAAAGGATAGTTCCTTTATTATAAAGTATTTAAAGTTCCTATAGTCGGTATAAACATCGACCGGTTCCTTTATTCCGCTTAAGTAAGGTCTTTATTCTTCGAATACTTCGATAATTACTATAAGTTCCTTATTATATACCGGATAATTAAGTACGGGTCCTAAGATCTTTTTTAAAAAGAAAGCGACGAGGTATTATCTATCTTCGTACTTCTAGTATAGCTTAACTTTTATTATAAAGTCGGAGGTATTAGTATCGATATAAAAGAGTTTACTAAAGTCCGGTATTTATAGTATTAGTTCTTTACTAACTACTTCGCGTAGTTCGTCGAATACTTTTTACTATATAGTAGTTTATTCGAAGGTTTTTCCTTTCTCTATAAGCTCGTAGAAAGGCTTCGTAATACCGCTAAATCCTTTAATAAAGGATTTATAAAAATTAATAAATCCTATAAATATCCTTACTTCTTTTCTATTCTTAGGTATTAACCAGTCCTTAACTACCTTTATTTTCTCAGATTTTATCCGTATTTCTCTTAAAGTAATTTTAAATCCTAAAAAGGTCGTTTTCTAAATATAAAATTCGCTTTTACCCGAGTATATAGATAAGTTAGCTTTTACTAATTTCTATAGTATTTAGTATATATATCGTTAGTATTTTTCGAAGGTCTTTAAGTAGATTAGGATATCGTTAATATATATAAAAACGAACTGGTTAAGGAAAGGTCGTAAGGTATAGTTAATTATACTTTAAAATATCGCGAGGGCGTTAGTAAGTCTTATAAGTATAGCCTAGTATTTAAAGTACCCGTAACGAGTTCGAAAAGCTATCTTTTATTTATCTCCTTCCCTTACTTAGATATATCCAAATCCCTAAAGAAGGTTAAGCTTAGTAAATTTTTATACTCTTATTAGTTAGTCCTTTATTTCCCTAATAAAAGGTAACAGGTAACGGTTTTTAATTATATTATCGTTTAGTCGTTAGTAGTTTATTATAAGCTATAGCTTAGTAGTTTCCTTCTTTAGGATAAATAGGATTAAGAATATAACGGGTAATTACGATTCCCTAATAAATCCCTTAAGTTAGTTTTCCTAAATATATTTTTAAAAGGCCTCGTCTTATCGGGGTCCGAGATAGTAGGCCTTATAGTATTTAGGCTTCGTTCCTTTTTTAAACTTAATTTTGTAGTCGAAAGGAGTTTATATAAGAAGTTTATCGATAATCTTCTTCCTAAATACTAAATATACGTAATATTTTAAGGGTACTTCTTTAAAGTCCTTTTATCGTCTTTCGGTCTCTTCGAGAGGGTTTTCCTTATCTATTTTAATATATATAACCATTTTATATAGTTCGTCGTTATATATCGTCGCTTCGTTTTAGGTCGATCGATTATTTCGCTCGTAGGGATTTCGTATCTTTTAAACGTTTAGGAGCTTTATCCTTTCGGCCCTTTTAGGTTAGGATTTAAAGTAGCTACTTTCCTAATTTATCTATAGGTTATATTTCTTTAACTATAGGAATCCTAAGATAATATTATATCTTAATCCTATTAATAGGATATTAAGAGTTACATTCTAAAAGCCTTCGTTTATTATAATTAAAAGTATCGATTTCTTTTCATTTCGTCTTTTATTATACGAGGCCTTATTTCCTTCGTAAGTCCTTATATTATATAATACTTTCTTTTATAACTAAGAGAGTCGTAACTAGTTTATAAACTTAAGGTTAATAATATTAATAAAACTTCCTAAGTTTACTAACGTTATTACTATTATTAATAGTCCGTTTCTCGTTTAGTATTATATTTTTAAATATAATATATCATTTCGTACCGTATCGGCTTAGGCTACTACTTCGTCTATAGGAAGCCCTAAAGGTCTTTCCGGGGGCTTGGCTCGCTACCTTTAGGTACGAGTTCTAGCTTAGGCTTTACCTTTTAGTATTACTATCGGGGGTATATAAACCCCTTTAGTCTTTTCCTAATTCCTTAGGAATATCGATAGTTATATTTTGTCGGAACTTTTTCTATTATTAGTACGCTATATCTCTTTATTCCTTTTCTTATTTCCTTTTTTCTTCGTATTCTTTACGTTCCGCCTTAAACTCGTATTAGTCTCGTACTTTACTATACTAATAGTATATATATCTAATACTAGGGTACGTACGGTAAGAGTTTCGTCCTCGGATATAGTTATTCGGGGTTATTACTTTAGTTTCGATAATATAGAAGTTAGTATATATTCCGAAGTTCCTTTCTTACGAGTATAACTTCCGTACTTTAATATTTTATTCCTTATCGTTATTAAAGTTGTAAACTCTAATCGTAGGTTCGTAGATATTTTTAACAAAGTTTACGTAATATTAAAGCTTTTACTATTTATAGTTTAAGTACTTTAAATAGTAGTATTTAAACTAAGCGATATATTTATAATCCTTATAACTAAGGTCGAGTTATAATATATTACCCTTAAGCTTCTTTAGGTTTAGGGCGAAGTTAAGCTCGCTTTTATAATCGAGGCTACTTTTAATATAATCTAAGACTCGTTATCTTTTATATAAGCGTATCTAATAGTCGTCTTTATACCTTTCTCCCGACATTCCTTTCTCCTCGCTTATAAAGCTTTACTCCTTAAAGTCCTTGGTAATATTATCTAGCTGTTTAAAGGCTACGACGACTATAACGTTAGCGGCTTTAGCTTAAGCTATAACCTTAGTCCTGGCTTTATTCGTCGTTTAGGCGAGTTTTTCTATAACCGTAGTATAGGTTTAGTACAGGTTTTTTTAAACCGGGTTAGTTATCGTAATATTTTATATATACTTTACTAATATCTAGGGCCGAATATTAGTATCCCCCTCTTACTTTATTTCCTCCCTAACTACCGTCGCTTCTTCGACGTTTAAAGCCTTTATAACTTCTCTTATTAAATTTCCTAAGGAGTTATTTATTAGGCTGTCGTACTTAACCCGTACTTCCTTCTCGTTAAAGTTAAACTCTTATCGTTTTAGGTTAAAGTTAGGGTATACATATTTAAGTTTATAGTATTTAGGACTTACTAAATCGTTATAGTTCCTAAAGTTAGCTATCTTAACAAACTTATCGTTAGCGGCTACGAATTAAATATTCTTTTATTTAGGTACTAGTTTTTATCCTTTTTTCTTTAAGCTTTTATATTCTTATACGTAATATCCGAGCTTATCGTAGTTATAGTATTTAAGAATAGATTTATTAGTTTAGGGTTTATTATTCTAACGTTTATTTTAATTACCTTAGGCGGCTTTAATATCTATAGGTCTAGTATAAGTTCTGGTAAAGGTACTTAAGATAAGTTATTACTACTTTTATCGATAGTCCTAGCTATTACAGTTTTAGCCGTTACGGTTTTTTTACTAATAATAGTATTTTCCGTTTCCTTTATATTTAAGTTTATAGCTACCTCCCTTTATACGTTTATAGTTAAACTTCTACTAGTAGTCGAAGTATCGGTTATTAACGCGGGTTATAAGTTTAATTATAGCTTATAGTATTTTAAGCTTATTAAGTTTATAAATTTTATTAATAACGTACTTTTTAAAGCTATTGTAAAAAAATATAACTAAAGCCTTATTACCTAGGTCCGTTTTAGCTACTTCGATTTTAAAGGTAGTAACGTAGTCGGTAATTAATATTCTTTAACGTAGGCTTATAAGGCGTTACTCGGCGCGGAATCTAGCGTTTAGTTTGTTAAACTCCGCTTTTAGTTTGGTAAATAGGACCTTAGGGTCGTCGAACATCTCCGTTAGGTCCAGATAACGGGCTAGGAGTTCTTTCTCCCTTTTATCGTCGCTATCTTTATATTCGTAGTAACGTCTTAAAAAGGGTTTAAACTACTTTACGGCGACTCCGTTAAATAAGGCTATAGCGAAGTAGGTCTTTCCTTCTTTATCTTCGAACTTAATATAGTTGTACTCGAGGTATATTTTAATTTACAG
>Ga0247817_10001834_pt1 | contig 11010 bp, 7 predicted proteins | sample UWRJL212509R1_FD_178010 | JGI IMG/M metagenome (GOLD analysis project Ga0247817, IMG submission 178010) | Plant litter microbial communities from Arlington Agricultural Research Station in Wisconsin, United States - UWRJ-L212-509R-1 | ecosystem: Environmental > Terrestrial > Plant litter >... | reverse complement strand
ACGTATTCTGTTCACGTACTTCAGCATACAAAGGAATGCTGACTTCTTTTTGCGGGGAATACGTAAATGCACCGAATGTACTTAACGATTTTAATGGAATAAGATCTTCGAATGTAAGCTTGTTATTAGAAATGTTTACGGATGTTAAATTCGGCTTAAGGGCAAAATCAGGAAGAGAGGTTAGTAGATTGTTTTGCGCAGTAAGTTTAATGAGTTTTTCGCTGCTTAATCCTGAGAGATCTGTAATGTTATTGTTTTCACAGTTCAATGTTTCAAGGTCAAGAAGGGCATACAGGCTGGAGATCGTATGTATATTAGTGTTTTGTATGCTCAGTATTTTGATTTTGATATTTTGGCTCAGGTCAGGAAGCGTACTGATAGGATTGTTGCTGACAACCAGCCATTGCAGGCTTGTTAATAGAGAAAAATTAGGCAGAGCAGAGATTTGATTATTAGAACAGTTTACTACTTTGAGCGTTGCTTTTGACGCAATAGTTGGTATTTGTGTAAGGTTGTTTTTCTCAATATATAAATCTTCAATCTTATATAAAGCAGAAATGTCAGGAAGCACAGTTAAATGGTTATTGCTTATATAAACTCTTCTGAGACCCTTCATAAAGCTTAGCTGTGGGATCGAAGTGAGATTGTTATTTCTTAACTTAAGAATACCTGTGCTTTCAAAGAATTGAAGTCCATCTGCATTTGAAATATTAGCATCGTCTAAACTAAGATCCTCTGCAGCTACTTTTGCTGCATCTACATCCAGGCGACCATCGGAGCTCATAAGTGCAGAGTAATCCCTTATCAAACGATTGCGGAGATTCACATCCGGGATTGTATAATAGGTTTGTGCATCTGCACTGGCTATTCCTGTTAGACCTGCTATGTAAAAACAGAATAAAAATAAATACGATATGTACGTTGTGTTTCTCATTATCTGATAATATTCACTTCTCCCGTTACTTTTGTTCCGTCCGTATATTCGATAAGATACACATATAGCCCAGCTTCCGCAAGTGCTCCATACCCATCGGTTCCAGCCCATTCAACATATTCTGCAGATGGGTTTGTTATACGGTAAATAATTTTACCGCTTCGGTTATAAATTGTAAAGTTTCCTTTTTTGTCGGTATTAAATGGTATGCTGCATGTTTCACCAATCGTTGGATTGATATTGAATTTTGCACCTTGTTGTATAACTGGTGTGCAGATTTTTTCTAAAACAGTTGCCGTGTGTTCTGTAGAGCATCCGTTTTTGTCTGAAATTTTAACTTCGTAAATACCTGCTGCTAAATCCGCAATGGTTTTTTCTTTAATTTTTTTATTGTTTAATGTATAGGAATAAGGTGCCATGCCGCCTGATATTTTTTCGATATGAATTGCACCTGTTTCTTCATTTTTGCAGGATGTTTCTGTTGTGATTGAAAATGTTATCTTAATTGAAGAACAATCCGTTTTTCTTGTTTCTTCTGTCGACTTGGTTTCAATCTGAGGATTATGATTTACACCTATTGGATTTATAGCAGGTTTAACCTCTTCAATCTTTTTTACGGATTGAATACTGTCAATTACAACTGTAGTATTTACGCTTTTTGTTTCAATGTCTGAAATCTTATTTTCAGTGTATTCGTCAGCTTTTACATTAGAAGAAATCTCAGTCGGTTTTTCTGTGATTTTCGTTTCTTCAATAACAGCTGTTTCTGTTTGTTCAATTGATTGGCTCGTAGATTGCTGAAGTACCTTGTTAGTGGTTTCTTTGGAAGAGATGCCGAGGTATAAAATCCCCGAAATGGATAGTATACCTACACCAATCCATTTCCAATGTGTTCTGAAAAAAGAAGGCTGTTGTATGCGTGATAAATCTTTCTCTATTCTATCACGAACGGCTTTCAATTCTGCTTCCAGGATGAATGAGTTAAGCATTTGCTGCTCCTGCACTTGACTGGCAAAGGAGGGATCTGCTTTCATTTGATTTTCAAATGCAGCTAATTCCTCGCCTTGAAGTTTGTTCTCAAGGTATTGGTCAATCAGATAATATTGTTCAAGATCTGGTCTCAAGGCTTTAATGCATTTAATAAATCAGAATTGTCTTTAATTATTTTGTGAAACGCCTGTTTGCACCTGTAATGCATTGTTTTTGCAGCATTTTCACTGGTAAGTTCCATTTTTTCTTTTAGTTCTTTCATGCTTAATTTATCATAGGCAACAAGCCCAAGTAATTTTCTGCATGCTTCGTCTAACTTACTGTATGCTATATTAATAGCTGTTCTTTTTTCTGTTGAGATCATTGTGTCAAGCTGACTATCATTCCCAGAAGATAGTTGATGATCATCGATGTCCACATGCGTTAATTTTTGTTTTCTTCTGGCTGTATTGATCCACAAGTTTTTAGAAATTGTAAAAATAAATGCATCAACAGAATTATTTGCTTCAAATTTATTTTCTAAAACAGATTTAAAGAAAATTATAACAGCATCCTGAAAGATGTCATTCACATCTTCTATTGTACCGCTGTTGTTTAATATATGACGCTTTACTTTTTTAAGTGTATGGGTATATAGATGAGACAAAGCTTTTTCATCCTGCCTGTTTTTTATACATTCAACAATTGCCTTATTTATATCCATTCTTACCCTTACTACAAACTACCCTCTAAAAAGTAACAACCTTTTTGTAAATTTCCAGTAATAAACCTAATAAATATTTTATTATTAATAGAATTGATGTTGTTTTGTTTAATGGATTGCATCTTTAAGTGGGTTATTCTTGTTGTGTTTTTTTTGACGTCTTCTATTTTACGAGGGCAAAATGGAACACTTATGCCCGATGTATACGACCAATTTTTTCAAAACTACTACTTAATAAACCCCGCAAATACAGATACTTCCCAGATAATCCTACATATGGGACACAAGTCACAAATAGGAATTTTTCGTGGAGTAAGACAAACGTATTTTGATGCCAATTTTCGTGTTAAATCCAATAGTTTGAATAATAGACATTCTTTAGGTATACAGTTATTTAATAACAGCGAAGGTGATTTTTTTAGCAAAAATAGAGCGTATGGCCGATATGCATTCGATATGCGCTTGTCAGATTTTTATTATTTGTCGGCAGGAATATCCATAGGTATGGTAGATTATGCATTTAAAGCTACGCAATCAAGCGCCGGAGGATCGGATATCACGTATGATGGAAATCTGGGACTGTGGTTGGTTGGGGATAAATTAAAATTGGGAACTTCCATGCAGCAAGTATTTCAACGTACACTTAGTCCGATCGGACAAGAATTTGTTTTGAGAAGGCAATACAATGCAAATCTTATTTATGCTTTTTATATTAGTCCTTATATCGAACTTAAGACGCATGTCTGGTATAAATACAATGCATATAATTCAAATGATTTTAGTGTTGCTGCCGTAGTAACGATGCAAAGTATTGTTGAGTTTGGCGCAAATTATAGATACCAAAAAGGATTTGTCTTGATGGGAGGAGTAAAGGATATTCGTATCGGAACATCTAAAATTGCTATAGCGATGTCGTATTCAACAGGTATACTAAACTATATCGCTAAAGGAGATAATGCTGTTGAGCTATTTATAAAATATAGTAAATGAATTATGAATTATGAATTATGAATTATGAATTATGAATTATGAATTATGAATTATGAATTATGAATTATGAATTATGAATTCCTATTTTGATGGATTTTTTTTTCATTCATAATTTATAACTCATAATTCATAATTAACATTCCTATTTTTTTACAATCTTCGTAGTATACACCGCTTTGTCTGATTGTATGATTACTGTGTATAATCCAGACGCAAGAGATTCTCCAACCAATACTTCTTCAGAATTAATATCAGTAATGGTTTCAACTGTTGCACCGGAAGTACTGATAACGGTTATGGATTTAATGATACCATAGTTGATCAATTCTATTTTTGTATTATCTTCAAACGGTTGAGGAGTAACCGTAATGTTTGAACTTGTTCCGTTAACGGTTGCTGTAGGTATACATGTATTTTCTACTACACCACATCCGCAGATGCCAGGCGTTGTTTTGTTTGGATCTGTAGGACAGCCATCACCTGCAACTGAAACATATTTTGTTGGTTGCCAACATACAGTAAGACTTGATTTAGGATCACCAAAACCATCACCATCTGCATCTTCGTACCATACAGAAAGCTGGTTTGTAGTTATTGTTTTTACAGCAGATGTTGCCTTGCAACCAGCAGCATTTGTTACTTCAACAGAATATTCACCAGGGACGGTTGTTGTGTAGTTGAAGCCTGTTCCAACCTGTGTAGTTCCATTAAACCATTTGTATGATGTTGCAACACTTGACGTAAGCGTTATTGAACTGCCTGCGCAAATATATGCAGGGCCTGTTATTGTTGCAGCCGGAGCAGCGCTTACTGTAATAGTTATTACAGCAGATATTGCCTTACAGTCTCCGGCATTTGTTACGTCAACGGTATAACTACCTGCAGTTGTTGCCGAATATGTAGGAGCTGTTCCAACTTGCGTAGTTCCATTAAACCATTTGTACGAATTGCCAGCACTTGCTATTAATGTTACAGAACTTCCTTCACAGATACTTGTAGTCTGAGCTGTAATTGTTGCAGTAGGGCTTGATGCAGGTGGTATAATTGTTTCGTTAGAAGTTGCTTTACATCCACCGGCGTTTGTTACTTCAACCGTATATGTGCCTGGTTGTGTAGCAGTAAATGTAGCATCTGTTCCGACTTGCGTAGTTCCGTTAAACCATTTGTACGAAGCACCAGATGTAGTGGACAATACAATAGATCCTGTAGTACATAAGTTTGTTGTAGACGAAGTGATCGTAGGTGTTGCTTGAGCTGTTCCTGTTATTGTGCGTACACCAGAAGTTGCTTTACATCCACCGGCGTTTGTTACTTCTACTGTATATGTGCCTGGTTGTGTAGCAGTAAATGTAGCATCTGTTCCGACTTGCGTAGTTCCGTTAAACCATTTATACGAAGCACCCGTTGTTGTTGACAATACAATAGGAGAGGTAGTACATAAGTTTGTTGTAGAGGATGTGATTGTAGGTGTTGCTTGAGATGTTCCTGTTAGTGTTCGTACAGCAGAAGTTGCTTTACATCCACCGGCGTTTGTTACTTCTACTGTATATGTACCTGGTTGTGTAGCTGAGAATGTAGCATCCGTCCCAACTTGCGTAGTTCCGTTAAACCATTTATACGAAGCACCTGTTGTTGTTGATAATACAATAGGAGAAGTAGCACATAAGTTAGTAGTTGACGAAGTGATTGTAGGTGTTGCTTGAGCTGTTCCTGTTAGTGTTCGTACAGCAGAAGTTGCTTTACATCCACCGGCGTTTGTTACTTCAACCGTATATGTACCTGGTTGTGTAGCTGTAAATGTAGCATCCGTTCCGACTTGCGTAGTTCCGTTAAACCATTTGTACGAAGCACCAGATGTAGTGGACAATACAATAGATCCTGTAGTACATAAGTTTGTTGTAGACGAAGTGATTGCAGGTGTTGCTTGAGCTGTTCCAGTTAGTGTTCGGACAGCAGAAGTTGCTTTACATCCACCGGCGTTTGTTACTTCAACCGTATATGTACCTGGTTGTGTAGCTGTAAATGTAGCATCCGTTCCGACTTGCGTAGTTCCGTTAAACCATTTGTACGAAGCACCAGATGTAGTGGACAATACAATAGGAGAGGTAGTACATAAGTTTGTTGTAGACGATGTGATTGTAGGTGTTGCTTGAGCTGTTCCTGTTAGTGTGCGTACACCAGAAGTTGCTTTACATCCACCGGCGTTTGTTACTTCAACCGTATATGTACCTGGTTGTATAGCTGAGAATGTAGCATCCGTCCCAACTTGCGTAGTTCCGTTAAACCATTTATACGAAGCACCTGTTGTTGTTGACAATACAATAGGAGAGGTAGTACATAAGTTAGTAGTTGACGAAGTGATTGTAGGTGTTGCTTGAGCTGTTCCTGTTAGTGTTCGTACAGCAGAAGTTGCTTTACATCCACCGGCATTTGTTACTTCTACTGTATATGTACCTGGTTGTGTAGCTGTAAATGTAGCATCCGTCCCAACTTGCGTAGTTCCGTTAAACCATTTGTAAGAAGCACCTGTTGTTGTTGACAATACAATAGGAGAGGTAGTACATAAGTTAGTAGTTGACGAAGTGATTGTAGGTGTTGCTTGAGCTGTTCCTGTTAGTGTGCGTACACCAGAAGTTGCTTTACATCCACCGGCGTTTGTTACTTCTACTGTATATGTACCTGGTTGTATAGCTGAGAATGTAGCATCCGTCCCAACTTGCGTAGTTCCGTTAAACCATTTGTACGAAGCACCGGTTGTTGTTGATAATACAATAGGAGAGGTAGTACATAAGTTAGTAGTTGAGGATGTGATTGTAGGGGTTGGTAATGCAGATACTGTAACAGTCACATTTGCAGAAGTGCCGGTTAAACCTGCATTATCGGTTGCAATGGCTTTTAATGTTAATGTTCCTTCAGCTGTGGGAGTATAGCTGAAGCTATAGGGAGAAGAATTATCTGTACCTAAAAGCGTGTTTCCATTATAAAAATCTACTTTTGAAACGGAAACATCATCGGTTGCAGTTGCTGTAATAGCGATTGCAGTTCCTACACATCCTTTTGATGCTGTTGCAGGAGCTGTAATGCTCGCAACAGGAGCAACATTTACAGGCGTTCCGCAACCACATTGTGTAGGACTGTCTAGCGTAGCACCTGACCCACATGCTGTATTTGTAACCAGACTTTGCACCGAACTGGCAGCTGATATTGTTAATGTATAGGGAGGTGTAAATGCTGTTCCGCTACCAGCGGTGTTACCGCTGGTATTTGTAAAAATATTATTTCTTGCTGTTACACCAGTGAAATCATTTTCAAAGAGATCAATTGGTTTATTTACTCCAATGAATACATTGCTTTCGATTAATAAATCAGCTTTGTAACCTGCACGTATTACGTTATTGGAAACTGTGCTATTGAATAAGTTATTTACCATATGAACTTTCCCAAATCGTACTCGTGGCATCCTTTCCACGCAACCTTGTCCCCACCAACAATATTGGAAGGTAATACGTAATTTACCTGCATCTCCGGTTGCACCATCTGAACTGCCAATTAAATTTGTGTAACGGTGATCATCCGATCCTCCCGGGCCATTTGGTATTGGAGCCTTTAAGTAAGTAAATTTACACCATGTAACTGAAATATAATCAGAGGCATTTTTTATATCAAAATTACCATCCATACCGTCTTGGAAATCACAATGGTCTACCCAGAAATTTTGACAAGCATCTACTGTAAGGTTATCATTTCCATCTGTATCATATGCACCCGGACCTTCAAAGGTTAAGTTGCGCATAATAAAGTTTGTAGAACGTTTGATGTATAAAATACCTGATCCGTCAGATGTTTTATCTACAGAGATCATTCTGGAACCTGGTAAACCAATAATTGTCTTACCGTCGGTATCCTGAATTGTAATTCTTCCTGCAGTGGGAAAAGTAATTGTTCCTGATACATGTACTACTTTTACTGATGAAGTAGTAAGGGCTGTTTTTAATGCAGCATACGTTGTTACAACAGTGGGTGTAGCGCTACCGCCGCCTGTAACACCGCCATTTTGTGTTCCCCAGCCAACAACTTTGCATTGATCCTGTGCATGAATAACCGTTATGCTGAGGATCGTTAGAATAAATAAATAGACTTTTTTCATCGTCGGTCTTTTATGAGTGAGTAGTATTTCCTTTTCGAGAACATAAGTTTCTAACCTATATTCATCTCATAATACACTCAACCTATGACCTAGGTAACGAATTTTAGAATATTTTTTTAAAAAGATGGATTAATTCAATTTTTGTATCTTGAGTAGATAAAAAATAAACTCATTATAACAATGAGTTTATTTTAATTTATACTATTAAATAATACGAAAAGGTTGTTTTCAGTAATTATAAGTTATTGGGTTTTACCAGCCCTTGCGTTTTTTTAATTCTGTAATATGTGCCAAATGGTGATTGCTATGCCAGGAATACATACCAATATATTCATCTACTTTAAAAGGAGTGGAGTGCTCAGGATGTTTGAATTCTCTTTTTAATTCTAATTCAGTTAGAGAATCAAGCAATGCTGTCCATCGTGTATGCAGGCCATCTAAAATATGAAGGCTAAATTCAATAGCCATTTTACTATCAACCAATTCTGCCCAACGATCTTCCCAATAGGGTTTGATTGTTGGGTTTTCTTCCGTTAGCGCTAACTTAAACCGGATAAAACTATTCATGTGACTATCCGCACAATGATGAATGACCTGTCTGATCGTCCAGCCGCCTGGTCTATAGGTAGTATCTAGCTGTGCCTGATTCAAAGGTTCTACAGCTTCCCGCAACCGTTGAGGGAATAAGTGAATGTCAGAGATGAAAGCAATAAGTTCTTCCTTTGATGGATTAACTGTTTTTTTATACTCTCCAATGGGAAATTTAAGTGTGTGTAATTCTGTGTCTGTCATATAAAAAGTAATTAGTTGTAAGTATTCAGTAAACAGTATTCAGTAAATAGTAGTCAGTAAACAGTAGTCAGCTTTTATAATTAATAGCAGAAGTAATCCTGTTTTCTTTTTTTTTAATCTTGCAATCGTGTCGTAATCGTGTACTATTCCGCTTCGATCAATTGCTTGTAATCTTCAATCGCACTGTAGATCCCAAAAGCGGTATGTGTTTTTCCTTTATCAGAATTCAAATACACCTCTTCATCTTTATGCGTTAAAAATCCTGTTTCTACAAGTACTGCCGGCATAGTTGTTTTCCATAATACTAAAAAACCGGCTTGTTTAACCCCTCTGCTGTAGCGTTGATTATATGTTTTGAATTCTTCTTCAATACGTTCAGCCAAGATCATACTGTTGGCTAAGTTGGCACTTTGATAAAGAGAAAACATAATATACGATTCAGGTTTGTTTGGATCGAAGCCATCGTAATTTGCTTGTCGGTCACTTTCCATTAAAATAGAAGAGTTCTCGCGTTGTGCAACAAGCATGTTCGATTCCGATTTGTGCAATCCCATACAATATGTTTCTGTTCCTGCAAACTGCTCAGGACCTGCATTTACATGAATGGATATAAAAAGATCTGCACTGATACGATTTGCAATTGCAGCACGATCGTGAAGTTCTACAAAATTATCATCGGTTCTTGTGTAGGTAACTTCAATATCAGGCATGTTGGCTTTGATCAGTTCTCCTAATTCCAAAGCAATTTTTAATGTAATATCTTTCTCTCTGGAAACTTTGCCATTGCATCCCGGATCTTTTCCGCCATGTCCCGCATCAATAACAATACGTTTTAGAGATACGTTCTTTTTGTTTTTTATATCGAAGGATAAAAAAAACAAACTAACAAATAAAACACAACCAATTGTTTTAGAAAACATAGTTATTTTTTAATTGCTTCGAGTAAAGCGGCTTTGTTGAATGTCTCAGAACTGAAATCACCAACGATATTACCTTCATTCAACACAACGATACGAGGTGGAGACGGAGCTTTATCAAGCAAGCGGAAGAACTTTGTTGCTTCTACAAATGTATATGGGAATGTACAGCCTGCAAATTTAAAGAATGCATCTTTTTGTGCTTCATCTCCCCAGAAGACAATATGTACAGGAGGGAGTTTTGTTGTTTTATTAATTTCACAAATTTCTTTAGCTGTATTCATGCAGTGATCACAATCAACATTAAATAAACATACAATTTGTCTGCCCGCATCTAAATTGGTAGTACCACTGCTAAAGGTTGTATAAGGAGCAAAGATAGAAGTTCTTCTAGGTACAATTTGTTTTACAGGGACGGCAGAAGCAGTATCCTTTGCAGGTTCTTTTTTGCCTGTAGGAGTAATTACTTTCGCAATTTTTCCGCCTTTCTCAACATACACGGTGTCAATTTTAATAATTTGCTCAATGATCGGAGCAGGAGGTGTTAGTATTTCAGCATTAGTATCGCAGCCACATTCCGGCTTGTAACTCCAAAAGATATAAATAAAACAAACAGCTAAAATAGCAAGTGGGTAACGGTGTTTATTTACTTTTGCCGGAACAGATTTAACAAAGATGTAGGCCAGTATACCAAGTGTGATTGCATTTTTTATCAATGCCTGAGCAGGAGTCATTGGGATCAGGTCACCCATGCATCCACAGTTACCGTTATCTCCATGCAGATAAATTTGATAGCTTAAGTGAATACAAAAGCCTAGCAGCATTAAGATGGTTGCCGGTACAATGAATTTCTTAAAGTAATGATTCTGTAAGAATGCAATACCTAAAAAGAATTCAGCAACAATAACCAAACGAGCCAGAATAGGAGCGAAACAGATATTTGTTATTTCCTGAACAACTAGTTGATGTTCAAATGCCGCAATGGAAGGAATTAATTTTGATATGGCGGAAAAAATGAATAATGCAGATACTATAAATCGTAATACCCAAATAATAGGTGTGTTGTTGTTTTTCATAATGAATTCTTGTAAAGTTTTTAAGGCTTTAAATGATTGATTATTGAATATCCAGCGGTTGGCCGGAATAGATGTCTAATATCGCATTTTTAAATATGAAATCATATTTTGCCTGCAGTAAATCTGATTGCGATTGTGTGTATTTAGTTTTAACCTGACTGAATTCAACCGAATTTATAATGCCATTATCAAATCGCTTTTCTGCGTTCCGATATGACTCCTGAGTTGCAGTAAAGGATTCATTTAACGCAGATAGTTTTGCCTCACTTCCCCGTGCCTGATAGAATGCTGTATAGATGGTTCTTTGAAGACTTAATTTAGCCAGGTTGAAATCCAGATCTGCTTGAGATAAAGCAATTTGTGCTCTATGTACACTTGTCCGGACTTGTAGTCCGTTTAATATGGGGATCGTTAACGTGAGCCCTACAAATTTATAATAGTTGTCTTTTAACTGTGGGCCA
>Ga0247817_10001833_pt1 | contig 11014 bp, 11 predicted proteins | sample UWRJL212509R1_FD_178010 | JGI IMG/M metagenome (GOLD analysis project Ga0247817, IMG submission 178010) | Plant litter microbial communities from Arlington Agricultural Research Station in Wisconsin, United States - UWRJ-L212-509R-1 | ecosystem: Environmental > Terrestrial > Plant litter >... | reverse complement strand
CCGGCTCGATCCCTGCTTAAAGCAGAAGAGCCCCGAACAGATTCGGGGCTCTTCTTGAGGTGAGCGATACTGGGATCGAACCAGCGACCTCTTCCGTGTCAGGGAAGCGCGCTACCGCTGCGCCAATCGCTCATGCATATTCAGTTTAGATCTGGTGAGGTGAAGACGGGATTCGAACCCGTGTAGACGGCTTTGCAGGCCGCTGCCTAGCCTCTCGGCCACTCCACCAGGGGCGTGAGCCTCCGGCGGACCAGTTGCTCCCACTCGAGCGGATGACGAGATTCGAACTCGCGACCCCAACCTTGGCAAGGTTGTGCGCTACCACTGCGCCACATCCGCATTTGCGCGCATTTCTGCGTGCTTTGAAACTGTAGCCGATCATCGGCGCGAGAGCCAATCGTGTGTCGGCGGGTCGGTTTCGGCGTTCCAAACCGCTCCCAAGCTGTGGCAGGATTGACCGGTCAGGGCGATTGGCGCAGTTGGTAGCGCGCTTCGTTCACACCGAAGAGGTCATCGGTTCGAGTCCGGTATCGCCCACCCTGAGCTGTCACAGCTGGTTGTTCTCGCTGGCTGACAGGCGCGCCATCCACATCTCCGGCTTCTCGAGCGGCTCGAAGCCGAACTTCGCGTAGAGACCGTGGGCGTCTGCCGTGACGAGTCCGATGCGCTTGAGGTCCATCGGCTCGAGCACGGCGGTGACTCCCGCCATGAGGCCGATGCCGACGCCTGCCCCACGGGCATCCTCGAGCACGAACACGTCGCACAGCCACGCGAACGTCACGCCATCGGTGATGACCCGCGCATGTGCCACCTGAGCCCCGCTGAGCCTGTCGATGACGCCGAAGGTGAGCGAGGCATCCATCGCCGCGTCGTTGGCTGCGCGCGTGCGACCCTCGGCCCAGTAGGAGCGCTCGCTGAGCCAGGCGTGGATGAGAGCGCGGTCCATCGCGGCGGGGTCGTCGGTGAAGCTGTATCGGGTGGCATCCATGCTTCGAGAGAAGCGGATGGATGCTGCGCTGACAAGATGCCAATCGCGAGTCGCTGGCCTGCACACACTCGATACGATGAGGGCATGAGCGAGCCGCGTCGACCCAGCTCCCGTCGCAATTCCGGCCGGCCGGGCCTGCTCAGCGAGTTCTTCTCCGGTGTCGGCATGCTCGGGCGCGGTTTTCGTGTCTGGGGCACGGCACCGAAACTCATGTGGCTGGGGCTTGTTCCGGCGCTCATCGTCGCTGCGATCTTCGTCGTCGGCATCGTCGTTCTCGCGATCAACCTGGAGGGCCTGGCGGCTCTCGCCACGCCGTTCGCCAACGGCTGGGACCCGGTGCTGCGCGACGCCTTTCGCATCCTGGTGATCCTCGCCTTCTTCGTGCTTGCCCTGATGATCGTCATCTACACGTTCACCGCCCTGACCCTCGCCGTCGGTGACTTCTTCTACGAGAAGATCTGGCGCCACGTCGAGACCAAGCTCGGCGGCGCTCCCACAGCACCTGAGATCGGTGTCTGGCGGGAGATCCGTCGCGCGATCGGCGACGGACTGCGACTGCTGCTCCCCACGGTGTTCTTCGGAATCCTGCTGTTCGCGTGCGGCCTCATCCCGGTGATCGGCCAGGTCACGGCAGCAGTGCTCGGCGCGTTCGTGGGCGGGTGGTTTCTCACGATCGAGCTCTCGGGCCATGCGTTCGAGGCGCGCGGGATCAGCCTGAGCCAGCGTCGCCGTATCCTCGGCTCCCGGCGTGCGATGACCGTGGGTTTCGGCGTGGCCACCTGGTTGCTCTTCCTGGTGCCTTTCGGTGCCGTCATCGCGATGCCCGCCGCGGTCGCGGGAGCGACGCTGCTGAGCCGTCGCATCCTCGACGATGCGGCGCGCCCACCGGCGTCGACTGTGGCGTAATCTCGCCACCATGGCCAAGGCACCCACCATTGAGGCGTATCTCGCGACGTTCGAGCACCCGCTGCTCGATGCGATCACCGAAGTGCGGGGGATCTTCCACGCGCACTCCCCCGCGATCACCGAAGAGGTGAAGTGGAACGCTCCCACTTTCAGCTACCGCAATGAGTACGTGTGCACCATCCATGTGAAGGCGCTCGACCGCGTCATGCTGATCTTTCACAACTCCGTGACGCCGCAGGTCGAGAGTGACCTTCTCGAGGGCGACTATTCGGACGGCCGAAGGATGGCCTATTTCTCGAGCCTCGCCGACGTGCGGGAACGCCGTGCGCAGCTTGATGACGTAATCGCACAGCTGATCCAGCTGATCGACGGCTGAGACCTCAGCAAGCCGGGTTCGCTACCCGACTGGGACGAGTCGCGCCATCCATTCGACAGACCCAGAGCACACAAAAGGGGTGCCGCCCCGAAGGACGACACCCCTAAAGCTGTGTTACTGAATTACTTGGTGTCGGCGAGGACGTAGCCCTCTTCACCGTGAACCACGGTGTCGACGCCGGCGATCTCATCTTCGCTCGTGATACGGAAGCCGATCGACTTCTGGATGACGAATGCGATGCCGTACGCGAGTACGAACGAGTAGATCATGACGGAGAACGCTGCAATCGCCTGAACGAGGAGCTGCGTGAACGATCCGCTGTAGATGAGGCCCGAACCGTTGGCGAAGAAGCCCAGGAACAGGGTTCCGATGAGGCCACCAACGAGGTGGATGCCCACGACGTCGAGCGAGTCATCAAAGCCGAGCTTGAACTTGAGGTCGACAGCGAGTGCACAGACCGCACCGGCGATGATGCCGAGGACGATTGCCCAACCGGGGGTGAGCGAGCCACACGCGGGGGTGATGGCAACGAGACCGGCGACGGCACCCGAAGCGGCGCCGACCGAGGTGGGCTTGCCGTCGCGGATCTTCTCAACCACGAGCCAGGCGAGGAGCGCAGCTGCGGGAGCGACGATCGTGTTCACGAAGGCGAGGGCTGCAGTGTTGTCTGCCGCGAGCTCGGAGCCGGCGTTGAAGCCGAACCAGCCGAACCAGAGGAGACCGGCGCCGAGGAGAACGAACGGCGGGTTGTGAGGAACGCTGACACCCTTTGCGAAGCCAACGCGCTTGCCGAGAACGAGCGCGAGAGCGAGAGCTGCAGCACCGGCGTTGATGTGAACGGCGGTTCCACCGGCGAAGTCGATCGTGCCGACGCCGAAGACGTCCTGCAGTCCGTGGGTGAGCCATCCGCCGTAAGCGAAGCTTCCGTCTTCGGCGAGGCCGAAGTTGAAGACCCAGCTTGCAACGGGGAAGTAGACGACGGTTGCCCAGATGCCGGCGAAGATCATCCACGATCCGAACTTGGCACGGTCTGCGATAGCACCCGAGACAAGAGCGACGGTGATGATCGCGAACGTTGCCTGGAAGGCGACGAAGGCGAGCGGCGGGAATGCCGCGCCCTCAGGAGCCTCGAGGAGGTTCGTGAGACCGAAAGCACCGGTGTCAATCGACCAGGGGAAGACTGTGCCTTCCGCGGCGGGGAAAGCGATGGCGTAGCCGTAGAGCGCCCAAAGTACTGCGATGAGACCCAACGCCCCGAAGCTCATCATCATCATGCTGATTACGCTCTTGGCCTTGACGAGTCCTCCGTAGAAGAATGCCAGACCGGGAGTCATCAGCAGGACGAGAGCCGCGGCGATGAGAATAAAGGCTGTGTTGCCCTGATCCATTGTGTTACCTCTCTTACGTTTGCAAAGGATGCACCGTCGGGGGCCGGGTACGCACGCGTTCTAGGTTCCTCGGGTACGCCCCCAGTGTGGTGGGGTGAGGTTTCGGTCGCTGTGTCCTCGTGTTTCAGGATCGTTACGCAGCAACGGCAAATGTAAACATCGTGTTTCAGGTGCCTCCCAGACACCGCAGAATGTATGTAATGCGAATTCTCCGCTCCGCCCAGTTCTCGGCCGTCGCCCTGCTCACCGCAGCTGTGCTCGGGCTCATCGTTGCCAACAGCCCGCTCGCGGCCGGCGCTTTCGCAGCGCGCGACTGGCATCCGGGCGGCTTTCTCGGCCTCGACCTGAGCCTCGGCCACTGGGTGACCGACGGGCTCCTTGCGATCTTCTTCTTTCTCGCTGCCGTCGAGCTGAAGCACGAACTGCGCCACGGGGAGCTGAATTCGGCGCGCAAGGCGCTGGTTCCCGCGTCTGCTGCGGTCGGTGGCGTGCTCGTTCCTGCCGCGATCTTCCTGGTTCTTGTACGCGAGCCCGGTTTATCGAATGGATGGCCCATCCCCACCGCGACCGACATCGCCTTCGCCCTCGGGGTGCTGGCCCTGGTCGGGCGCGGGCTGCCCTCGCGCGTCCGTGCGCTCCTGCTCGCCCTCGCCGTGATCGACGACCTCATCGCGATCGTCATCATCGCCTTCTTCTTCACCGACGACCTGAATCCGCTCGCACTCATCGGGGCGGTTCCGCTCGTGCTGCTGTTCGGGTGGTTGAGCTACCGGCGCAAGACGCCCCTCGTTATTGCCGGCATGGTGACGCTCGCTGTCGTCGCGTGGTGGCTGGTCGCGCTCAGTGGCATCCATCCGACTATTGCGGGAGTGTCGCTCGGTCTCATGCTCTCGAGCCGCGTAGGCGCTCCGGTGCGCCACGCGATGGAACCGTGGTCGAACGCGATCATCCTGCCGGTGTTCGCTTTCGTCGCGACTCTCGTGGCTATTCCGTCGGCCGGTGGTCTGGGGATCGTGTTCTGGGCGATCGTCGTCGCGCTGCCGATCGGCAAGATCGTCGGGATCACCGGCGGAGCGCTCATCGCGAACGCACTCAACCCCGGTGACCGCACCCCGATCGGCGACCTGCTCACGATCGCGGCACTCGGCGGCGTGGGCTTCACCGTGTCGCTGCTGATGAACGAGCTCGCCTACGAGGGCAACGCAGCGGCAGTGACCGAAGGAACCCTCGGGGTGCTCGTCGGTTCAGTGATCGCGATTGTGGTCGGAGGCAGCTTCGCCGCCTATCGTTCGCGGTGGTACCGAGCTAAGACAGCTCTCCGTTAGTGAGGGCGATGAGGCGCGAGATCGCCCTCAGGTACTTCTTGCGGTAGCCGCCGCCGAGCATGTCTTCTGCGAACACCTGGTCGAAGGGCGTTCCGCTCGCGAGGATCGGGATCTGCGCGTCGTACAGACGGTCGACGAAGGCGACGAGACGCAGGGCATCCGTCTGTCCGGTCAGCACGTGCACGTCGGTGATGGCGATCGCGTCGAGGCCGTCGATGAGGCGCACGTAGCGTGACGGGTGCACAGTCGCGAGGTGCGTGATGATGTCGCCGAAGCGGTCGACGGTGATGCTTCCACTGAAGCGGTCGACCGCGGCTTCGAGGGCTTCTGGTTCGAGGCTGACGGCGTGCCCCTCGACGTCGCGGCGACGAAAGTCGAGGCCGTCGATCCGCATGATGTCGAAACGGGCCGCGAGAGCGTCGATCTCCCGCAGAAAGTCCTGAGCGGCGAAGCGCCCCTCGCCGAGAGCGTTCGGTGGCGTGTTGGAGGTCGCGGCGATGCGGGAGCCGGATGCCACGAGCTCCGAGAGCAGGCGCGACATGAGACGGGTGTCCCCCGGGTCGTCGAGCTCGAACTCGTCGATGCAGACGAGGGACGCACCCTTGAGGAGCTTCACAGCCTCCGCGTAGCCGAGCGCGCCGACGAGCGCGGTGTACTCGATGAAGGTGCCGAAGTATTTGCGTCCGGGAGCGGCGTGCCACAGCGAGGCGAGAAGGTGGGTCTTGCCGACGCCGAAACCACCGTCGAGGTAGATGCCGGGCTTGGTCTCGGGCGCACGCTTGCGAAACAACCCACCGGAGGGCCGCCACGCGGCGGTGAACGCCTGCACTGCCGCGACGGCTTCGGCCTGCGACGGGTAGTCGTGATCCGGGCGATAGGTGTCGATGGTGGCATCCACGAACTGCCTGGGCGGTACGAGGTGCGCGATGATCTGCTCGCCGCTGAGGGTCGGCGACCGGTCGATCAGATGGTCGCGGTGAGGTGAGGTCACAAAGGCCGCCAGGTATGTATAAGAAGTGTGTCGAAGTCTTACGAGTTGCCAGCGCCGCACAGTACGGAATGCGTATCGTCGTGGGAGCCGGGTCGGGTAAAGCCTAGCCCGGCCACATCCCCGATCTTTTCGCTCCAGGAGGACACCATGACCGTACCGGTCGACACGTCAGCAGAGTTCACGGGCTACGCCCACCCCGAGCGCCTCGTCAGCGGGGAATGGCTCGAGGCCAACCTCGGCACCCCCGGCCTTGTCGTCGTGGAGTCGGACGAAGACGTTCTCCTGTACGAGACCGGACACATCGAGGGCGCGGTCAAGATCGACTGGCACACCGACCTCAACGACCCGGTCGAGCGCGACTACATCAACGGCGAGCAGTTCGCAGCACTGCTCGGCTCGAAGGGCATCACGCGCGACACCACTGTCGTCATCTACGGCGACAAGAACAACTGGTGGGCCGCCTACGCCCTCTGGGTCTTCACTCTCTTCGGTCACGAAGACGTTCGACTCCTCGACGGCGGTCGTGCCAAGTGGGAGTCCGACGGTCGCGCCTACACGACCGACCCTGAGTCGGCCGAAACCGTCGAGTACCCCGTCGTCGAGCGTAACGACGCTCCGATCCGCGCCTACAAGGACGACGTGCTCGCACACCTGGGCAACCCTCTCATCGACGTGCGCTCCCCCGAGGAGTACAGCGGAGAGCGCACGACGGCTCCCGCCTACCCCGAGGAGGGCGCGTTGCGTGCCGGCCACATCCCGAGCGCGCAGAGTGTGCCGTGGGGCAAGGCTGCTGCTGAAGACGGAACCTTCCGCCGCGTCGACGAGCTCAACGCTCTCTACCGCGAAGGCGCTGGCCTCAAGGACGGCGACAGCGTCATCGCCTACTGCCGCATCGGTGAGCGCTCGAGCCACACCTGGTTCGTGCTCACCCACCTCCTCGGCTTCGAGGGCGTGCGCAACTACGACGGCTCCTGGACCGAGTGGGGATCGGCCGTTCGCGTGCCGATCGTTCAGGGCTCCGAGCCCGGAGCGGTACCCGTTCGCTAAGCTCGAACGGTGACTTACCAGCTGCCTGAAGCACTCGAACAGATTCGTTCGGACTTTCTCGAGTTGGGGCTGAAGGATCGCCTTCAGCTCCTTCTCGAGTTCTCCAACGAGCTCCCCGAGCTGCCCGCGCACTACCAGGACCACCCCGACCTGTTCGAGCGGGTCGAGGAGTGCCAGTCCCCCGTCTTCATATTCGTGGACGTCGACGATGACACGGTCGTGCACCTGTACGCGATGGCGCCGAAAGAGGCTCCGACGACGCGTGGTTTCGCCTCGATCCTCGTGCAGGGCCTCGCCGGTCTCACCGTCGACGAGGTTCTCGCCGTCCCCGACGATTTTCCCAACACGATCGGGCTCACCGAGGCAGTGTCTCCCCTGCGCATCCGCGGCATGACCGCGCTGCTCGGCCGCACCAAGAGGCAGATCCGCGAGAAGATCGCAGCGTGAAACTCACCCGCGTGCACCCGGGCCCGATTGAAGAGATCGAGCTGGATGACGCGGCATCCCGCGACCGCCTGCTCGAGCTCTACCGGCCGCCCTCGGCGACCTGGCTGCGGCTCAACCTCATCACCTCGGTGAGCGGAAGCGCCGCGGGATCCGACGGCACCTCGGAGACACTGACCAACCCGGCAGACCGCAAGCTCCTCGGCGTGATCCGCGAACTCGCCGATGTCGTGCTCATCGGCGCCCAGAGCGTGCGTGCTGAGGGCTTTCAGTTGCCGAAGCGCGCGAGGCTCGCTGTCGTCACGGCCTCCGGTGACCTCTCCGGTCACCGCATCGAGGCGACGGATGGCCGCGTCTTCGTGCTGTGCCCGGCAGCTGCTGTCGAGCGCGCGAGTTCGCTCGAGGGCGCCGAGATCATCGTCGTCGACGACGTGGACGGCCGGATGACCCCGGCGGCGATCCTCGCCGCCTTGCACGAGCGCGGCTTCACCTCAATCGTGTGCGAGGGCGGACCCAACCTCGCGGCGCAGTTCGTGACCGCTGGCCTCGTCGACGAAGCCTGCCTGTCGACGAGTCCGTCGCTGGGAGGCCCGTCACTCCCCCTGCTCGGCGACGGCGTCTCCCCCGTGGGTCTCGAGCTCAGTCAGCTGCTGATTGACGACTCGAGCGGGCTGTACGCGCGCTGGGCAGTGCCGACAGCCAATCGTCGATAGTCCCGTTCCAGCGCGGGGCGTCGTAGTTCCACAGTTTGGTGTGGCGCGCCGTGGTGAACTCCTCGTAGGTCACGATGTCGGGTCGGGCGAGCGCGAGGGCGGCGGAGCCGTCCGACGGCACGTAGCCGTCATCCGCGCTGTGCAGCAGGAGGATCGGCAGGTCGAGCTCCGCGGAGCGGGCCACCCAGTCCAACCTGCGCAGGTCGATCGGCTCGTGCTGTCCGGTGAGCCTCGACCCCCAGTCGCGGCTGATCACCTCGAGGGCTGCCCGGCGGATCGGGCGGGGAATCCGCATCGACGTTCCCTGAAACTCGAGTACACCGACCCAGTCGACGACGGGCGAGTCGAGCACGACGCCGCGGATGAGCGAGGGATGCGCCGTGCGCGACGCCGCCTGCAGCACCGTCGCACCGCCCATCGACCAGCCCATGAGCACGATGTCGGTTGCACCGTGCTCGACCGCGTAGGCGATCGCGGAGTCGACGTCCTGCCACTCGGAGTCGCCGAGGCCGTAGCGGTTGTCGGCGCTGCGAGGCGCGTCACCGTCGTTGCGGTACGAGACGAGAAGCGAGTTGTAGCCCTGCTCCCGGAACACCGGCACCGCCCGCAGGGTCTCCTGCCTCGTCACAGCACGGCCGTGCACCTGGATGACCCAGGAGTCGCTCTTCGTAGCGGCGGGCACGAACCAGGCCGGCGCGAGACCCAGGGGTGTCGGGATGTCCACGCTGTCGAACGGAAATCCGAGCTCAACCGGGCTGAGGTAGAACCACCCGCTGAATCGCGCGCGCTTCGTGGCGGCGAGATCGCCGAAATCGACGGCAAGGAGCAAGCGGGTGACCGACTCGTCATCCATTCCGATGATCTCGCCAATGCGCGCGTGCCCGCGGTCGTCGTCGAACCACAGGCTGTACTGGCCCGGAGTGAGTGAGTCGAGCGTGCGCGAGAGGGTGACGGTCGTGGATGTCACACCGAGCACCCGAATATCGTGCTCGCGCTTGCGGGGCGGCGTCACGACGGTGCGCGCGATGTGCACGGTGAGCGCCCCGGCGGCAACGGACGCGAGAGCGGCGAGACCGGCTACGCCGATCGCGACGCCGGCGACGATACGGCCGGCCGCGGAATCCCGCTCCGATGGATGACCCATGCTGACTGCCCTTCACGGCTCGGGCAACGGCGTGCCTCACCGAGCAAAATACCAAAGAAGCCTAGTCTTCAGCTGTGCCCGACACGATTGCAGGAGCAGATGTTCCCGCCCCGTTTGCCGCAGCGTTGGCAGCGGTGCGGAGCGCGACGACGCGCCCCGAACTCGTGGTCACCGAGATCGCGGCCCCCGGCGGACTCGCTCCCTGGTCGATAGCCCTCGCGGCGGATGTCACGCCCGCCCGTCATTCGACGGACAGCGAGCTCGGCACCGGCCGTTTTGTTCTGCTCTACGACCCTTCGGAACCCGAAGCCTGGGGCGGAGCCTTTCGCGTTGTCTGCTTCGCACAGGCGCCGCTCGAGACCGAGATCGGTCTGGATCCCTTTCTCGCGAGCGTGAGTTGGTCGTGGCTCGTCGATGCCCTCACCTCGCGTGGCGCGAAGTACACCGCAGCCTCCGGAACCGCCACTCGCATCAACTCGACGGGGTTCGGAGAGCTCGAATCGCAAGGCGATGGTGCCCAGATCGAACTCCGTGCGTCGTGGACACCCCTCGACCACGATGTAACGTCTCATGTAGAAGGGTGGAGTGAGCTGCTGTGCATGCTCGCCGGATTCCCACCCGCAGTTGAGGGAGTTAGCCAGTTGTCAGCCCGCCGAGTCGGACGTGAGTAGCGAGACCGAGACCCCTGCGCAGCCCGCTTCCGAGCCTGCCGCGCAGCTGCCCCATGTTCTCGTCGATGTCATCGACACGCGCGAGGGCTACCTCGAAGCGACCGCCGCGCTGGCCGCCGGACACGGCCCCATCGCGATCGACGCCGAGCGCGCCTCCGGATACCGGTACTCGCAGCGCGCGTACCTCATCCAGATCTATCGCCGTGGCGCGGGAACGTTCTTGTTCGACCCGCCCGCGATCGGCCAGTTCACCGAGCTCAATGACGTGATCTCCGGCGAGGAGTGGATTCTGCACGCCGCGAGCCAGGATCTCTCCTGCCTGCGCGAGGTCGGCCTCGATCCCACCCGCATCTACGACACCGAACTCGCTGCGCGACTGGCCGGGCTTCCGCGCGTCGGACTCGGAACCGTCGTCGAAGAGTTGCTCGGCATCCATCTCGCCAAGGAACATTCGGCTGCCGACTGGTCGACCCGCCCGCTCCCCCAGGCCTGGCTCGTCTACGCGGCGCTCGACGTCGAACTGCTCGTCGACCTGCGCGAGAAGATGGGTGAGCTGCTCGAGGCCGACGGCAAGACCCAGATCGCCGAAGAGGAGTTCGCCTCCGTGCTCGGTCGTGATTTCACCGTCGTGCGGCACGAGCCCTGGCGCCGCCTGAGCGGCGTGCACTCGATCCGCGGGCAGCGCAACCTTGCTGTCGCCCGCGAGCTCTGGCAGGCGCGGGACGCCTACGCGCGCGAAATCGATACCGCGCCGGGGCGCCTCGTACCGGATGCAGCCCTGACTGCCGCAGCACGCGTGCTGCCTGCAACCAAGCGCGACCTCTCGTCGCTCAAGGAGTTCACGGGCCGTGCGAGCCGCTCGCAACTGGACCGCTGGTGGGCCGCCATCGAGACCGGACTCGCGGCGACCGATCTGCCCGCCGTGCGCGCGCAGGGCGAGTCGGTTCCGCCTCCCCGCGTCTGGGCGGACAAGAACCCGACGGCCGACAAGCGCCTCAAGGCCGCGCGGGCCGCCATCACC
>Ga0247817_10001832_pt1 | contig 11017 bp, 12 predicted proteins | sample UWRJL212509R1_FD_178010 | JGI IMG/M metagenome (GOLD analysis project Ga0247817, IMG submission 178010) | Plant litter microbial communities from Arlington Agricultural Research Station in Wisconsin, United States - UWRJ-L212-509R-1 | ecosystem: Environmental > Terrestrial > Plant litter >... | reverse complement strand
AGGTTTGAACTGGGTGCAGCTACGTGTGAAAAACCGTAACGAAAAAGAAATATACAACATCGCAGATTCATTTGTTGCCTTGTGTGAAAAATACAAAGCGTATTCCATCATAAATGATTACCCGAATCTTGCAAAACGTGTAGGTGCGGATGGTGTACATCTTGGAAAAGAAGATATGTCGCCCGCTGAAGCACGTGCGTTGCTTGGTAAAGATTTTATCATTGGCGGAACTGCAAACACCTTCGAAGATGTTGAAGGATTGTACGAAGCAGGTGTCGATTACATCGGACTTGGTCCATTGCGTTTCACAGATACAAAAAAGAATTTAAGTCCGGTGCTGGGCTTAGAAGGCTATACAGAAATTCTGCAAAGCTGTCAGGCAAACAGCATCCGTATTCCGATCATTGCGATCGGAGGTATTACCGTTGAAGACCTGGATGCCTTGTATGATATAGGTTTGCATGGAGTAGCTGTGTCGGGAGCGATCAAGCGTGTCGGGAATCCGGTGCAGGCGGTTAAGACGTTTCTTGGAGTTAATGCAGTGTAGAAATTCCAAATAACAAAAAACAAATTCCAAACTACTACTGAGTAGAAATAACAAAAAACAAATATCAAAATCCAAACGGAGAAAATAACCTTCTTGATTCTAATGTTAGTGCATTTACTGTAAAGCAGTTTGGAATTTGGAATTTGTTTTTTGGAATTTGATAATCTGGGCTCATAAACCAACATATCATGGGTGATCAATTAAAAATAGCAGACAAAGTTTTCTCCAGCAGACTCTTTACCGGAACCGGTAAATTCTCTACAGGCGAGGAAATGTTTCATGCGCTGCAGGCCTCCGGTTCAGAGCTGGTGACGGTTGCACTGCGCAGGATAGATATAGAAGGACAGGAAGACGATATTTTGAAGTGGCTGAAACGCGGGAGCTTTAATTTGCTGCCAAATACTTCCGGTGCCCGTAATGCGAAAGAAGCAGTGTTTGCTGCAACCCTTGCGCGTGAAGCCTTAGGAACAAACTGGCTGAAATTAGAAATTCATCCAGACCCGAAATACTTAATGCCCGATCCGATTGAAACGTTAAAGGCGGCAGAAGAACTGGTGAAAGCAGGTTTTGTGGTTTTGCCCTACATACATGCTGATCCGGTGTTGTGTAAACGTTTGGAAGAAGTTGGTTGTGCAGCAGTTATGCCTTTGGGTTCGCCGATCGGCAGCAACAAAGGTTTACGTACGCGCGACTTCCTTGAAATTATTATTGAGCAAAGCAATGTACCTGTTATTGTAGATGCAGGCATTGGTGCACCTTCGCAGGCTGCAGAAGCGATGGAGCTGGGTGCAGCTGCGGTATTGGTAAATACAGCAATGGCTGTTGCAGGTGATACCAAAGCTATGGGCAAAGCCTTCGGCATGGCCGTTGAAGCGGGTCGTATGGCGCATTTGGCAAAACTTGCTCCGGTAAGCAATGCGGCGCATGCAAGCAGTCCGCTGTTATCCTTTCTGAATGACTTATAAAAACATGTCACAGTTTAAAGAAATCTTTGATCAGTATTCCTGGGATGATGTCTATGCTTCCATCTATGCTAAAAAAGCATCGGATGTTGAGCGTGCTTTGGCTAAAGAGCATTTAGATCTGGAAGATTTCAAAGCATTGATCTCGCCGGCTGCGGTTCCGTATTTACCTGCTATGGCTGAACGTAGCCACAAGCGTACGTTACAGCGTTTCGGAAAAACAATGCAGATGTATGTGCCCTTGTATCTGTCGAACGAATGTCAGAACATTTGTACGTATTGTGGTTTCAGCATGAATAATAAAATTCTTCGTAAGACGTTAACAGACGAAGAAATTATCCGCGAAGCAAAAGCGATAAAGGAAATGGGTTTTGATCACGTGCTGCTGGTAACGGGTGAAGCAAATCAGACTGTTGGTGTGCCGTATCTGAAACATGCGATTGAACTATTACGTCCGTACTTTGCGCAGATCTCCATTGAAGTACAACCTTTAGACGAAGACGAATATAAAATCGTTGTTGATGCCGGAGCATATGCCGTATTGGTGTATCAGGAAACGTATCATCAGGAAGAATATAAAACCCATCACCCGAAAGGAAAAAAATCAAACTTCACGTATCGAATTGACACGCCGGATCGTGCGTGCAAAGCAGGAGTTGATAAGCTTGGCTTGGGTGTGCTGATCGGACTGGAAGACTGGCGCGTAGATAGTTTCTTCACGGCATTGCATTTGAATTACCTTGAGAAGCAGTATTGGCAAACAAAATATTCATTATCGTTTCCACGCTTAAGGCCATCTGCCGGCAATCCCGATCCGAAAGTGATCATGAACGATCGTGAGTTGGTGCAATTGATCTGCGCGTACCGATTGTTCGATCAGGAATTAGAATTATCTATTTCGACACGCGAAACCGAAGCGTTTCGAAATCACATTATAAAGTTAGGCATCACATCCATAAGTGCTGGCTCGAAAACCAATCCGGGCGGTTATGTGGTAGAGAAAGAATCCTTAGAACAATTCGAGATCTCCGACGAACGTACACCGCAAGAGATAGCAACCATGCTGAGAAGCGCCGGGTATGAACCGGTGTGGAAGGATTGGGCACAGGCGTATGATGTGTAGCTGCTGTAAATTCCAAATAACAAAAAACAAATTTCAAACTACTCTACAGTAAGTTGTCAATCAATCTGGCTGGCTTAATGTTATTATGTCCGTTTGGATTTTGTTGTTTGGTTTTTGGAATTTCTACTCCGTAGCAGTTTGGAATTTGTTTTTTGTTATTTGGAATTTTAATCGTTAGTGAACTGCAATAAATACATGAACAGATATTCAAGACAAACCATCCTTCCCGAAGTTGGTATCTCTGGTCAGGCCAAACTTACCAACGCATCTGTACTTGTTGTAGGTGCAGGAGGATTGGGTTCTCCTGTGTTGTTGTATTTGGCAGCAGCGGGTGTAGGTCGATTGGGAATTATTGATGCAGATAAAGTTGATGTAACGAATTTACAGCGTCAGGTTATTTATGTAACCGAAGATGAAGGCAAGTCGAAAGCAGAGACGGCAGCAAAACGCTTGAGTGCGTTGAATCCTGAAATAAATATTGATACGTATCCGGTTTGGTTGTCGAAAGACAATGCGCTGGAAATTTTTTCTCAGTACGACATCATTGTTGATGGCTCTGATAATTTTGCTACACGTTATTTGGTGAACGATGCTTGTGTGATTTTAAATAAACCATTGGTGTTCGGTTCGATCTTTAAATTCGAAGGACAGGTAAGTGTGTTCAATTACAAAGGCGGACCTACGTATAGATGTTTATTTCCTGAACCTCCTGCTGCGGGTGAAGTGCCGAACTGTTCGGAGATTGGTGTGATTGGTGTGTTGCCAGGCATTATCGGAACACTACAGGCAAACGAAGTTATTAAGATCATACTTGAAATAGGAGATGTGCTGAGCGGTGTGTTGTATATGTACGATGCACTGAGCAATGATATCCAGAAATTAAAAGTATTTAAAGACCCTGTTGCAAGCATCGTAACAGAATTGGGTACGTACGAAGAAGTATGTGTAACATCGCCCGATATTGATAAAAAGACATTTGATGCGTGGAAAGAAAAGAATGTTGTCTTTCAACTGATCGATGTGCGGGAGCCGCATGAATTCGAACAGAAAAATATAGGGGGAGAATTAATTCCGATGAATACCATTAAAGATAATCTGAATCGCATTCGTGAAGATATTCCTGTGATCGTGCACTGCCAGATGGGAGGGCGCAGCAGAAAGATCGTCGACTTTTTGTATGAGAAAGGATTTAAAAACATCTTTAACCTGAAGAACGGTTTGAGAGAGTTTTAATTTTTGTGGTCAGGTTAAATAAATTCCAAATCACAAAAAACAAATTCCAAACTGCCATAGAATGGAAATTCCAAAAATCAAATAACAAAATCCAAACGGACAGAATAAATATTCAAACTTAATTCGACAGTTTTACTGTAGAGTAGTTTGGAATTTGTTTTTTGTTATTTGGAATTTATTGAACGCTTGTATAGATCCTATGAAACGACTCTGCTGGATCACTATCAAGCCAAACACTACCAAGAACCGCCGCTCCGTCGAACCCGCACTTTTTTACCAAAGCAATATTCTCTTCGTGGATACCGCCCAAACCGATAATTGGAATAGACGTTCTTTTTTTGAGTTCAGAAGCCATTTCTTTCAAAGCATCGTAAGTTTGATTAGCACCGTAATTGTACTTGGAAATACTTTTAAATAACGGACTGAAAAATATATATTCAAATGGATGTGTCAGATTGGCTGCATCTTCAATTGAATGCACAGAGGTTGAAATGATTTTTGCATCCCGATCTTGTGTTACAGAGTGCATTCTGTCCCGTTCTTTTAGATGAATTCCTTTAACCGGAAATTCTTTTGCCAAAGAATGGTGTTCGTGCAGAACAAAATGAGGTAGAAGCTGGTTGTATGTTTGTAAGTACTGTTTATAGTCTTCTATGCTAAAACCCGGCTTGCGGATATGAATGCTGCATGAATAGTCCTGAACCAATTTAGAAAGGATCGACGCTTCATTTGGGTGATTTGTTTCAGGAGTAATGACTATAAGGGTGAACATGAATTAAATGTACAATCAAAGATTGATTAATGAAAATTGTTCAATAGATTATATAAATCAAATTTAAAACAACTAATCCAATGAAAAAGATCGTTTTTACTGTTTGTCTGCTTGCAGCAAGCTTTGTTTCTCAGGCCGAAGATTCTATACGCGTTATGCGTTCTTTAGCTTTTGGATATCAGTATACACAGTTTACCGGCTTGTCGTCTCAGATGCAAACCAATTATGGAAGTAATTTCAATATTGACGGAGGAGCTTTTGTATTGAGTGCAAATGAATTCACTATTTGTCACAGAATTATGTTTGGTGGCGAATTAGGAGGCTTAGGCAGTACTCCATCAAACGATGATGTTGTGTCGGCAAAAGTAATGCAAGGTTTTGGTTACTTTAACTTCGGTTATTTAGCAGTAGATAAACCTACATGGATGTTATATCCCTATGCAGGTATAGGTGCTGTATATAGTGGTGTTACATTAAAAAATAAAACGGCTATTGATTTTACAGATCCTGATTATATCATCAAAGCGGGTGAACGCGGTTATTTTTCAAACACAGCATTAAGTTTTAATGTTGGATTGGGATTACGTAAGAATATTACATGTTCTAAAACAGACCATACGATTCAACTTGGCGTAGATTTGGGAGCGCACATCACACCTACCAATAAAGATTTTATTTATAATGGTACAAGAGAATCTGTTGCATCTTTTGGTTCGGCAAATAATATTGGATACTATGCCAAATTTACTATCGGAGGATTGATGAGTATGGCTTGCCCGAAAATGATGGGCTGCAGCATGCGATAACGATTTAATGTTCGTAGTTTATGGGTTTGATTGATCGTGTATCAATCAAACCTTTTTTATTTTTATTGTATTACACAATTGAATTTATTTTTATCATGCTTCCCATATAATAATTTATTTTTCAGCATACTTTATTACATCGTTCTTTTAATGAAAATTCTTCTGTAAATTATATAAACCAAAATAAATCAGCTAACCAAAACGAATTACTAAAATGAAAAAACTATTATTTATTACTGCATTATTATTTACAAGTATGTTGTCTCAGGCACAACAGGATTCTGTACGTTTGATACACTCAATTGGCTTTGGTTATCAGTACACACAATTTGACGGGCTTTCAGATGAGATGCAAACAGCATTGGGCAATGATTATAATCTCGATGGCGGAGCATTTACAATGAATTTCGCTTGTTATAGTATTTATAACAGATTCATGTTTGGCGGTGAGTTTGGTGGGTTGCAATATAAAGCGAATAACGATGACTTCATGTCCTCCAGAGTGTCTCAAGGATTCGGATATTTTAATTTCGGATATTTAGTTATTGACAACCCAGGATTTATGATGTATCCGTTTGTAGGTATTGGTGGTGTTTACAGCGGACTTGTATTAAAAAATAAAACAACAACAGATTGGAATGATCCCGATTTTTTGATCCGTGCAGATCAAAAGGGTAATTTTTCTTCTATGGGTGGAAGTATTAATGCAGGTATCTCATTCAAAAAAGCATGTAATCATAAGCGCCATGGGAAACAGCTGCAATTAGGTCTGGATCTTGGTGTACATATTACTCCCGAAAAAAAATCATGGAGGTATGCCGGATCAGATGAGAAGGTTGAGTCTTTCGGTACAGCGAATAACATTGGCTATTATGCACGATTCACTATTGGAGGTTTAATGTCAAAAGCCGTTGAAAGACCAAATTATATGAGACAATAATTATTTCATAAATTTAAATTATACGAAAACGTATTTAGGATTTTATATTTATTTGAATTTGAAAATAAAAAAGTCAGTTTAAAACAACAAAATCCCATCAGCATGAAAACTGATGGGATTTTTTGTTTTATCTGTTGTATCGTACTGAAATAAGTTGACACAAAACCGTCATACTTATGGAAAACACAGGAAGACGAGTTCACATAAAGCGGACTCAAAAAGATTACAGTTTAGCCTTCAAATTACAAGTAGTTGATGAAGTTGAAAGAGGTCATTTGAGCCATAAGCAGGCGTACAGCAGAAAAATAATGGGATACTCTATAGCAGACTCTATGGATGCAGAATCTATGATAAAAGCTTTTGAAATGTGATTAAAGAACAGAAAATATCCTGATTCAAAATTAATTCATCATTCGGATCGCGGACTTCAATATTGCAGCAAGGAGTATGTAGCATTATCAAATAACAATGGAGTAAGGATAAGTATGGCAGAACAATCTGCCCCTTATTAAAATGCGTTAGCTGAAAGAATGAACAGAACGCTTAAAGAAGAATTTGGATTAGGTCAAAAAATAATAACCAGACAAGTAGCAAAAGAGCTTACTGAACAAGCAATACAATTATATAATAACGTAAGACCTCATTTATCTTTAAAAATGAAAACACCTGAAATGGTGCATTAAACAAAAATCCCAGTTACTTTTGATAACTGAGATTAATAATAAAATCTGTCAACCTTTTTTAGGACGATTCATTCAAGAGCAATATTAGCTTTAATTCGTTTTTTAGCGAAACTACTTTTTTTCTGTCTTCGATAATTAGCCTTATGTCTCCACGTTCATATAAATATAAATCATCCTGTGCATGGATATTTTGAAATGAAATGTGAAATAGTATCAATGCTGATGCTATTTTAAAAAGAACTTTCATAATATGTTATCAATATTTGTATGATTCTTGAAATTGGTTATGCTATGGCTAAATTGGGTTCGGTAATAGAAATATAAAACTTTAGAAATTAGTGATGATTTTTTATAAAAGCAACTTGACAGTAAAGTAAGCATTTAGAAAGTTAATTTTAGCTTTTAAGCATTTTTATGGATAAAGTAAAAAAACTATATATGAGTAAATGCTGGCATTTTTTACAGAAAAGTTTAACTTAGATATAAGAATTAATTTTAGAGAATAAAGTAGGTTATGGAAAATAGAAAGAATGTTGTTGTTATCGGAGGTGGTTTTGCGGGTGTCCAATTCATTAAAAAGCTGGATCAGAAATTATTTAATGTTACACTTTTAGATAAGATCAATCATCACCAGTTTCAGCCCTTATTCTATCAGGTAGCAACATCGCAGCTAGAGCCTTCAAGTATTTCTTTTCCTTTCCGAAAGATTTTTCAAAAAAATGATAATGTTCAGATCCGTTTGGCTGAAGTTACATCTATTGATCCGCAGGCCAATACAGTCCATACTTCCATTGGTGATTTTAGCTATGATTATGTAGTGATTGCTGCCGGCTGTAAAACAAATTTTTTTGGTAATAAAGTCATTGAAGACAATGCGTATACATTAAAATCTACCAGTGATTCTATTGCGCTTCGAAATCACATCTTAATTAATTTTGAAAAGATCATGTATGCACCTAAGGAAGAACAGGAAGCATTATTTAATATTGTTATTGTTGGAGGCGGACCTACAGGCGTTGAGTTAGCAGGAGCTTTTGCTGAGATCAAAAAGAATATTCTGCCTAAAGATTATCCTGGAATTGATTTTTCTAAGTTAAGAATTATGCTCATTGAAGGCAGTAAAAATACCTTAAATAGCATGAGCGATCTTGCACATAGTGCTTCCAGAATGTATCTTGAACAAATGGGTGTGGAAATTCAAACAGAATTATTTGTTAAAAATTACGATGGTAAAATTGCTGAGTTAAGCAATGGAGAAAAAATTCCCACAGCAAGTCTTATTTGGGCGGCAGGCGTTACGACCAATACATTTGAAGGATTGGATGAATCTGTTTATGGTCCGGCTAAACGAATAAAGGTAAATCGTACAAGTTTAGTTTCCGGATATACGAATATATATGCCTTAGGCGATATAGCGTATATGGAAACACCAAAATATCCCAAAGGCCATCCGCAACTGGCAAACGTTGCAATCAATCAGGCAAAGAACCTAGCAGATAATTTAAAAGCCATTCAGACAAATAAATCGTTGAATGAATTTGAATATAAAGATCTGGGTTCGATGGCAACGATTGGAAAAAATAAAGCAGTTGTTGATTTACCTTTTATTAAGTTTAAAGGTTTCTTTGCGTGGTTGACATGGATGTTTGTACACTTGATGTTGATCTTGAGTGTAAAAAATAAACTGATCATTTTCATTAACTGGGCATGGGCATATATTACGAAGGATACGTCGCTTCGATTGATATTGACGCAGAAAACCCCGAAGGAATTATAAATTATGAATTATGAGTTATAAATTATAAAGTTTCAATTCATAATTTATAACTCATAATTCATAATTATTTTATTTGAGTCCCTACAAGCTCAATAAGATCTGCTGTGCGGTTAGAGTATCCGAATTCGTTGTCGTACCAGCCGAATACTTTTATATTGTTCCCCTGTACCATTGTTAGCTCGCTGTCAAAGATGCTTGATGCCGGATTGCCTACAATATCCGCAGATACCAATGCTTCTTCAGAGTACGTTAAATATCCTTTTAAGCTTCCTTCGCTTGCAGCTGTTTTGAAAGCCGCATTGATTTCTTCTTTAGTCGTAGATCTTTTTAACGTTGCTGTAAAATCTGTTATGGATCCTACGGGCACAGGAACGCGTAACGATGAGCCATTCAATTTTCCTTGAACGGAAGGGATCACTAATCCCATTGCTTTTGCTGCACCTGTACTTGTTGGTATGATGGAAACAGCTGCTGAACGGGCACGTCGTAGATCTTTGTGAGGTGCGTCCTGCAAACGCTGGTCTGAAGTGTAGGCATGTACAGTTGTCATGAAACCGCTTTCAATACCAAAATGATCTTCCAGCACTTTTACCATGGGCGCCAAACAATTGGTTGTACATGATGCGTTTGAAATAACAGTTTCGCTTCCGTCAAGAGTATGTTCATTTACACCCAATACAATCGTTTTTAAATCACCTGTAGCAGGAGCAGAGATGATCACTTTCTTTGCACCAGCCGTAATATGAGCTTCGGCTTTTTCTTTTTCAGTAAAGAAACCTGTTGACTCCAGAACCACATCAACCCCTAATGCTTTCCACGGTAGTTCAGCGGGATTTTTAACGGACAATACTTTTATTTTTTTACCATTGATGATTAAGTTTTCAGCATCATAACTTACTTCTCCATCAAAGATTCCATGAGCAGAATCAAATTTGAATAGATGCGCCAACGTTTTTGTATCTGTAAGATCGTTGATCGCTACAACTTCAATTTGTTTCTTTTGCAACAGTGCACGGTACGAAATCCTCCCGATTCTACCGAATCCATTAATAGCTACTTTCATATATGTATTTTATTTATTTGTTTTTAATTTAATGATTTAATACTGTACTATTCGGTACAATATTGAACAAAAAAAACTACCGAAGAATTTCCAGTTGTTTTTCAATAAGAGGAAGTAAAACCTTTTTATTCGAATAAACCCGAACAGAAATATTTAAGCCATTCCAAATTGACAGTAGGTGTCTTGCCAGCATCTCTGGTTTTTCTTTTGTCTTAAGAGTACCGTTTGCCTGACATTCTTTTATTATTTTTAGAAACAGTTGTTCAAGTTTTACTAACAAATTTGCTGCAACATCTTTTAGATCTATTTCTCTGTTTGAAAGCTCTGCAATCGCGTTCCCAAGTAAACAGCCATTTTGATGCCTTGTAAGTTTTGTGTCGGCAATACTATAAAATAGAGATTTTAAGTATTCTATTTTATTTTCAGCATCGCGATATCCTTTTTCAATACCTTCAAGAGAAAGTCTGCTTCGTTGTACCATTGCACGTTCAAAGAGTTCTTTTTTTCCACCTTTGAATTCGAGATAGAAACTGCTTTTTCCAATGCCCATTGCATCCAGTAATACTTCGGTTGAAGAGGCTTCGTAACCATACTTCCAAAAGACCTCAATCGCTTTATTGATGACCTCTTCTTCATTAAATATTTTAGGTCTGCCAGACATCTGTTTAAATCCCTTTTAACAAATAACGCAAATTGTACTGATTAGTACAAAATAACAGCAATTTTTTTTTCAAATTCGTCTCATATGGCTTTAAATGCAGAAAAACAGCTGGATTAGAACTGTTTTTCTGCGAGTATTTAAACATATAAGTGCAGTTCCTTAGGAATTTAACTTTGGTATAGACTAGTAGTTTGATCTATAAATTGAATTGTTTTAGAAAGGCATCTTTATTTCTTCTGGACACTTCAATTTCAGAATTATCTATCATTACAACATTTCCTCCGCCATCTCCTTTAACATATTTTTTCAAATGTTTGAGATTTATCAAATGTGACTTATGAATGCGCCAAAAATTATTTTGGTTTAAAATATATTCAAATTCTTTTAGTGTTTTGCTGGCTAATTGTTTTGTTCCATTTTTTAAAAATACCATTGTGTAATTTCCATCTG
>Ga0247817_10001831_pt1 | contig 11020 bp, 6 predicted proteins | sample UWRJL212509R1_FD_178010 | JGI IMG/M metagenome (GOLD analysis project Ga0247817, IMG submission 178010) | Plant litter microbial communities from Arlington Agricultural Research Station in Wisconsin, United States - UWRJ-L212-509R-1 | ecosystem: Environmental > Terrestrial > Plant litter >... | reverse complement strand
TCTCGATCGCTTAAATTATAACAATGACCCGCAAGGTGGGGGAGACGGTTTTTTTGATTACATTCCCGGGATAACAGTAGATGCACAAAACGGAAGAATTATTTTCACCAGCAAAGAGCCATTTGGGGAACTTTTGTTTAGGAAATTGCAAAATCAAGGTTCGTTAGAAGATTATAATAATCCGGATACCTATAATGCCAATCAAAAACAATACGTATTTAGAAACATGTATCGAAATACGCAATCCGGAGCTTTGCAGGATAGTGATAAAAATAAATTTTTACTTCGTGGAAAATATAAGTCTTCAGGTGGTGGCGGAATTCCAATTGGGGCATTCAATGTACCGCAAGGTTCTGTTGTGGTAACAGCTGCCGGGAGAGTTTTAGTAGAAGGTGTAGATTACAGTGTCGATTATCAATTAGGAAGAGTTCAGATTTTAGACCCATCTCTGCAAGCATCGAATACGCCAATTGAAGTGTCGTTAGAAAACAATTCCATTTTTGGACAGCAAACCAGAAGATTTATGGGCTTCAATATCGAACATAAAATTTCAGAGAATTTTGTGGTTGGAGGAACCTATTTAAAAATGACCGAAAGACCATTTACACAAAAATCAAGTTACGGGCAGGAATCTGTTAACAACACTATTTTTGGTTTTAATGGAAATTTCTCAACAGAAGTTCCTTTCTTTACCAGATTGGTCAACAAATTACCAAATTTAGATACCGATGTTCCTTCTAATCTTTCTATTCGTGGAGAAGTAGCATTCTTAAAACCCGATGCACCAAAAGCAAGTGAGTTTGAAGGCGAAGCTACTATTTATGTAGATGATTTTGAAGGTTCACAATCAACAATCGATATGCGATCTGCATTTGCGTGGAGCCTGGCTTCAACACCATTTGTAACTTCTTTAACCGACAATACTTTTAATGCCAATTCTAATACAATGGAATATGGTTATAAAAGAGCAAAATTAGCCTGGTATACCATAGATCCTGTTTTTTATGCATCAAAGCCTTCGGGTATTTCAAATGATGACTTGTCATTAAATACAACACGAAGAGTTTACAGTAAAGAGCTGTATCCAAATACAGATATTGCGCAAGGTCAGATTCAGGTTATTAATACATTAGACTTAACTTACTTTCCGTCAGAAAGAGGGCCTTATAATAACAGTCCAAGTTTTAGTACAGATCTTAAAACGGGCAATTTTGGAGGTATTATGCGTGCCTTAAATTCAACCAACTTTGAACAGGGAAATGTTGAATATATTCAGTTTTGGGTAATGGATCCCTATGTAGGAAACGGCCAGGCACAAGTGAACAATTCAGGTAAAATTTACTTTAATTTAGGTGAAATTTCAGAGGATATACTTAAAGATGGAAGAAAACAATACGAGAACGGATTAGGTCCGGATCAGGTTTTGGTAAATCCACAGCCTATTTGGGGAGATGTTCCAGGTTCGCAATCTTTAATTTATGCTTTTGATACCAATGCAGATAATCGTAAAAATCAAGACGTTGGATTAGATGGTTTACCGGACGCAAAAGAAGGTGCCGTTTATACCAATTATGCCTCGCAACCCGATCCGGCAGCAGATAACTACAAGTATTATTTAAATGCAGATGGAGGTGTACAAGATCGCTATAAAAACTACAATGGTTTAGAAGGTAACTCACCAGTTAGTATTGACGATCCAAATCGTGGTTCTACAACATTGCCGGATGTTGAGGATATCAATCGTGATAATACAATGAACACCATAAATGCTTATTACGAATATAGTATTGATGTCAGACCAGGAATGCAGGTGGGGCAAAATTATATTACAGATATTCGTGAAGTAACCAATGTCGAATTGCCAAACGGAAGCTCAACAACAGCAAGATGGATTCAGTTTAAAATACCAGTTTCACAGCCTCAAAATACCGTTGGGAATATTACAGATTTTAGATCGATTCGATTCATGCGTATGTTTATGACGGGGTTTAACGATCAGATGACGGTGCGTTTTGGAGCACTGGATTTAGTAAGAGGAGAATGGAGGAGATATACCAGTACATTAGATGCTAATGATGTAAACCCGGATGATGACAATACAGATTTTAATGTTATAGCAGTTAACGTTCAGGAAAATGCTACAAAATGTCCTGTAAATTATGTGATTCCACCAGGTGTAAAAAGAGAGCAATTGTATAACAATAATACCATCATTAATCAAAACGAACAATCATTAGCATTGCAGGTTTCAGGTGGAGGATTACAAGCAGGGGATTCGCGAGGCGTTTTTAAGAATGTAAGTGTTGATATGCGTCAGTACAAAAAACTTAAAATGTTCTTGCACGCGGAGTCTTTGCCAAACGAAAACACATTGCTTGATGATGAAATGGTTGGTTTTATTCGTTTTGGAAATGACTTTACACAAAACTTCTATCAGGTCGAAATTCCTTTAAAGGTTACCAGAACAGGAGGTTCTTGCTCTATCACTCCTGATCAGGTTTGGATGGATCAGAATAATATTGATCTGGCATTAGATTTATTGACCAAGATGAAAATTAAGGCCATGAGTATTGATATCAATTCAGATAAGCGTGATATCAACGGAATCTATTATCCGGATGATGATTTGAGTTTAAATGGAGGTGACGGCGATAACAAATTGAGATTAGGTATAAAAGGAAATCCTAATTTTGGTTTAGTTCGAAATTTAATGGTCGGGGTAAAAAGTGCTGCAGATCATAAAGACATAAAAGGAGAAGTTTGGTTTAATGAGCTTCGTATGTCGGATATGGAGAACAAAGGCGGAATGGCTGCGATATTAAACATAGATACCAACATGGCAGATTTTGCTACTGTTTCAGCAACAGGACGTAAAAGCACCATTGGTTTCGGATCTTTAGAACAAGGAGCTAATGAAAGAGATCGTGAAGATGTCCAGCAGTATAATATTGTTACCAATTTAAATTTGGGTAAATTATTGCCACCTAAATGGGGAATTAATCTGCCCTTTAATTACGCTGTTGGTGAAGAAATAATTACACCGGAATATGATCCTTTTAATCAGGATATTAAGCTAGATCAGTTGTTAAATGAAACAACGAACCAGGCAGAAAAAGACAACATCAGGTCTCGTGCTATTGATTATACAAAACGAAGAAGCATCAATTTTATTGGTGTTAGAAAAGACAGACCACAAGATAAAAAGCCACATATTTATGACGTAGAGAATTTAACATTTTCTCAATCGTACAATCAGGTAGAACGTCACGATTATGAAATCGAAAGTTATGATGACGAGCAGTCTAATAGTGCCATAAATTATGCATATACTTTTCAAAACAAAGAAGTAGTTCCTTTTAAAAAGACCAAATTCATGAAAAAAAGTGAATATTGGAAAATGTTAAGTGATTTCAATTTTAATTATCTGCCTTCAAATATTACATTTAACACCAATATTCTAAGACAAAGTAACCGTCAACAATACAGACAGGTCGATATTGAAGGAATTGGATTAAAACCGCTTTACAGAAGAAATTTTGCATTTAATTATGATTATGGTTTTGGTTATAATTTGACAAAATCATTAAAGCTGAATTATAAAGCATCGTCAAATAATATCGTGAGAAACTTTTTGAATGATGACAATTCGCCAAAAGAAGATTTTACTATCTGGGATGATTACTGGGACATTGGAACCCCAAATAATCACACACAACAATTGATCGTTAATTATGATCTTCCGATAAATAAGATTCCAGTTTTTAGTTTTGTAAAAGCGACTTATTCTTATACCGCAGATTACAATTGGCAAAGATCTTCAACAGCTTTGTCTGAGTTTGTTGATGAAGATGGGACAGCATACAATTTAGGAAATGTAATTCAAAATGCCAATTCAAATACTTTGGCATCTACATTTAACATGACTATGTTGTACAAATATTTAGGTTTAGTTCCCGGAGGTAAAAAACCGGCAAAACCAAAAACAACAGCGCCACCAAAACCGGGAGAAAAAATTGTTAATACAGCAAAACCAGTAGTTAATAAAAACCCTTTTTATGATGGGCTAATTGGTGTTTTGACCAGTGTAAAAAATGTTCAGGTTAATTATACCACAACTAGTGGAACTGTTTTACCAGGTTATACACCTAGTGTTGGATTTTTAGGAAGTTCAAGACCTTCATTAGGATTTGTGTTTGGAAGTCAGGAAGATGTTCGCTATGAAGCAGCTAAGAGAGGCTGGTTAACTAATTATCCGGAATTTAATCAAAATTTTGAGCAAGTATCAACCAAACTTTTAAAAGTAACAGCAAATATTGATTTACTGCCGGATTTAAAGGTTGATTTAACAATGGACAGGTCGTATTCTGAAAATTCGTCTGAGCAATACGGTGTTGAAGATGGTGTTTATATGCCCCAATCTCCATATAGTACAGGTATGTTTTCTATTTCAACAATATTAATTAAAACCGCATTTTCAACCAGTAATGAAACGCAGTCAGAGGCATTTGATGCTTTTAGAAACAATCGTTTGATTATAGCAAACCGTTTGGCAGAAGGACGATATGGTGCCATAGTTCCTAGATATGGAGATGCAAATAACCCAATCCCTGTAGAAACAGATCCTAATTATGCATTGTATGTTTCTAATCAGGGATATCCAATTGGTTACGGAAAAAGCAATCAGGCAGTTTTATTGCCAGCTTTTTTAGCAGCCTATTCAGGTACTGATGCTTCAAGTAGTTCGACGGGTATTTTTAAAAATTTCCCTATTCCAAACTGGAGCTTAAAGTATAATGGTTTGATGCGCTACAAATTTTTTAAAGATAAATTTAAACGTTTTTCTTTACAGCATAACTATAGAGCATCCTATACAATAAACCAGTTTAGATCTAATTTTGATTATAATAAAGATCCAAACGGATTAGATATTAATACTAACTTCTTCAATAAAACAATTATGTCTAATGTCAATCTGGTAGAGCAGTTTAGTCCGCTTATCAGAATGGATTGTGAATTGAAGAGCTCTTTCAGATTGCTTACTGAGATTAAAAAGGACAGAGCATTATCGATGAGTTTTGATAATAACTTATTAACAGAAGTAAAAGGATTAGAATATATAATAGGAGTAGGATATCGTTTTAAAGATGTTATTTTTTCTTCGACGCTAGCTGATAATCCAACAGGAATTATAAAAAGTGATATCAATATTAAGGCTGATTTCTCATTAAGAAATAACGAAACATTGGTGCGTTACTTAGATTATGATAACAATCAATTAGCAGCGGGACAAAATATCTGGTCAGTAAAACTTACGGCAGATTATTCGTTCAGTAAAAACTTAACGGCAATATTTTATTACGATCATTCGTTTTCAAAAGCAGTTATTTCGACGTCATTCCCATTAACGAACATACGTTCAGGATTTACGCTTCGATATAATTTTGGAAATTAATTATGAAATTCTAAACAAGATTTAATTAGAAGATTGTTACATTTGTTGCTTAAATATTAAATAATCAATTTTTCAAACATACTATTATGAGCATACCAGCAAATTTAAAGTACACAAAAGATCACGAATGGGTTAGCATCGAAGGAGATGTCGCAACAGTAGGAATTACTCATTTTGCACAAAAAGAGTTAGGGGATATCGTGTATGTTGAAGTAGAGACTTTAGATCAGACACTTGATAAAGATGAGGTTTTTGGAACAGTTGAAGCTGTAAAAACAGTTTCGGATTTGTTTTTACCTTTAACAGGAGAAATTATTGCCTTTAATGACAGTTTGGAGAGCGCACCGGAAACAGTGAACTCTGATCCTTACGGAGCAGGATGGATGATTAAAATAAAAATTGCTGATGCATCAGAAATAGATTCTTTACTTTCTGACGAAGCGTATAAACAATTAATAGGTGCCTAAACAATTCTTACTTCTTTGGGCAATTATTTGTTCCGGGATTATTACTTATTTTTGTTTAACAGATTCCAGTAATATTCCGGCAGTTAATTTTCCGAGTATTGATAAAATTGTGCATTTTTGTTTTCACTTTGGATTTACAATTTCCTGGATTTTATTTTTCAAGAAAGAATTAAAAGGCAAAGGTGCAGATGATTATAAAGCTTATCTGATTTCCTTTATATTTTCTGTTTTTTTTGGAATTACAATCGAAATACTTCAGAGTGTTTTTACGGTAACCCGGGCATCAGATGTGGCAGATATTTTAGCCAATACAATTGGAGCTACAATGGGTGTTTTTTCAGCCATAGCTTTTAAAAAACAAATTGATAAAATTTAAAAAATAAATTCCCACTTCGGTGGGTTTTTTTATACCCAAAAAAGCAACCTTAACAAATAGTGTTTTTTTTCTGAATTTTAAACGTATTTTTGTCGAAATTCCACCTAACGCTATAGCCATGAATGTAAAACAATATTTAGATTCAACTTATTTAAAAACTGCTTCTCAAGCCGGACTATCAGAAGAAGAGAATAAAAGTGTGGTCGAAAAAGAGATTACAGAAGCAATAGTAGAAGGTTTTAAACTGATTATGATTCGTCCTGATCAGGTTGCTTTGGCAAAAGAAATGATTCTAAAAGCAAATTCACCATTGCTTATCGGAACAGTTATAGACTTTCCTGAAGGAAAATCAAATATCGAAACAAAAATAAAAGAAGCCAATGAGGCAATCGAAAACGGAGCAGATGATCTGGATTTTGTTTGTAATTATGAAGCTTTCCAAAATGGAGATATAGCATTAGTGAAAGAAGAAATTCTTATTGGTACTCAAATTGGTCTCGCAAGCAATAAAACAGTAAAATGGATTATTGAAGTTGCGGCTTTGAGTGATAAAGAAATAATTCAGCTTTCAGCCCTGATTAAAAATGTTGTTGTATCAAATTTTAAAGAAGAAGATTACGCTTCCGTTTTTGTAAAATCATCTACAGGATTTTTTAAAACGGAAAATAATTTACCAAACGGAGCTACCGTTCCGGCAATCATCATGATGTTAGAAAATGCATCTCCGTTGTCTGTAAAAGCAGCTGGGGGAATTCGTTCCTTTGCTGATGCTGTAGAAATGATTGAATTAGGAGTAAAAAGAATAGGAACTTCGGCAGCAAAAGCAATTGCAAATGGAGAAAATACCACAAATCAATATTAAATGAAAACCCCAATTTACCTGAACAAGTTTTTTCTAACTTTTGCATTCGCTTTATCATCATTGTTTGCTTTTTCACAAGAAACAAACATAAAATCTGGTTTTACATCAGAACAGTTTCCAGTTTTTCCAAATTGTGAAAACCTGCAGTCTAAAAAATTAGAAGATTGTTTTTATAAAGAAGTACAGGATTTTGTATACAATAACTTTGAAGTTCCAGAGAATTTAAAGCAATCCAATTACAAGGGAGAAGTAAAAGTGCTTTTTGAGGTTGATGAAAAAGGAGAATTTAAAGTGATTTATGTAAACACAGAAAATGAACAGCTTTCTGTAGAAGCGACACGTGTGTTTGGTTTGTTTCCGAAAATAAAACCATCAACGTACAGTGGAAAACCAACCTATTCAAAATATACTATTTCTATTGCTATTCCGCTAAAAAGTGCAGATCAAATGGCAGCAGAAGCAGCGGCAGCAGCAGAAATTTTAAAGCCGGAGCAAAAGCCAATGACAGAACTGGATAGTATTGTGTATAAAAAATACAATAATCCGGAATTCAACAGTAATCTAAATATACCTTTTTCTCATAGTTATTATGCACAGTTTGATGGTGCAATGAATCAGGTAGGAAGCAACAATCATACCGCTTCTAAGCCTTATACGTATGCAGAAGTTTCGAAATATTACAATCTAAAAGCAGTAAATGAATCACTTCAGAAAAATGTTTCAACCTGGTTAGGACGAAAATTCTGGAATCAGAATATGGTGCAAATTCAGGGAGAAGATTATTGGTTGTCTTTAAATCCTATTCTTGATTTGCAATTAGGTAAAGCTTCAGACAGTGATGCTTCTTACACGTATGTAAATACCCGTGCTTTGAACTTTCGTGGAGGTTTGGGAGAACAGATCAATTTTACAACAACCGTTTTTGAAAGTCAGGGACGTTTCGCTGGTTATTACAACGATTATGCTGAATCTATAAAACCGTCAGGAGGTAATCCGGCAATTGTTCCGGGAGTTGGAATTGCAAAACGTTTTAAAACGGATGCTTACGATTTTCCTTTGGCAGAAGCAAATATTACCTTTACACCAAACAAGTTTTTTGATTTACAATTAGGGTACGGAAGAAATTTTATTGGTGATGGATATCGTTCATTATTAGAAAGTGACGGACCTAGTCCATATCCATATTTCAAAATTAATACGAAGTTCTGGAAAGTTAAATACACCAATACTTATATGTGGCTTAAAGATGTGCGTAACGATGTAACAGCCGAACGTACGTATGCAACAAAATTCATGGCGAATCATTATTTAAGCTGGAATGTTTCAAATAAACTAAACTTTGGTTTCTTCGAATCTGTAGTTTGGACAGATACCAATAACAGAGGCTTCGATGTTAATTTTGTTAACCCAATTATTTTTTATCGTACCGTAGAATTTACATCGTCTTCCAAAACAGGAAATGCCCTTTTGGGAATAACGTCTAAATACAAATGGAATAACAATTTTAATTTATACGGACAGTTTTTACTCGATGAATTTTCGGTTTCAGATATGAAAGCAGGAGAACAAAGCTGGAAAAATAAATTTGGATACCAAATAGGAGCGAAGTACTATAATGCTTTTTCTGTAAAAGATTTGTTGTTCCAGGTAGAGTACAACCATGTTCGCCCTTATGTATACTCTCATAGTGCTGTAATTACCAATTACGGTCATAACAATCAAAGTGTTGGGCACCAATGGGGAGGAAATTTTAAAGAACTTGTTACTATTGCCCGTTACCATAAAGGACGTTATTATGCTGATGCAAAAGTGACGGTTGGTACTAGAGGTTTGGATTTTAATACCGCAGAAGATAGTTTTAATTATGGTGGAAACATTTACAAAAGTTATGATGATAACCGACCTTATGATAAAGGAGTGAAGCCAGGTCAGGGAAATAAAACAAGCGTTTTTATTGCCGACCTTCAAACTGGTTATGTGATTAACCCAATGACCAACTTAAAGCTTTTTGGAAGTTTTATTTACAGAAATTTTGATCCAACACAGGAAACAGCGGCTACATTTAAGCAAAGTACAACGTGGTTTACGGTTGGTTTACGTTCTGATATCTTTAACATGTATTTTGATTACTAGGATTTAATAAGATTTTTCGAAATAATAGTGTTAAAAATGTACAAGTCCTTATTTTGTAAAGGTTTTATTGAAAAAAATCTAAATTTATAGGTCAGGATTCTACAATCTAATTTGTACATTTGCACCACTCAAAAAAAACATACAAACAATTACTGTATTGAACACTATTAAAAATACAATTACACTAAAATCAATATTTCAGGATTTCAAAGAAATAACTAAGGCAGGCTTGGCTATTAGTGTTTTGTTTTCTTCTATAGCTGGATATTTGTTAGGTGTTAATGATGACAACCCGTTTCAATGGAGTGTTTTGGTAGTATTGGCAATAGGAGGATATTGCATGGTTGGAGCATCAAATGCTTTTAATCAGGTAATTGAAAAAGATATCGATTCGCTGATGGATCGAACTAAAAACCGTCCGGTTTCTTCGGGGCGTATGTCACCAAAAGTGGCTTTGTTTGTAGCAAGTCTGCTAACAATCATAGGAATTACATTGTTGTATACGATAAATGCCAAATCAGCAATGTTTGCTGCCATTTCGATATTTTTATATACAAGTATTTATACGCCATTAAAAACGGTAACATCGTTATCAGTTTTTGTGGGTGCTTTTCCGGGAGCAATTCCATTTATGTTAGGATGGGTTGCTGCAACAGGAGATTTTGGAATAGAAGCAGGTACGTTATTCCTGATTCAGTTTTTTTGGCAGTTTCCTCATTTCTGGTCAATTGGCTGGTTTTTATATGAAGACTATGAAAAAGCAGGTATCTTTATGTTGCCTACAGGAAAAAAAGATAAAGGAACAGCCTTGCAGACTATTTTATACACGATTTGGTTAATAATTGCTTCATTGTTACCAGTTTTAGGTTACACAGGACAATTATTCATTACGCCAATTGCTGCAGTTTTAGTGTTTTTATTAGGATTGTGGATGTTATTTTATGCCGTACGTTTGTATAAATTGAGAACGGCAAAGGCAGCACGAACACTAATGTTAGTGAGTGTTTCGTATATTTCATTGCTGCAAATTATATATATTGTAGATAAATTTTTAAGATAGTGTTATGGAAATGACAATGACAAGAAGTGAAGAACAGGCACAGAAAGCAAAATCAGCAAAACTGATCTTGTTGTTCGCAATGGTTAGTATGACCATGATGTTTGCCGGCTTAACAAGTGCTTTTGTAGTGAGTAAGTCACGAGCAGATTGGTTGAAGAATTTTGAATTGCCTTCGGCTTTTTATTACAGTACAGCAGTTATTATCGCTTGTAGTGTTACTTTTTATCTGGCTAAGAAAGCCATTCAAAAAGACAACAGAAATGCTACTACAGGATTGCTTTTTGGAACATTAGCATTAAGTATTTTGTTTGTAGTGCTGCAATTTGTTGGATTTGGACAAATTGTAAGCAGCGGTTATTATTTTACAGGAGAAGGTAGTTCTATTACTACAACTTTTCTTTATGTAGTAACGGTTACGCACTTATTACACTTGGCTGGAGGGCTAATTTCACTTTTAATTATAATTTATAATCATTTTAAACAAAAATACAATTCGACTCAAACTCTTGGTATAGAACTAGGTGCGATGTATTGGCACTTTTTGGATTTATTATGGGTATATTTATTTTTATTTTTATATTTCTTTAAATAAGAAAAAAACGTAAATTTGGGAACTTTTTAACGAATATCTTTTATGGAAACGACAGTTACAACTGCAAATAACGAAGAA